>Ga0196977_1000345_pt1 | contig 25946 bp, 7 predicted proteins | sample S3v_1013CmetaG_FD_148634 | JGI IMG/M metagenome (GOLD analysis project Ga0196977, IMG submission 148634) | Soil microbial communities from Anza Borrego desert, Southern California, United States - S3+v_10-13C | ecosystem: Environmental > Terrestrial > Soil > Desert | place: USA: California... | reverse complement strand
CGGCGTGCGGCGCGTCGAACTGCTCGGCGACGCGGGGCCGCAGCTCCTCGCTGCGGTACTCGACCGCGCGGCTGCCCGGCGGGACGGCGAGCACCTCGGCCCACTTCCGGAGCAGAAGCCCGCGCGCGCGCACCACCAGCCGCCGGGTGCGGTCGCCGAACAGGTGGGGCCTGAGGGCCTCGTGGTACTCGGTAAACTCGACGGTCGTCGAGTTTGTCCGGCGGGCCGTCTCCCTGAAGACCTCGCGCATGAGTTCGCGCGCCAGCCCGGCCACCTCGTAGGTCATCCACCGCGCGCTCGCCAGCAGCAGCGAAAGCGGCTCGCCGAGCACGCGCAGGAACTCCGGCCCGAGCGTCACCTCGGCGTCGCGGCGGCTGTCTTCGTAGATCAAGGTGCGGGCCGCGTAAGTCCGGCCGGGCAGGCGCGTCGAGGCGGCGCTGGTCAGGTTCGTGAAGGCGGCTTCGAGGTCGCCGAGCGCGCGGTCGAGGCGCGGCGCGTCGCCGGCCGCCTCGGCGACGGCGCGGCCCGCTCCCACCAACCGGTCGTACATGCGGAAGACTTTGCCGCGCAGCGCGTCGTCGCCGATGCGCTCGAACCAGCCGCGCAGGGTCAGTTCCGGGCGCGGGACGAGCGGCACTTCCAGCCCCCACGTGATGAGCTGGTTGCGCCGGAAAATCTCCAGCACGTTGAAAACGTCGGCCTCCGACCTGAACTCCGAGGGGTGCGAGCGCAGCACCTCGGCCGCCGCCTCGTGCGCGTTGCGCTCGCCGTCGCAGGCGCGCAGCAGCGCCGCCTGCCCCTCGGAAATCCTGATCGGCGGCCGCCGCGGCACGACGAGCGAGGCGCCCTGCAAGTCCACGTAAGGCATGCGGGCGGGCACGAGCCACGGCCGGTGCGCCGGGTTCTCGGCGAAGACGCGCGCCAACTCGTCCACGCACCAGACCTCGAAGTAGCAGTTGCGCTCGGCGACGAGCGAGGGGCCGGGCGCGGCCGTCAAAAGCGGCCCCCCCTCGCTCAGCCGCGCCCAGCCGACGGGGCCGAAAGTCCCGATGGTGTCGTTCTTCGTCGAGTAGCGCTGGAGGTACTTGGCGACCAACTCCTCGTGCTGCCGCTGCCGCGTGTCGCGGCGGCCGCCCGCCTCGCCTTTGAGCAGCGACTCGACGGCGGTGTGGAAGGCGTGGCGGTTCTGCCAGATGACGGCCTCCTGAAAGCGCGCGCCGGAGGCGGCGGCGCGCAGCCGGGCCGTCTGCTCCGCGAGCGCGCGGGGGAAGGCCGCGCGCAACTCCTCCCACAGGGCCGCGAGCCGGGAGCGGGCCGCGTCGAACGCCCCGACGGCGGCGGCGGCCTCCGGCGGCACGGCGTCCGGCTCCGGCGTCCGCCCCTTCTGCAACAGACGGGCCGCCCGGTCGAGCCGCGACTTCCGCTCCGCGCCCTCGGGGCCGGCGGCCTTCGCGGCCGTCTGGAGCGCGCGCGACGCTTCCCGGCGCAGCCGCTCGGCCTCGGCCTCGGCCCCGACGATCCGCTCGCCGAGCGCCGCGCACTCGGGCGCGCCCAGAGGGAGCACCGAGGCGACGGGGAAGCCCGCGCCGCGCAGGCTCGCCCAGCGCCAGAGCGACCAGTGACCGCCGGGCAGGGAGATCAGGTGCGGGGCCGCGGCGGCGCGCGGGGCGGCCGAGGCGTCGAGGCCCAGAGTCTCGACAGCTCCCGCGGCGGGGGGGCCGCTCAATGTGGTTTCGGGTTTCATTTCCGCGTCTGTAGTGTCGGCGGCGGGGCGGCCCTCGGGCGGCGGCGCGTGTGCGCCTTCAGTGGCTGCGGGCGCGCGCGGACGGCGACGCCCCGGCGTGTGGGACTGCGGCGGGCGGGACTCTCACGCCCCGTCTTCGGCCTGAAGCTCAAGGTAGTCGGGCACGGGCGGAATCCTCGTCAGGTCGCTTTCGAGGACGTAAGACTGCCCGTCCTTCTCCGCCTCTTTGAAGCCCGCGAATTTGTAGGTGACGAACATCATCCGGTTGCGGTCGTTGGCGACGAAGTCGGCGCGGAGGCGCGCGCCGGCGCGGCGGGCCGAGCGCATGACGTGGCTCAGCATGACCGTCCCGACGCCCTTCGACATCACGCGGCAGGACATCAACAGCAGCTTGAGCGTCCAGACTTCCGCGCCGCACTCGACGAGCGCGAGCCCGACCTTGCCGTAGCCGCCGAACCTGTCGTCGCAGCTCATCACGAGCAGTTTGTGCGCGGGCGAGACGCGGAAGGCGTCGAGTTCTTCGTAGGAGTAAGTGCGGCCGGTCGAGTTGAGCTGGTTCGTCCTGACGGTCAGCTCCTCGGCCCGCCGCAAGTCCTCTTCCCTCGCCTCCGAGATTTCGACGCGCATCCCGAGCGTCGCCAGAAACTCCTCCTTCGGGCCGACGAAAGCCTCCTCGGACTTGCGGCGTTCGAGGTCGCCGAAGTACATCAGCCGCCGCCGCTTCGAGTCCTCGGTGATGAAGCGCGGGTTCAGCTCGGGGCGGTCGAGCAGGCGGTCGAGTTCGGCCGTGTCGATGCAGAGCACCTCGGGGAGCGAGAAGGCGACCTCCTCGCGCTCGTAGCGCTGGTCGTCGATGAAGGCGACGGCGTCGAGGCCGATGTTGAGCGACTCGGCGATGGCCCTGACCGAGGAGGATTTCGGGTTCCAGTTGATCTGCGGGTAGAGGAAGTACTCGTCGAGGCCGAAGGCGCGCAGCCGCTCGAAGGCCGGGTCGTGGTCGTTCTTGCTGGCGACGGACTGGAGGATGCCGCGGGCGTCCAGCTCCCGGACGACGGCGGCCGCGCCCTCCCTGAGCCTGACCTCGCGGTCTTCGAGGAGGACGCCCTCCCAGAGCGTGTCGTCCAAGTCCCAGACCACGCACTTGACGACCCTCTCCCCGTCGGCGCGCGCGGCCGGGGGCGCGGGCGGCGCGGCGTCGGCGGCCTGCGGCGCGGCGTCGGCGCTGCTCATAGGCTCTGCTCCTGCCGGCCGTACTCGGCGATGGTGAGCTGCTGAATCTGCGTGCTGCCTTCGATGATCTCCATGATCTTGGCGTCGCGCAGGTAGCGCTCGACGGGGTAGTCGGGGCTGCACCCGTTGGCCCCGTGAATCTGCACGGCGTCGGCGGCGGCGCGCGACGCGGCCGTCGAGGCGAAGTACTTCGCGACGTTGGTCTCCACGATGCCCTGCGGGTCGCCGCGCTCCTTCAGGCAGCCGGCGTGGAGGCAGAGCAGGCGGGCGGCCTTCGTGTTCGTGATCATGTCGGTGAGCATCCGGCGGATGAGCTGGTGGTCTTTGAGGCGCGCGCCGAACTGCTCGCGCTCGCCGGCGTAGGCGAGGCTCGCGTCGAGGCACGCCTGCGCCAGCCCGACGCAGCCCCACGCGACGCTGTAGCGCCCCCAGTCGAGGGCCGACGAGGCGACGTGCGAGAAGCCGAAGCCGGGGCGGCCGACCACGTTCTCGCGCGGCACGCGGCAGCCCTCGAAGCGCAGCTCGGCCAGCATCGAGGCGCGCACGCCGAGCATCCCTTCGATGGGCACGACCGAGAGGCCGCGCGTCCCGCGCTCGACGAGCAGGGCGGTCGGGCGCCCCTCGCTGCGCGCGAAGACGAGGAAGAGGTCGGCGAGCTGGCCGAAGGTGATCCACTTCTTCGCCCCTTCGAGGACGTAGTGGTCGCCGTCGGGCTCGGCCGTCGTCCGCACGCCGGCGGCGTCGCTGCCGACGCCCGGCTCCGAGAGGCAGAAGGCGGCCACCACCTCGCCGGCGGCGAGGCCGGGCAGCCAGCGCTCCTTGAGCGGCCGGGCGCCCCACCTCCGGACGGCGTGGGCGACCATGTTGTGGACGGTCAGGAGGCTGCGCAGCGACGAGCAGCCGCGCCCGAACTCCTCGTTGAGCAGGCCGTAGGTGACGGCGTCCATCGGGGGCGAGCCGGCGCGCGGCAGGAGCGCGCCGAGGTAGCCGCGCGCGGCGACCTGCGCGACGAGCCGGGCGGGAACCGCGCCCTCGCGGTCGAACCGGCCGGCGCGCGGCGCGACCTCGGCCGCGACGAACTCGCGGAACTCGGCGCGGTCTCTCTTCTGCTGCGGCGTCAGCTCGATCTGCACGTGCGCTCCCCGGCGGGCGTCAGCGCCGCGGCGCGGCGGCCGCCTTGCGCTCGACGAGCGCGGCGATGGCGTCCACGCTCCTGAAGTTGTCGATCTCCAAGTCTTCGTCCTCGACCGTCACGCCGAACTCCTTCTCGACGAACATCACCAGTTGCATGGCGAAGAGGGAGTTGACGAAGCCGGTGGCGAAGATATCCGCGTCGTCCGGCAGTTCGCGGTGGCGCACGTGCCCCGCGATGAAGGCCCTGATCTTCGCTTTGTTGTCGTCGGTGGTCATGGGCATCCGCCCGCCGCCCCGGCCGGGCGGCGGCCCCGCTCAAGGTGTGTGTGTCGTCAGTAGGCGTAGAAGCCGCGGCCGCTCTTGCGGCCGTGGAGGCCGGCGTCCACCATCTTCCGGAGCAGCGGGCAGGGCCGGTACTTGCTGTCGCTGAAGCTCTCGTAGAGGACTTCGAGCGAGAGCAGGATGGTGTCGAGGCCGATGAGGTCGGCCGTCTCCAGCGGCCCCATCTTGTGGCCGAAGCAGGTCTTGAAAATCTTGTCCACGTCCTCGGCCGAGGCGACCCCCTCGTGGAGCAGGTAGACGGCCTCGTTGACCGTGAGCATCAGCACGCGGTTCGAGACGAAGCCCGGCGAGTCGTTGACGACGACGGCCTCCTTGCCCATCGCCGCCAGCAGAGCGCGCGCGGCCTCAAGCGTCTCGGGCGAGGTGTGGTAGCCGCGGATGACCTCGACGACGGGCTTGAGCGGGACGGGGTTCATGAAGTGCATGCCGACGACCTGCGGGGCGCGCCGGGTCGCCGAGGCGATGCGCGTGATGGGGATGGCCGAGGTGTTGGCCGCGAAGACGCACGCGGGCGCGCAGACCTCTTCGAGCCGCGCGTAGACCTCGCGCTTGACCTCCCACTTCTCGGTCGCGTTCTCGACGACGAACTCGGCCGCGCCGAGCTCCGCGTAGTCGAGCGTGAAGCGGACGCGCTCGGCCGCCTCGGCGGGCGACTCTTTGGCCCCGCCCTTGCGGAAGAGGTTCTGGAGGCGGAGGTTGTTCCTCAGCTCGCCGCGCGCGCGGTCGAGAATCCCCTCCGAGAGATCGACGACGATCACCCGGTGGCCGGTCTGCGCGAGGCCCTGCGCCACGCCGACGCCCATCACGCCGGCCCCGATCACGCCTACGGTCTGCACCCTCATCGGGCCGCCCCTCCCCTCCGAAGTGTTACGGGCCGGGCCGCGGCTTGCGGCGGGCGGCCGCCTGCCGCCGCTCGGCCATCAACTTCTGCTGCTGGAGCACGGCCCCCGCCTGCTTGCGGACGCGCTCCTGCGCCTGTCGCACCGTGGGCTGCCCCGCCGCCTCCTCCTCGCCGCTCAGGAAGCGCGCGAGCGAGGCGATGGTCGGGTGGCGGAACATCTCGACCATCGTGAGCCGCTCCGAGCACTCGTCGCGCAGCCGGCTGTAGACCTGCGCGATGAGCAGGGAGGTTCCGCCGACCTCGAAGAAGTTGTCGTGGACGCCGACGCGCTCGACGCCGAGCACCTCCTGCCAGACCGACGTGATGAGCCGCTCGGTCTCGTTGCGCGGCTCGACGTACTCGACCTCCAGCTCGGGGCGGAGGCCCTGCGGGTCGGGCAGCGCCTTGCGGTCGACCTTCCCGTTCGGCGTCAGCGGGAGCGCGTCGAGCAGCACGTAGGCCGAGGGCAGCATGTAGCCCGGCAGGCGCTCGCGCAGGTAGGCGCGGACGCCGCCGAGCGACCACTCGCGGGCCGGCTCGGCGGCGGCGGGCGGCGGGGCGGGCGCGTGGCCGTTCGACCCGGAGCCGGGCGCGGGGCGGTAGCCGCGCTGGACGGCGTAGAGCATGTAGATGTGGACGGCGAGCGCGCCGGCCGACCCCTCGACGTTGATGATGCGCTCGGACTTGACCTCGAAGTCGTGGCCTTCGAGCAGCGCGGTGATGTCGGCGAGCAGCTCGTCGCTCTCGACCTCCATCACCACCTGTTTGATCTTCTTCCAGTCCTCGTCGCGGACGCCGCGCAGCACGTCCAGCTCGCTCCGCTCCACGTCCACCTTGAGGAGGTCGATCTCGGCGACGCCCTCTTCGGCGAACACGTCCGAGAGCGTGCGCAGCGGGCAGTCGAAGGTCTCGGCCCTGAAGCGCTCGCCCAGCACCTGATCGAGCTCTTCGGGCGTGAGCAGCTCGGGGCCGCCGGCCGAGGGGTGCTGGCGCAGCCAGTCGAGGATGATCGTGCGCGTGACCTGCTTGTCCTTCTCCGTGTCGGCGTAGCGGCTGGAGAGGCCGTCCATCAGCGGGTAGAAGGTGAAGGTGGCGGAGCCGGCCCGGTCGGAGATGCCGCAGTTGAAGAGCTTCGCGTCGAGGCGGTGGAGGCCGGCGTTGGTGCGCAGGATTTCGAAGGTGGTGGGGATCGGCTCGAAGGCGTAGATTTTCGCGCCGCGGCACTTCCGGTTGACGAAGAGGCTGAAGAAGCCTGTGTTGGCCCCCACGTCGAAGACGCAGGCCCCGTCGCGCAGCGTGATGCCGTGCTTGAGGTAGGCCTCGTTCTCGAAAATCTCGCGGTAGCCGAGGTTCGTCTGGAAGTCGCTGAGGTGCGCGATGACCATCCCGTTAGGCAGGCGGTAGCGCCGCTCGCCGACGGGCAACTCGGCGCTCGCGGCCCCGACGAGCTGCTGCTCGAAAGCCTCCTCGGCCGGCTTCCCCTCGACCACCACGTAGGCGACCAGACGCTTCCCCCCGGCCTCGTCCTCGCGGGCGACGACGACGGCCTCCCTCACCCAGTCGTGCCCGACCAGCGCGTTCTCGATCTCGCCCACCTCGATGCGGTGGCCGCCGAGCTTGACCTGCTGGTCGGCGCGCCCGAGGAAATCAAGCTGCCCGTCGGGCAGGTAGCGCGCGAGGTCGCCGGTGCGGTAGAGGCGCGCGCCCGGCTCGCGAGAGAACGGGTTCGGCACGAAGCGCTCGGCCGTCAGCACGGCGCGCGCGAGGTAGCCGCGGGCGACGCCCTCGCCGCCGATGAGCAGCTCGCCGGCCACCCCGACCGGCACGCGCCGCATCAACTTGTCGACGACGTGAATCTCGGTGTTCGCGACGGGGCGGCCGACCGGCACGCCCGCGCCGACCTCCTCGACGGCGTGCGTCGAAGACCAAACGGTCGTCTCGGTCGGGCCGTACATGTTGTGCAGGCGCGCGGGCGCGACCTCGCGCAGTTGCCGCGCCAGCGGGGCCGGCAGCGCCTCGCCGCCGACCAGAATCTCCCTGACCGTGCCGAGGGCCTCGGCCGACTGCTCGTCGAGCAGAAGCATCCGCGCCGTCGAGGGCGTGAACTGCACGTGCGTCACGCCGCGGCCGGCGATCTGCGCGGGCAGCGTGTAGCGCTCGCGCCCTTCGCGCGCCTCGGCGTCGGCCCGCCGCACCTCGTCGAGAAGTTCCAGACTCCGCATCACGGCCTCGACCTCGACGCCGAAGTCGATGAGGCAGGCCACCTCGTCAACGCCCGCCCGCCTCAGCTCCGCGACTTTGGCGAGGCAGGATTCGGGCGTGCCGAACAGCCCGCTCGTCTCGAAGAAGCGGTCGAAGGCGTGGGCGAGGACGGCCTCCATGTCCTCCTCGGTCAGCTTCTTCGGGTCGATGTCGCGCCCGAGGCTCCGGGCCATGTTGCGCGTCAGGTCGACCGAGCTGCGCAGGTAGTTGGTGAACGGCACGCGCACCCGCTCGCGCACCTCTTCGAGGCTCTCGCCGACGAAGGTGTGGAGCATGAGCGTGACGCGGCCCTCGCCGGCGCGGCCCGCCTCGCGCCAGCCCTTCCGGTAGAGCCCGACCTTCGCGGTCAGCTCTTCGAGGCTCTGGCCGAGGAGGTGCGTGAGCAGGTTGGCGCCGATCTCGGCCGCCATCTCGAAAGTCTCGGGGTTGCCGGCCGCCGTCAGCCAGACGGGCAGCTCGGTCTGGACGGGCTTCGGGAAAATCCTGACCTCCACGTCGTTGCCCGCCCCGCCGCGGAAGCTCGCCGGCTCGCCCCGCCACAGCCGGCGCACGGTCTCGATCTCGCGCAGCATGATCTGCTTGCGCTCGGCGAAGCTCTCCGGCGCGATCACGAAGTCGTCGGCGTGCCAGCCCGAGGCGAAGGAGATGGCGACCCGCCCGCGCGAGATGTTGTCGACGACCGCCCACTCCTCGGCGACGCGCAAGGGGTGGTGCAGCGGCATCACGACGCTGCCCGCCCTGATGCCGACCCGCTCCGTGACGGCGGCGATGGCCGCGCTCGTCACCGACGGGTTCGGGTAGAGGCCGCCGAAGGCGTGGAAGTGGCGCTCGGGCGTCCACACGGCCGTGAAGCCGTGGCGGTCGGCGAACTTCGCGCCCTCGATGAGCAGGCGGTACTTGTCGCCGCCGCCTTCGCTCTCGTCGCTCGCAAAATAGAAGAGGCTGAAGTCCATCGCCTTGGCCCCCTTCGCGCCGGACTGTTGGGAGGGGTAGAGCGCCTCGGCCCGGTCGCTCTGGACGACGACCCGGAACCCCCTCGCCAGCGTCCAGAACAGCTCCAGCACCGAGATGTCGAAGGCGGTGCTCGTCAGCGCCAGCCAAGTCCCCGGAGGCTCGCCCTGCAACCGCTCGTCCATCCCGGCAATAAAGTTGACCACGTTCCGGTGGGCGACCATCACGCCCTTGGGCCTCCCCGTCGAGCCGGAGGTGTAGATGACGTAGGCGAGGTTGTCGGCCGCCGCCCAGCCCGGCAAGGTGTCGGCGCCGCGGAGCGCGATCTCATCCCGCTCCGCGTCGAGCGCGACGACCCGCGCCCCGTGCTCGGGCACAGACGGGGCCAGCTTCGACTCCGTGACGAGCACGCGCGCCCCGCTGTCTTCGAGCATGAAGCGGAGGCGCTCGGCCGGGTACTCCGGGTCTAAGGGCACGTAGGCCCCGCCCGCCTTCCAGACCGCCAGCAAGGAGACGACCAGCTCGGTGGAGCGCTCCAGCATGACGGCGACGAGCGACTCCGGCCCGACGCCCAAGCCGCGAAGATGGCGAGCTAGTTGATTGGCCCTCGCGTCCAGCTCGGCGTAGGTCAGCCGCTCGCCCTCGAACTCGACGGCCACGGCGTCGGGCGTCCGCTTCACCTGTTGCTCGATGAGTTCGTGGACGCAGAGTCGCGGGTAGTCGGCCTCAGTCTCGTTCCATTGCTCGAACTGCCGCACCTCTTCCTCGCCGAGCAGCGGCAACTCACCCACGCGCCGCCCCGGGTCTGTGATGGCGGCTTCGAGCAGCCGGATGTAGTGGCCGGAGAGGCGGGCGACCGTGCCGGAGTCGAAGAGGTCGGTGCTGTACTCGAAAGCCCCGCCCAGCTCCTCGCCCGTCTCGACGAGCGAGAGGCTGAGGTCGAACTTCGTCGTCCCCCCGTCGGCCTCCACCGGCTCCATCCTCAGCCCCGGCAGCGCCGCCGCCCCGCGCGGGGTGTTGTTGAAGGCGAACATCACTTGGAACAGCGGCGCGTGCGACAGGCTCCGCTCCGGCCCCACCTCCTCGACCACGCGCTCGAACGGAACCTCTTGGTGCGCGTAGGCGCCGAGGCACGCCTCCCTCACCCGCGCCAGCAGCCCGCCGAAGGACTCTCCGCCCTCGACCCGCGTCCGCAGCACCAGCGTGTTGACGAAGCAGCCGATCAGTCGCTCGGTCTCCGAGCGCGTGCGCCCGGCCACCGGCGTCCCCACCAGCAGGTCTGACTGATTCGTGTAGCGGTAGAGGAGCGTCTTGAAGGCCGCGAGCAAGACCATGAAGGTGGTCGCGCCCTCGGCCCGCGCGAACTTGCGCAGCCCGCGGCTGAACTCCCTGCTGAGCGCGAAGCGGAAGCGCGCCCCGCGGTAGCTCTGGACGGCGGGGCGCGGCCGGTCGGTCGGGAGTTCCAAAACGGGAGGCGCTCCGGCTAACCGCCCGCGCCAGTAGGCGAGCTCTTCGCCGAGGAGTTCGTCCGTCAGGTAGCGCCGCTGCCACGCGGCGTAGTCGGCGTACTGCACGGGCAGCTCGGGCAGCGGCGAAGCCTCGCCCCGCGAGAGCGCCGCGTAGAGCGTCGAGAGTTCGCCGACGAGGACGCCGATTGACCAGCCGTCGGAGACGATGTGGTGCGTCGTCAGCAAAAGGATGTGCTCGTCGTCCGAGAGCTTGACGAGCGAGGAGCGGAACAGCGGGCCGGCCGCGAGGTCGAAGGGGCGCTGCGCTTCTTCGACCGTCAGCCGCCGCGCCTCGCTCTCGCGCGCTTCGACCGGCAACTGCGAGAGGTCGACCGCGTCGAGCGTGACGGGCGCGGGCGGGTGGATGAGCTGCACCGGGCGGCCGTCGTCCGAAGGGAAAGTCGTCCGCAAGGACTCGTGGCGGCGCACGACCTCGCCGAGCGCGCCTTCGAGCGCAGTCACGTCGAGCCGGCCCGAGAGGCGCACGGCCGACGGCAGGTGATAGGCGGCGGCGGCAGGCTCCAACTGGCCGAGGAACCAGAGTCGCTGCTGCGCGAACGAGAGCGGGCCGTCGCGCGGCGCGCGCTCAATCGGCGGCAGCGCGGGCGCCGCACCCGCGCGCAACTGCCTCTCGGCGGCCGCGGCCAGCCCGGCCACGGTCGGCGTCTCGAACAACTGCCGCAGCGGCAGCTCGACGCCGAGCGCCGAGCGCACCCGCGAGAGCAGCCGCGTGGCGAGCAAAGAGTGGCCGCCCAGCTCGAAGAAGTCTTCGCCCCTGCCCACGCGTGCGGCCCCGAGCACCTCGGCCCAGACGCCGGCCAGTACCTCCTCGACGGCCCCGACCGGCGGCTCGTATTTACCGCCGGCGTCCCCGGCCGGCCCCGGCTCCGGCAGGGCCTTCCGGTCAACCTTCCCGTTCGGCGTCAGCGGCAATCTCTCCAGCCCGACGAACTGCGAAGGCACCATGTAAGCCGGCAGACGCTCCCGCAGATGTTCGCGCAGCGCCTCGAAGTCCGCCACGCCCTCCCCGACCACGTAGGCCACCAGCCGCGCCCCGCCCGCGCTCGCGCGCGCCGCCACGGCGCACTCGCGCACCGAGGCGTGGCCGAGCAGCGCCGCCTCGATCTCGCCCACCTCGACGCGGAAGCCGCGCACCTTGACCTGCCCGTCGCGCCTCCCCGTGTAGGCCAGCCGGCCGTCGTCGAGGTAGCGCGCGAGGTCGCCGGTGCGGTAGAGGCGCGCGCCCGGCTCGCCCGAGAACGGGTCGGGCACGAACCGCTCGGCCGTGAGCGCGGGGCGGTTCAGGTAACCGCGCGCCAGCCCGTCGCCGCCGACGTGGAGTTCGCCCACGACGCCGACGGGGGCGGGCCGGAAATTCTGACTAAGGACGTAGGCGCGCAGATTTTCTACCGGCCTGCCGATGGGGATGTCGCCCGCTTCGTCGTCGTCGGCCGCCCCCGTCAACTCTTCTTTGGTGGTGACGACGGTCGCCTCCGAAGGGCCGTAGGTGTTGACGAGCCGCACCCGCGGGCCGACGTACCTGCGCCACGACGCGAGCGGCCCGGCCAGCGCCTTCTCGCCGCCGATGATGACGAGGCGCACCGTGCCGGGCAGCCCTTCGACCTCCGGGCTCATCGCCAGCTCGTGCCAGAAGGCGGTCGGCAGGCTCATCGCCGTCACCTTCCACTCCTCGCACCGGCGCACGAACTCCGCGACGGAGTCGGACATCGACTTCGTGCGCAGCACCAGCGTCGCGCCGCGCGTCAGGGTGAGGAAGACTTCTTCGGCGCTCGTGTCGAAGCTGGCCGAGGCGAACTGAAGGAAGCGGTCGTCGCCGCCTATCGAGTAGTCCGCGCCCGCGCCGGCGAGGTAGTTGACCAAAGACCTGTGTTGGATCGCCACCCCTTTCGGGAGGCCGGTCGAGCCGGAGGTGTAGATGACGTAGGCGAGGTTGTCGGCCGTCGAAACGGGGCCGGGGTTCTCGCCGCCCCGCCCCGCGAAAGCCTCCCGGTCGCGGTCGAGACAGACGACGCGCCAGTCGCCGCGGGGCGCGGACGCCAGCAGGCTCTCCTCCGTCAGCAGCACGCGCGCGCGGCTGTCCGAGAGCATGCGCAGGACGCGCCCGGCCGGGTAATCGGGGTCAATCGGCACGTACGCGCCGCCGGCCTTGAGCGCCGCGAGCATGCCGACGACCATCTCGACCGAGCGGTTCAGCATCACGGCCACGAACACTTCCGGGCCGACGCCCAGAGACCGCAGGTGATGCGCGAGGCGGTTGGCGCGCCGGTTCAGCTCCGAGTAGGTGACGCGCTCCTCTTCGAGGAGGATGGCCGGCGCGTCGGGCGTGCGCTCGGCCTGCGCCTCGAAGAGTTGGTGGAGGCAGGCGTCGCGCGGGTACTCGGCCCGCGTCCGGTTCCAGTCGAGGAGCAGCCGCCGCTCCTCGTCCTCGCCGAGCAGAGGCAGTTGGCCGACCCTCTCCGTCGGCTCGGCGACGACGGCTTCGAGCAGGCGCCGGAAGTGGCCGGCCATGCGCCCGGCCGTCGCCTCGTCGAAGAGGTCTGTGTTGTACTCAAGGCGGGCCGCGATGCCGCCGCCGGTTTCGGACGCCACGAGGCTGAGGTCGAACTGCGCCGTCGCGTTCTCGGCCTCGACGGCTTCGATGCTCAGCCCCTCGGCCCGCGCCGCCGTGCGCGGCGTGTTGTTGAAGGCGAACATCACTTGGAACAGCGGCGCGTGCGACAGGCTCCGCTCCGGCCCCACTTCTTCGACCACGCGCTCGAAGGGCACCTCTTGGTGCGCGTAGGCGCCCAGACACGCCTCCCTCACCCGCCTCAACAACTCGCGGAACGGTTCCCCGCCGCGCACCTCGGCCCGCACCACCAGCGTGTTGACGAAGCAGCCGATCAGCCGCTCGGTCTCGGCCCGCGTGCGCCCCGCCACCGGCGTCCCGACGAGGATGTCGGTCTGGTTCGTGTACCGGTAGAGCAGCGCGTCGAAGGCCGCCAAGAGCACCATGAAGAGCGTCGCCCCCTCGCCGCGGGCCAGTTCGCGCAGCCCGCGCGCGAGTTCGGGGTCGAGGTCGAAGCTGACGCGCGAGCCGCGGTAACTCTGGAGGGCCGGGCGCGGCCGGTCGGTCGGAAGCTCTAGGACGGGCGGCGCGCCGGCTAACCGCTCGCGCCAGTAAGCGAGCTGCGCGTCGAGGGCTTCGCCGGAGAGCCACTCGCGCTGCCACGCGGCGTAGTCGGCGTACTGGATGGGCAGCTCCGCGAGCGGCGACTCCTCGCCGCGCGTGAAGGCCGAGTAGAGCGTGACCATCTCCTGAATCAACACCCCCACCGACCAGCCGTCGGAGATGATGTGGTGCATCGTCAGCAGCAGGATGTGGTGCGTGTCGCTCAGGCGCAGCAGCTTGGCGCGCAGCAGCGGCCCCTGCGCGAGGTTGAAGGGCTGGTGCGCCTCCGCGCCGACGAGGGCGCGCGCCTCGGCTTCGCGCGCGCCCTCGTCCGCCCCGCCCAGCTCGACGACCGGGATGGTGACGGGCGCGGGCGGCCGGACGAGTTGCACGACGTGGCCGCCGATGGAGGGGAAGGTGGTGCGCAGCGTCTCGTGGCGCGCGACGACCTCGCCGAGGCTGCGCTCCAGAGCGCGCGCGTCGAGGGTTCCGGTGATCCTCGTCGCCGACGAGATGTTGTAGAAGGGGCTGCCCGGCTCCAACTGGGTGAGGAACCAGAGCCGCTCCTGCGAGAAGGAGAGCGGGAAGGTGTCGAAGTCCTCCCCCTCCTCCGCGATCAGCAGCTCGAAGAGTTCGCGCTTGTCGGCCGAGAGGTCAACCGTTGGTGACTGTGAATCCGTCCCCGCCATGTTTTGTCTCCGTCAAAGACCTTTTCTCGCGGAGCAGGCTCCTGACCTCGCTGTCGGTCAGTTGCCCCAGAGTGGTCAGCAGGCGCTCGAACTTGTCCTTGCCGCGCCGCGCCTTCGGGATGCCGGCGACGGGCTGCCCCGCCGAGGCCGACTGCATTTCCTCGACGGCCGCCGCCAGCCCGGCCACCGTCGGCTTCTCGAAGAGCTGCCGCAAGGGCAACTCGACGCCGAGCGCCTCGCCCATCCGCGAGACGACCTGCGTGGCGAGCAGCGAGTGGCCGCCGAGGTCGAAGAAGTTGTCGTGGACGCCGACGCGCTCCAGCCCGAGCACCTCCTTCCAGACGCCCGCGATGAGCCGCTCCGTCTCGTTGCGCGGCTCGGCGTAATCGGCCTCGACGGCCGGCCGCTCGCCCCCCGGCTCGGGCAGGGCCTTCCGGTCGACCTTGCCGCTCGGCGTCAGCGGCAACGCTTCCAGCGCGACGAACTGCGAAGGCACCATGTAGGCCGGCAGGCGCTCGCGCAGGTGCTCGCGCAGCGCCACGAAGTCGGCCGCGCCCTCGCCCACCACGTACCCGACGAGGTGCCGGGCCGCGCCCTCGCCGCGCGCGACGACCGCGCACCCGCGCACCGAGGCGTGGCCGAGCAGCGCCGCCTCGATCTCACCCGGCTCGACCCGGTAGCCCCTGACCTTCACCTGCTGGTCGGCGCGCCCGAGGAACTCGATGGGGCCGTCGGGTAGGTGGCGCGCGAGGTCGCCCGTCCGGTAGAGCCGCGCGCCCGGTTCGCGAGAGAACGGGTCGGGGATGAACTTCTCCGCCGTCAGCGACGGGCGGCCCAGATAGCCGCGGGCGAGGCTATCGCCGCCCACGTAAAGCTCGCCGGGGAGGCCGGGCGGCGCGGGCCCCAGTCCGGCGCCGAGGACGTAAGCGCGGGTGTTGCTGATCGGCCGCCCGATGGGCACGACGGCCGCGCGCCCCTCGGGCCGGCACCTCCACGCGGTCACGTCCACGCAGGTCTCCGTCGGCCCGTACTGGTTGCGCAGCGACGCCTTCAGGCGTCCGAAGAACTCCTGCTGCAACTCGACGGGCAGGGTCTCGCCGCCGCAGAAGACGAGCCTCAGCGAGTCGCACTCCCCGATCCTCTTCTCGCGCAGGACGGCCTGAAGCATGGCCGGGCCGAAGTGCGCGACCGTCACGCCGCGCTCGGCGATCAACCCGGCGAGGTAATCGCTCTGACGGTGACCGCCCGGCCGCGCGAGAACCACGCTCGCGCCCGCCGAAAGCGGCCCGAAAATCTCCCACACCGAAATGTCGAAACTGATCGAAGCCTTGTGGAGGAAGCGATCCGACTCGGCGAGCGGCTCGAAGCTCTGCCGCCAGAGCAGGTGGTTACAGATCGCGCGGTGCGTGACCATCACGCCCTTCGGCTCTCCCGTCGAGCCGGAGGTGTAGATGACGTAGGCGAGGTTGTCGGCCGCCACGCCGCCCGGCGGCAAGTCATCGCCGTCGCCCGCGGCCTGCGCGCATTCGCCGTCGAGGCAGACCACCTCGGCCGCGCCTTCCGGCACGAGTTCCAGTAGAGCCTTCCGCGTCAGCAGGAGCCGCGCGCCGCTGTCGGCGAGCATGTAGCCGACCCTCCGCGCGGGGTACTCCGTGTCAATCGGCACGTAGGCCCCGCCCGCCTTCAGGACGCCGAGCAGCGCCACGACCATCTCGGGCGAACGCTCCAGAAGCACGCCGACCGTCACGTCGGGGCCGACCCCCAAGCCCCTGAGCCGGCGCGCCAGCCGGTCGGCGCGGCCGTCCAGCTCCGAGTAGGTCAACTGCCCCGCCTCGGAGACGACGGCGACGGCCTCGGGCGTCAGCGCCGCCTGACGCTCGACCAACTCGTGCAGGCAGACCGGCTCGTAAGGGGCGGCCGTGTCGTTCCACGCTTCGAGCAGCCGCTCGTCCTCCTCGCCGAGCAGCGGCAACTCACCCACGCTCTCCGCCGGGTCGCCGACGACGGCTTCGATGAGGCGTCGGAAATGGCCGACCATCCGCTCGACGGTCGCGGCGTCGAAGAGGTCAACGCTGTAGCCGAGCGAGCCGCTCAGCTCGTCGCCCCTGTCGTCGAGCCGGAGGATGAGGTCGAACTTCGACGTTTGACTGTCGGCCTCGATGGCCGCCAGCCGCAGCCCCGGCAACTCGGCGGCCGCGCTCGGCGTGTTGTCGAAGGCGAACATCACCTGAAACAGCGGCGCGTGCGACAGGCTCCGCTCGGGCCGCACCTCCTCGACCACCTGCTCGAACGGCACCTCCTGATGCGCGTACGCCCCGAGGCACGTCTCCCGCACCCGCTTGAGCAGCCCGCGGAACGGCTCGTCGCCCCGCACCCCGACGCGTAGCACCAGCGTGTTGACGAAGCAGCCGACGAGGCCCTCGATCTCGGCCCGCGTGCGCCCCGCCACGGGCGTCCCGACGAGGATGTCGGTCTGGTTCGTGTACCGGTAGAGCAGCGCGTCGAAGGCCGCCAGCAAGACCATGAAGAGCGTCGCCCCCTCGCCGCGGGCCAGAGTCCGCAGGCGGCCGCTGACTTCGGGGCCTAAAGAGAAGGTGACGCGCGAGCCGCGGTAGCTCTGGACGGCGGGGCGCGGCCGGTCGGTCGGAAGCTCTAGGACGGGCGGCGCGCCCGACAGCCGCCCGCGCCAGTAGGCGAGCTGCTCGCCGAGGAGTTCGTCCGTCAGGTAGCGCCGCTGCCACGCGGCGTAGTCGGCGTACTGAATCTCAAACTCGGGCAGGGGCGACGGCTCGCCCCGCGAGAAGGACGAGTAGAGCGTGGAGAGTTCGCCGACGAGGATCGAGATTGACCACCCGTCCGAGACGATGTGGTGCATCGTCACGAGCAGGACGTGCTCGTCAACGGAGAGCTTGAGGAGAGAGACGCGCCAGAGCGGCCCGGCCGCGAGGTCGAAGGGGCGCTGCGCCTCCTCGGCCGCGAGGCGGCGGGCCACTTGCTCGCGCTCCTCGACGGGCAACTGCGAGAGGTCGGCCGCGTCGAGCGTGACGGGCGCGGGCGGGCTGATGACCTGCACCGGGCGGCCTCCCTTCGACGGGAAGCTTGTCCGCAACGTCTCGTGGCGGCGCACGACCTCGCCGAGCGCGCCTTCGAGCGCCGCGATGTCGAGACGCCCGGTGAGCCGCACGGCCGAGGGGATGTTGTAGGCCGCGTTGCCGGGTTCGAGCTGGCCGAGGAACCAGAGTCGCTGCTGCGCGAACGAGAGCGGGCCGTCGCGCGGCGCGCGCTCAATCGGCGGCAGCGCGGGCGCCGCACCCGCGCGCAACTGCCTCTCGGCGGCCACGGCCACCCCGGCCACGGTCGGTGTCTCGAACAACTGCCGCAAAGGCAGCTCGACGCCCAGCGCCGAGCGCAGGCGCGAGAGCAGACGCGTGGCGAGCAGGGAGTGGCCGCCCAGCTCGAAGAAGTTGTCGGCCGCCCCGACCCGTTCGAGGCCGAGGACTTCGGCCCAGACGCCGGCCACCAGCTCCTCGGTCGGCGTCCGCGGCTCGACGTAGTCGGCTTCGAGCGCGGCCCGCTCGCCGCTCGGCTCGGGCAGGGCCTTGCGGTCGACCTTCCCGTTGGGGGTCAGCGGCAGCCTCTCCATCAGCACGAAGGCCGAGGGTAGCATGTAGGCCGGCAGACGGTTCCCCAGATGCTCGCGCAACTGCGTCGCCTCGACCGTCGCGCCCTCCTCCGCGACGAGGTAGGCCACGAGCCGCCTCACGCCGCCCGCGCCCTCGCGCGCCTCCACCACGCATTCCCTGACGCCGGGGTGCGCCGCGAGCGCCGCCTCGACCTCGCCCAGCTCGACGCGGAAGCCGCGCACCTTCACCTGCCCGTCGCGCCTGCCGAAGAATTCGATGGTGCCGTCAGGCAAATAGCGCACGAGGTCGCCGGTGCGGTAGAGGCGCGAGCCCGCCTCGCCCGAGAACGGGTCGGGGACGAAGCGCTCGGCCGTCAGGGCGGGGCGGCCGAGGTAGCCGCGCGCGAGGCCGTCGCCAGCCACGTAGAGTTCGCCCATGACGCCGACGGGGGCGGGGCGCAGCCTCGGCCCGAGGACGTAGGCCCGCGTGTTGCCGATGGGCCTCCCGATCGGCACGGTGTTGGTGAGCCGCGTCTCCGCCGTCATGGGGTGGCAGCAGGCGAAGGTGGTGCTCTCGGTCGGCCCGTAGCCGTTGACGAGTCGCCGGCCCGGCGAGAGCGTCTGAAGATATTTGTTGACGTGGCGGACGGACAGGGCGTCGCCGCCGACGAGGAATTGGCTCACGCCCCCCAAGTCGTCGAGCCGCTCGTCCACCATCTGGTTAAAGAGCCCCGTCACGAGCAAGACCGTCGTGACGCCGGACTCGCGGATGAGCCGCCCCAGCTCTTCGAGCGAAGGGGTGTAGGGGGGCGTCATGACGAGGCGTCCGCCGTTGAGCAGGCAGCCCCAGACCTCGAAGGTCGAGGCGTCGAAGGAGACGGGCGCGAACTGGAGGAAGACCTGAGTCGCGTCAAGCTCCGCGTAGTCGCCCCCTTTCACCAGCCTGACGACGTTGCGGTGCGTGACGGCCACGCCCTTCGGCCGACCCGTCGAGCCCGAGGTGTACATCACGTAGGCGAGGTGGTCGCCCGCCGGCTCGCCGGGCAGGTCGCTCTCGTCCCTCCGGGCCACAGCCTCGCGCTCGTCTTCGAGGCTCAGGACGCGTGCGGCCGACGGCGGCAGCGAGGCCGAGAGGGAGCGCTGGGTGAGGACGACTCGCGGGGCGGCGTCTTCGAGCATGAAGGCGAGGCGCTCGCGCGGGTACGCGGCTTCGAGCGGGAGGTAAGCGCCGCCGGCCTTGAGCACGCCGAGCAGCGCGACGACGAGGTCGGCCGACCGCTCCAGCATGACGCCGACCAGCGACTCCGGCCCGACGCCGTGCGCGCGGAGGTGGCGCGCCAGCCGGTTCGCGCGCCGGTTCAGCTCGCCGTAGCTCGTCCGCCCGCCGCCGCAGTCGAGGGCGACGGCCTCGGGCGTCGCCGCGGCCTGCCGCTCGAAGAGCCGGTGGACGGGCAGGTCTCGCGGGTAGGGGCGCGCGGTCTGGTTCCACTCGACGAGCGCGCGGCGGCGCTCGCCCTCGCCGAGCAGGTCGTAGTCCGAGACGGGGAGCGCCGGTTGCTCGACGACCTCGGCCAGCAGGCGCTCGTACCGCTCCAGAAACGTCTCGACGGTGGCGTCCTCGAAGAGGTCGGTGTCGTATTCGAGCAGGACGGTGATGTCCTCGGAGACTTCGCCCCCGCCCATCCCGACGCGCTGCTCCGAGTGGGGGATGACGACCATGTTGAGGTCGAACTTCGCGGAGTGGTTGTGCGCGGCGAGCACTTCGAGTTCGACCCCCGGCAGCGCCAGCTCCGGGATCGGCGTGTCGAGGAAGCTGAACATCACTTGGAAGAGCGGCGTGTAGCTGAGGCTGCGCTGGGGCTTCAGCTCCTCGACCAGCTTGTCGAGCGGCACGTCCTGATACTCGTAAGCCTCAAGGCAGACGCGGCGCACGCGCGCGAGCAGCTCCGCGAAGGTCGGGTCGCCCGACACGTCCGTGCGCAGCACCACCGTGTTGATGATCATGCCGATGAGGCCCTCGGCCTCGCGCAGCCGGCGGTTGGCTATCCCCGAGCCGACGCAGATGTCCGCCTGCCCGCTGTAGCGCGAGAGCAGCAGCTTGAAGGCCGCCAGCATCGTCATAAAAAGCGTCGCGCCCTGACGCCGGCTCAGCTCCCTGAGCGAGCGGGCCAGCGCCCCCGTGAGCACGAGCTCGCGCTCGGCCCCGCGGACGGCGCGGACGGCCGGGCGCGGGCGGTCGGTCGGCAGTTCGAGCAACTCGGGCGCGCCGGCCAGTTGCGCGCGCCAGTAGGCGAGCTGGCTTTCGAGCGCCTCCGAGCGCAGCCAGCGCCGCTGCCACCACGCGAAGTCGGCGTACTGCACGGGCAGCTCCGGCAGCGGCGAAGCCTCGCCCCGGCCGAAGGCCTCGTAAATCTCTAAGAACTCGCGCACCAGCACGCCCTGCGTCCAGCCGTCGTGAATCAGGTGGTGCTCGACCAGAATCAGCACGTGCTCCTGCTCGCCGAGGCGCATCAGCGACAGGCGCAGCAGCGGCCCGCGTTCGAGGTCGAACAGGCGGCGGCCCTCCTCGTCGATCCTCCGGCGCACCTCCGCCTCGCGCTCCGCCTCGGGCAGCCCGCGCAGGTCGGTGACCGGGATGCGGAAGGGCTCGGGCGGGTGGACGCGCTGGACGGGCACGCCGCCGACGGAAGGGAAGGTCGTGCGCAGGATTTCGTGGCGGCGGATGACCTCGGTGAAAGTCTTTTCGAGCAGGCCGGCGTCGAGCGGCCCGCGGAAGCGCAGCGCGCGCGGCACGTAGTAGGAAACGTCGTTCGGGTCGAGCTGGCAGAGGAACCAGAGCCGCTCCTGCGAGAACGAGAGCGGGATGTCTTCGTCCCTCGGCGCGGGCACGAGCGGCGGCAGCTCGGCGACGCCTTCGACCTTGCGCGCCGACTCGACGTGCTCGGCCAGCTGCGCGACCGTCGGCGACTCGAAGATGGTGTGCAGCGGCAGCTCGGCGTGGAACGTCTCGCGCAGCCGCGCGACGATGCGCGTGGCGAGCAGCGAGTGGCAGCCGAGGTCGAAGAGGTCGTCGCGCGCGCCGACGCGCGTCAGCCCCAGCACCTCGCCGCAGACGCCCGCGATGACCTCTTCGACCGGCGTCCGCGGCTCGACGAAAGCCTCCTCCAGCTCCGGCCGGCTCTGGTCGGGCGCGGGCAGGGCCTTGCGGTCGACCTTGCCGCTCGGCGTCAGCGGCAGGGACTCCAAAGTCATAAAGGCGGAGGGCACCATGTAGTCGGGCAGCTTCCCTTTCAGGAAGCCGCGCAGCTCGCCGACCGTGGGCGACTCGCCGGGGCGGCCGACGACGTAGGCGACGAGCCGGCGCGCGCCCGCCGCCGTCTCGCGCGCCGCCACGACGGCCTCGCGCACGGACGGGTGCGACGACAGCGCCGCCTCGATCTCGCCCAGCTCGATGCGGTAGCCCCTGACCTTCACCTGATGGTCGAGCCGGCCGAGGAACTCGATCTCGCCGCCCGGCAGGTAACGCACGAGGTCGCCCGTGCGGTAGAGGCGCGCGCCCGGCTCCGACGCGAACGGGTGGGGCACGAAGCGCTCGGCCGTCAGCCCCGCGCGGTTGAGGTAGCCCGAGGCGAGGCCGACGCCGCCGACGTGGAGTTCGCCCGCCACGCCGACGGGCGCGGGCTGCCCCGCGCGGTCGAGCACGTACAGCTCGTTGTTGGCCGTCACGCGCCCGATGGGGATGGTCGCGGCCGCCACGTCGCGGCGCTCGCGCCGGGTGCCGAGTCTGAAGATCGAGCAGTTGACCGTGGCCTCGGTCGGGCCGTAGCCGTTGTAGACGACGCAGCCGGGGCCGACCGCCTCGAAGATGTAATCGGCGGTGGCCGGCGTGAGGGGCTCGCCGCCGAGGTGGAGGATTTCGAGCGCGCCGAGGTCGGCCCCGAGCGCGATCAGCTCGCGCACGTACGAAGGCGTGGTGTGAATCGTGTTGATGCCTTCCTCGCCGACGCGGGCCGCGCCGCCCGCCAGCCCCCGCGCGCCGCCTTCGCCGGTGAAGTGGAGCGTCCCGCCGCAGACGACGGTGGTGAGGATTTCGAAGACGCCGAAGTCGAAACAGTAGGAGAGGTTTTGCAACGCCTTCGTCCGCTCGCCGAGGCCGAAGTATTCGACGCCCCAGCGCAGCATCGGGACGAGGTTGCGGTGCGTGATGGGGACGCCCTTCGGCCGGCCCGTCGAGCCCGAGGTGTAGATGACGTAGGCCAACCCGTCGAGGTCGGCCGCGCCGCCCGGCCCGGCCGCGGCCCCGCGGCCCGACCACCCGCGGCCGTCGTGGACGCGGACGGCGTCGCCGCCGGCGTCGCCCTCGTCTTCGCCCCCCGCCCCGTCGAGACAGACGACGTGCCGGAGCGACGGGTTGAGGCGCGCGACCTCGCGCGCGCGGGCGAGGTGGCGGCGCTCGGTGACGAGGACTTCGAGGCGGCAGTCGGTGACGACGAAGCTGATGCGCTCGACCGGGTAGGCCGGGTCGAGCGGGACGAAGCCGGCGCCCGACTTGAGAATCCCCAGCAGGCCGACCAGCAGGTTGTGACCCGGGTCGGTCATGACCCCGATCAGTTGGTGAGTGCCGTCGCTCATGTTTGCGTGCCCCCTCGGGTTACAGCGCTGACAGGGAGCCCTCGGGTTCGAGTGTGAGGTCGGCGGCGCGCGCGGGCGCGGCCGAAAGCCGGGGCATGACTTCCGACGCGGGCTGGGGTCTGTGGGTCGCGAGTGGGCGCGAGATGCTTTCGAGGCTGAGGCCCTGTTTGAGCGCGAGGATGACGCCGGCCGCCTCGGCGTAGTTGCGAACCTCGACGACCTCTTCGGCCCCGAGCCGCGACTTCGTCACGTCGTAGATGGTGCGGTTCTGCTCGACGGCGATGACGGGGATGCGGTGCCGCAGGGCGTAGATGACGGGCACGCCCCCGAGGCAGCCGGCCGGCGCGACGACAGCCATGACGTTGCGCCAGCCGAGCACGTCGGCCACGCCGGCCGCGGCGCCCGGGTCGAGCTGCGGCGCGCGCCGCAGCCCGACGAGGACGCAGGCCAGCCCGCTCGCCGAGGCGTGCTCGCCGGCCCCGCGCGCGTCCACGACGTTGTGCCGCAGGTCGAGGTCTTCGAGGTTGAGGATCGGGGCGTGCGCCGAGGGGAGGCGGAAGCGCGTCGTCGTCAGGTAGGAGATGACCGCCTCGACGCCGCCGACCGGGTTCGGGTACTCGCCGTCGAAGTGCTTGACGTAGGAGTCGAGCGGCAGCTCGCGGATGCGGCTCGTGATGGCGACGGCGTTGACGCCGTTGCGGATCAGCTTCTCGCAGGCCTCGAAGAGCACGCGCGGGTTGTCCACCGTCCCGACGAACGCGCCCGACTGGTTCTCGACGCAGCGCCCGCCGATGGGCCCCTCCGTCACCACGATGTCGGTGAGGTTGACGCCGTGGACGGCGCGGACGGCGTTGACGACGTTGTAGACGATGTCGAGCGTCGGCGCGTCCGCCTGCTCGATGACGAGGCCGACGCGGTTGCGGTGCGGGAGGTGGAGGTCGGCCGCCCCGCGCGCGAAGAGGTCGAGGCTGCACCCGTCGGTGTAGACGATGTTCGGGCTGTTGAGGCCGACGAAGTTCGAGGCGTTGACCGAGTTGGGGTTCGTGATGAGGTAGTCGGCGGTCGCGGCGAGGAGGTTGGTGACCGGGGCGGCGTCGCCCGCGTAGCCGCCGAGGTGGCAGCCGACGCCGGTCGGGATGATGCTGACCACGGCGCTGCGGCCGGGGCGGAGTTGCCCGCCGGCGGGCGGGGCCGCGCCGCCCACCGCCTCGGCGCAGGTGGTCGCCTCGCAGACGATCTCGTCGCGCGTGACCTCGCAGACGTACCAGCGGAGCACGGGCCTGCCCGCCGCCGCGGCCACCGCCTCGGGCAGCGCGTCCAGACCCGCCAGCCCCGACCTGCTGATCCGGTATTGCCTGTTGTCAATCATTTGCGTAGCTCCGTAAGTAGGTGTGCCAGCGCGTCGGCGCGCTCGTTCAACTCGCGGAAGGTCACCGGCCCGCCGGGGCCGACCGAGGCCGCCTTGTCCGGCGTGCGCGCGGCCTGCTCCTCGAACAGGGCGTGGACGCTGACCTCGCGCGAGTAATCCGCGTGCGTGCGGCTCCATTCGGATAACAACCGGCCGCGCTCGGCCTCCGGCAGCAGCGGCAGCCGCGAGAGGCGCTGGTCGGGGTCGGCGGCGACGGCTTCGAGCAGCGTCCGGAGGTGGCCGGCCATGCGCGCCGCGTCCCCTTCGTCGAAGAGGTCGGCGCTGTAGTGCAGCCAAGCCGGCAGCCGCGCGCCGGCGTCGACGACCTCCAGCTCCAAATCCTGCCGCGCCGAGCGCCGCCCGAGCGGGAGGAATTCGAACGTCAGCCCGCGCGCCCGCGCGGCCGGCCGCGGCGCGGCGCCGAGCGCCTCGGCGGCGGCGGCGCGGTGCGGCTGCTGCATAATGAGGGTGACCTGAAAGAGTTGGCCGCGGCCGGGCGGGCGGTTCGGCTGGAGGCGCTGCGCGAGGAGGTGGGCCGGGTAGTCCTGATGTTCGAGGGCGCCCCTGACGGTCGCCCGCGTCCGGCGGAGGAACTCGCGGAAGGTGAAGTCGGAGGGGAAGGCGGCCCGCAGCACCAGCGCGTTGAAGAAGCAGCCGACGACGCCCTCGAACTCGGCGCGGCCGCGCCCCGAGACGGGCGAGCCGATGAGGAAATCGTCTTGGCCCGAGTAGCGGTGCAGGACGGTCTGGAAGGCCGCGACCAGAAGCGTGTAGAGCGTCGTCGCCTCCGACTCGGCCAGCGCCCTCAGCCTCGCGGTCAAAGCCTCTTCGAGCACGAACGGGTGTGACGCGCCGCGGAAGGAGGGCGCGCGCGGGGCCGGGCGGCAGGTCGGCAGGTCGAGCGCCGGCAGGTCGCCGCGCAGCTCCCCGCGCCAGAACTCCCAGAGCCGCTCACCCTCGGCGCCGGCGAGCAGCTCCCTCTGCGCGCGGACGTAATCGCGGTAGGTCGCGCGCGGCGGCGCGAGCGCGGCCGGCCTGCGGTCGAGTTCCGCGGCGTAGAGTTCGCGCAGCTCGTCGAGGAGCACCCACAGCGACCAGCCGTCGATGACGAGGTGGTGCGCCGCGAGCAGCAGCACGTGCTCGCGCGGCGCGCGGGTGAAGAGGCGGGCGCGGAAAACCCGCCCGCGTTCCACGTCGAAGGGCGCGTGCGCCGCCTCTTCGGCGCGGGCGCGCAGCGCGTCGAGGTCGGCCGAGGTGTCGGCGGCGTGCTCGAAGTCCACTTCCGCCTCGGCCCGCGCCCTTTGCAGCGGCTCGCCGCCGCGCTCGCCGAACTCGGCGCGCAGCGCCGGGTGCCGCGCGACGAGGGCTTGCAGGGCGCGCCGCAGCGGCACGGCCTCGACCTCGGAGCGGACGACGGAGGCGAAGGCCACGTTGTACGCCGCGGCCTCGGGCGAGAGCTGGTTCAGGAACCAGATCGACTCCTGCACGTGCGAGAGCGGGTAGGGCGAGCTTTCGTCTTCGCGCCCCTCGCGCCGAGCCGCGCCGCGGGCGGCGGGCGCGGGCGCGGCCAACTCTTCGAGCAGCGCGTCGGCGAGCTGGCCGATGCTCTCGCCGTGGAGGAAGGCCGTCAGCGGCACGCCCACTTCGAGGTCGGCCTCGACGGCGTTCTTCAGCTCGACCGCCGTCAGCGAGTCGAGGCCGAAGGCGGTGAGCGGGCGCGTCGGGCGCAGGCGCGACGCCGGAACCCGGAGGGCGCGCGAGACCTGTTCGAGCAGGTAGGATTCGAGGAGCGGCTTGCGCCTCCCCGCCTCGACCGCGAGCAACGCGCGGCGGATGAAACTCTCTTCCCCTTCCGCGCCGCCAGCGCCCCCCGCGTCTTCGGACAGGAGGCTGCGCCCGACCTCTTCCAGCTCGCCCCTGAGGAAGCCGTCGCGGCACGCCCGGCGCTGAATCTTGCCGCTCGAAGTCTTCGGCACGCTGCCGGGCTTGAGCAGCGCCACGCCGTAGACTTGCAGCTCGTGGGCTTCGGCGACGGCCCGGCGGATGGCGTCGAAGACCTCTTCCGGGTCGGCCGGCAGGCGCGCCGGGTCAACCTCCTGCACGACGACGAGGCGCTCCTCGCCTTCGGCCTCGACGGCGAAGGCCGCGCCGCAGCCCTTGCGCAGGGCCGGGTGGCTCTGCTCGGCCGCCCACTCGATGTCCTGCGGGTAGTGGTTGTGCCCGCGGATGATGATGAGGTCTTTGTGCCGCCCGGTGACGCAGAGCTCGCCGTCGCGCACGAACCCCAGATCGCCCGTCCGCAGGAACGGCCCCTCGCCCGTGCCGGCGACGCGCGCCCTGAAGACCGGCTCGGACTCTTCGGGCCGGTTCCA
>Ga0196977_1000344_pt1 | contig 26035 bp, 26 predicted proteins | sample S3v_1013CmetaG_FD_148634 | JGI IMG/M metagenome (GOLD analysis project Ga0196977, IMG submission 148634) | Soil microbial communities from Anza Borrego desert, Southern California, United States - S3+v_10-13C | ecosystem: Environmental > Terrestrial > Soil > Desert | place: USA: California... | reverse complement strand
CGACTTCGCCTGCATCGCTGCGCCGAGCAGGAAGCCCAGCCCGATCGCGCCGAGCACCAGCGAGCCGAACGAAACCGACAGCATGGTGCCCGCCGCCGCCTCGGCGCCGCCGTCCGACGCCGCTCGCTTGTGGCCGTCGGCGAACTCGAAGGCGGTGTAGGCCAGCGCCAGGTGCGCCAGGCCGCTCGCCCCGTGGCCGATGCGAAAGAGGATGCCGCTGGTGCCCGAGCCGTGGTTCTCGACGTCGAGCAGCACCGAGCAGAACCGGTAGAGCGCGTAGCCGACGAGCCCCACCGCCGCGAGATAGAGCAGCGGCACGCCGAGCGGCACGTCCTGGAGCCAGGCGAACGCGCCTTCGGGCCCGCGATCGCCGCGGCTGGCCGACAGCGCCAGGTAGCCGATCAGCACGTAGACGAGCCCGCGCGCGGCATAGCCGAGGCGGACAAGCCACCGGAATTTCTCGGATTTGTCGACCATCGCTGCTCCCTCGGCCGGATCGGGAGGCAAACGGACCTGGCTGGAAATCGTGCCCGGGTCAGCGCACGCGCTTGACCATCAGCTGGTTGTCGCGGCGCTCGAGCTTGAAGTTGTCGCCGGTCGCCCGCATCAGGTCCGACAACCGTTTGAAGCCGTGGTTGCGGACGTCGAAGCTGGAGCGGTTGCCGGCGATCTGGCCGACTTCCTGCAGCCGCGCGAAACCGTCCTCGTCGCGCTTGGCGGCTTTCCACGCGGCGCCGAGCAGCTCGATGATGTCGCGGTCGATCGGGGTGGTCGTGGCCGGCGGCGCATCCTCCTCCTCGGCCGCCTCGGTGCGGATCAGCTGGTCGACATCGATGTAACGGGTGCAGGCGGTCTTGAACGCCTCGGGCGCCTTGGCGCTGCCGAAGCCGTAGACCAGCAGGCCGTCCTGCCGCAGCCGCGTGACCAGCGGGGTGAAATCGCTGTCCGAGCTCATGATCCCGAAGCCGTCGACCTTGCCGCGGTAGAGCAGGTCGATGGCGTCGATCGTCATCGCCATGTCGGTGGCGTTCTTGCCCTTGGTCAGGTCGAACTGCTGCATCGGCTGCAAGCCGTAGCGGTGCGTTATCTGGTTCCACTTGCTCAGCGCGGGCTTGGCCCAGTTGCCGTAAGCCCGGCGGATGTTCACCTGGCCGAGCTCCGCGAGCACGGTCAGCACCGGGTCGATGCCCGCGTGGCTGGCGTTGTCGGCATCGATCAGCAGGGCGATGTTCTTGAGCTGGTCGTCGGTCATCGGATCCCTCATGCCGGGGTGAATTTTCCGGTCCTCTCGTCGAGCAGGCACAGCTCGCCGTCGGCGATGGCGAAATACGCGCCGCGCAACGTCAGGTCGCCGCGCTTCTCCTTGTCCCTGATGCAGGGGAAGGTGCGCAAGTGGGCGAGGCTGACCTTGACCGCGGCGTGCTCCATCGCCCGCTCGGCGGCGCGGCCCGTGGTGCCGAGCTCGCGGGCGATCGGCTCGCGCACGTCGTCGAGCATGTCGATCCAGTGGGCGATGAAGCCGCCCCGGCCGGGCTCGGTGCCGTGCAGCTCCTGCGTGAGGGCGGCCTGGCAGCCGCCGCACATCCCGTGGCCCATGACCACGATCTCGCGCACCTGCAGCACCTGGACGGCGAACTCGAGCGCGGCCGAGACGCCGTGACGGCCGGGCGTGGTCTCGAACGGCGGGACCAGCGCAGCGATGTTGCGGACGACGAATATCTCGCCCGGGCGGACGTCGAAGATATGCGCCGGGTCGACCCGGCTGTCGGCGCAGGCGATCACCATCACCCGCGGCTGCTGGCCTTCGCGCAAGCTCGCCCAGCGCTCGCGCTCGGGCTTCCAGCCCCGCTCGCGGAAGCGGCGATAGCCCTGCAGCAGCTCGGCCAGTTCGGTGCTCGGCACGCTCATCGCCCGCCTCATGGCGCGCGGCATTGCCACTGGCAAGGCACATGCCTAAGTGGCGCGTGATGAACGACCTCGCCTCAGCCCCGCGGCCGGAGCGCCAGCGCAAGCCGGACTGGATCCGGGTCAAGGCACCGGTCAGCAACGGCTTCCAGGAAACCCGCGCGCTGATGCGCGAACTCGATCTCAACACGGTGTGCGAGGAAGCGGCCTGCCCGAACATCGGCGAATGCTGGACCCGGAAGCACGCCACGGTGATGATCCTCGGCGACGTGTGCACCCGGGCCTGCGCGTTCTGCAACGTCAAGACCGGGATGCCGCGAGCGGTCGACCCGCTCGAGCCCGAGCACGTCGCCGTCGCGGCCGCCCAGCTGGGGCTGGAGCACATCGTCGTCACCTCGGTCGACCGCGACGACCTGCCCGACGGCGGCGCAGGGCAGTTCGTCAAGGTCATCGAGGCGCTGCGGCGGACCGCGCCGGCGACCACGATCGAGATCCTCACCCCCGATTTCCGCGGCAAGATGCGCCCGGCGGTCGAGGCGATTTGTGCCGCTTCGCCCGATGTCTACAATCACAACCTCGAAACCGTTCCGAGGTTGTACCCGACCATCCGCCCCGGCGCGCGGTATTACGCCTCGCTGCGGCTGCTGGAGGAAGTGAAGCGCCACGATCCGGCGATCTTCACGAAGTCGGGGATCATGCTCGGACTCGGCGAGGAGCGGCTCGAGGTCCACCAGGTGATGGACGACATGCGCTGCGCCGACGTCGACTTCCTGACCATGGGGCAGTACCTGCAGCCGACGCCGAAGCATGCCCGGGTCGCCGAGTTCGTCACCCCGGCAGTGTTCGCGGCCTACGGCGCCATCGCCCGGGCCAAGGGCTTCCTGCAGGTGGCCTCGAGCCCGCTGACCCGGTCGAGCTATCACGCCGGCGACGACTTCGCGCAGATGAAGGCCGCGCGCGAGGCGCAACTGGCCGCCGGGCGCGCCTGATGCCGGGCATCCGCGAAACCCGGACGCTGCCTTACAGCTGCGCGCAGATGTTCGACCTGGTGGCCGACGTCGCCCGTTACCCCGAGTTCCTGCCCTGGGTCATCGCCACCCGCGTGCGCTCGGACAGCGACACCGAAATGGTCGCCGACATGCTGGTCGGGTTCAAGGCGCTGCGCGAGAAGTTCACCTCGCGGGTGATCAAGGACCGGCCCAACCGTCTCGAGGTGATCTACATCGACGGGCCGATGAAGGATCTCGACAACATCTGGCGCTTCATCCCGCGCGCCGACGGCGGCTGCGACCTCGATTTCTGCGTCGATTTCGCGTTCAAGAACAAGATGTTCGAGATGCTCGCCGGGCAGTATTTCGACCGCGCGTTCCGCAAGATGGTGGCCGCGTTCGAAACTCGCGCGGACGCGCTCTACGGCAGCAGCAGCTCGAGCGCGCAGAGCGTCGCCTGAAGCCGCACGCCCGAGCGATCCTCGCCGTCGAACAGCCGCGATTCCGCCTCCGGCTTGTCCTCGCCGCGGATGGCGCGGGCGAACACTACCGTCCCGACCGGCTTGGCTTCGCTGCCGCCGTCGGGCCCGGCGATGCCGCTGATGGCCACCGCCACGTCGGCCTTGCTGCGCTCGAGCGCGCCCCGGGCCATGGCGTAGACGCAGGCGACCGAGACCGCGCCGAAGGCGTCGATGATGTCGCCGGCGACGCCGAGCGATTCCCGCTTGGCTTCGTTCGAATACGTGACGAACCCGCGATCGAGCACCGCGGAGGAGCCGGGGATCTCGGTCAACGCCGCGACGACCAGGCCGCCGGTGCAGCTTTCGGCGACGGCGACCGTGCGTCCGGCGGCCTTGTTCTCCTCGACCACGCGGCGGGCGAGGGCGACGACTTTCCTCGGCAGCAAAGCAGCGGTCATGAGCGGCGGGCAGGGCAGATCGGCGGGTCTTCCGGCGCGACGAGCCCGATGATGACGCCGATCAGCGTTCCGGCGACTTCGGGATCGATCGGCGCCGCGGCCTCGAGCACGCGCTCGATCCGGCCGCAATGCCTGGGCTGGATCTTGCCCGAGACCTCCTGCGCGATCAGCGCGTCGATCAACGGCCGCACGGCATTGTCCGGCAGGTTGGCGAACGTGTCGATGCCCGGCCCCGAGCTGCCGGCCCGGCGGGCGCCGAACTTGAGCAATCCCGACTTCGCGCGCGGCCACACGGCGTCCTGCAGCCCGGTGTAGCGCGCAATGAACGCATCGCCGCGGCGGGCGAGGAAGCCGCTCGACAACAGCTCGCCGGCGCAGCGCAGCCGCACGCTCTGCACCAGGCTGGGCACGCTGTAGATGGCCATCGCGCTCACTTCGGCCTCGGTGATGCAGGTCTGCTGCGCGGCGGCCACCGCCGGTTGCAGCGCGAGCGCGGCCGCGGCCGCCGCCGCCAGCCCTTTGCGTGAATCCATGATGGTCATGTCCTTTCCAGCGGGACCAGCGTTGCCACCGCCTGGGCCGCGATACCTTCGCCCCGGCCGGTGAAGCCGAGCCGCTCGGTGGTAGTGGCCTTCACATTAACCGCCTCTATCCCGACGCCGAGCAGCTCGGCAAGCCGCGCGCGCATCGCCGCGCGATGGGGCCCGATCTGCGGCGCCTCGCAGATGATCGTCAGGTCGACGTTGCCGACCGCGAAGCCGGCTTCGTTCGCCAGGCGAACGGCGTGCTCGACGAACCGGCTCGACGGCGCGCCGCGCCACTGCGGGTCGCCCGGCGGGAAATGCTCGCCGATATCGCCCGCGCCGGCTGCGCCGAGCAGCGCGTCGACGACCGCATGAAGCGCGACGTCGGCATCGCTGTGCCCGGCCAGGCCGCGGTCGTGAGCGAGGCGGATTCCGCACAGCCACAGCTCTTCGCCTTCCGCCAGGCGGTGGACGTCGAAGCCGGTGCCGATGCGGGGCGCGGGCGCGGAGTCCATGAAATCCTCGGCGAAGGTCAGCTTGCGCAAGCGCTCGTCGCCGTCGACGAGCGCCACGGCAAGCCCGGCCGCGCGCGCCACCTGGGCGTCGTCGCCCGCGTCGGGCTCGCCGGCCCAGGCGCGGTGCGCGGCACGGATCGCGGCGTAGCGGAACGCCTGCGGAGTCTGCACCCGGCGCAGCGTCTCGCGTTCGGCGCTGCCGGCCATCAGTCCGCCCTCGCTCAGCGCGAGGCTGTCGACCACCGGCAGCACGGGAATGGCGCCGGGATGGATCCGCAAGGCGTCGAGCAGCCGGTCGATGACCTCGCGCGGGCAGCGGGGCCGTGCGGCGTCGTGGATGAGCACCCGCTCCGGCGCATCCCCGGCCAAGGCCTCGAGCGCCGCGCGGACCGAGGCCTGGCGGGTCGCCCCGCCGGCGGCCAGGCGAATGCCGGAAAGACCTTGCAGCGCTTCGGTCGCGAGGTCGTCGGCGCCTGCCGGGATCGCCACGATTACCGGCGCGGCGCCGGCCGCGACCAGCGCCTCGGCCGAGTGCCGCACCAGCGGGCGGCCGCGCCAGCGGGCGAACTGCTTGGGCACCGGCTGCCCCGCGCGCAGCCCCTGGCCGGCGGCGACGATCACCGCTGCGAAAGAGGGCGGGGGGGAGGGAGCCATGGCAGGGCGCGGCGCTAGCGCCTTGCGGCACCCCCCGCAATCCACTATGCGGCTGCCCGATTTTTAGGCAAACTCTCCCCCATGACGTCGCTTCCCATCCCTCCGGCGCTCGAGCCGATCGAGATCGGTCCCGTGCGGATCGACTGCCCGGTGATCCTCGCGCCGATGACCGGCGTCACCGACCGGCCGTTCCGCACGCTCGTGCGCCGCTACGGCTCGGGGCTCAACGTCACCGAGATGATCGCCAGCGAGGCGGCCATCCGCGAGACGCGCCAGAGCCTCCAGAAGGCGGCGTGGGACGCGATCGAGGAGCCGGTCTCGATGCAGCTCGTCGGCTGCGATCCGGGCTCGATGGCCGAGGCCGCGAAGCTGCAGGAAGGCAACGGCGCGGCGATCATCGACATCAACTTCGGCTGCCCGGTGCGCAAGGTCGTCGGCCAGTACGCCGGCTCCGCGCTGATGCGCGAGGTGCCGCTGGCGCGGAAGCTGATGGAAGCGACGGTCAAGGCCGTCTCGGTGCCGGTGACGGTCAAGATGCGCATGGGCTGGGACCATGCCAGCCTCAACGCGCCCGAGCTCGCCCGCATCGCCGAGGATCTCGGGGTCAGGATGATCACCGTCCACGGCCGCACCCGCAACCAGATGTACAAGGGCGAGGCCGACTGGGCGTTCGTCAGCCAGGTCAAGGATGCGGTGTCGATCCCGGTGATCGTCAACGGCGACATCTGTGGCATTGGGGATAGCGCCGCGGCGCTCGCGCAGTCCGGCGCGGACGGGGTGATGATCGGCCGCGGCGCCTACGGCAAGCCGTGGCTGCTCGGGCAAGTCATGCACTGGTGGCGCACCGGGGAGAGCCGGCCCGATCCCGACATCGACGAGCAGTTCGCCGTGCTCGTCGAGCACTACCGGGCGATGCTCGAGCATTACGGCACCGATGCCGGGGCCAAGATCGCCCGCAAGCATCTCGGCTGGTACACCAAGGGGATGCACGGCTCGGCCGAGTTCCGCAACCGCGCCAACTTCATCGACGATCCCGTTCAGGTCCTCGGCGAGATCGAGCGCTTCTACGAGCCGTTCCTGCGGCGCCGCGCCGCGTGAGCGAGGCGGTCGCGGGCATACCCGATTTCCGCGAGCAGGTGGCCGGCCTCACCTTCGCGCTGCTGCTGCTCACGCCCGAGCTGACGATCGCGCAAGTCAATCCGGCGGCGGAGAACCTGATCGGCCGCAGCGCCGGCCGGCTGGTGGGGCGCCGGTTCCTCGATGTCGTCCGCTTCGCCGACGGCCGGATGCTCGACCGGCTGGCCGGCGACGAGGAGCAGCTCGTCGCACGCGGGCTGGCGATCCAGGTCGAGGGGCGCACGTGGCTGGTCAACATGACCATCTCCTCGCTGCCGGCGCATCCGGGGTGGCGCGTGGTTACGCTGTCCGACGCGCGTCAGGGCGAGCGCTTCAGCGACGAGGACCGCGCGGGGGCGCTGCGCGGCCCCGCCGTGCTGGCGCACGAGATCAAGAACCCGCTCGCGGCGATCCGCGGGGCCGCGCAGCTGGTCGCCCGCAAGCTCGGGGAGGGCGACCGGAAGCTCACGGACCTGATTACCGACGAGGTCGACCGCATCGCCCAGCTGATCGACCGGATGCAGCGGCTCGGCCGCGAGCGGGCGGAGCCGGCGGCGCCGTTCAACCTCCACGCCGCCGTCCGCCGCGCGTGCGAGACCGTCAGCGCCGCCTCGGATGCGCCGCTGCCTCTGGTCGAGGAATTCGACCCCTCGCTGCCGCCGGTGCTCGCCAACGAGGGCGCGCTCGTACAGGTTTTGATCAACCTGATCGGCAACGCCCGCGACGCCTGCGCCGAGGCCGAAGCGCCGCAAATCGTCATCCGCACGCGCTTCGTCGCCGGCCTGGTGATGAACGTCATGCGCCTCGGGCGGCCCGTCAAGCTGCCGATCGAGGTCCAGGTCAGCGACAACGGCCCGGGCGTCGACCCGACGCTGCGCGACCACATCTTCGAGCCGTTCGTGTCGAGCAAGAAGAACGGCCAGGGCCTCGGGCTGGCGCTGGTCAACAAGCTGGTGCGCGACATGGACGGGCGGATCAGCCACGAGCGCGACGAGGCCGGCGGGTGGACGCATTTCCGCGTGCACCTGCCGCTGGCGAAGTAGGGGGAAAGGGACATGGCGAGGCGCGCATTGCTGGTCGAGGACGACGCCTCAATCGCGACGGTCATCACCGCCGCGCTCGAGGCCGAGGCGTTCGCGGTGGACCGCACCGACAGCATCGCGGGGCGCGACCGGTTGCTGACCGAGGGCGGCTATGACGTCATGCTGACCGACGTCCTCCTCACCGACGGCGACGGCATCGCTTCGCTCGGCGAGGTGCATCGCGCCTATCCGGGGATGCCGGTCATCATCCTCTCGGCGCAGAACACGCTCGATACAGCGGTGCGGGCGACCGACACCGGCGCGTTCGAGTACTTCCCCAAGCCGTTCGACCTCGAGGAGCTGGTCCGCGCGGCGTGCCAGGCGGCTGACGCGCGCGGGGGCGCTCGCCCGGACGATGCCGATCCCGGGGAGGGCTTGCCGCTGATCGGCCGCAGCCGGGCGATGCAGGACGTCTACCGGATGATCACCCGCGTCCTGCGCAACGACCTGACGGTTCTGGTGCTCGGCGAATCCGGCACCGGCAAGGAGCTGGTCGCCGAGGCGATCCACCAGCTCGGCGCGCGCAAGGGCGGACCGTTCGTCGCGGTCAACACCGCCGCGATCCCGCGCGAGCTGATCGAGAGCGAGTTGTTCGGCCACGAGAAGGGCGCCTTCACCGGCGCGGTGGGCCGCACCATCGGCAAGTTCGAGCAGGCGAACGGCGGCACGCTGTTCCTCGACGAGATCGGCGACATGCCGGCCGAGGCGCAGACGCGGCTGCTGCGCGCGCTGCAATCGGGCCGCATCCGCCGCGTCGGCGGGCGCGAGGAGATCGCCATCGACGTTCGCATCATCGCCGCCACCAACCGCGACCTCGCGCCGATGATCGCCGCCGGCGCCTTCCGCGAGGACCTCTATTACCGCCTCAACGTCGTGCCGATCCACTTGCCGCCGCTGCGCGAGCGCGCCGGCGACGTCGAGCCTCTGGCGCGCCACTTCCTGCGCCAGGCGGCCGAGGAGGGCCTGCCGGCGCGCAGCCTGTCGCGCGAGGCGGCGGCGCTGCTCGAGGCGCAGCCGTGGCGCGGCAACGTGCGCGAGCTGCGCAATTTCGTGTTCCGCGCCGCGCTGCTGTCGCGGGAGGACCGCATCGAGGCGCCGGTCGTGCGCCAGCTGCTCGTCGACCGGCCGGCGGCCGAGATCTCCACCGGAGGTGGCGACTTCGCGGGCGCGCTGGCGGGCTGGCTCGGCCAGGACCCGCCGGCGCCGGGACGGCTCTATGATGCCGCGCTGGCTGCATTCGAGAAGCCGCTGTTCGAGCACGCCTTGCGCGAAACGGGCGGCAACCAGCTGCGCGCCGCGCAACTGCTCGGCATCAACCGCAACACGCTCCGCAAACGGCTCGACGACTTGCGGATCGATCCGGAATCGTTCGCCCGGCGGGGATAGCTCCTCGCTTCGCCGAAAAAGCCCTTGCAATCGGGCAACAGCGCCGTTGTAACTCTGCAACGATGGCCTCCCCCCCCGGACCAGACGCCCATTCCGACAAGCGCCTCCGCCTGCCGCGCTGGTGGCGCAGGGGGATGGTCGTCGCGCGGCGCGGCAACCTCTACCTGTGGCTCGAGATAGCCGCCGCCATCGCGCTGGTGGTCATGCTCGCCAGCTCGTACCTCTTGCTCAGCGGCGCGCCGGACCCGGACAAGCCGGTCCCCTCGCGCCAGGCCGCGGCGATGCTCGTCGGCACGCTGATACCCGCGCTGAGCCTGATCGTGCTGGCCGGCCGGCGGATCGCCATCCGCCGCGCCGGCGGCACGACCGCGCGGCTGCACGTCAACCTGGTGTTCTTCTTCTCGCTGGTCGCGGCGATCCCGACGCTGCTGGTGGCGGTATTCGCCAGCATCCTGTTCCAGTCGGGAGTGCAGTTCTGGTTCTCGACCAGCAATCGCGGGATGCTCGAGAACGCCAACGAGCTGGCCCGCGGGTATTACGACGAGAACCAGCGCCAGGTTGCCGCCGCCACCGTCGCGATGGCCGGCGACTTGCGCTTCTTCCTGCGCGACATGGCGATGGCCAGCCCGGAGTTCCAGGAACAGTACGGCCTCCAGGTGCTCGCCCGCGAGCTGAACGAAAGCGCGATCCTGCAGCTGGCGCCCGACGGCGGCCTGCGCGTCGCCGCGATCGTCGACCCGAGCGAAGACACCGCGCGCGAACGTATCTCGCGCGACACGCTCGATCGCCTGCGGGGCGGCGAGGACGTCGTCGTCACCGCGACGCAGGACCGGATGGAAGCGGTCACGCCGATCGACCGCGATGCCGGGGTCTATCTCTACAACGTGCGCCAGTCGGACCAGCTGGCCTTCAGCCAGTGGGAGCGGGCGCAGCGCGTGCTGCAATCCTACGACCTGCTGACGAGCCGGGCGCGCGCCAAGCAGCTCCAGTTCAACCTCGCGCTGTTCGGCATGTCGCTGGCGCTGGTCGGCCTCGCGGTGTGGTTTGCGCTGCGTTTCGCCGATCGCCAGGTCAAGCCGCTGGGCGAGCTGGTGACCGCCGCGCGCGAGGTCGGCAGCGGCAATTATTCGCTGCGCGTAACCGGCCGCACCGGCCCCGACGAGATCGGGTTGCTCAACCGGGCGTTCAACCGCATGACCGAGCAGATCGAGCGGCAGACCGACGCGCTGATCGGCGCCAACCGCCAGCTGGCCGAGCGCCGGACGTTCATCGAGACGGTGCTGCAGTCGATCACCGCGGGGATCGTCTCGATCGACCTCGAGGGCCGCATCGTGTTGATGAACAATTCGGCCCAGCATCTGCTGCTCGACCGCGCCGGGCCGGCGCCGCTCGGCCTCGCGCTGGCCGATCTCGCGGCGCCGCTCGCCGCCTTGCTCAGGAGCGGCGCCAGCAGCGGCATCGTCCAGTACAACAAGGGCGGCGAGCTGCTGACGCTCGCCGTCAAGGTCGCGCCCGCGGCCGATGGCCACGTCATCACCTTCGAGGACATCACCCGCCAGCTGCTCGACCAGCGGCAGGCGGCGTGGTCGGATGTCGCCCGCCGCATCGCCCACGAGATCAAGAACCCGCTGACGCCGATCCAGCTCGCGACCGAGCGCCTCAACCGGCGCTACCGCAAGCAGATCCTGCAGGACCCCGAGCTGTTCGAAGAGCTGACCGGCACGATCATCCGGCAGGTCGGCGACCTCAGGAAGATGGTCGACGAGTTCTCCTCGTTCGCGCGGCTGCCCAAGCCGGTGTTCCGGCACGAGGACGCGGTCGACCTGGTGCGCCAGGCGCTGTTCCTGCAGGAAGTCGCTCGTCCGGAGATCGACTACGCGTTCTCGGCCGCGGACGACGTGCCCCATATCGATTGCGACCGGCACCAGTTCGGCCAGGCGATGACCAACGTCCTCAAGAACGCGGCCGAGGCGATCGACGCCCGGCGGCGCGAAGCCGAGGCCGATTTCCGCGGCCGGATCGAGGTCGCGGTCGAAGCCGATGGGACCCATCTGACCGTCTGCGTCGGCGACAACGGCGTGGGCCTGCCGCAAGGCGGTCTGCGCATCATGGAGCCTTACGTGACGACGCGCGAGAAAGGCACCGGGCTCGGCCTGGCGATCGTCAAGAAGATCGTCGAGGAGCACGGCGGCGAGCTGAGCTTCGCCCCGGGGCCGGGCAGCGGCACCCGGGCGACGCTGCGTTTCGCGCGCGACCCGGTCGCGGCCGGAGCCGGCAGCGAGGCCGCGGAATGACACCTCTGGAGATGGATTGATGGCGCTCGATATCCTCGTCGTGGACGACGAGCAGGACATTCGCGAGCTGGTCGCCGGCGTGCTCGCCGACGAAGGCTACGATTGCCGCACGGCGGGCGACAGCACCGGCGCCTTGCGGATGGTCGACGAGCGCCGCCCGAGCCTCGTGCTGCTCGACGTCTGGCTCCACGGCAGCCCGATGGACGGGCTCGAGGTGCTCGACGCGATCAAGGCGCGCGAGCCGCAGCTGCCGGTGATCATCTTCTCCGGCCACGGCAACATCGACACCGCGGTCTCCGCGGTCAGCCGCGGGGCGGTCGACTTCATCGAGAAGCCGTTCGAGGCCGAGCGGCTGCTGCTGCTGGTGTCGCGGGCAACCGAGACCGAGCGGCTGCGGCGGGAGAACGCCCGGCTGCGCGAAGGCATCGCCCAGGCCGACGAGTTCACCGGCAACTCGAGCGCGATCAATCAGGTCCGCGCAACGCTGAAGCGGGTCGCCAACACCGGCAGCCGAGTGCTCATCACCGGCCCGGCGGGCGCGGGCAAGGAAGTCGCGGCGCGGCTGCTGCACACCTGGAGCCCGCGCGCCGACAAGGCGTTCGTCACGGTCAATTCGGCGCGCATCACGCCCGAGCGGTTCGAGCAGGAGCTGTTCGGCGAGGAGGCCGATGGCAAGCTGGTCCGCGCCGGCCTGCTCGAGCTGGCCGACGGCGGCACGCTGTACTTCGACGAAGTGGCCGACATGCCGCCGAGCACCCAGGCGCGCATCCTGCGCGTGCTGACCGAGCAGCATTTCGTGCGCGCCGGCGGCAACCGCCAGATCGGCGTCGACGTGCGGGTGGTCTCGTCGACCGCGCGCGATCTCGAGAAGGAGATCGCCGAGAAGCGCTTCCGCGAGGACTTGTTCTACCGACTCAACGTGGTTCCGGTGACAGTGCCCTCGCTCGCCGCGCGGCGCGACGACATCCCGGTGCTGGCGGACCATTTCTTCACCCGCTACGCCCGCGAGCAGGGGCTGCCCGCGCCGGAAGTCTCGTCCGAGGCGATCGCGGCGCTGCAGACTTACGACTGGCCCGGCAACGTCCGCCAGCTGCGCAACGTGGTCGAGCGCACGGTCATCCTGGCCCCGCGCGAGCGCATCGCGCGGATCGAGCCCGACATGCTGCCCGAGGAGATAACCGGCGGGACCAGCGAGAGCGGGGCGGGAATCTCGGCGCTGATGGGGGTGCCGCTGCGCGAGGCGCGCGAGAGCTTCGAGCGCGAATACTTGCGCATCCAGATTCGCCGCTTCTCGGGCAACATCTCCAAGACCGCCGGGTTCATCGGCATGGAACGCTCGGCGCTGCACCGCAAGCTCAAGCTGCTCGGCATGAGCGACCGCGCCGAAGTGGCTGAGGAATAAGCTCCCGGGAACCTCGCTGCGCAAACGGGATTTGCGCAAGCATGGGGCAATCCGTAGGTTCCGGAGGAGGATTCGGCAGTTCGCTTGCTCACGCAAGCGGCCGCCAGAATGCGGTCCGCGCCCAGCGGCCGCCAACAAGAGGAGTCAGTTGAATGACCAAGGCGACGTTGTCCGCGCGCCCGCGAGCCACCCCCGAAGCCGCGCCTGTGCCGGCCGCCGGCGGAGGCGCGGCGCGCACCGCCAACTTGCAGGACCTGTTCCTCAACCACCTGCGGCGCGACAAGACTCCGGTGACGATGTTCCTCGTCAAGGGCGTCAAGCTCCAGGGGATCGTCACCTGGTTCGATAACTTCTCGATCCTGCTGCGGCGCGACGGCCAGTCCCAATTGGTCTACAAGCACGCCATCTCGACCATCATGCCCAGCCAGCCGGTCGATGCGGCGCAATTCGGCCCGGGCGGGGAGGGCGGCAAGAAGCAGCGGCTGCTGCAGGATGTGTTCCTCTCGCGCGTGCGCGACGCCAAGGTCCAGGTGACGATGTTCCTGGTCAACGGGGTCATGCTGCAGGGGCGGATCGCCGCTTACGATCTGTTCTGCATGCTGCTCGAGCGCGAGGGCTTCGTGCAGCTGGCCTATAAGCACGCGGTCTCGACCATCCAGCCGGCCACGGCGGTGGACCTGACGACCGACTTCGACGACGAGGAAGGCGACGAAGCCTGATAGTCGACGACGACATCGAAGGCGAAGTCACCCGCGGCGCGCGGGCCGTGGTCGTGTGCCCCGACGTCAGGCGCCAGCGCCAGGCGGAGGACCCCGAGGCCCGGCTTGAGGAGGCCAGAGGGCTGGCCCAGGCGATCGGCATCGTCGTCGCCGAAGCCTTCATCGTGCCGGTGCGCGAGGTGCGCGCCGCCACGCTGTTCGGCGAAGGCCAGATCGAGCGGATCGCCACCGAGTGCGAGCAGGAGCAGGCCGAGCTGGTCATCGTCGACGGCGCGCTGTCGGCGATCCAGCAGCGCAATCTCGAGGAGAAGCTCAAGCGCAAGGTGATCGACCGCACCGGGCTGATCCTCGAGATCTTCGGCGAGCGCGCGGCCACCGCCGAAGGCCGTCTGCAGGTCGAGCTGGCGCACCTCGACTACCAGCAGAGCCGCCTGGTGCGCAGCTGGACCCACCTCGAGCGCCAGCGCGGCGGCTTCGGCTTCCTCGGCGGCCCCGGCGAGACCCAGATCGAGGCCGACCGCCGGCTCATCCGCGCGCGGATGGGCAAGTTGCGCCGCGAGCTCGAGCAAGTGCGCAAGACCCGCGCGCTCCATCGCGAGCGGCGCGGGCGGGCGCCGTGGCCGACGATCGCCCTCGTCGGCTACACCAACGCCGGCAAGTCGACGCTGTTCAACCGGTTGACCGGCGCCGAGGTGATGGCCGAGAACCTGCTTTTCGCGACGCTCGACCCGACGATGCGCGCCATCGATCTGCCCGGAATCGACAAGGCCATCCTGTCGGACACTGTCGGCTTCATCTCGGACCTGCCGACCCAGCTCGTCGCCGCCTTCCGCGCGACGCTGGAGGAAGTGACCGCGGCCGACCTGGTCCTGCACGTGCGCGACATCGCCAATCCGGATACGGCGGCGCAGAAGCGCCAGGTGCTCGAAGTGCTGGCGGACCTGGGAGTGATCGAAGGCGAGGGCGCCGGACAGGCGATGCCGATCGTCGAGCTGTGGAACAAGTGGGACCTGCTCGACGACGACCGGCGCACCGAGCTGGCCGCGCTCGCCGAAGGCGACCCGGACGTGGTGGCGGTTTCGGCGGTCACCGGCTTCGGCCTCGAGCGGCTGCGCGAGCGGCTCGGGGCCCTGCTGACCAGCGGCGCCCGGCTGCACCGCATCACGGTGCCCGCCAGCGACGGGGCGCGCATCGCCTGGCTGCACCGGCACGGCGAAGTCGTCGCCGAAGAGGACATGGGCGACGGCGAGGGCGGCCCGCAACGGCGGATCGACGTGCGCCTGACCGACAAGGAGCTGGGCCGCTTCGAGGCGCTGGACGGCTAAGGTGAGGTCCTTGACCGGCGAGCGCGCGGCTTCGATGCTCGCGGCGTGATGATCGACCACGTTGTGACCGGCTACGAAGCCGAATTCGACTTCCCCTTGCGTGAGCCGGCGCCGGAGCGGCCCTACCTGTTTGCCTCGGTGCCGCGGAGCGGGAGCACGTTCGTGAGCCACTTGCTGTGGGCGACCGGCTGCCTCGGAGCTCCGCTCGAGTACCTCAACTTCGAGCCGGCCGGGCCCTACGGCCAGGCGCACGGCTCTCCCGAGGCGCAGAGCGCGATCTGGCGCTCGGTCTTGCAGCGCCGCACGTCGCCCAACGGCGTGTTCGGCCTGAAGGCCTTTCCGATGCAGCTCGAGTGGCTCAACGAGGCCAACCCGATGCTCGTCGGGCAAGTCATGCGCACGCTGTTCCCGCGCGGCCGGCCGCTGCGGATGGTGCAATTGCGCCGGCGCGACGCGACGGCTCACGCCATTTCCTATGCCCGCGCGCTGTTGTCGGGAATCTGGCGCAAGGAGCAGGAGCCGGCGAACCGGCCGGAGCCCGCTTATTCAAGCGCGGCGGTGGAGCACGGGGCACGCCTCATCGCCGAGCAGGAAGCGGCGTGGGCGGCGATGTGTCGCGACTTGCGCGTCGACCCGCTGGTGATATGGTACGAGGATGCGCTCGCCGAGCCGGAACGGACGATCGCCAGCGTCGCCGCATACCTCGGCGTCGCCCTCGATCCCGCCGCGGCGATCGCCGTGCCGGCGATCGAGCGCCAGTCGCAAGCGGGCGCCCGCGACTGGGCCGACCGCCACGCCGGGCGCTAGCCGTCAGCCTTCATCGCGCTTGACCCGTTGCCACAACGCTTCCTGCTCATCGAGCGACAGCTCGGCGAAGGTTCCGCCGGCGAGCTGCTCCATCGCGCGATAACGGCGTTCGAACTTGTCGTTGGCGGCGCGCAACGCTTCCTCGGCGCGGATGCCGTAGGCGCGCACCAGGTTGACCGCCGCGAACAGCAAATCTCCGGCTTCTTCCAGGCGCTTGTCGGGCGAAGCTTCGGCCAGCTCGCGAATTTCCTCGGCCAGCTTGTCCGATGGTCCCTGCGTGTCGGGCCAGTCGAATCCTTCACGCGCGGCGCGCTTCTGCAGCTTCTCGGCGCGGAGCAGTGCCGGCAAGGCGCGGGCAACGCCGTCGAGCGCGCTTGCTGCGCCCTTGTGCGCCCGCTCGGCCGCCTTGAGCGCCTCCCAGCGCTCGTCGCGCGCCTCGCCGGGATGGTCGGCGCCGGCGAAGATATGCGGGTGGCGCGCTTCGAGCTTGTCGCAGATCGACCGGGCGACGTCGTCGAAGGCGAAGTGGCCGTCCTCCTCGGCGATGCGCGACTGGAAGACGACCTGGAACAGCAGGTCGCCGAGCTCGTCGCGGATTTCGGCGATGTCGCCGCGGGCGACCGCGTCGGCGACTTCGTAGGCTTCCTCGATCGTATGCGGGACGATCGTCTCGAAGCGCTGCGCGCGGTCCCATTCGCAGCCGTTCTGCGGATGGCGGAGGATAGCCATGAGGCGGAGGAGGCGGTCTAGCTGCTCGGACATATCAGGACGATAATATATATTATGTTAAATAGGGTGGAGTGGAAACGAGCTCAGCGCCCTATCGCCGTGAAGATCGCCGTGACCAGCAGGAAGATCGCTCCCCAGGTCAGCCCCATCACCATCGTACGCTTGCCGCCGACGCGCTGCGCGCGATAGGCGCCGAGCGCGAGCACCAGCCATCCGGTCAGCGCGATGATCGAAACCCAGCCGTACTGGCTCACGCGGTCAGTTCCATCCCGTCGTAGCCGACCAGCACGTCGGCCGGCACTTCGGCCGACAGCGTGGCATAGTCCATGCTCTTGTCGAGATGGCTGAGCACGGTTGTCCCCGCGTTGCAGCGCCGATGCAACTCAACCGCCGTGGCCAGGCTGGCGTGGGTCGGGTGCGGCTCGCGGCGCAGGCAATCCGTGACGAGGATGTCGACGCCGCTGAACAGGGCGACCATCTCATCGGTAATCTCGCTGAAGTCCGTCGCATAAGCGATTGATTTTCCGTCCGCTTCGAAGCGAAACCCGGTGCTGAAGCCGGGCCCGTGCGGCATCTCCACCGAATCGATCGCGAAGCCGGCGTGGATTTTGACGAGGTCCAGCGTCTCGAGCCCGACGATGGTCGGGTAGCCGTATCGCCCGGCGAACACGTAGCTGAAACGTTGACGCAGGCTGCGCGCGGTCTCGGCCGAGGCGAAGCCGGGCAGCGGCGCGTTGCGGTTGAACCGCATCGGCCGCAGATCGTCGATCCCGTGGCAGTGATCGGCATGGTCGTGCGTCCAGAACACCGCGTCGACCTTGTCGATGCCGTTGTCGAGCAGCTGCTGGCGCAAGTCGGTCGAGGTATCGACCAGCAGCCGCGTGCCGGCGTCGCTTTCGACCAGGATCGAGACGCGCGTGCGGCGGTTCTTCGGCTCGTTCGGATCGCACTCGCCCCAGTCATTGCCGATGCGCGGCACGCCGGTCGAAGTGCCGGAGCCGAGCATCACCAGCTTCACGGAGCGGCTTTCCCGAACAACGCGTAGAAATTGCGCGTGGTGCTCGCGGCGAGCTCGTCGAGGCTCTCGCCGCGCAATCCGGCGACGAATTCGGCGGTGCTGCGGACGAAGGCGGGCTCGCAGGTCCTGCCCCGGTAGGGCACCGGGGCGAGGAACGGGCTGTCGGTTTCGACCAGCAGCCGGTTCGCCGGAATCTCCGGCGCGAATTCCTGCAGCTCGCGGGCGTTCTTGAAGGTCACGATTCCCGAAAGCGAGATCGTCAGGCCGAGTTCCAGCATGCGGCGCCCGAAATCGGCGGACGCGGTGAAACAGTGGATCAGCGCCGGAAACGGGCCCTGGTCCATCTCCTCGGCGAGGATGCCGGCCGTGTCGTCCTCGGCGTCGCGGGTATGAACGATCAGCGGCAGGCCCGTCTGGCGCGATACCGCGATGTGCGTGCGGAACAGCTCGCGCTGCACCGCGCGGTCGGACTTGTCGTAGTAGTAATCGAGCCCGCTTTCGCCGATGGCGATGACGCGGGGATGGTCCGCCGCGGCGAGCAACGCCCCCTCGCCCAGATCGGCGTGCTGCTCGGCCTCGTGCGGATGGATGCCGATGCTGGCCCACACGTCAGGCTCGCGCTCGGCGGTGCCGACGACCGCGTCCCATTCGCGCTGGCGGGTGGAGATGTTGAGGAACGCCCCCACCCCGGCCCCGCGCGCCCGCTCGAGCACGGCCTGCTGGTCCTCGACCAGGCCCTCGTAGTTGAGATGGCAGTGGCTATCGACCAGCATCAAGCCACGGCCTCGTCCGGCGCCTCGAGCCGCGGGAACAGCCCGACCGGCGCCGCGATGCGATGGTGGCCCTCGGCGAGGGGCGAGTACCAAGTGCTGCGAATGCCCTCGAAAGTGCGCAACCCTTCACCGACGCCCATCGCCTCGAGCAGCTTGCCGGCGGCGGAAGGAATCACCGGGCTGACCGCGACGGCGAGCTCGGCGATGCACACGTAGAGCGTCGCCAGCACTGTGCGCATGCGCTCGAAATCGGTCTTCCTCAGCGCCCACGGCGCTTGCGCGTCGATATAGGCGTTGCAGGCGAAGACCGCCGACATCCAGCTTTCGAGCGCTTGCGAGAAGGCCAGCTGCTCGTAGGCGGCCGGCACGTCCCGCCCGATCGCGCGGTCGACCAGCGCGAACAACGCCAGGTCGTCGTCGGTCTGCTTGAGGATCGGCGGGAGGATTCCCTCGCAATTCTTGTAGATCAGCGACAGCGTCCGTTGCGCCAGGTTGCCGAAGCTATTGGCGAGCTCGGCGTTGTTGCGGTTGACGATGGCCTCGTGCGACCAGCTGCCGTCCTGCCCGAACGTGAACTCGCGCAGCAGGAAATAGCGCAGCGTGTCGACCCCGTAGCGGTCGGCCAGCTCGGCCGGATCCGAGGTGTTGCCGAGCGTCTTCGATTCCTTGACCCCGCGGTTGAGCAGGAACCCGTGCGCGAAAACGGACTTCGGCAGCGGCAGCCCGGCGCTCATCAGGAACGCCGGCCAGTAAACCGCGTGGAAGCGGACGATGTCCTTGCCGATCAGGTGCAGATCGGCCGGCCAGAACTTGCGAAAGGCCTCGGTATCGTCGGGGTATCCGACCCCGGTCAAGTAATTGGTCAGCGCGTCGACCCACACGTACATCACGTGATCCTCGGCGCCCGGCACCCGCACGCCCCAGTCGAAGCTCGTCCGGCTCACCGACAGGTCGCGCAGCCCGCTCTCGACGAAGCGCATCACCTCGTTGCGGCGCGTGTCCGGCCGGACGAACCCGGGATTGTCGCGGTACACCGCGAGCAGCGGCGCCTGGTACTTCGACAGGCGGAAGAACCAGCTTTCCTCGACCGTCCACTCGACCGGCGTGCCCTGCGGGGAAAGCTTCTCGCCCCCTTCCCCGGCAACCAGCTCGCTCTCATCGTAATAGGCTTCGTCGCGCACCGAGTACCAGCCCTCGTAGCGGTCCAAGTAGAGGTCGCCGCTGGCTTCCATCGCCTGCCAGATCGCCTGGCTGGCGCGATGGTGTGCGTCCTCGGTGGTACGGATGAAGCGATCGTACGAGATGTTGAGTTTATCGTCCAACTCGCGGAAATGGGCGGTCATTTCTTCCGCAAGCACGCGCGGCTCGATGCCCAGCTCGCGCGCTTTCTGGGCCATCTTCAGCCCATGCTCGTCGGTACCGGTCTGGAAACGAACCTCACGGCCCCGGAGCCGCTGGAATCGGGCGAGCGCGTCGGCCGCGACGGCCTCGTAGGCATGGCCGATATGCGGCCTGCCGTTCGGATAATTGATCGCGGTGGTGAGGTAGAAGGGCTCAGCCATGGGCCGCTTCCCTAGGAGCGGCCAGTGAGGCGAGCAAGGTGCCGATTTCCAGGACCAGCAGGCCGGGGTCGAAGTTGTAGGTCGGCGCCTGGGCGGCGAGGCGGACGAGCTGCGCGTGGGTATCGCTCAACGCCGGCAGCCCGGCCGGCGGGGTCCCGCGCATCCGCGCGGCGACGACCGCGCGCGCGAGATCGACCGCGGCGAGCTGGCGGCGCCGGTCCGGCCGCGTGCCGAGCGCCTCGGCGAGCCGGCTGCGGCGGGCGAAGTCGGCATCGCCGTTGTCGGCGATCTCGCGCATCAGGCGGTGCATCTCGCCGAGGTCGAGCGCCACGAACTCGAGCGCCGCCCCCGGCGATCCCCCGGCCGCGGCGATCGCGGCCGCGCGCACCGCATCGCTGGCCTGCGGCGCTTCGCGGCCTAGGATCGCATCGAGCTCGTCATCGGGCAGGCGGGGAAACTGGAGAATGCGGCAGCGCGAGCGGATCGTCGGCAGCAGCCGGCCGAGGCGGTGCGTCACCAGCAGGAAGAACGTCCCCACCGGTGGCTCCTCGAGGCTCTTGAGCAGCGCGTTGGCCGAGGCCGGCTCGAGCGCGTCGGCCGGATCGATGACGATCGCCCGGCGGCTGCCGAGCGTCGGCCGCGTCGTCAGCCGCTGCTGCATCGCCCGGACCTGCTCGACGGCGATGTTGCGCTTGACCTGGTACGGCAGGCCTTCGTCGCGCTTCTTCTCGTCATCGGCTGTGGCCGGCAGCGGCTCGAGCACGATCACGTCCGGATGCGCGCCTTTCGGCTGCGGCACGCCCGGCTCGGCGACCAGCTCGCGTGCGGCCTCGAGCGCGAAGCTCGCCTTGCCGATGCCGCGTGGCCCGGTCAGGATCCAGCCGTGGTGCAGGCGCTGCCCGGCCAGCGCCGAGCGCCATTCACGCCACGGCGCGTCATGGCCCGCGAAGCTCATGCGCCCAGCAACGGCGCCAGCGCCGCCATGATCGCGGCCTGGGTCCGCTCGACCGGACCGCTCCCGTCGACGCGGGCGAAGCGCGCCGGTTCGCCGTCGGCCAGACGCGCGAAGGCGGCGGCAACTTGCGCGTGGTAGGCGGCGCCGCGCCCGCCGATCGCGTCGTCCTCGCCGCCGTCGCGATGCGCCAGCCGTGCTTCGGCGGCCTCCGGCGGCACTTCGATCAGCAGCGTCAGGTCGGGCAGCAGCCCGCCCGAACCGACACCGTGAAGCGCCAGGACGTCCGCGTCGGAGAGGCCCCCGCCTCCGCCCTGGTAGGCGCGAGAGGAATCGACGAAGCGGTCGCACACCACCCAGCGCCCCCCCTCGAGCGCCGGGCGGATGGCGCGGGCGACGTGGTCGGCCCGGGCGGCGGCGAACAGCAGCGCTTCGGCGGCCGGCTCCCACCCCTCGCCCGGAGGGTCGAGCAGCAAGCGGCGGATCGCCTCGGCGCCCGGGGTCCCGCCCGGCTCGCGCGTCAGCAGAACTTCGATCCCGCGCGCCGCGAGCGCGTCGGCCAGCAGCCTCGCCTGGGTCGACTTGCCGGCCCCTTCACCGCCCTCGAAGGCGATAAATCGGCCGCGGCTCACGCGAACAGCCCGACGAGGCCGTTGACCAGGCGCTGCAGCGGGTTGGCGCGCGGCACCGTCGCCGCGGCCACGAGGGGCACGTCGTGCGGCGCCTGCCCGGCGACCGAGACGCGCAGGAACGCGACCGGCTGCCCCTCGGCGATCGGCGCTTCCACCGGGCCGCGATAGCGCACCGACAGGGCGACTTCGGCCGTTCGCCCGTGCGGGACGCTCGCCAGCACCTCCTCCTTTGTCCGCAACGGCACGCTCCACGCCGCGCCGTCCTGCAAGCGGGCCTCGCCGACGAGCGTGTCGGCGGGCAGGACCACCCGGCTCTCGAACGCGTCGAAGCCCCATCGCAGCAGGTCGCGCGCGGTCTTGTCGCGGATCGCCGCCGAGGGCGCGGCGGCCACCACCATCACCAGGCGCCGCGAGCCGCGCTGCGCCGAGCCGAGGAAGTTGTAGCCGGATTGCCGGGTGAAGCCGGTCTTGATGCCATCCGCGCCGTCGACCACGCCGGTCACCGGATCGTGATTGGCCTGCGCGACGTCGTGATAGCGCATCCCGCGATGGCCGAAATAACGGCGGTAGAGCCCCGGGTAGCGCGTCGTCAGCGCCTCGGCGAGGATCGCCAGGTCGCGCGCGCTGGTGTAGGTCCGGCCTTCGTCGGGCCACCCGTTCGGGGTGCCGAAATGGGTGTCGCGCATGCCGAGCTCGGCGGCGTGCTCGTTCATCAGCGCCAGCCACGCCTCCTGCGAGCCCGTCGCGGCGATGGCGAGCGCGACCGCGCCATCGTTGGCCGACACGGTGGTGATCCCGAGCAGCAGCTCGCCGACGGTCACCCGGTCGCCGGCCTCGAGGAACATCGACGAGCCCTCGCCCGACCACAGCTCGGCGACCTCCGCCGAGATCGCCACCGGGGTGTTCGGCGACAGCTTGCCTTCCTCGATCAGCCGGAACGCGGTGTAGGCGGTCATCACCTTGGTGACGGACGCCGGCACGAAGCGTCGGTCGGCCTCGCGCGCGAACAGCGTCTGCCCGCTCGACAGATCGACCAGCAAGGCGACCGGGATCGCCGGATCGACCGGGGCGACGCGCGACGAGCGCAGTACCGGCGGCTCGGTGGGTGCGGCGAGCGGCACGGCCGGCAGCGCGGCGAGCGCGAGCCCGGTAATGGCGACCCGGCGAATTGTCCTGCTGTTCAAGTCCGCTCCCACGGCCGGAGCGGCGGCCCTTCGACAGGCTCAGGACCCGGCGCGATCAGCCGCTCGTGAAGATTCGCGCGTCCGTATAGCCCGCCGCCCGGACCTTGGCGAGCGAGGCCTCGGCTTCTCCCCGGGTGGCGAACGGCCCGGTGCGGACGCGGTACAGCCGGCCCGACTGGCTGACCTCGCCGCCAAGCACGTTGGCGGCGCGGCGGGCCCGGTCGGCGGTGGAGAAAGCGGCGGCCTGGACGACGTAGCCGTCCTCGGCCGATGGCGCGGTGCTCACGGGCGACGCCGGCGACGGCACGCGCGCAGCGGCTTGTTCGGGGAGCGGCGCGAATGTCCCCCGGGTTGGCAATGGCGGCAGCGGCGGCGGCGTGTTGCCGGAGGAGCGGGCGGCCGGCGGCGGCGTGACGGTGACGGCCGGCTGGCGAACCGGCGCAGCGGCGACTTGTGCCGGGTGCTCGGGAGCGGGAAGCCCCGCGGCCTCGGCGCTGCGCGGCGGCGCGGAGCCTTGCGCGGGCAAGCGCCGCTTGAGCACCTCGACCAGCGGCATCGGCGTGTCCATCCGCTCGGGCGCCGTCTGTCCGGCGCGCAGCAGCGCGCGATGCTCCTCGGGCGGATTGACGCGTCGCACGCGGACCGGCGCACCCGGCGCCGCCTGGAGCTGCGTCAGCGCGTCCGGCGACAGCGCGAGCAATTCGCTGCCGTCCATCGGGCCGCGCCGCTCGACGCGAACGAGGATCGTGCGCCCGGTCTCGAGCGAGGTCACCTCGACGTAGCTCGGCAGCGGCAGCGTGTGGTGCGCGGCCGAGACGCCGGCCCCTTCGGCAGCCGTGACGAAGCCGACCTCGTCGTAGTTGAGCACGTCCTCGGGCGTGTAGCTCGTCCCGGCGACGCTATAAGGCTCGCCGATGACGACCGGGTAATCGGCTTGCGGCCCGTTGACCGGCGCGGTCGCCAGCGGCATCCGCTGCCCGCCGCCCACCATGCCGCAGGCGCCGAGCGCCGACGCCAGCGTCAGCGCCGCGCCAATCCGTACGATACGGGCCGGAAGCCCATCACCGAGCAATCTCATCTGCCAGCAACCCCACACTCATCGCGTAGTAGTTCGAGCAGTTATATTCGAGGATAACCCTATAATTCTGCGTTAAGAGGTAGCTCGGCGCGGCCGGCCCGTCGGGTTCGAACAGCGCGGCCATCGTGCCGTCGGCGATCGCGCCTTGCGGAATGACGCCCAGCTCGCGCCATTCGCGGACCGTCTTCCACTGGCTGTGGCGCACATGCACGCGCGGACAGACCGGCGCCGTCACGCGGGTCTGGATCGCGGCGCGGTCGACGCTGTTGGGCGTGTAGGCGCGCACCGCCCACGGCTCGCCGCGGCGCCATCCGGCATCGCGGAAGTAGCTGGCGATCGAATGCAACGTGTCGACCTCGCTGTTCCAGATGTCGCGATCGCCGTCGCCGTCGCCGTCCACCGCGTGGCGCAAATAGACGCTGGGCAGGAACTGCGGGTTGCCGAACGCGCCGGCCCAGCTGCCGACCAGCGTCGAGCGCGGAACGCCGGTGTCGGCGATCTTGAGCAGGTCGATCAGCTCGCGCTCGAACAGCTCGCGGCGGCGCCCTTCCCACGCCAGCGTCGCCAGCGAGCGGGCGAGGTCGAAGTTGCCCTTGACCGCGCCGTAGCTGGTCTCGTGGCCCCAGATGGCGATGACGATTTCCTCGGGCACGCCGTAGCGGGCCTCGACGTCGGCGGCGAGCGGGCGCAGCCGCTGAAAGGCTCGGCGCCCGCCGTCGATCCGCGCGGAAGTGTTGTGATCGCGGAGATAAGGAGCGAGCGGCGGAAAGCCGCTGACGCTGCCGCCGGAGGAGACGTTGTCGCGGTCGAGCGCGATCACTCGCTGGTTCGGCGTCAGGCCGCCGAGCATGCTCGAGATCGTCGCCTGGCTCACCCCTTCGGCCCGCGCCTTGGCGGCGACCTGCTGGAGATAGGCCTCGAACGACGAATCCTGCGCGCACGCCGGCAGCGATGCCAGCGACAGCAGCGCCAGCGCGGAAAGGGCGGAGAGGAAACGGCGCACGCGCATCGTCCGCCTTCCTGACACGCAACGCTCGGCGAGGGAATCCCCCACCGCCCCGCGAGCGACCAACCGATGCTTCCCTGCGCCCGCTTAACGTTGCGGGCGGGTCACCACCGCGACGTGGTCGAGGTTCGGGTAGAAATCGGGCCGGTTCGCCAGCATGTCCTTGAACGGGCCGAAGCCGCAATTCTCGTCGGTGCCGCAATTGGTCACCGTGTGGACGTAGCGGAGCTTGCCGTCCTCGATGCGGAACACGTGCGCGTCGGGCCGCTTGTTGGGGCCCATCTTGAGGAACACCGCGACCGCGCCGACCACCGGATCGATGATGTAGCGCCGGTCGGCCATGTCGATGTTGTCGGGCACGCCGACGTTGCAGCTGTCGGTCGGCTGGCCCTTGCCGGTGTAGGCGCTGCCTTCGAGGCGGGCGCACGGCGTGCCCCACGGCACCTCGACGGTCTTGTCCTTGAAGACGTCGAGGTAGGCATCGGCCGCGGCCTTGAGCTCGGCGCGGGTGTTGCGCCGGGCTTCGGGGATCTCGCTCCAGTCCTCGCGCTGCGCGTAGTAGAGCGTCTTGCCGGCGTCGAACAGCCAGTCGTCGTGGTCGGACACGATCACGTCGAACCCGCCGATGGTGCCGACCGGCGAGCCGACCGCCCCGGTGCCGCGGATCATGGAGGCCAGCACGTACGGATGCTCGGGATTGGTGATGATGCTCTCGACATAGACCGCGCAGGCCGCCTCGTCGTAGAACGAGCGGTCCCAGTCGACCTTCTGCGGGCTGGCGATCACCCCGCCGAACGCCATCGAGGACAGCTCGAAATTCTCGTAGTAGTTCACCCACTCGCCCATCGGCCGCATGTGCATGATGGCCTGGCCGCTGGCCTGGGCGGCGCGGTACTGGTCGGCGATCTCCTTGAGCCGCTCGCGGCTGCAGCCGGCTTGCGCGGCGGCCGGGCTGGCGACGGCCACGGCGGCGAGCGCGCCGAGCGCGCCGATGACGAAACGTTTCATAGAAGGGCTCCCTCTCCACCCGCCTCGGCTGCGACCCGGGCGGTCCGTTGGGCGAAACCTACCCCAACGCCGCGGCAGTGTCACGGGGTGACAGGGGGCGAATTCGGGGTTAGCCGGGCGCGTCCGGACAGGTGGCCGAGTGGTTTAAGGCAGCGGTCTTGAAAACCGCCGTGGGTGCAAGCCCACCGTGGGTTCGAATCCCACCCTGTCCGCCAAACTGCCAGCCGCGAATGGAGCACAGGCTCGGAAAGGACCCAAGGGTTCATCGGAGCCGCCCGGCGCGGCCCGGGCCGCGCCGGTGCTGGCGTCACAGGGCGAAGTCGGTGGCGGTCAGCGGGTGGTCGGTGGTGACGAGGATGACGAGGTCGGCGGTGCCGCCGCCGTCGATGTCGCCTTCGACCTGCCACACCCCGCCGCCGGCGTCGAACGCGCGCAGCTCGCCGGCGGCGCCGCTGA
>Ga0196977_1000342_pt1 | contig 26077 bp, 22 predicted proteins | sample S3v_1013CmetaG_FD_148634 | JGI IMG/M metagenome (GOLD analysis project Ga0196977, IMG submission 148634) | Soil microbial communities from Anza Borrego desert, Southern California, United States - S3+v_10-13C | ecosystem: Environmental > Terrestrial > Soil > Desert | place: USA: California... | reverse complement strand
CAGCACGGCGAGCTGCACGCTGGCCAGCGTCGCCGCGACCAGCCGCGCCCCGGTCCACCGTTCGTCGCCGCCGGCCACGAGCGGCAGCACGGCCCCGAGCAGCGCGACGTAGAGCCCGAAGGCAACGATCTCGGCGGTCTCGCCGAGGCCCGCCGCGAGCAGCAGCGCGCCCCACACCAGCGCGCCGGCGAGCGCCAGATAGCCGAGCCACGGCCGCTGCTGCCGGCGGCCGGTGAAGGCGAGCGCGACGGTGATCAGCACCAGGTAGAGCGTCAGCAGCGGGACGTTGCCTTCCTCGCTGGCAACCAGCGCCGGGGCGGCGAAGCCGCCGACGAGGCCGAGCACCGCGCTCGGCAGGCCGAAGCGGAACGAGAGGACGATCGCCGCCATCGTGACCGCGCCGAGCCCGAGGAACGCCGCGCCCGAGGCGATCAAACCGTATTGCGAGCCGGCGAGGTAGAACCCGGCGTAAAGCGTGGCGAGGCCGGCGCCGGCGAGGGCCTGGCGCACGCGCGGGTCGCGCACTCGGCTCTCGAAGCGATAGGCCGCCTCGGCCGCGGCCAGCAGCGCGAGGCCGAACACGAAGCTCATCAGCACGCGCACGGCCGGCGTCAGCAGCCCGGCTTCGATCGAGAAGCGCACCAGGAAGATGCCGGCGAGCGCCAGCGCGATGCCGCCGGCCCAGATCGGCAGGCGGCGCCCGAAGATATCCTCGAAGTCGAACGTCAGGCGCGGCAGCCCATGGCGCGCGCGAGCCCCGGCCGGCTCGTCCGCATAGGCCTGGTCGTGGTCAGGTTCGGCCGGCTGCCAGCTCGGCACGGGAGCGGCGATGTCCGGCACCGGCACCGGCGGCGGCGGTGCGGCGCGCGTCTCCTCGACCGGTGGCGGCGCCTCGGCGAGCGGGGCGTGGTAAGCCGCGTCCGCTCGCTGCCATTCGAGCTCGGCCAGCCTGGCCTCGATCCGGTCCTGCCGCCGCCACACGTGGACGACGGCCGCGATCAGCCCGACGATGGCGAGAAATTCCATCGCATCCCCCCTTGCTCAGCGGGTTAGCCGGACCCGGACCGAGGCGCCAAGCGCTTTCACGAAACCCCTGTCCTACACGCCGCGAATCTGCCTTAACGTGGCGGATGAACCGGCCCCCTCGCCCCCGCGCCCGGCCTACCGGTGGCCCGCACCCGCGCCGTCCGCCTTGCGACAGGCTGAGGATAAGCGAACGTGGGGTGGCGCTGCGGGCCGGCCGGCGTTTTCCGCGCCGTTTCTCGAAAGTGTCGCCCTGCCGCAAGGGGCCGCAAAGCCGCGGAAATCCTGGGCTGGCGGGGTCGGGGGCCGGGCGACACGGTGTCGCCTTCGTCGCCCTAAGGTGACGGTTTCGGAACTCCGCTCAGGCCGCCGCCGCGGCCCTGCGCAGCGGCTCGATGTGGCGGTCGACGAGGAACGCGGCGGCGAACATCAGCAGCGAGATGGCCGCCATCGTGCCGAAATAATAGACGAAGCTGCCCCGGCCGAGGTTCATCAGCGTGCCGCCGAAGAACACCATGGTGATCACGCCGACGCGCGCCACGGTGAGGTGGAAGCCGATCGCCGCGGCGCGGCAGCTCTGCGGGTAGCCGGCCGCCATCACCGCGTAGAACCCGGCGATGTTCATCGAGATCAGCCCGCCGATCACGCCGACGAGCAGCGAGGCCGCCTGGCGCTCGCCCCAGGTCGGCGCCGGGGCGATGCGGTCGATGAGCACGCCGAGCGCGACGATGCTGGCCAGCGTCAGCGTGGCGCAGCCGACGATCAGCGCGCGGCTGCCGAACCGGCGCACCAGCCAGCCGGCGGCGACCGCGCCGATCATCGACAGGATGCCGAACCAGAAGATCGCGTTCGCCGCCTGCTCGGTGGTGAATCCCGCCCCGGTCAGGAACACCGTCGCCCAGCTCGACAGGCCGTAGATCAGCGTGGTGCAGGCGGCGAAGCTGAGGCCGATGCCGAGGTTGAGCCACGTGTTGCTGGCGTGGAGCACGCCAATCGCGGTGGTGCCGGCGGCCTGCTCGGCGGCGTTGGGCGGCTCGGGCGCGAGCTCGATGGCGGGGTCGATCACCCGGGCGGCGCTCTGGCGCGCCTCGTCGCCGCGGCCGCGGGCGAGCAGCCAGCCCGGCGCCTCGCGCAGCAGGAAGAAGATCACCGTGCCGAGCACGATCGAGCCGATGCCGAAGATCTGCAGGATGCCGCGCCAGCCGTGGTCGGCCATCAGCGGCGGGATCACCGCCGCGGCGGTGGCGGTGCCGAGCGGGATGCCGATCGACAGCGTGGCGATGACGTACGTCCTCAGCCGCGCCGGGACCCAGTCGTTGACCAGCGCCAGCGCGTTGGGATAGCCGGCCCCGAAGCCGAGCCCGCCGAGCGCGCGGACCGCGGCCATCGTCCACGGGTCGTCGGTGTAGGCGGCGGCGATGGTGCTCAGACCGAAGATCAGCGTGGCGAGGTAGAGCGCCTTGAGCCGGCCCCAGCGGTCGCCGAGCCAGCCGCCGAACAGCGAGCCGAACGCCATCCCGAACAGCGCCGCGGCGAGCGCCGAGCCGAACTCGGCCCGGTCGATGACCCAGTCGTCGAGGATCAGCGGGGTCAGGATCGGCAGCGACTGGAGGTCGATGCCCTCGATCACCAGCACGACCAGCGCCGCGCCGATCACCAGCCACTGGTAGGGCCGCAGCGGCTTGTCGGCGATCGCCGCGCTGAACGGGCTTTGCATCCGGCGTCCCCTCGTGTCGTTATCGGCAGTCTATGGGAAACCGACCGCTTCGCAACCGTTGGCACGACGAAGCGGAACGAAAGGCGCGCTGATGACCGGCTGGCTGTGGACCCTGATCACGATCCTCGGACCGATCCTGCTGATCGCGGCGATCGTGTGGGCCTGGTTGCGCAACAAGGGCGGCAGCCGCGGCGAGGTCGCCCGCGCCGAACGCGGCGCGCGCGAGGTTCGCGAGGAGATCGAGCAGGACGAGGCGCGCGACGACGCGCCCTAGATGCCGCCCGGGGTGAAGTCGTGGCCGGCGTCGCCGAGCGCCTCGCACAGCGTGTCGGCGCAGCTGCGCAAGTCGCGCGGGTCGGTCGAGCGGATCACGAAGTTGGCGCCGACCTGGCCGTCGCGGAAGAACGGGTAGCTGCCGATCGCGCAGTTCCCGTGCGCCTTCTCGACCTCGCGCAGCAAGTCGGCGACCTCGCTCTCGGGCACCCAGCAGCCGATCGTCTCGGTCAGCAGCGGCGCGCCGCCTTCGAGCGTGCCGGTCAGCGCGTCGAGCATCTGCGCGGCGATGTGCGGCACGCCGGCCATCAGGTGCAGGTTGCCGATCCGGATGCCCGGCGCGCCCGACATCCGGTTGGGGATCAGGTCGGCGCCCTCGGGCACGCGCGCCATCCGCAGCCGCGCCTCGGTGAGCCCGCCGCGGGTCGCGTAATAGGCCTCGAGGATCCGCCGGGCCTCCGGATGGACGACGACCGGCAGGCCGAGCGCCATGGCCACCGCGTCGACGGTGATGTCGTCGTGCGTCGGGCCGATCCCGCCGGTGGTGAACAGGTAGTCGTGCGCGGTCCTGAGTGCGTTGACCGCCTCGGCGATGCGCTCGGCGATGTCGGGCACCACGCGCACTTCCATCAGCCGGATGCCCTGGACCTGCAGCCAGCTCGCGACCCGGGCGATGTTCCTGTCGTGCGTCCGGCCGGAGAGAATCTCGTCGCCGATGACGACCAGCGCGGCGGTCCAGATCTTGTCGCTCATGCCGCCGCTTTGGCGGGCAGCCTGGCGAACCGCAACACGCCGTCGTCGACCGGGCGCTTGCGGAAGTCGCGGCAGTCCTCGAGGTAGTTCTGGTTGAGGCGCCACGGCAGCGTGGCCGCGCTCTTCGGCATCAGGCTGCGCGCGCGCTGCAGGTAGCCCGACGAGAACACGATGATGTCGGCCTCCTCGAGGCCGTGGTCCTCGGGCAGGCACGGCATCACGACGTCGGCGCGCTTGTCGCGCATGCGATTGAGCAGCCGGCAGACGTAGTCGGCATTGTTGTCGGCGCGCAGCGTCCAGCTGGCGTTCAGGTAGCCGAACACGATCGCCAGGTTGGGCACGTTCGAGAACATGCAGCCGCGGTAGAACCAGCGCTCGGCCCAGTTCACCGGCCCGCCGTCGAGGCTGACCGCGATCTTCCCGCCGAGCGCGAGGCGCAGGCCGGTGGCGGTGACGACGATGTCGGCGGGCAGCCGCTCGCCGGAAGTGAGCCTGACGCCATCGTGCTCGAAGGTCTCGATCTCGCCGGTCCTGACCGAGGCCGTACCCGCCTTGACGGCCGCGAAGAAGTCGCTGTCGGGCACCAGGCACAGCCGCTGGTCCCACGGCGCGTAAGGCGGCTGGAAGTCGGCCGAGAAGTGCTCGCCGAGCTCCTTGCGGAGCAGCCGGGTGAGGTATCCGGCGACCTTGTCGGGCTCCTCGCGCGACTTGGTGAAGAACAGGTGGCGCAAGCGGATGTTCTTCTGCCGGACGATCCAGTAGGCGAGCCCTTGCGGCAACCATTGGCGCAGCCGGTTCGCCAGGGCGTCCTCGCTCGGGCCCGCTGCCATCCACGTCGGCGTGCGCTGGAGCATGGTCACGTGCGCCGCCCGGTCGGTCATCGCCGGGACGATGGTGACCGCGGTCGCGCCCGAGCCGACCACCACCACCCGCTGGCCCGCGTAGTCGAGGTCGGCCGGCCAGAACTGCGGGTGGACCACTTGTCCGCCGAACTCGGCGAGGCCGGGAAGCCGGGCGTCGTGCGGGTCGTCGTAGTCGTAGTATCCCGAGGCGAGGTAGAGGAAGCGCGCGGTGAGCCGGTGGCAGCCCTCGGCATCCTCGACCGTGAGCTGCCACAGGGCCTCGTCCGATCGCCAATCCGCCGAGATGACCCTGGTTCCGAAGCGGATGTGCCGGTCGATGCCGCGCTCGGATACGACCCGCTGGAGGTACTCGCGGATCGCCTCCGCGTCGGCGATCGCCTTGGGGTGGATCCACGGCTCGAAGCGGAAGCCGAGCGTATGCATGTCGCTGTCCGAACGCACCCCCGGGTAGCGGAACAGGTCCCAGGTCCCGCCGAGCCGGTCGCGGCGCTCGAGCATCGCGAACGTCAGCTCCGGGCACATCATCTTGAGGTGCGCCGCCATCGAGATGCCGGAGATGCCCGCGCCGACGATCAGGACATCGAATTCGCGTTGTTCCCCGGCCATGCGAACGAGATTGCCAGCAGTCGCGCCCTCTGTCACCAATCCGCGCCATGACGATGGTCGCCGCGCGCCGCTACCGGGACGGGAAGCTGGTCGAGGACCGGCTGCCCGACGATTGCCCGTCGCCCGCGAAGTCGGAGTTCGACTGGGTCGGCCTGGTCGAGCCGAGCGACGGGGAAATGCAGGCTGTCGCGGCGAAGTACCGCCTCCATCCGCTGGCGGTTGAGGACGCGATGAGCCAGCGCCAGGCGCCCAAGGCGGAGGCGTACGGCGCGCAGCTGTTCGTGATCGCCCGCACCGCGGACCTGGGCGACAACGACCGCATCGCCTACGGCCAGACGGCGCTGTTCCTCGGCAAGGATTTCCTGGTCACCGTGCGGCAGGGCAGCACCCGCGCCCACGACAGGCTGCGCGCGCAGCTCGAGGCGGTGCCCGAAAAGCTCGCCGAAGGGCCCGACTTCGTGCTCCACGCGGTGCTCGATTTCATCGTCGACGGCTACGGCCCGCTGCTCGACCGGCTCGAGGCCGAGGTCGGCGAGATGGAGGACAACGCCGTCGCCCGGTTCCCCGACCCGGGGCGCATCCGGCGCATCTTCCACTTGCGGCGCGAGCTGCGCCGGTTCGAGGACATCGCCGGGCGGATGGAGGAAGTCGCCGCCAAGCTGGCCGAGGTCGAGCAGCCGGCGATCGACCGGCGCGCGCGGCCCTATTTCCGCGACGTGCTCGACCACACCCGCCGGGCGGTGACGAAGGCGCGCTGGCTCAACGACACGCTCGGGGCGATGATCGAGGTCGCCGGGCTGCTCGAGCAGAGCCGCCAGGGCGCGATCACCCGCCAGCTCGCCGCGTGGGCGGCGATCCTCGCGGTGCCGACGGCCATCGCCGGAATCTACGGGATGAACTTCGCCGTCATGCCCGAGCTCGACTGGCGCTACGGCTATTTCATGGTGGTCGGGGCGATGGCGCTGCTGTGCGTGGGCCTGTTCGTGCGCTTCCGGCGCATCGGCTGGCTCTAGTCAGCCCGGGCGCCTTCGCCGGCGCCGTCGATCGGCGCGCCGCCGAGCGACCGCGCCTCCGCTTGCGCCCGGGCCGCCTGCGCGGTGTTGTGCAGCAGGCAGGCTATCGTCATCGGACCGACGCCGCCGGGCACCGGGGTGACCGCCTTCGCATGCGCGACCTCGTCGAACGCCACGTCGCCGACCAGCCGCTCCTTGCCGTTGTCGTCGGTGAGGCGGTTGATGCCGACGTCGATCACCACCGCGCCGGGCTTGACCCAGTCGCCCCTGACGAAGCGCGGGATGCCGCAGGCGGCGACGATCACGTCGGCGCGCCGGGCCACCGCGGGCAGATCGCGCGTGCGGCTATGGGCGATGGTCACGGTGCACCCCGCCGCCAGCAGCATGATCGCGACCGGCTTGCCGACGATGTTCGAGCGGCCGATCACCAGCGCGTCGAGCCCCGCCGGATCGGGCACGACCGAGGCCAGCAGCTTCATCACCCCGAGCGGCGTGCACGCCGGAATGCCGCCAGTGCCGGTCATCAGCCGTCCGGCGTTCACCGGGTGAAAGCCGTCGACGTCCTTCTCCGGGCGGATCGCCTCGAGCGCGGCGCGCGCATCGACATGTTGGGGCAGGGGCACCTGGCACAGGATGCCGTGCACCGCGGGATCGTGGTTGAGCCGGTCGATCAGCGCCAGCAGCTCGGCCTGCGCGGTCGCCGCGGGCAGGCGGTGCTCGAAGCTGCGGACGCCGAGCCGCGCGCACGCCTTCACCTTATGGCTGACGTAGACCTCGCTCGCGGGATCGTCGCCGACCAGGATCACCGCCAGGCCTGGCGGGCCGCGGCCCGCCGCCGTGTGCCCCGCGACCAGCGCGGCGGTCTCTTCGTCCAGCTGGCGCGCGATGGCGCGGCCGTCGATGATCTCCCCCATTCGCCGACACTCGGCGATTGGCGGCCAATTGGCAAGATTTCACGCCCGGCGGGCTATCGCCGCCAGCCTCAGTGGGCCGGATACATCGCGCGGTCGGGGGCGTCGGCGTAATCGTCGCCCCGCGCGGCCGGCCCGGCGAGGAGGTTCTGCGCCGCTTGCACGGTATTGGACAGCAGGCAGGCGATGGTCATCGGCCCGACGCCGCCGGGCACCGGGGTGACCGCCTTGGCATGCTGGACCTCGTCGAAGGCGATGTCGCCGACCAGCCGTTCCTTGCCGTCCTCGCCGACGATGCGCGAGATGCCGACGTCGATCAGCACCGCGCCGGGCTTGACCCACCAGCCCTTGACCAGCTCGGGCGCGCCGGCGGCGGCGACGATGACGTCGGCCTTGCGGGCGATCTCGGCCAGGTTCTCGGTGTGGATATGGGTGACGGTGACGGTCGCCTCGGCGTCGAGCAGAAGGTTCGCCACCGGCTTGCCGACAATGTTCGACTTGCCGATCACCACCACGTCCTTGCCCTTGATGTCGGGGATGACCGATTCGATCAGCATCATCACCCCCAGCGGAGTGCACGGCACGATCCCGCCGGTCCCGGTGGTGAGCCGCCCGACATTGACCGGGTGGAAGCCGTCGACGTCCTTGTCGGGCAAGATCGCGCGCAGCACCCAGCGGGTGTCGATGTGCTCGGGCAGCGGCACCTGGCAGAGAATGCCGTGGACCTCGGGATCCCTGTTGAGCCTGTCGATCAGGGCCAGCAGCGCGTCCTGCGAGGCGTCGGCGGGCAGGCGGTGCTCGAAGGACCGGATGCCGACCTTCTCGCACGCCTTGATCTTGCGCCGGACGTAGACCTGGCTCGCGCCGTCGTCGCCGACGAGGATCACCGCCAGGCCCGGGCGCGGCTGGCCGGCCGCGACCATCGCGTCGACCGCGGCCTTGGTCTTCTCGTCCAGCTGGCGCGCGATCGCGCGCCCGTCGATGATCTGGGCCATTAGGGTCTAAACCCGCCCTCCGCATGGGCCAGGGTGGCTCCGCTGCGGGATGAGATGCTAGGAGCACCGCGAAGAGCGGGGCTTGTCCCCCGGTCGAGCGGTGCGACGACGCAGCTCGCCCGCAGCGGGCCATCGCGAAGCGACTTGGCTTGAAGCGGCCAGCTCGGCGTCGCTCGTCCTCGAATATGTTTAGACATGTCCTTCGTCCTCACTCCTTGATCTGGCCGCTTCAAGCCAAGCCCTGACCCATGCGGAGGGCGGGTTTAGACCCTCTAGTGCTTCGCGTCGTATTCGTTGACCCATTCGGCCGAGGCGGTCAGCGCGCCGAACGGATAGAGATGCAGGCGGACGCGACCATGCTCGCCGTCGTTGAGCTTGGCGTCGAGCGAATCGACCAGCTTGTCGGGCCCGGCGCGGCCGAGCAGGTTGGTGACCGAGACGCCGTACTTCTTCATCACGCTCGCCGAGGCGCCGACGCCGCAGCGCGCGGCAAAGCCGAGCAGCCGCTTGATTCCGGCCGGGCCGGGCACGCCGAGGCGCACCGGCACGTCGATGCCGCGGCGGCGCATCTCGCCGACCCACTCGACGATCGCGTCGTCGTCGAAGGCGAACTGGGTGACCACCAGCGGCACGATGCCGCGCGCGCGCAAGGCGGCGATCTTGCGCTCCATCCACACCCACAAGTCGTCCCTGGAGACGTTCGGATGGCCTTCGGGGTGACCGCCGATGCCGGCGATGGTGATGCCGTGCTTTTCCAGCAGGCCGCTCTCGATCACCTGCAGCGAATCCTCGAACGGGCCTTCGGGCTCGGGCGGATCGCCGGCAATCAGGAACACGCGCTTGACCCCGGCCTCGCCGGTGATCCGCGCGAGGTAGCCGTCGAGCTCGTCCTTCGAGGTCAGCCGGCGCGCCGAGAGGTGGACGATCGGCTCGAAGCCCAATGCGCGGACCAGCTTGGCCGCCTCCACCCGCTGCTCCATCGCCTCGCCGGGCAGGAACGTGACCGCCACCTGCGTGTTCGGACGGATGAGGGGCGCGGCGTCGCGCAGGCCGTCGAGCTCCTTGGCCGTCATCTCCAGCGAATAGCCGTCGACCATGTTGCGGCGCGGCTTCTCCCAGTCCGGGTGGATGGCGGCGTAGGACATCGATTGGCTCCTCTGTGGGGCGCGGACATGGGGGCCCTTAGGCGTTTCGCGCGCGTTGACAAAGCCTCTAGCGCGCGCATTGTTTTTCGTATAGACGAATTTTTCACACCTGCGAACATAGACGAGAGCGATGCTGCTGTTCCTCCCCGGGCTGATCTGCGACGCGCGCATTTATGCGCCGCAGCTCGCCGCATTCCCGGCCTCGCGGGCGGTGGACGGCTACGGCATGGCCGGTTCGCTCGAGGCGATGGCGCGCGTGGCGCTGGCGCAGGCCGACCGCGAGGGCGCCGAACGGTTCGACCTGTTCGGCCATTCGATGGGCGGGCGCGTCGCGCTCGAAGTCTATCGCCTGGCGCCCCGGCGGGTGCGGCGGCTGGCCTTGTCGAGCACCGGCATCCATCCGGTCGCCGAGCAGGAGCCGGCCAAGCGCGCGGCGCTGAAGGCGATCGGCCACGACCATGGCTTCGCGGCGCTGGTCGACGCCTGGCTGCCGCCGATGGTCGCCGAGGCCAACCGCGCCAGGCCGATCTACCGCGAGATGCGCGAGATGTCGCTCGACCAGGGCCAGGCGCTGTTCGACACCCAGATCGGCGCGCTGCTCGGCCGCCCCGACGTGCGCGGCCTTCTGCCGGAGATCGCCTGCCCGACGCTGGTCATCACCGGCGAGCTCGACGAATGGAGCCCGCCGGCGCAGCACCGCGAGATCGCCGCGGCGATCCCCGACGCGAGCCTGGTGATCGTTCCGGGAGCAGGCCACATGCTGCCGCTCGAGGCGCCCGCAGCGGTCAACGCGGCGATCGCCGACTGGCTCGCCCGCCCGGCCGACGAACATCTTCTTCCAACGCAACCGCCCTACGAAAGGCAACCTTCATGACCGAACAAACCCTGCAGCAGAAGCTGGACCAGGTCGGCGACGTCGTCGAATTCCTGCGCAACCAGCAGGTCGGCCCGAACGTCTATCCCGGCGTCCCGGCCGAGTATTCGAACTGGCGCAACGAGCAGCGCGCGTGGGCCAAGAGCGCCGTGCTGTTCAACCAGAGCTACCACATGGTCGAGCTCTACGTGCGCGGTCCCGACGCTTTCGCGCTGCTCGAGTACCTCGCCATCAACAGCTTCAAGAACTTCGCGGTCAACAAGGCCAAGCAGTTCGTCCCGGTGACCCCCGACGGCTACGTGATCGGCGACGTGATCCTGTTCTACCTCGCCGACGAGGAGTTCAGCCTGGTCGGCCGCGCGCCGGCGATCGAGTGGGTCGAGTTCCACGCGCAGTATCCCAAGCCCGACGGCGGCAAGTGGAACGTCACCGTCGAGCGCGACGAGCGCACCGCGCTGCGCACCGACGGCCAGCGCAAGAACTATCGCTTCCAGCTCCAGGGCCCGAATGCGATGAAGATCCTCAGCCAGGCCATGGGCCAGCAGGCGCCGGACCTGAAGTTCTTCAACATGGCGCACATCGACATCGCCGGGAAGGACGTCATCGCGCTCCGCCACGGCATGGCCGGCCAGCCGGGCTACGAGCTGTTCGGGCCGTGGGAAGACTACCAGGCCGTCCATGGCGCGCTGGTCGAGGCAGGCAAGAACGACGGCCTGACCCTGGTCGGCGGCCGCGCCTACTCGTCGAACACGCTCGAATCGGGCTGGCTGCCTTCGCCGCTGCCGGCGACCTTCACCGGTGACAGCCAGATGATGAAGGACTTCCGCCAGTGGGCCTCGGGCAACTCCTACGCCGGCACCTGCTCGATCGGCGGCAGCTACGTCCCCGACAGCATCGAGGGCTACTACCTGACGCCGTGGGACATCGGCTACGGCCACATCGTCAAGTTCGACCACGCGTTCGTCGGCCGCGAGGCGCTCGAGCGGATGGCCAACGAGACCCACAAGACCAAGGTCACGCTGGCGCTCGACAACGAGGACGTGCTCCGGGTGATGAGCTCGCTGATGACCAAGGGCAGCCGCGCCAAGTACTTCGAGTTCCCCAGCGCGGTCTACGCGATGCACCCGTTCGACGAGGTGCGCGTCGACGGCAAGCCGATCGGCGTGTCGACCTGGATCGGCTACAGCTCGAACGAGGGCCGCATGCTGAGCCTGGCGATGATCGACCCGGCCCACGTCGAGATGGGCAAGGAAGTGACGCTGGTGTGGGGCGAGCCCAACGGCGGCACCAGCAAGCCGACGGTCGAGCCGCACGAGCAGGTCGAGATCAAGGCGATCGTCTCGCCGGTCCCGTACTCCGAGACCGCGCGCGACGCCTATGCCGAATCGTGGCGCCAGAAGGGTGTCGGCGTGAGCGAGTACGTCAGCGCCTGATCGGCCGATCGACACGACGAGGGGCGGTCGCCGCGAGGCGGCCGCCCTTTTTCTTTGCCGCGGCGACCGCTACGATGCGCCGCATGGTCGCTCGCCTGCTGCTCGCCGTCCTGCTGCTGCTGCCGGTTCCGGCGGCCGCGCAAGCGCTCGCCGGTCAAAGCCTTGCCGGTTCCTGGGCGCTGCGCCTCGACGGGGCGATCATCATGCGCTTCGATCTCGAGCGCGACGGCGAGAAGTGGCGCGGCGGCTGGGCCAAGCCGACCCACTTCGCGACCGACGGCAAGCTGTTCGGCAAACTCGAGCTGCCCGCGGTCGAGCGCAAGTCCGACGACGGCCGGGCGATCGGCGACTGGGCGGAGCTCAGCTTCACCGACCCGCGCCCGGGCGTCGAGCCCGACGTGTTCCGCTTCCACCTGCTCGGTCCCGACCGGGCCGAGCTGATCTACGTCGGCACCGGGCTCGAGCCGTACGTGCTCGAACGCGTCGCCGCGGGCGCGCCGCTCGGGCCGTTCGTCGCCGGGGAACTCTACGGCGACGGCGAGACCCGCCCGCCGCCCCCCGCTCCAGCGGCGCCCACGTTGCCGCCGCGCGCGCAGCCGCGGCCCGAAGTCCAGGGACCGCCGGCGGTGGTCGGCCGCTAGCTCGTCTCGAGCAGGCTCGCCGTCCGCGCCAGCAGATCGGTCACCCGCTGCTGCATCGGCTCGTCGAAGCGCGCCTTGGGGATGCCGACCGACAGCGAGCCGACCGCCTCGCCGCCGATCGTGACCACGCGCCCGATGCCGCGGATGCCGAGCGAGAACTCCTCGTCGGTGAAGGCGAAGCCGGTGCGCCGCACTTCGGCGAGATCGCGCCGCAGCGCCTTTTCGGCGGTCACCGTCGAGGGCGTGAAGCGCGCCCGCTCGCTCTCGGCGAAGTAGCGGTCGAGATCGTCGTCGGCGAGCGCCGCGAGCAGCGCCTTGCCGCCGGCGAGCGCGTGCATCGGCTGGCGCTGGCCGGTGGTGATCGAATAGCGCAGCGCCTGCTCGCTCGATTCGGTGACGATCGCCTCGACGTCCCACGCGCTGCGGACCCAGAAGGTGGTCGTCTCGTTGAGCTGGACGCGCAGCGTGCGCACCAGCGGCGCCGCGCGCTCGGCGAGGCTGAAGCCGCCGGGCCGCGCCTGCAGGCGCTGCAGCCCCGGGCCGGCCGAATAGCGGCGCCCGTCGCGCGTCAGGTAATGGCGGTCGACCAGCGTGCCGAGTAGGTACGACAGGCTCGACACCGGGATGCCGAGCGCGACGGCGATCTCCTGCGCCACCAGCGGCCGGTCGTGCGCGACGACATACTCGATGATGTCGAGCGTGCGCGTCGCCGACTTCACCTGGCTCGAGGAGGGATCGCTGGCGGCCATGCCGGGGCTATTTCAGATATGCGAACTGGCCGCAAGCGCGAACCGGCGCGGACCCAGCGCGCGTTAACCATCGCGCTCGCCGGCCCGCCGCCGGTGTGTCAATCTGAAGCGGCCCAGATATTAACCATGGCCATATACCGACAAACGCGCCGCGACGGCGCAGCCTCTCCACCGGGCACCAAGCCTGAATGACCCGTGGGGAGAAGCTAAGATGCGCGATCTGAACCTCAACGAACTCGAGCTGGTCTACGGCGCCGGCGGCCGCGGCCGTCACTGCTCGCCGACCCCGCCGTCGTGTGGCGGCTCGAAGAGCAAGTCGAAGTCCAAGTCGAAGTCGAAGTGCAAGTCGAAGTCGAAGTCCAAGAGCAAGTCGAAGGGCCACGGCTCGCGTGGCTACTGCTGAGCGGCTCGCGCCGCCGGCGCGGACCGACCTGGGGGGCGGGGCGCGATCCCCGCCCTTACTATTGGGTAACGCGGCCCTGCTAAGCCTTCGCCATGTACATCGAGCCCGCCCCGCTCCGGCCTGAGCCCTCAGCCGCCGAGCCCGTGCCGATGGTGTGGCTGCTCGGCCAGCCGAGCTTGCGCGACTACCTGGCGTTCCACCGCTCGAAGGTGATCGGCGGCGAGGCGGCCGACGCGCGGCAACTGACCGCCGAATGGCGCGAGGCCAACGATTACTACTACGAGCTGGAGCAGGCCGAGGCGGGCATCGCCGACACGATCGACTGCCGACCGCTCGACCGGCGCCTGGCGCGGCTCGCCGGCGAGCTCGAGCGCAACCCGTGGTTCCGGGCGACGTTCGACGACCTGCCGTACACCATCGAGCTGGTCGAGCTCGACAAGCTGGTGGTCTCGCAGCTTCACGTCGAGAACGGCTTCTCGGGCGCCATCGCCGCGCGGCTCGGGCCTGCGCCGCCGCCGTCGGCGCTGTTCCGCTTCTGCCTCCCGGCCGAGCGCGAGCTGCCCCCGGTCAGCATCCGGCGGCTGGCGTCGAACCGCTACCAGTTCACCTCGCCGTCGAGCGATTTCCGCGAGCATTCGCCCCGGCTGCTGCGGCCGCACGAGATCGGCCACCTCGAGCTGCCCGGTCCGGCGGCGGCGTTCTTCGGCGTTTCGGTCGGGTTCGGCTCCAACTTCGTCAGCGGCGTTAGGAGCGGCAAGCGCGTGCTGCTGCAGAACGGCTACCACCGGTGCTACGCGCTGCGCAGCGCCGGGATCACCCATGCGTGGTGCGTCGTCGAGCACGTCACCCGCAAGGACGAGCTGCGCCTGACGGCCAACGAGACGGTGGCCGAGGACCCCGAGTTCTACTTCGCCGCGTGGCGCCCGCCGATCCTGCGCGACTTCTTCGACCCGCGCATCGCCAGGCCGCTGCTGACCAGGCCGATGGAGTGCGCGATCGAGGTCGAGATCAAGGTCCGCAGCTCCAGCTCGACCGCCGTCTAGGGCGTCGACAGCCAGCCGGTCACGCAATAGCGCCGGCGCGGCGCCGCGCGGGTCACCTGGCTGACGCTGTGGTAGCGCGGCACCGAGAACAGATCGAGCGTGTTGAACTGCGGCACCAGGCCGGAGACCTCGACCTGGCCCGGCTCGTGGAACAGCAGCAGGCCGCCCCATTCGAGCCGCCACTGCGGCGTCAGCCCGTAGACGAACGCCGCCTGGCGCCGCGAGCCGACGACATCGTCGTCGTGCCCGGTGAGGAAGTCGCCCTGGCCGTAGGAGGTCACCTGCCCGTCGGTGAAACGCGGCGCGGCGATCCCGGTCACGGCCTCGAGCATCGCCACCATCGCCGGGCCGCGCATCAGCTCGGCGATGGCCGCGAGCACCGGGTCGGGCGTGCTCTCGCCCTGCTGCGGCACGCGCAGCGCGGCATAACTGTACTGGAAGCCGTCGCGCGCCCGCTGGTACATCTCGCGCTCGAGCACCGTCCGCCGGCGCGAGCGCGGCGCGTGCCAGTCGGCCAGCGGCAGCTCGTGCGCGCCGCGCTGCTTGTTGACCAGCTGGATCCAGTGCTCGGTGCCCTCGAGGTGGTGGTAGAGCTCGGGCGCGCCTTCGCCGAGCAGGCGCTGGATGCGGATGCGGCCGTGGGCGCGATAGGCCACGGCCAGCGCGTCGATGTCGAGCTCGGGATTGAGGGCCAGCGGCGGGATCTCGCTCATCAGGCGCTCCGCGCGTCGAGCGGGCGGAGCCGGCCGAGGCCGCGGTGCTCGACGCGCTCGACCTTGCCGCCTTCGACGTGGAGCACGACGTCGGCGTAGGCGACCAGCGCCGGACGGTGCGAGATGGCGATCCGCGTGATCGGCATCGCCGCGATGCCCCGCGCGATCAGGCTTTCGGTGTGCTCGTCGAGGTTGGCGGTGCCTTCGTCGAGCACCAGCACGTCGGGGTCGCGGTACATCGCGCGGGCGAGCAGGATGCGCTGGCGCTGGCCGCTGGAAAGCGCCGCGCCCATGTCGCTGATCAGGCTGTGATAGGCCATCGGCATGCGCACGATGTCGTCGTGGATGCGGGCGAAGCGCGCGGCGGCCTCGACCTGCCGCTGGTCCGGCTGCGGATGGAAGAAGCTCACGTTGTCGGCCAGCGTGCCCGACAGCAGGTAGTCGTCCTGCATCACCGCGCCGATGCGGCTGCGCCAGTGCGCCATGCTTGCCGGGCCGAGCGGCGAGCCGTCGATGTCGATCGTGCCCGCTTGCGGGGTCAGCAGGCCCAGCAGCAGGCGCATCAGCGTGGTCTTGCCCGCCCCCGAGGGGCCGACGATCGCCACCAGGCCGCCAGCCGGGATCTCGAAGCTGACCCGGTCGAGGATCGGGCTTTCGGCCGGATCGTAGGCGAACGTCAGGTCGACCGCGCGGATCGCCGGCGCGCTTCCCCGCTGGCCGCCGCGCGCGGTCGCCGCGAGCAGCTCCTTCTTCTCGCCGACGATGTCCGACAGCCGCTCGAGATGGAGCCCGAGCAGGCGCCACTTCTGCCACTGGCGGACCAGCGACGTGGCGCTCGAGGCGAAGCTGCTGCGATAGGCCAGGAACGCCAGCAGCAGCCCGACGGTGAGCTGCTGGTCGAGCACCGCCAGCGCGCCGAAATACACCGTCAGCAGGAACGAGGCGGCGAAGATCAGGTCCTCGGCGAAGCTCAGCTTGAGGCTCAGCATCTCGGACTTGTAGGTCGCCGTGATGACCTCGGCATAGCGGTTGCGCCAGCCGCTCTCGCGCATCGTCTCGAAGCCGTGGAGCTTGATCGCCCGCATCGCCCGGAGCGATTCCATCTGGAACGATTCCTCCTGCGCGCGGGCGACGATCTCCTCCTCCGCCCGGGCGCGGATCGCCGGATAGACCACCTGCGAGACGACGAGGTAGGCGAGCGTGCAGGTGAACACGATCGCGGTCAGCGGCACGCTGATCGCCAGCATCACCAGCAGCGTCGCCACGAGCAGCGTCGAATCGATCGCCGAATCGACCACCCCGCGCGTCAGCAGCGACTGGATCGGCTGGATCGAGCCGACGCGCGAGAGGATGTCGCCGACGTGGCGGCGCTCGAAGTAGCCCATCGGCAGCCGCAGCATGTGGCGCACGACGTTGCCGGCGAGCTGGAAGCTGAGCGACTGGCCGAGGCACAGCGTGACCCAGCTACGCAGGCCGCGGGTGACCGCCTGCAGCGCGTAGATCATCCCGAAGCCGACCAGCAGCAGCGTGAGGAAGCTCGCCTCGCCCTGGTTGACGCCCTCGTCGATCACCAGCTGGATGAAGAACGGCACGACCAGCGCGGTGACCTGGACGATCAGCGACAGCACCAGCACCTGGACGAACGCCGAGCGGTAATTGGTCAGCCGGCTCCACAAGTCCGACAGGCGGGTGCGCACCCGGGCCTCGATCGGGCGGAACTCGGCGGTCGGGATCAGCTCGAGCGCGACGCCGGTGAAGTGCCGCCCGAACTTGGCCAGCGTCATCCGCCGGCGGCCGTTCGCCGGGTCGAGCAGCCACACCGCGCCGCGCTCGACCTTCTCGAGCACCAGGAAGTGGTTGAGGTCCCAGTGGAGGATCGCCGGGAGCCGCAGCTGGCCGAGCTCGTCGGGCTCGAGCCGCACCGGCCGCGCCGACAGCTCGAGGTCCGAGGCGACGTCGATCATCTGCCGCAGCGTCATGCCCTTGATCGAGGTCGGGAACCGCTGGCGCAGGCCCGACAGGTCGACCCGGTGGCCGTGATGGCGGGCGATCATCGCCAGCGAGGCGAGCCCGCATTCGGCGGCCTCGGTCTGCAGGATCGGCCGGACGCCACGGTGCCACGGCCATTGCATCGCGCTCATCGCCCGAGCGCCTCGAACACCGGCCCGAGCAGCACCTGCCACAGGCTGCGCCGCTCGAGCTGGAGCTTGGCGCCGAGCGTCATCCCCGGGCGCAGCGCGGCGAGGTCGATCTTCGACCCGGGCGAGAGGCTGACGATGCGGGTGCGGATGCGGAACACCGGCTCGTCGATCCGCAGGCCCGGGTCGAGGTTGCCCGGCACGGTCGGCACGCGGGCGACGGCGGTGACGACGCCAACGCCCGAGCCGTATTTCTGGTACGGGAAGGCGTCGAACTGCAGCCGCACCCGCTGGCCCGGGCGGGCGTTGCCGACCGCGCGGCTGGGAGCGTAGAGCCAGATCTCCATCCGGCTGTCGGTCGGGATCACCGAGACGATCGACCGCTCGGGGCTCGCCTGCTGGCCGATCTCGAGGCTGACGTCGCCGACCGCGCCGTCGATCGGCGAGGTCAGCACGAGCCGGTCGGTCCGCGCCAGCTGGGCCTGTTGCTCGGCCAGCGAGGCGCGCTGGCCCTGCAGCACCGACTGCGCGCGCTCGGCTTCGAGCCGCCGCCGGGCGCGCTCGGCCTCGTTGGCCCGCAACGCGCTGCGCTGGGCGATGAGCTGCTCGCCGAGCGCCTCGAACTCGGCCCGCCGGGCGAGCAGCTCGGAGCGGCTGTCCTCGACCTGGCGCTGCGTGCCGGCGCCTTCGGCGGCGAGCCGCTCGGCGCGCCGGGCGGCCGATTCCGCGAGATGGATCTGGTCGGCGGCGAGCGCGCGCTGGCGCTCGAGCGAGCCAATCATCGCCGCGTAGCCGGCCGCCTGCTCGCCGAGCGCGGCGACGTCGGAGCCCGCTTGCGCCGCGGCGAGGTCGAGCTGGCGGGTCAGCTCGCTGTCCTGCGTGGCGATCTGGCTCAGCTGGCCGGTCATGCCGCCCTGGCCCTGGGCGATCGCCAGCGTCACCAGCGGCTGGCCCTTGGCGACGTTCTGCCCCTCGCGGACGTGGATCGCGCCGATCTCGGCGGCGGTGCGCGGGTAGACCCGGGCGACGCCGGCGTCGTAGGCGACGATCCCGCGCACGTCGGCGGTCATCGTGTAGCTGCCGAGGAACAGGAACAGCACGAGCAGCGCCGCTACGCCCGCGACGAGGCGCGTGTACAGCCGCGAGGTCGGCGGCACGGCGGCGATCACCGTGCCGGTCAGCCGGTTGCGGCCCTCCTCGATCACCTGGTTGCGGAACAGGGCTTCTGCCATCGCCCCCGCGCATAGGCGCGAAGCCTGAAAAGGAGGTAAACCGGCCGTGAACCAAGCGCTTGCGCGTCCCGCTGCGGGACACCCGCTCAACCAATCTTAACGCTTGGCTGCTAGCGCCGGGCCATGGCCACAGTCGTTTCGGGCAGCCGGTTCGCCACGGCAGTTGCGACGGCCGCGCTGGCCGCGGGCGGCTGCGCGCCCGAGCTGCGCCTCGAGCCGGCGCCGGTGCTGGAATCGGCCGAATGGAGCGCGGCGGCGCCGGAGGGAGGCGACGTGCCGGCGGCACCGCTCGGCGCGCTGTTCGCCTCGCCCGAGCTCGCCGCGCTGACCGAGCGCGCGCTGGAGCGCAATGCCGACGTCCGCATCGCCGAAGCCCGGGTCGCGCAGGCGGCGGCGCTGCTGCGGAGCGCGCGCCAGTCCGTCCTGCCCGACGTGTCGCTCAGCGCCAGCGGCAGCCGCGAGCGGCAGCTCGGCAGCGCCTTGCCCGATTTCCGCCAGGCGTTCGCGCAGATCGACATCGAGCTCGACCTCGACCTGTTCGGCAAGCTCAGGGCCGAGCGCGGCGCCGCCCTGGCGCGTACCCGCGCCGCCGAGCTCGAAGGCGACGCCGTGCGGCTGGCGGTCGAGAGCGACGTCGCCGCGGCCTTTGTCCAGCGCGCGGCGCTGGCCCGGCGAATGGAGATCCTCGATGCCAGCATCGCCCGCGCGGTCGAGCTCGAACGGATCATCCGCGTGCGGGTGGAGGAAGGCGCGGCGACGCGCGTCGACCTCGGGCTGCAGTCGATCCGCCTGCTCGACTTGCGCGCCGAGCGCTCGCGGCTCGCCGAAGCGCTCGATCAGACCCGCACCGCGCTGGCGCTGCTGGCGGGCGAGGAGGCCCCGTCGTTCGCCGTGGCGCCGGGCCGGCTGGGCGACTTGGCGCGGCCGGCGCTGGCCCCGCCGCCGCCCGCGGTGCTGCTGGCGGCACGGCCCGACATCGCCGCCGCCGAAGCCCTGATCGCCGCGGCCGAGGGCGACGTGCGCGCGGCCCGGGCGAGCTTCTTTCCGCAACTCTCGGTCGGGCTCGGCGGGGTCGCCGACCTGCTGACCGGCTCGCTCGGCCGCAGCGTCACGCTCGGCTCGGCGCTGCTGGCGCCGATCTTCAGCCGCGGACGGCTCGAGGGCGATTTCGCTTACGCTTCGGCGGTCCAGGTCGAGGCGGTCGAGCGCTATCGCCTGGCAATCCTCGCCGCACTCAAGCAGACCGAGGATGCCCGCAGCGCGATCGACCGCTCGGCCGAGCGGGCGCGGCTGCTCGACGCGGTCGTCGCCGAGGCCGGGACCACCGCGCGGCTGGCCAACTTGCGCTACATCGAGGGCGAGCAGGATCTCGGCAGCGTGCTCGACGCGCAGGACCTGCTGACCGACGCCGAGGACGCCCAGGTGCTGGCGGCGCAGGAGGAATTGTTCGCCCGGATCGCGCTGTATCGGGCCGCGGGCGGATCGCGCGCCGGGACGCTCGCCGCAGCGCCCGACGCGCCACCGCGGCTGTCGTACCGCCCGCTCTAGCGCCCGCCCGCCTTGCCAGCGATCGTAACGATCGTTAGCGAGCAGGAATGGCTGGCGAGAGCTTCGACTACATCGTCGTCGGCGCGGGCAGCTCGGGCTGCGTCGTCGCCGCGCGGCTGAGCGAGGATTCACGGGCCAACGTGCTGCTGCTCGAGGCGGGCGGGCGGGACGACCACCTCTACCTCAGGATGCCGCTCGCCTTCCTCAAGGCGATGCCCGATCCGCGGTTCAACTGGACCTACTGGACCGAGCCCGAGCCGCACCTCGACGGGCGGCGCATGCCGCTGCCGCGCGGGCGGGTGATCGGCGGGTCGGGCTCGATCAACGGCATGTTCGCGATGCGCGGGCACCCCAAGGACTACGACCAGTGGGCGCAGATGGGCGCCGCCGGGTGGTCGTTCGCCGACGTGCTGCCGTACTTCCGCAAGTCCGAGGATTCGTGGCGCGGGGAGAGCGAGTGGCACGGCCAGGGCGGCCCGGTGCACGTGCGGCCGATCGATTCCGCGCACCTGCTCCACGACGAGATGATGGCGACCGCCGAGGCCGCCGGGTTCGCGACCAGCGACGACCTCGCCGGCGAGCGCCCCGAAGGCTTCGCCCGCGGCGAGCAGACTGTCGACCGACAGGGCCGCCGGGTCAGCGCCGCGACCGCCTACCTCAAGCCGGCGATGGGGCGCCGCAACCTCGACGTCCGCTCGGGCGTGCTGGTGCGCAAGCTGGTGTTCGAGGGCAAGCGCTGCGTCGGCGTCGAGATCGACCATGGCGGCCAGCCGAGGGTGCTGCGCGCGCGGTGCGAGGTGATCGTTTCGGGCGGTGCCTACAACTCGCCGCACTTGCTGATGCTCTCGGGCGTCGGTCCGGCCGCCCACTTGCAGGATCATGGCATCTCCGTCGTGCACGACAGCCCCGGCGTCGGCCGCAACCTGCAGGAGCACCCGACCGCCTCGCTCGAATGGAATGCGCGGGAGCCGGTCACTTTCCTCAACCAGCTCCGGTGGGACCGCATCCTGCTTAACACCGCGCGCTGGGCGCTGACCGGCAGGGGGACGATGGCGACGCAGGTCAATTCCTGCAACGTGGTGATCCGCACCGCCGAGCACCTCGAGCGGCCCGACCTGCAGATCATGGTCAACCCGATCCGCTTCGACGCCGCGCCGTGGTTCCCCGGCATCCGCGCGGTGCAGGAGCACGTGTTCTGGGCCGGGGTGGTCCAGCTCCATCCCGAGAGCCGCGGCTGGGTCGAGCTGAAGAGCGCCGACCCGCGCGAGCTCGCCGCGGTGACGCTCAACCTGATGGCCGAGGAAGCCGACCGCGAGCAGATGCGCCGCGCGATCCGGACGGCGCGGCGGATCTACAACACCCCGCCGATGGGCGACCTGCTGGCGAGCGAGCGGATGCCCGGCGAGGCGGTGCAGAGCGATGACGCGCTCGACGCGTTCGTCCGCGCCACCTGCTATTGCGCGCAGCACCCGACCAGCACGTGCGCGATGGGCATGGGGACACGCTCGGTGGTCGATCCGGAATTGCGCGTGATCGGGGTCGAGGGCCTGCGCGTCGCCGACGCCTCGGTGATGCCGACGGTGCCCGGCGGCAATACCAACCTGCCGTGCATCATGATCGGCGAGAAGGCCGCCGACCTGATCAGGGGCCAGGCGCTGCCGCGGGCCGAGCTGGCCGCATGAGCCGGACGCCGCAGGAAGAGGCCAATCTCAACCTGGTGCTCGCGATGTTCGAGGCGGTCCTCGAGCCGATGGACTCGAGCGCGGTCGACCGGTTCATCGCCCCCGGCTACATCCAGCACAACCAGCTCGCCGAGCCCGGCCGCGACGGCCTCAAGCGCTTCCTCGACAGGATCCGGGCCGAGACGCCCGAGGCCGTCCACGACGTCAAGCGCGCCTTCGTGGACGGCGATCACGTGATCGTCCATTACCACGTCCGCCGCTGGCCGGACGATCGCGGGTGGGCGGTGATCGACGTGTTCCGGGTGGAGGACGGGCTGATCGCCGAGCACTGGGACGTGATGCAGGACGTGGTCGAAGGTGGTCCCAATCCGATCGGGCCGTTCTGATGATGACCTTCGCCACCCCTTCATCGTAATGCTGGACTTGTTTCAGGGTTCATCGTGCCGCCGAGCCTGGCGCTTTGCGGCTCACGCCAGCTCGCGGTTAGGCCGGTTCCACGCCGAGGGCACCGGGTGGGTGGCGGGATGGACCCCGAAACGAGTTCAGGGTGACGGAGCGGGATAAAGGAGGGCCTATGCGTTTCCAGGACAAAGTCGTGGTCGTGCTCGGCGGCAACAGCGGGATCGGCCTCGCCAGCGCCCGCGCGTTCGCCGCCGAGGGCGCCGCCGTGCGCATCACCGGGCGCCACCGCAAGACGCTCGATGCGGCGGTGGCCGGCATGCCGGGCGCGCGCGGCTACCGCGCCGACATCGCCGACCTCGCGCAGATGGACGCGGTCTACGCGGCGATCGGCGAGACCGACGGGCGCATCGACGTGCTGTTCGTCAACGCCGGCATCGGCGGCTTCGCCCCGCTGCGGGCGATCACCGAGCACGCTTGGGACCAGGTGCATTCGGTCAACCTCAGGGGTTGCGTGTTCGCGCTGCAGAAGGCGCTGCCGCTGATGAAGCGCGGCGCCGCGGTGGTCGTCACCGGCTCGATCGGCGCGCACGGCGCGCTCGCCGGCAACGGCGCCTATGCCGCCGCCAAGGCCGGGCTGCACATGGCGATGAAGGTCTTCGCCAAGGAGCTGGTCGACGAGGGCATCCGGCTCAACGTGGTCAGCCCCGGACCGATCGACACGCCGCTGCTCTATCGCAATCCCGGCATGAGCGAGGCCGACGTCGCCGCGCTCAAGCAGATGATGGTCGACAACATTCCGATGCACCGCATGGGCGAGGCCGACGAGGTGGCCAAAGCGGTGCTGTTCCTGGCGAGCGACGACGCGGCCTTCATCACCGGCGCCAACTTGTTCGTCGACGGCGGCCTGATAGAGCTGCGCTGATGTGCCGGGCGCGCCAAACCCGTTCGTGTCGAGCGCAGTCGAGACACGTGCGCGCGGCCGCGAGGTATCTCGCCTACGGCCTGCGGCCTTCGCTCGACACGAACGGATAGGGGGCAGCGATGGACTTCAACGACACCACCCCGTTCGCCGGCCCGTTCTCGACGCTCGACAACCCGCGGCTCGAGTTCGTGATGGAAGTGCGGCTGACGTTTCCCGAGGTCTACACGCTGGCCAACGTGCCGAGCGGCGGCAACCGCAGCGCGGTGCTGGTCAGCGGCGGGACTTTCGCGGGACCGCTGCTCAACGGCCGCGCGGTGCCCGGTTCGGGCGGCGACTACGCCTATTTCCGCCCCGACGATGTCGCGGTGTTCGATGCCCGCTACCTGCTCGAGGAGGACGACGGCACGCCGATCCTGCTCACCAACCGCGGCTACCTGTGGGGCCGCACGCCCGACACCATGAGCCGCCTGCGCGAGTGGGCTTTTGCCAATGGCGGACCCGTCCCGGCGGAGGAGTATTACTTGCGCGGCAACCCGACGTTCGAGGTGCCCAGCGGCAAGCACGACTGGCTGACCAAGCACGTCTTCGTCGGCGTCGGCGAGCGCCGCGCGGACGGCAACCTGCTCCGCTACTACGCGCTGGTTTGACGGCGCGCCGGGCCTTGGATTGGGGTCACATAGTTCTCACGTTAGGCCCCGACGCGTCGTTCAGCCTCTTCGGCGCAGATGGTTCTCCGGTCACACGTTATGTTCCGCAGTGGACTTGTGACCTGCGCACGCGGCGGCCCGGGTCCGCCGTCGTCTAGGAACGCCCGGGGTCCAAGCGTCATCGCGGCGGCCTTGCGGCGTTCGGAGGTTCACTCTCCGAGCATCATCCCACCCAGAAGATCTCCGGCTCTGCCGACGCGCCCAACAAGATGATTTCGCCGCTGCCGAGACCGCTCACGGTTCCCTGGTAATGCGTCGAGGCATCGAGTGACCCGTCGCCGTCGACGTCCGCGAACGTCCACGGCGAGAGGATGTTGCTCCGATCGATCTGCAGGATGTCGACCCCCGATTCGAAGTCGGTGATCGTCTTGTCCCCGGTCTCGTAGAAGTTGATCGTAAACGTGTCGCGGCCCGCGCCCCCGGTCAGCGTATCGTTGCCGAAGTCGCCGCTCAGCTGATCGTCGCCGCCGCCGCCGTTCAGCACGTCGTCGCCCCGGCCTCCGAACAGCGAGTCAAAGTTGTCGCCGCCGGTGATGACATCGGCAAACTGCGAGCCGCTGGTCATCACCGCTTCCATGTTGTGGATCTGCTTGACCCCGCCGCGGATGACGGCGGACTGATCGGTGGCAAGGTTGAACACCAGGCCTTCCGTCGCGTTCTCGAGGTTGAAGATCAGCCAGTCGAAGCCGGGGCCGCCGTCGATGTAGTCGTCGCCCAGCGTCGAGGCGACGATCCGGTCGCTGCCGCTGTTGCCCCACAGGTAATCGTTGCCGTCGGTCCCCATCAGGATGTCGTCCCCGCCGTGACCGATGTGCATCGTCACGACTTGCGGGGCGTCGAGCCCGCCGACGGTGATCGTGCCCAGGGCGGCGGTCTCGGTCGAATAGGTCGTGCCGAGCGAATCGACAGCGCCGTCGCCGTCGCCATCGATCGGCGCCCACTCGCCGATCGTGACGCCGTTGAGATAGATGCGGTCCTGCCCGTGGATGAAGTCGGCGATGACGTCGTCGCCGGAATCGGTGAAGTCGAACTGGAAGATGTCGTTGCCGGCGTGCCCGGTCAGGATGTCGTTTCCGGTTCCGCCCTGCACGATGTCGCGGCCCTCTGCGCCGAACAGCCGGTCGTTGCCGGCGCCGCCCCAGACCACGTCGTCGTTCTGTCCGCCGCGCAAGCGGTCGTCGAAGTCGCTGCCGTAGATCTCGGCGCGCTCGACATTGACCAGCGTGACGCCGAGCTGATCGATGAACTGATCCTGGCCGGAGCCGTCGAACTGGAAGAACACGCCCTCCGCGGACTCCGCGAAGTCGATGTACGCGAGGTCGTCCCCGTCGCCGCCGTCGATCCACGCGTCGCCGCCGCCCCACGTGTCGATGCGATCGTCGCCGCTCCCGGCGATGATGACCTTGTCGTCGGGCCCGACGCTCAGATCGGCGCCCCCCGAGCTGCCGTAGACGGGGCTCACCAGCGCCGCGATGTCGAACACGCTGCGCGGGCCGCTCAGCACGACGCCCTCGACGTTGCGCAGCACCAGCGACCAGTCGGAGCTCCGCCCGCCGAGCCCGGTCGAGGTGATGCGCAGCGAGCCGTCCCCCTCGAGCGTGAACTGGAACGCGTTGTAGCCGTCGTCGAGCATGACGATGTCGTGGCCGTCACCGCCGTCGATGACGTCGTGTCCGCCGCTCGCCCACGCCATGTCGTCTCCGGCGCCGAGCGTGATGGTGTCGTCGAAGTCGCTGCCGTCGACCTCGAACTTCTCGATCCCGGCGAGCGTCACCGCCTGGCCGAGCCGCACGATCGGCGAGGCGGCCGAGAAGTCGACGATGATGCCGGATGCCTCGCGCCGGAAATCGAAATAGGCGGTGTCGGTCCCTTCGCCGCCATCGAGGGTGTCGGTGCCCTCGGCCGAGAACAGCCAGTCGTCGCCGTCCCCGGCGAGGACCACGTCATTCGAATAAGTGCCCTGGAAGGACCCGTCGTTGCCGGGGACGTCGACGAACGTGAACGGCCCGTACTCCGAGACCAGCGCGTTGCCGTCGGCGAACTGCAGGCGCTCGATCGACGAGAGGTGCATGACGCCGTCGGGCCCGAGCCCGGTTTCCGGATCGGCCTCGCGCAAGTCGGTGAGGACGAGCAGGTCGCTGCCGTCGGGGTCGGCGGTGAGCGAGTAGTCGGCGCGGGTGCCGGTGAGCCGCAGCAAATCGGTGCCAAGCTCTCCCCACAGGAAGTCAGTGCCGCCGGAAGTGAGGAACAGGTCGTTACCCTCGCTGCCGATCAGCCAGTCAGACCCGGGC
>Ga0196977_1000341_pt1 | contig 26143 bp, 26 predicted proteins | sample S3v_1013CmetaG_FD_148634 | JGI IMG/M metagenome (GOLD analysis project Ga0196977, IMG submission 148634) | Soil microbial communities from Anza Borrego desert, Southern California, United States - S3+v_10-13C | ecosystem: Environmental > Terrestrial > Soil > Desert | place: USA: California... | reverse complement strand
GAGCGAGATCGCCGCGATGGCCGGGTGCGCGGGGCCGACCGCCTGAAGCTGCGGCGAAAACGGATTGCCGTCGAGCGCGTCGGTCGCGAGGAACGCGGAGACGGTGAGGACGAGCCCCGCCGCTGCGACCGCCACGTGCCGCCAGATCGGGCGCCGATGGCGCGCGAAAAACACGCGGTGCGCGAGCGCCTCCGGCACCGGCACGCGCGCAGCCTCGTCGATGCTGCGGTCGAGCTCGGAGAGGCTGTCCGCCAGACGCGCGCACCCTTCGCACGATGCGATGTGCGCGCGCTGCTCCTCGGTGCGCTCGCGCGGGGCGGCGAGCAGCAGGCGGCGGGACGTGAGGCAGTTCACGCTGAGCGCTCCTTGCCGCCGGCGCCCTCGGACTGCTTGCGCAACGCGAGCCGCGCGCGCGAGAGCCGCGTCATCGTCGCGCCGGGCGTGAGCTCCATGATCTTGGCGATCTCCTCGCAACTGAATCCGCCGATCACCTGGAGGATCAGCGGCTCGCGGTACGCAGTCGGCAGCGCGCGCAGCGCTTCGCGCAGCTCGAACTCGGCCGCTGCCGCACCCAGACGCCGGTCCTCGATGAGATCCAGGTCTTGCTCGTCGGCAATGTCCAGCCGCTTGCGCTCGTACAGCCGCGCGTGCTCGTTGCGCAGGATCGTGTACAGCCATTTCTTCGCTGCTTTGGGATCGCGCAGCGCGCGCCAGCCATTCCACGCGCGCGCGAAGGTTTCCTGCACCAGGTCCTCGGCGGTGAAGCGGTCGCGCGACAGCCAGTAGCCGTAGCGGTACAGCTCCGCCGAATACGCCCGGACGAGGGCTTCGAAGTCTTCGCGTTTGCGCTCGAACATGCCGATACGTTTCCCGTTAACGCGCCGCTACCGCGGATTCCACCTTGATGTTCGCCACCCGCGCCACCTCGCTCCACTTCTTGCGGTCGGCCACGATGAGGCCGCGGATGTCCTCCGGCTGCATCATGCGCGGCTCGGCCGCATCCGCCAGCAGCCGCTTCTTGGTCTCCGGGTTCTCCAGGATCGCCGCGAACTCCCGCTGCAGCCGCTGCCTGGCGACCTTGGATACACCGGCGGGCGCGACCACGCCCCACCACACGGCAACGTCGTAGCCTGGGAAACCAGACTCCGCAACCGTCGGCACGTCAGGCGCCGCCGGGCTGCGTTTCTGTGCGCCCACCGCCAGCAGCTTGAACCGCCCCGAGCGCGCGTTCGGCAACGCCTGGGTGAGCGAGCTGAACATGATCGGCACCTGATTCGCCATCACGTCGGTCATCGCCGGGCCGCCGCCTTTGTACGGCACGTGCACGAGGTTCACGCCCGCCACTTTTTTGAAAAGCTCTCCGCCGAAATGGTTGAAGCCGCCGACGCCCGTCGAAGCGTAGTTTATCGAGCCGGGCTTGGCCTTGGCTTTCTGCACGAGATCGGCCACCGACGTGATCCCCGACGCCGGGGACGTGATGATGCAGTTCGGCGACGAGCCGATCATCGCGATCGGGTCGAAGGACTTCACCACATCGTAAGGCAGCGACCGCACGGCGCTGTTCATCACATAAGAGGTCGAGATCATGAGGAGCGTGTAGCCGTCGGCCGGCGCGCGGGATGCGAGCTCGGTGCCGATGATGCCGTTCGCGCCGCCCCGGTTATCGATGACCACCTGCTCGTTCAAACGTTCCGTCAGCTTCTGGCCCAGGTAGCGCCCGAGCACGTCGTTACTGCCGCCGGGGGGGAAGGGGACGATCCAGCGGATCGGCTTCGTTGGAAAGCTCTCGGCGGCGGCCATGCCGCTCCACCCGGCGGCCAGGGAAGCGGCCACGACAACTGCGGGGACACACCAGAAACGGCAGCTCCTCATGCGACGGCTCCTCTCTCCAAGAATAAAAAAGGCCCGGCGAGAGCTTCGCCGGGCCCAAGGTCAGGAGCCCCAGGGAGGGAAACGGCTCCTGCCCGCTCACGGGTGGCCGCGGACACTTTTCGACGTCCTGCGGCGATGTCTCTGTTGCTAAGACCGGCGCGTCGGGCGAAAACTTACAGGGCGGTCCACTGCCGTAAGAAAATAGGTAGTGCCCCGGTCTTCATACAGGCGGCGCCCACCGCAGAGAGGCGCCCGAATCCCACCAAGGAGGGAAATCCATGCTGTCGATAATCTCGAAGTGCGCGCGCGCACTGGGCGTTTGTGCGGTCGCAGCAGTGGCGGTCGTCCCGAGCGGGGCCGTGCTGGCCCAGGCGTATCCGAGCAAGCCGGTGCGTGTGGTCATCGTGTTCCCGCCCGGCGGGTCCAACGACATCGTCGGACGGCTCGTCTACCAGAAAGTGAGCGAGCAGCTCGGCCAGCAATTCATCATCGACAATCGCGGCGGCGCGGCGGGCACGATCGGCTCGGAAGTCGTCGCCAAGAGCCCCCCCGACGGCTATACGCTGATGGTCCAGTCTGCGACGCACGTCGCGAACGCGCATCTTTATAAGAAGCTGCCATACGACGTGCTGAAGGATTTCATCGGCATCACGCCGCTCGCGCGGCAGGTCGGCATGCTCGTGGTCCATCCCTCGCTGCCGGTGCGCACGACGAAGGAGTTCATCGCGCTCGCGAGAAGCCGGCCCGGGCAGGTGATCTACGGCTCGTCGGGCAACGGCAGCTACGTGCACCTCACGATGGCGCTGCTCGCGGAGATGAACAAGCTGAAGATGATCCACGTGCCGTACAAGGGCGGCGGCCCGGCCGGCACCGCGCTGGTGGCGGGTGAGACGCAGGCGATGATCGCGACGATCGGGTCGCTCTTCAACCACATCAAGAACAATCGCGTGCGCCCCGTCGCGGTCACCTCGGACAACCGCACGACCCAGTTTCCGGACGTGCCCACGATCGGGGAAACGGTGCCCGGGTACGAGTTCACCGCATGGGTGGGGACCTTCGCGCCCGCCGGCACGCCGCGGCCGGTCATCGACAAGCTCAACGCCGAGCTGAAGAAGGCGCTCGCCGCGCCTGAAGTCGCGTCCAAGCTTTCGGCGCAGACGCTCGACCCGATGCACATGACGCCGGAGGAATTCGCGAAACGGCTCAAATCGGATTACGACAAGTACGAGAACGTCGTGAAGATCTCCGGCGCACGTATCGACTGACGGAGGTAGACCATGCGCTCGGGCTGGACATTCGTCGCTCTTCTCGCTCTTGCGGCAGGTGGCGCGGCGCAAGCCGCCTATCCCGAGCGTCCGGTACGGATCATCGTGCCGCTCGCGGCCGGCGGCGGCATGGATTCGGTGACCCGTGCCCTCGCGCAAAAGCTGAGCGACACGTTCGGGCAGACCGTAGTGGTAGACAACCGCCCGGGCGCGGGCAGCCAGCTCGGACTGGACATCCTCTCCTCGGCCGCTCCCGATGGTCACACGCTCATGATGGTGAGCGCGACCACCGTCATCCATCCGCTGCTCTATGGCTCGCGCCATGACGTGCTGCGCGATTTCACGCCCGTGTCGCAAATAACGCAGCAGGGCTACGCGCTCGTCATTCACCCCAGCATCCCGGCGAAATCGGTGAGCGAGTTCGTCGCTTATCTGAAGGGCCGGCCGGGCAAGGTGAACTACGCGTCTTCGGGCATCGGCAGCCCGATACACATGACCACGGAGCTCTTTCAGATCGCGACGGGGACGAAGATGGTCCACATCCCCTTCAAAGGTCTGGGTGCGGCCTATACCGACATGGTTGCGGGACGCATCGAGTCGGCGTTCGCCACGGTAATTTCATCCCAGCCGCACATCGTCGCGGGCCGTCTGCGGGCGCTCGCGGTGACGCCGCCAAAACGGGTGCCGGTGCTCGCGGACGTTCCAACGCTGACCGAAGCAGGCGTGCCGGTAACCGTGGTCAACTGGTACGGGCTCATCGCGCCGCGTGCAACCCCGCAGCCGATCGTCAGTCAGGTGAGCACAGCAGCCGCGAAGGCGATGCAAAGCCCGGAAATGGCCAAAAGGCTGACCGGCGATGGCTCAGAAGCCGTCGGCAGCACGCCGAAAGAGCTCGCTGCACGCGTCAAAGCGGAACGCGAGCAATGGGCGAAGGTCATCAAGCACGCGGGGATCCGGCCGAAGTAGACGCAAGGGGCCGCTAGAATCGGGATCCGTCCCGATCGTTCTTCGTCCCCGTCATTCTTCGCCGCGCACTGTTCACCACCGCGCTGTACGCGTCCGGCGCGAGCGCAGTTTTCCCCGGATCCGCATCTGCCGCGGCAGACGCGCCGTCTGCGCGCATCGTCGTGCAGCAGGCGCCGCTCGCGGGCTTCGTGTATTACGACGGCAAGGCGGTCTGGCCGCGCCTGAAGACGGGCGATGCGCTGACGCTGGTGCGCGAGCCGGCGAACCCCCACGACGCCAACGCGATCCGCATCGAATGGCGCGGCAGCATGCTCGGCTACCTGCCGCGCCGCGAGAACGCGGACCTCGCACGGCAGATGGATCTCGGGGCGCAGCCCGAAGCGCGTATCACGCGGCTGGAGAAAGCGGCGAATGGCCGGCATCGGATCTCCTACGAGATCACCATACCGTTGGTCCGAAGTGACGCGGTGACGCGGTGATGCGGTGACGCGGTTTTTCGTCACCTGCCCTCGCGGCCTGGAACGCGTGCTCGAACAGGAGCTCGCCGCGCTCGGCGCCGCGGAAGTCACCGCCGTGGACGGCGGCGCGCGCTGCGCGGGTGAGTTCGACCTCGCCTACGCAATCAATCTCGAGAGCCGCGTGGCCAGCCGCGTGCTGTGGCAGGTCGGCCATTCGAGCTATCGCACGGACAAGGACATCTTCGAAGCGGTGCGCGCGCTGCCGTGGACCGAATGGTTCGACGTCGACCTTTCGATCCGCGTCGACGTCTCGGCGATCCGCGCGTCGGTGAAAAGCCTCGATTTCGTGACGCTGCGCGTGAAGGACGCGGTGTGCGATGCGTTTCGGGCGAGGACCGGCCGCAGGCCCGATGTCGACACGCGCACGCCGGACGTGCGCATCCATGCGTTCCTCTCGGCGCACGAGCAGACGCTGTATCTCGACAGCTCCGGCGAAGCGCTCTTCAAGCGCGGCTACCGCACGATGACAGGCGAGGCGCCGCTGCGCGAGAACCTCGCCGCGGGCATCCTCAGGCTTTCCGGCTGGACACCCGAAACGACGTTGCTGGATCCGATGTGCGGCAGCGGCACGTTTCTCACGGAGGCCGCCCTGATCGCGCTCGACCGCGCGCCGGGTCTCGAGCGCAGCTTCGGTTTCGAGAAGCTGAAGACGTTCGATGCGGCGCGCTGGAAGGCCTTGAAGGCGCACGCGCTGGCACGCGTGCGAAAGCCTGGTGATCTGCCGATCTACGGCAGCGACCGCTATGGGGAGGCGCTCAAGCTCGCGCGTGCAAATCTCGCCGCGCTCGGGCTCGAGCGGCACGTGACGCTCAAACAGGCGGACGTGCTGGAAATGCCCGCGCCCGCAGCCTCCGGCGTGATCGTTACCAATCCCCCGTACGGCGTACGGCTCCACGACCAGCAGGCGCTGGCGGAGCTCTATCCGAAGCTCGGCGATGCGCTCAAGAAGAAGTACGCCGGCTGGACCGCGTACATCCTCACGGCCGACCTGAGGCTGCCGAAGCTGATTGGGCTTGCGCCCTCGCGCCGCACGCCGCTCTACAACGGCGCGCTCGAGTGCCGGCTGTTCGAATTTCGACTGGTCGCCGGCAGCATGCGCAAGCCCCGCGCAGGGTCTGCGCCGCTACCGCCGAAGTAGTACGTCCTCCTGCCGACAACCGCGCCTCACGCGTGACGTTGTCCACGTACGTCGCCGGAAAACCTGCAATCGCGCGACGTCGACAACCGGCAACTCAACAGGAGGGGAACATGGAAAGAGAACAGGCCTTGAAGATCCTGAACGCGCTCGCGAACGGCGTGAATCCAGCGACGGGCGAAGTCTTCGCGGCGGACAGCGCGTATCAGCACCCAGACACCGTGCGGGCCTTGTTCGAGGCGGTGCGCGCGCTCGACGGCAGCCGTCCGGCACACCCGGGCAGCGAGCGCAAAACCGCCGACATGCCGGCGAACACCTTCGTGCGCTGGACGCCGGAGGAAGAGGAGCGCCTCGCCGCCGGGTTCGATGCGGGGAAAACCTCCGCGGAGCTCGCGAAGCTACACGACCGCTCGCGCGCCGCGATCGAAGCGCGTCTGCTCAAGCTCGGCAAGATCGACGTCTCGGGCCTGACGGTGCAACTGCGTTACCTTCCAAAGGGCGCCGAAACCGCGAGCCCGCAATAGCCGCGTAGGGTGCGCCGATGGCGCACCTACGAATCAGACAAGCGCTCGAATCAGAAGCGAGCCGCCCGTCGCGACGAGCAACAGCGCGATCGCGGCCAGCACCCTCTCGCGCGAGAGGGCGAGATGCACGCGGTTGCCGATCCACAGACCCCCGAGCACGAACGGAAAGAGCAGCGCGAACGCGAACAGCCGGTCCGCCAGCACGAGGCCGGCAAAGGCGAACACCGTAAGCCGGATACCGGTGCTGAAGAGCACCATCGTCGAGAGCGTCGCGCGCATCGCGGATTTATCTTCGATGCGCCGCGTGAGATACACCGCATAGGGCGGTGCGCCGATCCCGAACAGCGTGCCCATGAGCCCGCCGCCGAAGCCCGAGACGGGCGCCCACGCGCCGTGCAGGCGCCTGAACGCGCCGCCCTGTCTCAGGCTATACACACCGTACGCGATCAACAGCACCCCGAGACCCGCGATGCCCGCTTCGCGCGGCAGGTTCACCAGCAGCGTGACGCCGACGACCGCGCCCGCCACCGAAAGCGGCACCATCCACCTGAGCTCTTTCCAGTCGGCGTCGCGATGAAATTTCGTTCCGACGACGAGCGACGCGCCCACGTCGAGGAGCACCGCCACCGGCAGCACGAACGGCAGCGGCAGCAGGTGCGACATCACGGGTACGGTAATGAGCGCTGCGCCGAATCCGGTAATCGCGAAGATGAAATATCCGGCCGTAACGATCGCGGCGAGCAGCGCGTAGATCCCGGGCCCGAAGGGCAGCTCCGGCGTCACCTCCGCGCCGCGGGCGTGAGCGGCGGCAGCCCGTGCACTTTCATCGATTTACTCGCGCGCATCGTGCGGCGATGTTACCAAGGCACGCCCGCCGCGGGCCGCCCGCGCGAATCGCAGTAACATTGACCGATCTTCCGAAGGAGAAACGTCCATGCTGCTGCCGCTCGCCAACAGACGTCTTGCGTACGATCTTGTCGGTCCGGATGACGCACCGGTGGTCTGCATCACCCATTCGCTGGCTTCCGACGGCGGCAGCTGGACCGATCAGTTGCCCGGGCTGCTCGCCGCGGGATTTCGCGTGCTGCGCCTCGACATGCGCGGCCATGGCGGGAGCGATCCGGTGCCGGGCAATTACACGATGCGCGCCCTGGCCGACGATATTGCGGCGGTGCTTGAGGGCCTCTCGATTCGCCGCTGTCACTACATCGGACTCTCGATCGGCGGCATGATCGGCCAGGCCTTCGCGCTCGCGCATCCCGAGCGTCTACTGTCCGCGATGTGGTGCGACACGCTGCCGTGCAGCCCGTCGGCTGCTGCGTCGGTTTGGCGCGAGCGCATGGCGGTCGTGAAGAACGCAAATTCACTGGAGCCGATCGCCGACGGCACGATGGACCGCTGGTTTACCGAGGCCTTCAAAGGGCGCCGGCCCGGCCGCTGGAAGCAGATCCGCGATACGGTCGCGGCGACGAGCCCCGTCGGCTACCTCGGCTGCTGCGAAGCGATACTCGACTTCGATTTCGTGTCGCAGCTACCCGGCGTGAGGCTGCCGGTGCTCGTCCTGTGCGGCGACAGCGATCCCGGCACGCCGCCCGCGGAGAACCGCCGCATTGCCAGCCTGGTGCCGGGAGCGCGCTACGAAGAAATCGGCGACGCGCGGCACTTCCCGAACGTCGAACGGCCGGAAGCGTTCAACCGCATCATGCTCGACTGGCTGGACGCGCAACGAAGTCGCGCGTCGTAGGATTTTCAGACGATGTTGAGGTGGGTGACGCCACCGAGCACGTCTTTGCCCTTGGCTTCTTTCGAGTTGAGCTTGATCATCAGCCGCAGCTCGTTCACCGAGTCCGCATTGCGCAGCGCGTCCTCGTAGCTGATGACGCCGTTGTCGTAGAGATCGAAGAGATGCTGGTCGAACGTCTGCATCCCCAGCTCGCGCGATTTCGCCATGATGTTCTTGATCTCGTGCACGTCGCCCTTGAAGATCAAATCCGAGATGAGCGGCGTGTTGAGCATGATCTCCACCGCGGCGACGCGCCCCTTGCCGTCCTTCTTCGGCAGCAGGCGCTGCGCGATGAACGCGCGGATGTTGAGCGAGAGGTCCATGAGGAGCTGCTGCTTACGCTCCTCGGGGAAGAAGTTGATGATCCGGTCGAGCGCCTGGTTCGACGAGTTCGCGTGCAGGGTCGCCATGCAAAGGTGGCCCGTTTCGGAGAACTCGATCGCGTATTCCATCGTCTGCCGGTCGCGGATCTCGCCGATCAGGATCACGTCCGGCGCCTGACGCAACGCGTTCTTCAGCGCCGCGAACCACGTATCGGTGTCGACGCCGACGTCGCGCTGCGTCACCACGCAGTTCTTGTGGTCGTGCACGTATTCGACCGGATCCTCGACGGTGATGATGTGACCGTAGCTGTTCTCGTTGCGGTAGCCGACCATCGCCGCCAGCGACGTCGATTTGCCCTGACCCGTGCCGCCGATCATGATCACCAGACCGCGCTTCATCATGCAGATGTCGCGCAGCACGGACGGCAGATTCAGCTCCTCGAACTTCGGAATATTGGTGTTGATGGTGCGCAGCACCAGGCCCACGCGCGCCTGCTGCAGGAAGGCGCTCACGCGGAAACGGCCGATGCCGCCGGGGCTCACCGCGAAGTTCGCTTCCTTGGTCGATTCGAACTCCGCCGCCTGCTTGTCGTTCATGATCGCGCGCGCGATCTCGGCGGTGTGCTGCGGCGACAGCGGCTGGCTCGCGACCGGTGTCACGCGCCCGTCGATCTTGATCGCCGGCGGGAAACCCGCGGTGATGAACAAGTCGGACGCGTTCTTCTGCACCATGGCGCGCAGCAAGTCGTGCATGAACTTGAGTGCCTGGTCTCTTTCCACGTCCTCTCCCCTGATTTACCCCGGCGAGCCGCGGTCTACCGGAACGCGTCCTTGTTCGCCGCGCGCGCCCGGCCTTCTTCTACGGAGATCACGTTGCGCTTCACCAGCTCGAGCATGCACTGATCCAGCGTCTGCATGCCGAATCCCTGCCCGGTCTGGATCGCCGAATACATCTGCGCGACCTTGCCTTCGCGGATCAGGTTCCGGATCGCCGGTGTGCCGATCATGATCTCGTGAGCGGCGACGCGGCCGGAGCCGTCCTTCGTCTTGATGAGCGTCTGCGAGATGACCGCGCGCAGGGATTCCGAGAGCATCGCGCGCACCATCTCTTTTTCCTCGGCCGGGAAGACGTCGATGATCCGGTCGATCGTCTTCGCCGCCGAGCTCGTGTGCAGCGTGCCGAACACCAGGTGGCCGGTTTCGGCCGCGGTCATCGCCAGCCGGATCGTCTCGAGGTCGCGCATCTCGCCGACCAGGATCACGTCCGGGTCCTCACGCAGCGCCGCGCGCAGGGCGTTCGCGAACGACAGCGTATGCGGTCCGACCTCGCGCTGGTTGATCAGGCACTTCTTCGCATCGTGCACGAACTCGATCGGGTCTTCGACCGTGAGGATGTGGCCGTGCTCGTTCTCGTTGATGAAGTTGACCATCGCCGCGAGCGTGGTCGATTTGCCCGAGCCGGTCGGTCCCGTCACCAGCACGATGCCGCGCGGCTGGTCGGCGATCTCCTGGAAGATCTTGGGGGCCTTCAGATCTTCGAGCGAGAGCACCGTCGATGGAATGATCCGGAACACCGCGCCCGCCCCGCGATGCTGCACGAACGCGTTCACGCGGAAGCGCGCGAGGTTCGGAATCGCGAACGAGAAGTCGCACTCGAGGTTCTCCTCGTAGAACTTGCGCTGACCGTCGTTCATGATGTCGTACACCATCGCGTGCACGTCCTTGTGCTCGAGCGGCGGCAGGTTGATGCGGCGCACGTCGCCATGCACGCGGATCATCGGCGGCAGCCCCGCCGAGAGGTGCAGGTCGGAGGCTTTGTTCTTGACGGTGAAGGCGAGGAGCTCGGAGATATCCATTTATACTTTCTCCACGGCGGCGTGGTAGCGCAGGTTCTGAGAAGTCAATCGTAAAGCATTGATTTTACGCCGTCACCCGCCGTCAAAATTATGACAATAATCGCGTTTCAGTTGCAAGCCGTGCGAAGCCGCATAGAGCGTGCGGCACGCGAGGCTCACCGGACGGCATCGGAGATCGCTCTGCTCGCGGTCAGCAAGACCTTCCCCGCATCATATATCGAAGAGGCACACGCGGCGGGACAGAGGCTCTTTGGGGAGAGCTACGCGCAGGAAGGCGTGAAAAAGGTCATGGCGCTCGGCGGCCTTCCACTCGAATGGCACTTCATCGGGCCCATTCAAAGCAACAAGACGCGGCTCATCGCGGAGCATTTCGACTGGGTCCACAGCGTCGACCGCGAGAAGATCGCCGAGCGGCTCGATGCGGCCCGGCCGCCGGACCGCCCGCCCCTCCAGGTCTGCATCGAAGTGAACGTGAGCGGCGAGGCGACGAAGCACGGCGTCGCGCCTGAAGCGCTCGCGGATCTGGCGCGTGCCGTATCCGGCCTGCCCCGACTGCGCCTGCGCGGTCTCATGGCCATTCCCGAGGCGACGCCCGACGTCCAGGCGCAGCGCCGCCAATTCGGCCGCGTACGCGTGCTCCGGGACGAGCTCGCCGCCGCCGGAATCCCGCTCGACACGCTGTCGATGGGGATGTCGGACGATCTCGAAGCCGCGATCGCCGAAGGCTCAACGCTGGTGCGGGTGGGCACGGCCCTCTTCGGCCAGCGTGAGAGAATCCAGCCATGAAAATCGCATTCGTCGGCGGCGGCAACATGGCGACCGCGCTCATCACCGGCGCCCTCCGTCAGGGCCGATCGCCGGCCGATATTTCAGTGGTTGAAATCGACCCGGCCGCGCGCGAGAAGCTCCAGCGCGATCTGAAGGTGCAGGCGACCGGCGAGCTTGCGACCGGCGTTCGCGAGGCCGACTGCATCGTCCTCGCGGTGAAGCCCCAGCAGATGCGCGAGGTCGCGGCCGGTCTCGCCCCGCTGGTGGGAGATGCGCTGGTCATCTCAATCGCCGCGGGAATCCGCTACGCCGACCTCTCCCGCTGGCTCGGCGGCTGCACGAACGTCGTGCGCGCGATGCCGAATACCCCGGCGCTCGTACTCGCCGGGATGACCGGATTGTTCGCGCCGGTGACGGTCGGCGCGGCGGACCGCGCCACTGCCGAGGCGATCGTCGGGGCCGCGGGCAAGACGCTGTGGGTCGACACGGAAGGTGAGATCGACGCCGTGACCGCGGTGTCCGGCAGCGGCCCGGCGTACGTCTTCTACTTCCTCGAAGCGCTCGAATCCGCCGCGCGCGAGCAGGGCTTCGGTGATGACGCTGCCCGGCAGCTCGCGTTGCAGACCTTCTCCGGCGCGGTGAAGCTCGCGGCGGAAAGCCCCGAGAGCGCGGCGATGCTGCGCGCGCGCGTCACTTCGAAGGGCGGCACGACCGAGCGAGCCATCGCGGTTCTCGAAGAGCGTCGGGTGAGAGAGGCGATCGCAGCGGCCGTACGTGGCGCGGCAGAGCGCTCGCGCGAGCTGGGTGAGGCGTTGGGCCGCGACGAACCCGCGGGGAGCGCCCGCTGATGCTCATGCGAGCCCTCATCTTCCTCATCGAGACGGCGGCGGGCTTTTTCACCGTGCTGCTGCTGCTGCGCTTCCTCATGCAGTGGGCGCGCGCGCCGCGCAATCCAGTCGCGGATTTCGTCAACGCGCTCACGAACTTCATCGTGCGGCCGGTGCGGCGCGTGGTGCCCGGGCTGTGGGGTCTCGATCTCTCGACGCTGCTCCTCGCCTGGCTTACCCAGTTCCTCGAGCTCGTGCTGGTGCTCACGATCATCGCCGATCCGCTGCGCGGCACTATCGGCGGGCCGATGCTCGCGGGCGTCGCGCTGATCGCGCTCACGAACGTGCTGCGCCTGCTGCTCTATATCGTGATCGCGGTCGTGATCCTGCAGGCGGTGCTCTCGTGGGTGAACCCCTACAGCCCGATCGCGCCGCTCCTGAATACCCTGACGCGGCCCTTCCTGCGGCCGCTGCAGCGCGTGATCCCGATGGTCGCCAACGTCGATCTCTCGCCGCTGGTCGTGATCATCATCTGTCAGCTTCTCCTGATCGCGCTGTCTTCGATAACCTGATCGCGCGGAAAACGAGGGCGATCCCGATCCAGCCCGCGAAGAGCACGATCGGCGCGGCCAGCACCATCGGCCACAGCAGCCCGATCGCGGTTATCGCGACGAGCACGGTTCCGACCACCGCCATCATGCCGGCCTCGGATTGCCCGATCACCCGCCGGTTGGTGATCGCCGCGCCGACCGTGTGTCCGAGGCGCAGCGCGCCGGCCGCCGCACGCGCGGCTCTCGGCATGCCCGCGCGATGCCAGCGCCGGCGCGCGCGCGCGATGCGCATGCGCCGGCTCGCGTCGAGCACCACCTCGGTCGCGTGCGTGAGGTCGTTTTCGTACATCTCCGCCATGGCGTGCGCAATCGGTTCGTCCTCGATCGCGACGTCGAGCTCGTAATTGCCGACCCAGCTCGCGAGGTTGAGGTTCGACGAGCCCACGCGCGCCCAGCGGCGGTCCGCCACCGCCGTTTTCGCATGCATCATCGCGCCGTTCCACTCGAACACGCGAATGCCGGCTTCCAGCAGCGACCGGTAGCCCGCACGCGAGACGTGCGCGACCCACGGCACGTCGCTCGTGCCCGGCACGAGAAGCCGCACGTCCACCCCGTCGAGCGCCGCGGCGCGCAACGCCTGCACGTACGGCGCGACCGCGACGAAATACGCGTCCGCGAGCCACAGCGTACGCGTCGCCATCGAGGCGATGAGCTGATCGAGCCGATAAAGCCCAGCCACGTTGGGTTCGCTCGCGAGCACGCGCAGCGTCACTTCGCCTGCGGGCGCGATGCTCGCGCGCGGCGTGAGCTCCGCGGGATCGAGCGGCTGGCCCGTCGCCGCCCACACCTGCGCGAACGCCTCCTCGAGATCGGCGACGACGGGCCCGCGCAGCTCGAGGCCGGTATCGCGCCACGGCTCGATGCCGCGCGCGGCATTGCCCGTCCACTTGCGGCTCACGCACAGGCCGCTCACGAACGCGATGTCGCCGTCCACCGCGATCAGCTTGCGGTGATCGCGCGTGAGCCACGCGAAAGGACTGTCGAGCCGCGGCGGATTGAACGTGCGCACCACGCCGCCCGCTTCGATGAGCGGGCGCCAGAGCTGGACGTTGCGCAGGCTCAGGCTCCCGAACCAGTCGTGTATGGCGCGCACGCGCACACCGGCGCGCGCGCGCTCCGCCAGCGCGGCCACGAACTCGCGGCCGATGTCGTCGGGGGCGACGATGTAATGCTCGAACAGGATCGAGCGGCGCGCCGAGCGAATCGCCGCCAGCCAGGCGGGAAAATTCTCCGCCGCGTCCTTGAGCACCCGCACGCTGTTGCCGCCGACGAGCGGTGCGCCCGCCGCCCGGGAAAAAGCCTGCTCGGCCAGGATGCGCAGCGGCGTGGTGACCGCGTGCCGGCGGATGGTGGTCTGGGGTGCGTTCAAGTCGTAGGCGAAGAATGTCGTGCCCGCATGTTAAGCAAAAAGCGGCGCAGGTCCGCTGCGCCGCTTTTCACCTGATGCGCGCGTGGCGCTTCAGTTCGCCGTGAGCCCGAGCGATCTCACGAGCTTCTCGTTCTTCGACATGGAATCCGCAACCACTTTGCGGAACTCCTCGGGGCCGCGAATGATGATCTCGGTCGCCTGGAACGCGAACTGTTTCTTCACGTCCGGGTTTTCCATCGTCTTGATCACTGCGGTGCGCAGCTTGTCGTTAATCGCTTTGGGCGTGCCCCGCGGCAGGTAAAAGCCCATCCAGCCGCTGTAATCGAAGCCGGGGACCGCATCGGCGATCGGCGCGATGTTCGGCAGCAGCGGCGTGGCCTTCGGCAGGCTGTGGCCGACCGCGCGCACCCGCCCGGCGTTAACGTGGGTCATGACGGCGGGCGCCGGGGTGAGCGTCCACTGCGATTCGCCCGCAATGACCGCCGCGACCGAAGGTCCGCCACCCTTGTACGGCACGTGCAGCGACTCGATGCCACTGGCCTGCTGAAAGTAGGCGCCGGAGAGATGGCTCTGAGAGCCGCTGCCGGCGGAGGCCATGTTGAAGCCCGTCTTGTGGCTCTTCGCGTAGTCGATGAGCTCTTTCACCGACTTCGCCGGCACCTTCGGATGCACGACCAGCACGTTGGGCGTCTCGGCGAACTGGACGACGTAGTCGTAGTCCTTCAGCGGGTGGTACGGCGCGTTCTTGACCATCAGCCGCGCAACGGTCGTCGCGGCGGTCGTGGCCGTGATCAGCGTGTAGCCGTCGGGCGCGCTGTTCTTCGCAATCTCCATCGCGATGACACCCGCCGCGCCGGGGCGGTTGTCGATCACGACCTGCTGCCCGAGGACGTCCGGGAGCTTGAGCCCGACGATACGGCCGAGCGTATCGACCGCGCTGCCGGGTGCGTTCGGGACGAGCTGGCGCACCGGGCGCGAAGGATAGTCCTTCGCCGATTCCGCCGCCGCTGCGGCAACGGCGGCGCCGCCGGTGCACACGGCGGCGCCGAGCGTGACTAACGTGCGTAACCTCATGTTGCCTCCCCGTTGTTGGTGGTCCTACATCAACACGATATCAAACTGCTCCTGGTTGTAGGCGCTCTCGACCTGGAGCGACACGGGCTTGCCGATGAAATCGGAGAGCATCGCCAGGCTCTGCGACTCCTCGTCCAGGAACATGTCGATCACCTGCTGCGCGGCGAGGATGCGGAACTCGCGCGCGCTGAACTGCCGCGCCTCGCGCAGGAGCTCGCGCAGCACTTCGTAACAGACGGTCTGCGCCGTCTTCAGCTCGCCGCGGCCTTCGCACACCGGGCACGGCTCGCACAGTACGTGCGCGAGCGACTCGCGCGTGCGCTTGCGCGTCATCTCCACCAGCCCGAGCTGGGTGAAGCCGTTGACCGTCATGCGCGTGCGGTCGCGGGAGAGCGCCTTGCGAAATTCATGCAGGACCGCGCCGCGGTGCTCGTCGCTGTCCATGTCGATGAAATCGATGATGATGATGCCGCCGAGGTTGCGCATACGAAGCTGGCGCGCGATGACCTGCGCCGCCTCGAGGTTGGTTTTGAAGATCGTGTCGTCGAAGCTGCGCCCGCCGACGTAGCCGCCGGTATTCACGTCGACCGTGGTGAGCGCCTCGGTCTGGTCGATGATGAGATAACCGCCGGACTTTAGATCCACGCGCCGCGCGAGCGCTTTCTCGATCTCGTCCTCGACGCCGTAGAGGTCGAAGAGCGGCCGCTCGCCCTGGTAGTGCTCGACGCGCGGCAGGACGTTCGGCGTGAACTCGGCGGCGAAATCGCGCATCGCCTGGAACGTCTCGCGCGAGTCGATCAGGATGCGCACGGTGTCGTCGTGCACGAAATCGCGCAGCACCCGCAAGCTCAGGTTGAGGTCCTGGTACAGCAGCGTGAGCGATGCGGCGTCGCGCGCGCGCTCCTGGATGCCGTGCCAGAGCTTGCGCAGGTACGCGACGTCGCACTGCAGCTCGTGATCCGAGGCGGTCTCCGCCATCGTGCGGATGATGAAGCCGCCTTTTTCTTCCGGCGGCAGGCTCGCCTGGAGCTTCTCGCGCAGGACCTGCCGCTCGGTCTCGTCCTCGATGCGCTGGGAAATACCGATGTGCGACTCCTGCGGGAGGTACACGAGGAAGCGGCCGGCCATGCTGATCTGCGTGGAAAGCCGCGCGCCTTTGGTGCCGATCGGATCCTTCACCACCTGCACCACCAGGTTCTGGCCTTCGTTCAACAGGCGCTCGATCGGCATCGCCGGGATGCCGCCGGTGCCGTTGCCGGAACCGTTGCCGCGGCTCCCCCAGATGTCCGCGACGTGCAGGAAAGCCGCGCGCTCGCCGCCGATATCGATGAAGGCCGACTGCATGCCCGGCAGGACGCGGATCACGCGCCCCATATAGATATTGCCGACGAGGCCGCGCGCGCTGGTGCGCTCGATGTGCAGCTCGTGGGTGACACCATGCTCGATGACCGCGACGCGGGTCTCCTGCGGCGTCACGTTGATGAGGATCTCCTCCGTCATCGCGAAGCGTCCTCCGGCATCGGCGTGCGCGTAAGCCGTAGGATGGACCTTGTCTCCGTGCATGTTCATAACGGGTGGCCGGATCTTCAGGGCGTGTCCACGCCGAATCTGCGCAGGAGCTCCGCACTTTCGGCGAGCGGGAGTCCCATGATGCCTGAATAACTTCCCTCGATGTGCGAGGCGAACACCGCGGCGCGGCCCTGTATCGCGTAGGCGCCCGCCTTGTCCATCGGCTCGCCGGTCGCGACGTATTTACGGGCGTCGTGGTCCGAAATCTGGCGAAACCACACGCGCGACGTCGAGATCGCCTGCTCGAGCCGGTCGAGCGATGCGACCGCGACCGCGGTGATGACTTCGTGCTGGCGGCCCGAGAGGAGCTTCAGCATGCGCAAGGCGTCGTCGCGGTCCTGGGGTTTCCCGAGCACGCGCCCGTCGCACACGACGGTGGTGTCGGCCGCGAGCACCGGCCGCGCGATGAGCGATCGCCGTCCGGTGTAGCGCGCGCCGAGCTCGGCCTTGGCGCAGGCGACGCGCAGCGCGTACACGTCAGGACTCTCCTGAGGGAGCGGTGTCTCGTCGACGTCGCGGCCGCGGCTCGGATCCTCGCGCAGGAGCACGATCTCGAACGAGATGCCGATCTGTTTCAGGAGCTCCCGGCGGCGCGGGCTGCGTGAGGCGAGATAAATCCGGCTAGGCACGATGGTAGGGATGGTTCTTCAGTATCGTCCACGCCCGGTAGAGCTGCTCCGCCACGACGACGCGGACGAGCCCGTGCGGCAGCGTGAGCGGTGACAGTGACCACAGCCAGTCCGCATCACGCCGCATATCGTCGGCCAATCCGTCGGCGCCGCCTATGACAAACGCAACGTCCCGCCCTTCGGTGAGCCAGCGTTCGACGCGGCGGGCGAGCTCGCGCGTGGTGCAGGTCTTGCCGCGTTCGTCGAGCACGACGCCGAGAGCGTCCGCGGGCAGTGCCGCGCGAATGCGCTTCGCCTCGGCCTGCACGGCACGTTCGACCGGCGCACCGTCCGCACGCGGCTCGGCGCGGATTTCGCGCAGCGTGAGGCTCGCCTCCCGCGGCATGCGCTTCGCGTATTCGTCGAAGCCGGCGTCGATCCAGGCGGGCATGCGCTGGCCGACGGCGACGACGAGGAGCTTCAAGTGACACCCCCACCCTGACCCTCCCCGTCGAGGGGGAGGGAAGCTTCATTCCCGCGCAGCTTCGGCGGAGGCGCTGGCGCGGCGGCGCGTCGCCCGCGGCGGCGTCCACAGCTCCTCGAGGTTGTAGTGCTGGCGGATCGCCGGCTGCATGATGTGCACGATCACCGCGCCCAGATCGACGAGCACCCATTCGCCGACCTGCTCGCCCTCGACGCCGTAGACCTTGCCGCCCTGCGCCTTCACCTTCTCCTGCAGGTTGTTCGCAAGCGCCTTCGCCTGCCGCGTCGAGTCCGCGCTTACGATGATCATGCGATCGAACAGCGTCGTGAGCTTGCGCACGTCGAGCACGGTGATGTCGCGACCCTTGATGTCGTCGAGCGCGTCGACCGCCGTCTTTACGAGTTTCGTGAGCGTCATCTGTACAGACCGTGCGAAGCAATATAGTCGAGAACGGAATCGGGGACCAGATAGCGCGCGCTCGCACCGCGACCGATCGCGCTGCGCACGAACGTGGCTGAGATGTCGAGTCCCGTCATCGAAACCGCGGCGATGCCGCCCGCCGGTGCGAGATGCACCGCGAGCGGTTGTTGCATGTAGCGTGCCGCGTACTCGTGCGCCAGCGGCTCCGGCATGCGCGCCTGCCACGTGTCGATCGGGAAGCCCGGGCGATACGCGACCGCGATGTGCGCGAGATCGAACAGCATGCGCCAGCGGCTCCACGTCGCGAGATCGAGGAAAGCATCGGCGCCGACGAGGAGCACGAGCGCGCGGTCGGCGCCGATCTCGCCTCTCAGCTGCGTCAGCGTGTCGACGGTGTAGCCGGGGCCGCTGCGCTGCGTCTCGCGCGGGTCGACCGAGAAGCGCGCATTGCCCGCGACCGCGAGCTTCGCCATTGCCACACGATGCTGCGCGTCGGCGCCCGGTCGCGTGCGGTGCGGCGGCGTGCCGCTCGGGACGAACCGCACTTCGGCGAGCTTCGCAGCCTCGGCAATCTCCTCGGCGAGCCGCAAATGGCCGTAATGGATCGGGTCGAATGTGCCGCCGAAGATGCCGATGGGACCGTTCAGAGGACGAGCCGCCGGATGTCTGAAAGCACGCCGGAAAGGAACGTGATGAAGCGCGCACCGGACGCGCCGTCGATCACGCGATGATCGTACGAGAGCGACAGCGGGAGCATGAGACGGGGCGCGAAGTCCCTGCCGTTCCACACCGGCCGCATGACGCTGCGGCCCACGCCCAGTATCGCGACTTCGGGCGCATTGATGATCGGCGTGAAGATCGTGCCGCCGATGCCGCCCAGGCTCGAAATCGAGAAGCAGCCGCCCTGCAGGTCCGTGGGCGCGATCTTTCCGCCGCGCATGCGCTCGCTCGCTTCGCCGAGCTCGCGCGCGAGCTCGAGCAGCCCCTTCTTGTCGACGTCGCGGATGACCGGGACGACGAGGCCGTTGGGCGTATCCACCGCGACACCGATATGGAAGTACTGCTTGAGCACGAGGCTTTCGCCGTCCGGCGCGAGTGACGCGTTGAACTCCGGAAACTGGCGCAGCGCCACCACGGACGCTTTCATGAGAAAGCCGAGGATCGTGAAGCGTATGCCCTGCTTCTTCGCCTCTTCGGATTGCGACTTGCGGAATTCCTCGAGCTCGGTAATATCCGCCTCGTCGTGCTGCGTGACGTGCGGGATGCTCACCCAGTTGCGATGCAGGAACGCGCCGGAGAGCTTCCTGATGCGCGAGAGCGGCTGCGTCTCGACCGGCCCGAACTTCGAGAAATCGACCGGCTGAAGCGGCGGCAGATTGAAACCGAGACCGCCGCCTTCGGCGCCGCGCGGACGCGCGAGCTCGGTCTTCACGAAGCCCTGCACGTCCTCCTTGAGGATCCGCGACTTCGGGCCGCTGCCCCGCACTTTGGAGAGATCGACGCCGAGCTCGCGCGCGAATCGCCGCACCGACGGGCTTGCGTGCGCTCGTCCGAAGCCCGCTTCGTCTACCGCGGGCGCGGCGGAAGGCTGCGGCGCCGGGGTACGCGGCTGCGCAGGCACCGCCGGCGCTTCAGCTGTCGCCGGCGCGGCCGGCTGCGGCCGTGTGCCGGGCTGCTGCTGCGGGGGCGCTGCGGCTTTCTGCGGCGCCGGCTCTTCCTTCGCCGGCGGCGCTTTCGCTTGCGCGCCGCCGTCGCCGGACTTCTCCAGCAGCACGACCGCCGAGCCTTCGGAGACCTTGTCGCCGACCTTGACCCTGAGCTCTTTCACGACCCCCGCCAGCGGCGAGGGCACTTCCATGGTCGCTTTGTCCGATTCGACCGTGATCAGCGAGTCCTCGGCATTCACCTGATCGCCCGGCTTCACGAACACCTCGATCACCGGCACATCCTTGAAGTCCCCGATGTCGGGCACTTTGACTTCTACGGTTTCGCTCATCTTCGTAGCTAACGCGGTGACGCGGTGACGCGGTGATGCGGTGACGCTGTGAAGCCGTATAGAAAGCTCATGGTCATGCGTGTGGTTACCTCGTCACTTCGTCACCGCGTCACTAGACCTTCGTGGGATCCGGCTTTTCCGGGTCGATTTCGTATTTGCGTATGGCTTCGGTTACTTTCGCGCGCGGCAGCGCCTCTTCGTCGGCGAGCGCTTTCATCGCGGCGACCGCCACGTAATAGCGATTCACCTCGAAGAAGCGGCGCAGCGCCTTGCGCGTATCCGAGCGTCCGAAGCCGTCGGTGCCGAGGGCGACGAAGTTGTGGGTGGGAATGAACGGGCGGATCTGGTCGGAGAAGAGCTTCATGTAATCGGTGGCCGCGATCACCGGTCCCGGCCGGTCTTTCAGGCACTGCTCGACGTACGGCACGCGCCGCTCGGCTTCCGGATGCAGCAGGTTCCAGCGCGCGCATTCCAGCCCGTCGCGCCGGAGCTGGTTGAGACTGGTCGCGCTCCAGATGTCGGCCGAGATGCCGAAATCCTTTTCCAGGAGCTCCGCGCCCGCGATGAGCTCGCGCAGGATGGTGCCGCTGCCGACGAGCTGAACTTTGAGGGCGCCTTTCTTCGCCTTGCCCTCCGAGAGCAGGTACATCCCCTTGAGGATGCCTTTCTCGACGCCCTCGCGCATCGCCGGATGCGCGTAGTTCTCGTTCATCACGGTGATGTAGTAGTAGACGTCCTCCTGCTCCTGGTACATCCGCCGCATGCCGTCCTGGATGATGACGGCGAGCTCGTACGCGTAGGTCGGGTCGTACGAGATGCAATTGGGAATCGTCGAGGCGAGAACGTGGCTGTGGCCGTCCTCGTGCTGCAGGCCTTCGCCGTTCAGCGTCGTGCGGCCCGCGGTGCCGCCCAGCAGAAATCCGCGCGCGCGCATGTCGCCCGCGGCCCACGCGAGATCGCCCACGCGCTGGAAGCCGAACATCGAGTAGTAGATGTAGAACGGGATCATCGGCTGGCCGTTGGTGCTGTACGAGGTGGCGGCCGCGATCCACGAAGACATCGCGCCGGCCTCGTTGATGCCCTCTTCGAGGATCTGCCCGTTCTTGTCTTCCTTGTAGTACATGAGCTGCGCGGCGTCCTGGGGGGTGTAGAGCTGCCCCACGTGCGAGTAGATGCCGAGCTGCCGGAACATGCCTTCCATGCCGAAGGTGCGCGACTCGTCCGGCACGATCGGCACGACGAGCTTGCCGATCTTCTTGTCGCGAATGATCGTGTTCAGGATTCGCACGAACGCCATCGTGGTCGAGATCTCGCGCCCTTCGGTGCCTTTCAACTGCGCTTCGAACGCGGAGAGCGGCGGCACTTCGAGCGGCGCCGCCTTGCGCCGGCGCGCCGGGAGCGAGCCGCCCATCGCTTCGATGCGGCTTCGCAGGTACTGCATCTCCGGCGAATCTTCGGGCGGACGGTAGAACGGCACTTCGTCGAGCTTCTCGTCGGCGATCGGGACCTTGAAGCGATCGCGGAACGCCTTGATCGAGGACGTGCCCATCTTCTTCTGCTGGTGGGTGATGTTCTGGCCTTCTCCCGATTCACCCATGCCGTAGCCCTTGATCGTCTTGGCGAGGATCACGGTGGGCTGGCCCTTGTGGCGCATCGCCGCCGCATACGCCGCGTACACCTTGTGCGGATCGTGGCCGCCGCGGTTCAACCGCCAGATGTCGTCGTCGGTCATGTTCGCGACCATGTCGGCGAGCTCGGGGTACTTGCCGAAGAAGTGCTTGCGCACGAACGCGCCGTCGTTCGCCTTGAAGGCCTGATACTCGCCGTCGACGCACTCTTCCATGCGCTTGAGCAGCAGCCCCCGGGTGTCGCGCGCGATCAGCGGGTCCCAGTACGAGCCCCAGATCACCTTGATCACGTTCCAGCCGGCGCCGCGAAAATCCGACTCCAGCTCCTGGATGATCTTGCCGTTGCCGCGCACCGGACCGTCGAGGCGCTGCAGGTTGCAGTTGATGACGAAGATGAGGTTGTCGAGCTGCTCGCGGCCCGCGAGCGAGATCGCGCCGAGCGATTCCGGCTCGTCCATCTCGCCATCGCCCATGAACGCCCAGACTTTGCGCCCCTGGCCTTCCAGAATGCCGCGGTCCTTCATGTACCGCATGAAGCGGGCCTGGTAGATCGCCATGAGCGGCCCCAGTCCCATCGACACCGTCGGAAATTGCCAGAAATCCGGCATCAGCCACGGATGCGGATACGACGGGAGCCCCTTGCCACCGACTTCCTGGCGGAAATGACTCATCTGCTCGTCGGTGATGCGGCCTTCGAGGTACGCGCGAGCGTAGATGCCCGGCGCCGAGTGCCCTTGGAAGTACACCAGATCGCCGCCGAAGCTGTCGCTCGCGGCGCGGAAAAAATGGTTGAAGCCCACGTCGTAGAGCGTCGCGGCGGAGGCGAAGCTCGCGATGTGACCCCCGAGCTCGGAGGACTCCTTGTTCGCGCGCACGACCATCGCCATCGCGTTCCAGCGCACGAGCGAGCGCAGCCTGTGCTCGAGCTCGGGATTGCCGGGCAGGCGGTCCTCGCGTGAAACCGGAATCGTGTTCAGGTAAGCGGTGGTCGCGCGAAACGGAATGTTCGCGCCGGAACGGCGCGCTTTTTCAACGAGCTGCTCGAGCAGGAAGTGCGCGCGTTCCGGTCCCTCGTTCTCCAGCACCGACTCGAGCGCGTCGAGCCATTCCCGTGTTTCCTGTGGATCGACGTCCGGAGAGATGTCCTTCATGTCCATGGCAGTCACCTTCGCGCGGGACTGTCACGTTTCCGCTGCAGATGCGGAATCGGGACTGTCACCGTTTCGTGAGAAGTATACGCGGCGCCTCTAGACAGACGCATGCTGCAGCGCCGCAGGATACGTCAGGCAAGGTGTGCGCCTGACCGAGGGACGCGGTGGTGATGCGGTGACGAGGTGATGCAGTGACGAGGTGACGAGCGGTTTTTACTGCGTCACCGCGTCACGCCGTCACTGCGTCACTGCGTCACTGCGTCACTGTTCTTCTTCGTCTTTGATGCGGCGAAGATGCGCTTCGCGCAATGCACCGGGATGGCGCGGATCGCGTGGCGCCCACGAGACGAGATGACGCGACAGCGTGCGCGAGAGCGGCCATCCGACGATCGCGCAGCACAGCGCCGCGAACGCGAGCGTCATCCACTGCGACAGCCCAAGGCCCGGGGGCAACGCTTCGACCGCGAAGGTCGCGACCATTGCCATGAGCGGACCGAACGCGGCGCCGAACAGCCAGGTGTCGCGCGCACGCACCGCGCTCGAACATTTCTCGCACCAGTAAGTGGGATCCCGCCACGTGCCCTTGTGCGGCCCTTCGACGACTTGCGCGGCGTACTCGGCGTCCTTTCCGCAGCATGGGCAGCGGAAGACGAGCGTATGCAGTTTCCAGAGCTTCACGGAGATCCCCTACTTTGTCATTACACCGCGCGTCTTGGGCGCGCGGGCTTGATACACGTCACCGATTTCACGTCGGTGAGCGCCACGTCGAAGATTATCAGGCCAACCGCATCCAGACGAGGCGGGATCGCACGAATGCGGCGCTATTTTTTCCGCGGCTCGGCGCGCACGCGCACGTACGAGCCGGGGGCGTCCTCGAGCGCCGGCAGCGCACCCGTCCCGGGGATGCGGGCGTCCACCGGGTCGCCGCCGTGCTGCGCGGCCCACGCCGTCCAGTCGTTCCACCACGAACCCGGGTGCTGCGCCGCCGTGGCAAGCCAGTCGTCCGGATCGGCCGGCAGCGCATCATGCGTCCGGTAGCCATACTTGTTCGCCGACGGCGGATTGACGATCCCCGCGATGTGACCGGAGCCGCCCAGAACGAAGCGAACCGGGCCGCCGAAAAGCCGTGCGCCGCGATAGCACGATTTCCACGGCGCGATGTGGTCCTCGATCGTCGAGATGAAATACAGCGGGATGTCGACTTTCGAGAGATCGATCGGCGTGCCGTTGAGCGTGAGGCCGCCGCGCTGCGCGAGGAGATTCCGCAGGTACATGTTGCGCAGGTAATAGCTGTGCATCGCCGCCGGCATGCGCGTGGAATCCGCGTTCCAGTACAGCAGATCGAACGCAAAAGGATCGCGCCCGAGCAGGTAGTTGTTGACGACGAACGACCAGATGAGGTCGTTCGAGCGCAGCATGTTGAACGTCGTCGCCATCTCCGCGCCTTCGAGATAGCCCCGCTCCCGCATGCGCTTCTCCAGCGCCTCGACCTGCTCCTCGTCGACGAACACTTCGAGCTCGCCGGCCTCGTCGAAATCGGTAAGCGTCGCGAAGAACGTCGCGCTCCTCACGCGTGTATCGCCTTTCGCGGCGAGCAGCCCGAGCGTGCACGCTAGCAGCGTGCCCCCAAGGCAGAAACCGATCAGGTTCATCTCGCGCTCGCCGGTGGCGCGCTCGACCGCGTCGATCGCCGCGAGCGTGCCCTCGTTCAGGTAATCCTCGAAGGTCTTGGCCGCGAACCGTTCGTCCGGATTTACCCACGACACGATGAAGACGGTGTGTCCCTCGCCGACCGCCCACTTCACGAACGAATTGTCCGGCCGCAGATCGAGGATGTAGTACTTGTTGATCCACGGCGGAACGATGACGAGCGGCCGCCGGTACACCTTTTCGGTGGTCGGGCTGTACTGGATGAGCTGGATGAGATCGCTTTGGAAGACGACCTTGCCCGGCGTCACCGCGATGTTCTCGCCGAGCGCGAAGGCGCGCTCATCGGTCATGCGGAGCTTCAGGCCGCTGCCGTTGCCGCGCGCGAGATCGTCCAGCAGGTTGGAAAAACCGCGCAGCAGATTCTGTCCGCCGGTCGCGAGCGTCTCGCGCATCACTTCCGGATTGGTCACGACGAAATTCGAGGGCGCCAGCGCGTCGATGTACTGGCGCGTGTAGAAATCGACTTTCTTCGCGGTCTGCTCGTCGAGACCTTGGACGCCTGCGAGCGTCTGGTGCAGATGTTTCGCGGCGATGAGATACGACTGCTTGATGTAGTCGTAGACGAAGTTGGCCCGCCAGTCTTCGTGCTTGAACCGGCGATCGCCTGTGGGCGTTTCGGCGACGGGCTCCGCTTTCTGGCCCATCAGCCGCATCATCGACTGCTGCCACAGCGAAACGTAGTCCTGCCACAGCCTGACCTGCGTCTCCGCCAGCCGCATCGGATCGGTGAGCATGCGGGACCACGCTTCGAAGAACGCCTTGCTGATGCCGAGCTCGTCGGACACGACCGAAGAGAAGGCGCCGTTCGGGTGGCGCGCGGCGAAGCCCGTCAGCAGCTCGCCGCTCTTGCGCGCGATGTCGGCGTAGAGCTGCGCGACTTCGGCGGCATCGAACCTGAGTTTGTCCTGCTCCTGCTGGTTGCCCATGCGGGACTCCTGTGCCATGCGCGCGCTGGTTGACGTTTACGTAAAGGCGAGACTATGATTCAGAACGCGTTGATTCTACTCGGGAATATTGCACAGCACAATGACGGCGACGTATACGATCGGCGATCTGGCACGTGAATTCGGAGTGACCACTCGCACCATCCGTCATTACGAGGCGGAAGGTCTCCTGAGCCCGGTCCGGCAGGGTGTGAATCGCGTCTTCAGCACGCGCGACCGGGTGCGGCTCAAGCTCGCGCTGCGCGGCAAGCGGCTCGGCTTCAGCTTGCAGGAAATCAAGGAGTTGTTCGATCTCTACGACCTCTCCAAGGACGAGCGCGATCAGTTGGAGGCGTTCCTCGGCAAGCTCGAGAAGCGCAAAGGGCTCCTGGAGCAGCAGCGCGAGGACATCGAGGTCATGCTGAACGAGGTCGAGTTCTTTGCAGCGCAATGCCGGAAGCTGCTGGCGCAGGGTTCCGGGCGAGACATCAAGGCCGCGTGAGGTTTACGCGCACGTAAAGGGAATGTCCATGAGCGATGTCCCGACCCTCGATTTCGATCTCGGCGAGACGGCCGACATCCTGCGCGAGACCGTCCGCAACTTCGCCGCCGCCGAGATCGCGCCGCGCGCCGCCGAGATCGATCGCACCAACGAATTTCCCCGGGACCTGTGGCCGCAGCTCGGCAGGCTCGGGCTGCTCGGCATCACCGTCGAGGAGGAATGGGGCGGCGCCGGGATGGGCTATCTCGCGCATGTGGTCGC
>Ga0196977_1000340_pt1 | contig 26159 bp, 15 predicted proteins | sample S3v_1013CmetaG_FD_148634 | JGI IMG/M metagenome (GOLD analysis project Ga0196977, IMG submission 148634) | Soil microbial communities from Anza Borrego desert, Southern California, United States - S3+v_10-13C | ecosystem: Environmental > Terrestrial > Soil > Desert | place: USA: California... | reverse complement strand
CCACCGCCACCGGCACCTTCGCGCTGACGAACGTGACGCTCAATCCGGGCGCGCGCGGTCTGGCGATCAGTGGCGGTACGGCCACGGTCTCGGCGGCGAACCTCGACGTGACGACGACCAACGCGGTGGGTATCGTCGCCGACGCCGGCACGCTCAACATCAGCGCGGGCACGGACGGCAGCACCGTCACGACTTCGAACGCGCTGGCCATCGACCTCTCCAACCTCGCGGTGAACGCCGTGCTCCGCAGTGTCTCGGCGAGCAGCGCCCCGAACGGCATCAAGCTCCTGAATACGACCGGCAGCTTCTCGGTCACCGGGTCGGGCGCCGCGGCATCGGGCGGCACGATCCAGAACACGACCGGACGCGGCGCGAACCTCGTGCACGCGGGCAGCGTGTCGCTGTCGTTCATGAACTTCACGAACACTTCATCGACGAACGGCACCGCGGCGAATGTCTGCGGCAACACGTTCGCCGGCACGAACACCGGCTGCAACGCGGCCATCCATCTGCAAGGCGCCACGTCCGCGGCGCTGAACAACGTGAACGTGGTCGGCAGCGCGCAGATCGGCATCAACGGCAACGACGTCGGCAACCTGAGCATGAGCAGCGTCAGCGTCACCGGCGCCGGCAACGAGCAATTCGAGCACGGCGTGCAGTTCGTGAATCTCTCCGGCGCCGGCTCGATCACGAACAGCACGTTCAGCAACAACTTCTACCGCCAGTTCACCGTGCAGAACGACAGCGGCACGATGTCGCTGTCGGTCACCGGCTCGACGTTCAGCAGCAATGGCGCGGCAACCGGCGCGCAGGGCGTGCTGATCAGCGGCCACGGCACGGCGGACATGACCACGAACGTGTCGAATTCGACGTTCACCGGTAACTTCAGTCACGGCTACCAGACCGACGGCACCGACACCGCGGTGTTCGACGTGACGCTCGCGAACAACATGTTCACGAACAACGGCGGTGCGGCGATCCTGGCAATCGTCAACGGCGCGAACATGGACTACTCGGTCACCGGCAACACCGCCACGGGTAATGCGACGACGCCGTTCGCGATCTTCAAGGGCACGCCGTCGACCGGTGACATGGTCGGTACGATCTCGAACAACACGATCGGCACTGCCGGCGTACCGGGATCGGGCTGCGCGGCTTCGTGCGACGGCATCACGCTCGATGCGTCCGGCAGCGGCAACTACACCGTGGCTGCCGACAACAACGTGATCCGCAACTTCGCGCTTCGCGGCATCCAGCTCACTGTGTCGAGCACGGTCAGCGGCAATGCCGCGATCCGCAACAACAACATCTCGCAGCCGGCACCCGGCGCCGCGGCGGCGATCCTGGCCCAGTCGGGATTGAACACGACCGACACCAGCTCGCTGTGCGCTGACATCCAGGGCAACATCCTCGCGGGCGCGTATTCGGGTCAGCAGATCCGCGTGCGCAACCGCTTCCCGGGCACGCAGCTCCGCGTGCCGGGCTTCCCCGGACCGCCCAACAGCACCGCGGCGATGGTCACATACCTCGGCACGCAGAACGGCGGCGCGACGGCCACCGCCACCCTGAACGGCAACACGTTCGGCGGCGGCGCGGCCTGCGTGGCCCCGTAACGTCTTTCTCTTGTCATCGACGAGGGGCGCTCGCACGAGCGCCCCTCCTTTTTTCCCGAAAGGATGGAGCTTTTCGCGTGATGCTGGACCAACTGACCCTCGACGCTTTCGAGCCGGTGATCGGCCAGAAGTTCGAAGTGACCCTGCCGGATTCAGAGATCGTGAACTTCGAGCTCGTCGATGTCGAAGAGCTTCCCACCGGCCGCCGGCGACGGAACGCCCCTGCCCTGCGCCGCAAACCGTTCTCGATCTTCTTCAATGGTCCGGTGCTGGTGCCGCAGTCGATGTACCCGATCCGCCATGAAGTCCTGGGCGCGGAACCGGTCCAGATCTTCATCGTGCCGGTCGGTGAAGCCGACGGCGGCTACGAGTACGAAGCGGTATTCACCTAGCGCCGTTCAGCGATACCACGAGACGATCGTGTAGCGATCGCCGTGCGTCACCGGCGTCACCTCGTGTGTGGTCTCGGAGCGAAACGCGACTAACGTTCCCGGCGCCGCCGGAGCACGATGGCGCGCCAGCCAGTCGGGATATTCGCCGTGGAACAGTAACTCTCCACCGCCGTAGTCCTCATTGAGAAACACGACGACCGAGACGCGCCGGTGCCGCGAGTCATCCCGCGTCAGAGGCGTGTTGCCGTCCTGATGGGCGACGAAGAAGTCGCCGCCGCGATAGTGCAGGAACTGAGGTTCTTCGCAACTGTAGAGAGCAACGCCGAAGGACCGTTCCATCTGCGATTTTGCAAGCTCGAAGCGCTGCATCATCGTGTCTCGCAGATCCGCCGGAACGATGAGGCGCGTCGCTCTCCGCACGTCCGCGTGAACAACGCCGCCGGCAAGGTCGGTACCGTACACAGATGCGGCGGCACCGCTGACGGTCCGCAAGACATCGACGATCTGCTCGCGCGTGTTCCGGTCGAGAAACTCGGACAGCAGCAGCAGATCCATCGCGGCGTCCCTAATGAGCTTCCCAGCGCATCAGGTGATACACGCCGTTCTCGCCGATTTCCTTGAAGCCGAGTCGTTGGTAGAGGCGTTTGGCGGGATTGAAGTGCTCGACGTAAATGGTCACCGCGATCCCTTCGGCCGCGGCTTCGTCCAGGATCTCCTGCAGCAGAACAGTCCCGATCCCTGCTCCCCTGACCTCGGGGATCAGCGCGATGTCGATCAGGTGGATCTCCGCTTCCTGCCGTTCGCGATAGAGGCGGCCGATCGGCTGTCCGGCCTGTTCGATGATGAAGAAGCCGGACGGATCGTACTCCTGGGCGTAATGGTGGGTCTGAGCCGCGAACTGCATCGCAAGAAACTGCGCTTTCTGCTCAGGCTCCCACGGAACGTACTGCATCTCTTCGGTCCGTGTCGATGCGTAAAGCGCGGCCATGAACGCGCGGTCTTCATCGCGGACGGGACGGAAGGTGATGCTCTGGCGATCGATGGTGGTCATAACCTCAGGTCCGGCATCGTACAGCGCTCGGCCGGCTCGAATCCCTTCTCCATGGAATCGGGGCGCAGCACGGCGCGCACTTTGACATCGCCGTTCCGCGCCGCCACCGCGGCCGCGGCGGCGACATCACTTTTTCCTTCGGTCAGTCCGACCAGTTGCAAACGCGAACCGCCGAAGCGGTGAATGAGGTGGATCGCACCGTTCGGTTCCGTCGCCCCCTCGATCTTGTTCGCCTTCGCCGCGGAACCACCGATGTCGGCACACACACGCGTCGTATCGTCGACCAGCGCGCCGGACTGCACGCGGATGGCGGGAGCGGTCGCGCTTCCCTCACGCAGGAGGTTCGACGTTGCTGTCAGATGCAACCGCGATCCGCCCTGCGTCGCGGATGCGTGAATGGCGCTCGCTCCGACCTGTTGCACGACATTGCCGGAGACGTCGGCGATGAGATCGCCCTGCCCCGTCGCCGACAGCACGATGCCGCTGCAGCTCGGGCAACCCGCGCCGGATCCTGCAATGCCGCTGGTGCCGATGACATTGCGAACGATCGAGCCGGAGAGCAAACCAGTCGAGGGTGAGCCGACATAGACGTTGATGGCCGAGCCATCGGTCACCGTGAGCGACGGGTTGTCGGCGATGACATAGTCGAGCCTCGCTGCCTGAGTGATCGCAAGATTGATCGCGGATCCGCTGCGATCGAACGTGCTGCCGGTGACCCGCACCGCGAGCTTCGCATTGTCGGTTCCTGTGACCTCCAGCCCGGTCGAGAGAGCACGCGCGAAGAGGCTGTCACGCACGCGCAGATCGATGGCCGCGTCGCCGACAGCGGTGACCAGTACGCCCTGTTGCCCATGCGGCTTGCCGGTGTCGACGAATTTCGATCGCTCGATCGTCAATGAGAGACGGTCGCGCGAGTTGTGCAGCATCAGATGGCGGGAAGCACTCTTCTCGACCGTCGTTCCGGCGATGCGGCAATCGCCGCTGAGCTCCTCGAGGACGAGGCCATGCTCGAACAGCTCGTTTCCCGCATTGCGGATGGTCGTGTCGACAATCTGCAACGCGTTGACGTCATGCGCCACGATCCCGGACTGGCCGCTGCCCTCGATGGTCATGCCTTCGAGCAGCACGCCATCGACGTTGCGCAGGTAGACCGCTGCATTACAGCGTTCATTCGAGCTGGTGAGAAGATCACCACCGCAATCGAACGCCCGCACGTCGCTCGCGCTCGCGCTACGCACGATGTGCATGGCGCGAAAGATGAGATTCGACGCGCCATCTGCGTTGACCGCGCGCTTGGTTGCCCCTTCGATTGTGCCGCCTTCGACGGTCATACGACCGGTGGTGTTCTGCAGCACGATCCCGCTGGCGAGCCGAGTGCCGCGAGCAGAGATACCGCGGAAGACCGCATCGAGCTCCGCTCCTTCAACGGAAATCGCGGGAGCGTCGGTCGAGTCCACCGTCGTCGCGGCGATCGCGAGTTTCTTTGTCTTGGCGGCGAGGACGCCTGTGCCTCCCGCGGTAGAAACAGCGACGTCGCGCAACGTCACGACGTCCGTCGTGTTACGGATGGTGATGCCGTTCGCGGTGCCGGTGGCCTGCACGCGTACGTTCGCGATCGTGACCGCCGACGTCCCGGAGATCGCAACAACGTCGCCCTCACTCGCGGTGATGAGAGGCGTCCCGCCTTCACCGATGAGTGTGTGACCGCCGCGCAGCGCAATGCCGCCCGCGTACGGTTTGTCCGTCGCACTGAGAACGATGACGTCCCCTTCGCCGGCCGCTTTCACGGCTTCGGCAAGTGTGAGAAAGGGGCTCGCGGGAGAACCGTCGCCCGAGGAGGCGGCGGAGTTGTCGACGATCCATCTTCGCTCCGCCTGCTGAGCAGCAAGCGGAGCGGAGATCGTCAGAAAGGCTAGACAGACGGCAACAGCACCGGGGCGGGTGAACACGGGATTCCGTGGATCAGGCGCGTCCGGCCGCCATGATGATGTAGTCGAACGGCACCGGCTGGAGACCGGCGAGCGTGGCCTGCTTTAGAACAGGCACCGTACCGTTCTCCGGCGCAACCGCATGGATGGAGGCCCAGTGTGGCGCCTCGCTACCAGCGGGACAGATCGCGACGAAGTAAAGACCGGAGCGGAGCTTGTTCGCAAGACGCTTCTCGCCGAGTGAGAGGTTGACCGTCGCCCGCAGCATGGCCTCGTCCAGCACCGGTGTGGGAGCGGACGTCGAGATCCCGAGCGAAAGCGGCTGCTTCGCATTCACCGGCACGACGAACTCGTTGGCCGCGCTGGAGGTGATGTGCTGGCCTCGCCGCGCGTGCGACCAGGCCATGAACGGCACGTCGTCGTTGTGCCCCGAAACGCGGTACATCGCGTCGAGAGCCATCGAGACATTCGCGCTCTTCTGCGCCTCCGGGCGGACCAGGCCATGGACCTTGAGACGGACCGCACCGGCAAGTGCGGCATCGCCGGAGCGGAGTTTCGCGGCCGCCGTCAGCCGCGAGGCGAACGATGGGACGTTGAACTCATCGATCGTCGCACCGGAGTAACCGACTGAAATCCGCGGTGCCTTCTGTTCCGTGGCGAGGGCGCCACGGACGATGTCGGCGGAGAGGCTGCTTGCGGCAGCCGCGGCCACGGCAGCGGAGCCGAGGACCAGGAACTGCCGGCGGGGTAACAGCATCACACCGGGGGTTGGATGCGGGGAGCTGACATCATTTTTCATCGGACTTTCTTCCTGCGAATACCGAGAGTCCGCGGCCGAGGCCGCAGACTCTCCTCTCTCTTCAACGTGCGGACTAAGGACGCGCCGGGAAAACGCCCTGCATGGCGATGCAGAAATTGACGGTGAGATACGGCGACATGTTGTTGTGCGGCAGCGAACCGCCGGCGATCGACGTGGTCTGGAAGTTCATGTTCACGATGTTGCCCGAGCTGCGCGGTGCATACGCGTTTGCACCCACCGACTTGCCGAGGACGACCGTCGGCGCAGGCGCATTCACCTCGGCCGGATCGATGGCCTGACCCTGCAGGAAGTGCGTGTGGAACGGCATCTCACTCTGCAGCAGGGTGATGAACTGCGAGCCAGCCTGCTGGCCTTCGAAGTACTGCGAGCCGCCCGAGCTCTGGCCCCAGTTCATGGCGCAGGAGCCCTGCAGGTTCGGCAGCGCGAACGTCGACTTGCCGTCGCCGCCATACATCGTGCCGAGCAGCGAGAAGAGCGCCGTGTTCTGCGAGATCGGCAGAAGCTGGCCGTTGCACTGCGCCCAGCCGGTGGGCGCGAAGTTGAAGCCGAACATGCGGATTTCCGCTACGAATGGTGAGGACATGGTCTTCTTTTCTCCTCTCCTACTGATGCGGGAAGATGCCGAACAGCGACACGATGAAGCCGATGACGAGGTACGGCATCATGTTGTCGTGCGGCTGGCTTCCGCCGACGGGCTGGACGGCCTGATTGTCCATCTGGGCGCTGGCGGTATCGGTGATGTACAGCTTCACGACTGCGCTCTGCGCCGGCAGCGCATCGGTCGGCTGCGGCTCGGTGGCGATCACCTGTGAGGCGAGGAAGGCGTGGTTGTGGACCGGGATCTGCTGCGTGGTCAGCGTGACGCTTTCCACACCGGCCGCTTCGCCCTGGATGTAGTTCTGGCTGATGCCGGGCCCCTGTCCGTTGTGCAGCGGGACGCGGCCGTTCAGGTTCGGGATGCCGAAGGTCTCCTGGCCGTCGCCGCCGTACATCGTGCCGTAGAGGGTGAAGAGCGCGTCGTTCTGCGAGATGGGCATGAGCTGGCCAGCGGCCATCGCCCAGCCATTGGGCGGAAAGTTGCCGGCGAACATGCGGATTTCACCGATGTAAGGATCTGACATGGTTATCTCCTCCTAGTTCCGCGACGGGAAGACGCCGATCAGCGCCACGATGAAGTTCAGCACGAGGAAGGGCTGCCGGTTTTCGTGCGGCTGACTGCCGCCGACGTTCGTGACCGTGCTCGGATGCAGAGTCGTGTTCGGAGTGGTGGCGTACTTCGGTGCGTTCGACGTCGCCAACAGGTTGCCGGTGGGGTCGTCGTTGGTGCCATTGGTCGAGGTGGCCTGCACGAAGTGATTGTGTGCCGGCATCTCGCTCTGGGTGATCGTGTGGAACTCCTGGCCGCCTGCCTGTCCCTGAATGAAGCCGGCGCCGACGTGGATGCCGGTGCGGCCGCGGAAATCCGGCAGCGCGAAGTTCGTCTGGCCGTTGCCGCCGTACATGGTTCCGAGCAACGAGAAAAGGGCCTGGTTCTGATTGATGGGAAGGAGCTGACCGTTGCACTCCGCCCACCCCTGGGGTGGGAAATTGAAGCCTACGATCTTGATCTCACCGAGGAAGGGAGTACCCATTTCTACCTCCTTAAGTAGATGTACACGCGTGATGGCGGAACTAGGGATCGAATTGGAGGTTGCGGACCGACGCAGAGTTTACTCTTTTTCGCGTCGATGCGGGAGCGCAACGTTGTGAGCGAACGCGCAAAAAAAAAGGGCCGGTCAGAATGACCGGCCCCTTCGTAGTGAAGCGATTCAGGATCAGGGACAGGAGGTGCCGCCGACGAAGGAGCCGCCACCGAGGCTGATCCCCGCGGCGGTGACGGCGCTGCTGAGGATGTTGTTCGCGTTGAGGAAGTTCGCGACGGCCGTGGTGTCGGTCGCGCCTCCCGTGTAGCCTCCGCCTGCACTCGCCAGCTTGAACTGCTGGTTGTTCTGCACGTGGCGGAGGCGAATCAGCGCGGATGCGTTCCACGAACCGGCGCCCGCCGGGTCGCTGATGTTGTTGCCGGTGATGGTGGCGCAGGTCTTCGAGGTATCACCGGGATCGGTGCCGTTGACGATCGTGACCGCCAGATCGTTGTCTGCCTCATCCGGATCGCTGAAGGTGTTGTTGGTCAACGTGACGTTCATCTGGCTCGTGTCATTCGAGACGTTGATGCCGGAGGTGATGTTCACGATGCCGTTCTGCGAGTGGCGGATGGTGTTGCCCGAGATGGTGATGCTGTGCGACCCGCTCGATCCGCCGTTGGTGATGAGCATGGTCGGGCAGCCGTCGCACGGACCAGCCGCGCCGACCTGGCTGCCGTTGTGGATCTGGTTGTTGGAGATGTTCCCGATGAACGTGCCGCTCGAGCCGACACCCTTGAGGATGCCAATCGGCGACGAGTTGGTATTCGCCGGGACCGAGTACGCGCTGGTCAGGTTGGTCAGGGTGTAGGTGAAGTTGCCCGTACCGACGCCGCCGCCGTCGAGCATCAGACCGTTGTCGATCATCGAGCCGCCGTTGACGGTCACGTTGGCCGACGCGCTGCCGGCGATGTCGGAGTGGAAGGCGGTACTGAAGTTGCGCGCGAACGTCGCATCCTGCACCGACACCGTGACGTTGGCCGACCCGCTGCCGTTCCAGAGGATGCCCTGGGCGTTCGTGTTCGACGTCGGCGTCGTGACCAGGGTCGGGAAGCTGGTGTTGCCGAAGAACAGAGTGCCGCTCGGGGTCTTGCTGATCGTGACGTTGTTCGTCCCGCTCAGGTTACGGACCTCGAGCTGGCGGCTGGCGTTGTTGGTCAGGTTCAGATCCTGCCAGGTCTTCGGCGAGGTGGTGGTGAGGTTCACGAGCTGGATGCCGTCCTCGAGGGCTTCGTTGCCGTTGAGATTGGCCGTGATCGTGGTCAGCGTCAGGTCGGCGACGTTCCTGCCGTTGATGCCGATCTGCGCGCTGCCGTTCGCGGTGATACGGGTCAGCGTGGCGGTCGTCACATCCTGCAGGTCGATGTTGGCCGCGCAGTTCGTGTTCGTGGCGTTCGCCGCGTCACCGCACGTGCCCGCCGCAGCCAGGTTCGCCGTGCCGTTGCTGGTGAAGGACATGTCGGTGAGCGAGATGTTCTTCGCGCCACCGTTCGCGCCGGTCGCGTTGCCGAAGCGCGCGCCGCGCTGCGTGCAGTTGGTGATGCTGCCGCCGGAGTTCGCGCCGCCCGTGCCGCTCACGGTGAAGCTGCCGCTGTGGCTGTGGACGTTGATCCCGGCCTGCGAACAGGTATTGATGTCGATCGAGCGGAACGTGACCGAGGAGTCGGTGTTCGCCGAGTTGGCGTCGCCGACGACCTGCACACCGATGCCGCCGTTCGGGCTGTTCACGTCGATGTCCTGGAACGTATACGTGCCGAGTTGACCGGAACCGAGGGAGAGACCGTCGCTCGTGTTCGCATTCAGCGGGATCGCTGAGAAGTTGCACGTGCAGTTGGTGGTGCCGACGAACTCGATGACTCGGCGGGTGGCGCCGTTCGCGGTGATGGAGCCGGCGCTGAAGATGACGTCGCTGCCAGCGCCCAGATCCTGCAGGGTCACGCCGTCATCCATGTTGTTCACGTTGATGATGGCGTTGGCGATGGTGAGATTGACCTCGTTGCCGGTGCCATCGAGCGTCACGGCGTCATTGCCGGCGCCCGTGCCGCTCACATTGACCGTGCCGAGCGTGATCGAGCCGCCGGTCATGTTGCTGGTGAGAAGCGCCGGACGGCCGCTGGTCGTGATCGTGCCGCCATGGCTGATGGTCGGGCTGTTGCCGGTGATGTTGATGCCCGCCACCGACGGCGTGTTGATCGTCGCCGCGCCCGAAGCGTTGAACGAGCCACCGACGTTGTTCAGGTTGAGACCGTGCGTCCCGTTCGTGGTTCCGAATGAAGCCAGGATCACGTCCATCGTGCCGGTGCTCAGGTTGAAGCCGCCGCCGTTCGAGTTGTTGACCAGGGCGTCGCGCATGAACAGCGTGCCGAAGTTCGTGCCGCTGATGGCCATGGTGGTATTCGCGCCGAAGCGGAGGCCGCGGACTTGGTTGTTCTGCGCGAGGACGACACCATTGCCGCCGCTGGTGATGTTGACGAAGACGCCGTCGCCGCCGTTCACGCCCGGCAGGGCGGACTGGCTGGGGGCCGCGACGAGGCCGGTGATGCTGCCCGCGCCGAAGGCTGCCGTGGCCGAGTCCTGACCGATCAACCTCTGCGAGTTCTCGAGCGTGACCGGGCCGTTATAGGCCGTGCCGCTCTGGTACAGGAAGATGTTGTCGTTCGCCTGCGGGTTGCGGGCGTTGCCGACGTCCGCGTTGCCGTTCACGGCTTCGAACTGCGCGAGGGTCTGGAACGGCGAGCCGAGGCGGCCGTCGAACGGACCGACCGCGTCGTTCTGGTCGATGAACCAGACCATGCCGCTGACGTTGATCGTAACCGTGGCCGTGTCGGTACCGTGAGTGTTCTGAATGGTGTACGTGAACGTATCCGGTCCCTCGAAGCCCGGTGGCGGGTTGTAGGTGAACTCACCCATGTTCGCGCCGCTGGTCTGCAGCACGATCGTGCCCCCGTTGACCGTCGTGCCGTCAAACGCGCTGATGGTGAAAGCGTTGGCCGACACGTCGTTCGTCGTGACCTTGAAGAAGGTGGCCGAGTTCGACGGGACGTTGCCGACATGGGTGTGCGGGTGCGCATCGTCGATCGCGTCCGGCTCGACGCCGAAGCTGAAGACGTGGTTCGCCGCCATGTTGTTCGGCGGATCGTTCGCGTCGGTGTCGGCCACCTGATTGGCGAGCACGGTCACCTCGCACAGCTCACCGCTCACGAGATCCGTGTCCGGATTCAGGGTGACGGTATTCGTGTTGATCGAGGCGCCGACGAACGTGAACGGAATGGCCGGGCCGGACGACGGGCACTTGATGGTGAAGCTGCTCGCCGTGACGTCGACGTTCTCGCTGAAGTTGATGGTGATGTTCGAGGTCTTGGCGATGTCGATCGCACTGTTCGCCGGAACGGTCGTCGTCACGGCGGGCGCGGCGTCGGTCGTGAACGTGAACACGTGGTTCGAGGCCATGTTGTCCGGCGGATCGTTCGCATCGACATCGGAGATCTGCGCCGCGAGCACGGTCACGGTGCACGTCACTCCGGCGGGCAGATCGGCGTCCGGGTTGAGCGTGACGACGTTGGTCGTGTCGCCGCTGACGGTGAAGGCCTGCAGGTTACCGGCGGCCGGGCATTCGATCGTGAATGCGGCAGACGGAGCGTTCACCGTTTCACTGAACGTGATCACGATGTTCGTGTCGGTGGGCCGGTTGGTGGCGCCGTTGGCCGGCGTGGTGCTGACGACTGAAGGCCGCGCGTCCGTGGTGAATGTGAAGACGTAGTTCGCTACCGGATTGTTCGGCGGGTCGTTCGCGTCGGCGTCCGACACCTGCGGCGCGAGGACGGTAACCGTACAGAGTTCGTTCGGGAAGAAGTCGACGCTCGGGTCGATGGTGAACGTGGTGTTCGGGCTCGCGCTGACGGTGTAGACGTTGTGCGCGCCGGACGTGGCGCAGGAGATCGTCACCGGTGCCGCCGTGAGGTTCACGCTCTCGCTGAAGTTCAGCGTGATGCTCGCGTCGGTGGTGACGCCGGTGGCGGTGTCGGTCGGAACCGTGCTGGTCACGATCGGCGCCGCGTCGGTGGAGAACGTGAAGCTGTAGTTCGCCATCATGTTGTCCGGCGGATCGTTCGTATCCGCGTCGGCGATCTGCGCCGCGAGCACGGAGACCGTGCAGGTCACGCCCGCGGGCAGCGCCGCATTCGGCGTGAGCGTGTGCACGGCGGTGTTGTCGCCGCCGAGCGTGAAGGCCTGCGTGTTGCCCGGAGCCGGGCACTCGATCGTGTACGCGGTGCCGCCCGCGGTCACGGCTTCGTCATAGGTGATGGTGATGGCGATGTTCGTGGCCTGATCCGTCGCGCCGTTGGTCGGGCTCGTAGTCACGATCGATGGCGGACCGTCGACGGTGAAGTCGAAGACGTAATCGCCGAGCATGTTGTTCGGCGGATCGCCGAGGTCCTGGTCTTCCACCTGCGCGGCGACGATCGTGACGGTGCACGTCTCGCCCGCTGTGAACCCGGTGTCCGGATTGAGCGTGAACGTGGTCGGACCGCCCGTCACGACTGCTGTATGCGATCCGCTCGTAGTACAGGAAACCGTGAACCACGGATCGGTCACGCTCACCGCTTCGCTGAACGTCACGGTGATGTCGGAATCCGGTCCGGTGATGGCGTTGTCCGCCGGCGTGGTCGACAGCACCGTCGGATCGAAGTCCGTCGTAAAGTCGAACACGTAGTTCGCGAGCATGTTGTCCGGCGGGTCGTTCGCGTCGTTGTCCGAGACATCGGCGGCACTGACGGTGACGGTGCAGAGCTCACCGATCGCGAAGTCCGTATCCGGATTGATCGTGAACGAAGTGGCCGGTCCCGCGCTCACGGTGTACGTGTGCAGACCGGAGCCCACGCAACTGATCGTCACCGGCGTCGCGGTCAGATTGACGCTCTCGCTGAAGTCGATGGTGAGGCTGACGTTCGTGGCGATGGAGATCGCGTCGTCGGCCGGCGTGGTCGCAGTGACGGACGGCGCGATGTCGATCGTGAAGGTGAAGACGTGATTCGCGAGCATGTTGTCCGGCGGATCGTTGGCATCCGTATCGGCAACACCCGCGGCGAGCACGGTCACGGTGCACAGCTCACCCGAGCTGAAGTTCGCATCCGGATTGAGCGTCCACGTGGTTGGACCGCCGGTGAGCGCGAACGTGTGCGCGCCCGAGGTGGCGCAGCTGATGGTGAAGGAACCTGCCGCCGCGGTCACCGGTTCGGTGAACGTCACCGTGACGTCGGCACCCGCGGAGATGTCGGTCGCCGCATTCGCCGGCGTCGTGGAGGACACGGCCGGAGCCGCGTCGAGCGTGAACGTGAAGACGTAATCGGCGGCCATGTTGTCCGGCGGATCGAATGCATCGGCGTCCGTGATCTCGGCCGCGGCGACCGTCACCGTGCAGCTCTCACCCGGCGTGAAGTCGGTGTCCGGGTTCAGCGTGAACGACGCCAGCGGACTCAGGCCTGTCGCGTACGTGTGCAGGCCGGACACGGTGCATGAGATGGTGAACGCGCTGCCCGTCGCGTTGACCGGCTCGCTGAAGTTGATGGTGACGTTGGCGTTCGTGACCACGCCGGTCGCGGTATCCGCCGGCGTGGTGTTGAGCACGGCCGGCGCCGCGTCGATGTTGAACGTGAATTGGTGGTTCGCCGTCATGTTCGCCGGCGGATCGCCTGCATCCTGATCGTCGACTTGCGCCGCGAAGATCGTGACCGTGCACGACTCGCCGCCCGTGAAGTCGGTATCGGGATTCAGCGAGAACGTGGTCGGACCGCCTGTGACCGCGGCGGAGTGCGCACCGGACACGGTGCACGTGATGTCGAACCAGGCTCCGGTCACATCGACCGTTTCGCTGAACGTGATGTCGACGTTCGCCGACGGAGCGACCGTGTTGCCGTTCGCCGGCGTCGTGGACGTGACCGACGGCGGATCGTCCGTGGTGAACGAGAAGTCGAAGTTCGCCAGCATGTTGTCCGGCGGATCGTTCGAATCATTGTCGGCCACCTGGGCCGCGAGCACGGAGACCGAGCAGAGCTCGCCCGTCGCGAAGTCGGTGTCGGGGTTGACGGTCCAGATGGTCGGACCGCCGCTCACTGCCACGGTGTGCGCGCCGGAGTTGGCGCAGGAGATCGTCACCGAGCTGTTGGTGATCGTGACCGGCTCGCTGAAGGTGATGGAGAGGTTCGTGTTGGTGGCGATGTTGGTTGAGCCGTTCACGGGCGTCGCTGCGGTAACGCTCGGCGCCGCGTCGATGCTGAAGCTGAAGAGGTAGTTCGCGCTCATCAGGTTCGGCGGGTCGTTCGCGTCTGCATCCGAGACTTCGGCCGCGAAGATCGTCGCGTTACACGTCTCGCCCTGCGTGAAGTTGGCCGGGTTGATCGTGACCACGGCCGTGCCGCTGCCGCTGGTCGCGCTGTTGCCCGGGTCATGCGTGCCCGACAAATCGCAGACGATCGTGAACCACGTGCCGCCGCCGATGTTCACCGCTTCGTCGAAGGTGATCACCACATCGGTGTTCGAAGCCTGGTTCGTCGCACCATTCGCCGGCGACGTCGCGGTGATGGACGGCGGCGCGTCGGTGGTGAACGAGAAGTTGTAATTCGCCGTCATGTTGTCCGGCGGATCGTTCGCGTCGTCGTCCGCAACGTTTGCGGCAAGCACGGTCGCGTTGCACGTCGAGCCTTCCGGCAGATCGGCGGTCGGATTGAAGGTGTAGACCTGCGGACCGCCGGTGACGGCGCCGTTCGCGTCCGTGATGGTGGTAACGCCGCAGGTGATGGAGAGCCAGCCGGCGGTGAGCGTCACGTTTTCGCTGAAGGTGATCGTGACGTCCGTGTTCGTCGCGAGATTCGTCGCGGCGTCCGCCGGGTTCGTGGCGGTGACCGACGGCGGAGCGTCGAAGCCGAACGTGAAGTTGTAGTCGGCGCTCATCACATCGGGAGGATCGTTGCCGTCCTGATCGCTCACCAGCGCCGCGACGATGGTCGAGGTGCAGGTCTCACCCACTGCGAAGTCGCTGTTCGGATTGAGCGTGAAGGTGATGTCGTCGCTGGTGGTGACCGCGGTGTTCGCCGGCGTGCGTGTGCCGCTCGTTCCGCAGTTGAGGCTGAACCAGTTGCCCGTGACGTTGACCGCTTCGCTGAAGACGATGGTGACGTCGGTGTTCGGCTGCTGCGTGAAATCGGCGTTCGCCGGTGTCGTCGAGACGACGGACGGTTCGGCGTCGATGGTGAAGTTGAAGAGGTAGTTCGCCGCTGGGTTGTCGAGCGGATCGTTCGCGTCGACGTCGCTCACCTGCGCCGCGTACACGGTCGCGCTGCAGAGCTCACCCTGCACGAAGTCGGTCGGATCGATCGTGAAGGTGGCCGGTCCGCCGGAGACGTTCGAGTTCGACGGATCGTGCATGCCCGAGGTGGCGCAGGAGATCTCGAACCATGTGCCGGTGACGCTGACCGGCTCGCTGAAGGTGATGGTCACGTTCGCATTCGTAGTGATGCCCACCTGACCGTTCGGCGGATTGGTCGCCGTGACGATCGGCTGCGCGTCGGTCGAGAACGAGAAGACATGGTTGGCGGCCATCGTGTTTGGACCGTCGACGACATCCTGATCGGTCACCTGCGCGGCGAAGATCGTGGTGGAGCAGGTCTCGCCCTGCGCGAAGTCGGCGTTCGGATCGATGATGAACGTTCCCGGACCGCCGGTCACGTTCGAGTTCGCGGTGGTGTGCGTACCGGAGGTGCCGCAGACGATCTGGAACCAGCTTCCCGTGACGTCGACGTTCTCGTCGAACGACACCGTGACGGTCGCGTTCGTGACCACGCCCGTCGCGCCATTCGCGGGAGTCGTCGCCGACACCGCCGGAGCGCTGTCGAGCGTGATCGTGAATGTCGCGGGAGCCGAGAGATCGTCGCCGCCGTTCGCGGTCAGGCCGCTGTCGCGCATCTGCACGGTGATCGTCGCCGAGCCGCTGATGCCGGCCACCGGCGTGAAGCTCAACGTGCCGGACGGATCGATGGACGGTCCCGCCGTGAACAGGCCGGTGTTGGTGTTGCCGGTGATCTCGAACATCACGGTCTGCGACGACTCGTCGGCCGGACCGGTGACGATGTTCGTCGCCCAGTTCGACTGCGAGTACGCCCCGGTGTCGCTGCTCGCCACCACGTCGCCGCCTGAGGTGAAGCTCGGCTCGTCGTTGACGCTGTTGACGGTGATCGTGAACGACTGCGGCGCCGACGTCGCGACCGGCGCGCCGTTGTCACTGAGCGTGATGGTGATGTTCGCGAAGCCGCTCACGTCGTCGGCCGGCGTGTACGTGAGCACACCCGCGCTGTCGATCGACGGACCGGCGCTGAAGAGGCCGGGGTTCGAGTTGCCGGTGATGTTGAACGTTACCGTCTGGCCGCTCTCATCCGCCGGGCCCGGGTTGATGGCTGTGGCCCACGGATTCACGGTCTGCGCGCCGGCATCTTCATTCACGGTCTGATTCGGACCGGCGCTGAAGGACGGCGGGTCGTTGACCGCGTTCACGATGATCGTGAACTGCACGGTCGCGCCGGTGTTGTCGTTCGGCGCGGCGTTGCTGCCGTTGTCGGTGATGGTCACGGTCACAGTCGCGGAGCCCTGCGCGTTCGGCGCCGGCGTGAAGGTCAGCGTGCCGCCCGAATCGATCGCAGGCTGGCCGGAGAAGAGTCCGTTGTTGTCGTTCGAGACCAGGAACGAAACGATCTGGCCGGCCTCGTTCGGACCGGCGCTGATCCCGGTCGCCCACATCGCGCTGTACACACCGCTGTCTTCATTCACGGCGACGTCGCTGCCGGGGGTGAAGGTCGGCTCGTCGTTGACCGCGTTGACGGTGATGGTGAACGTCTGCGGCGCCGACGTCGCGGCCGGCGAGCCGTTGTCGCTCAGCGTGATGGTGATGTTCGCGGAGCCGTTCGCGTTCGCGGCCGGCGTGTACGTGAGCACACCCGCGCTGTCGATCGACGGACCGGCGCTGAAGAGGCCGGGGTTCGAGTTGCCGGTGATGTTGAACGTGACGGTCTGTCCGCTCTCATCCGCAGGACCCGGGCTGATGGCCGTGGCCCACGGATTGACCGTCTGTGCCGGCGCATCTTCGTTCACGGTCTGACTCGGACCGGCGTTGAACGACGGCGAGTCATTCAGCGAGCTCACGGTGATCGTGAACTGCGCGGTCGCGCCGGTGTTGTCGTTCGGCGGCGAGTTGCTGCCGTTGTCGACGATGACCACCGTCACGGTGGCGGAGCCGTGCGCGTTCGTCGCCGGCGTGAAGGTCAGCGTGCCGTTCGAGGCGACGGCTGGCTGGCTGGAGAAGAGTCCGTTGTTGTCGTTCGAGAGGAGGAACGAAACCGTCTGGCTCTCGTTCGGGCCGGCGCTGATTCCCGTTGCCCACGTCGCGCTGTACGAGCCGCTGTCTTCGCTCACCGTGACGTCGCTGCCGGCGGTGAAGGTCGGCTCGTCATTGACCGGGTCGATGCTGATGACGAACGTCTGCACCGCCGATTCATCGACGCCGCCGTTCGCGGTGCCGCCGTCGTCGACGATCCTGATCGAGATCGTCGCGCTGCCGAACGCGTCTTCCGCCGGCGTGAACGAAAGCTGGCCGGACGGGCTGACCTGCGGCAGATGCTCGAAGAGGGAGGGATTCGTATTGCCCGTGATCTCGAACGACACGGCCTGGCCGTTCTCGCCGGCTCCGGCGCTGATGTTCGTCGCCCAGTTGTTGATGAACTGCGTCAGCGCGTCCTCGAGGACCGAGATATCCGGTCCTTTCGTGAAGCTCGGCGCCTTGTTCGGCGAGTTGTTGCCGTTGTCGACGACGATCGTGACCGTGGCCACGTTCGAATCAAGGTCACCGTCGGACGCGCGATATTCGAAAGAGTCCGCCGTCACGGCGTTCGGATTCGTCGGCGTGTACGTGAATCCGCCCGTCGAATCCAGGATCACATCACCGCCTGACGGCGGCGTCACGAGCGTCGCGCTCAGCGGGTCGCCGTTCGGATCGATGTCGTTCGCGAGCACGGTCGGCAGGCCGTTGATGCCCGGGACCGTCAGTCCCTCGCCCTGTTCGCGCGAGTACTCATCATCGGCCGCGAACGGCGCCTCGTCGGAAACGTTCGCGTAGAACGCGAGGTAGAGGAAGTCGTCATGCGTATTCGCGAACGCCAGCACCTTGCTCATCCGCCATCCGGCCACGCCGCCAGCCGCGATGTTGTGGAACTTGTTCTTCAGGCCCGTCCAGTCGGTGTCGATGCCGTCGAGCAGGATCACGCGCACCGCGCCCGGCGCGGCCACGGAGCGGCGTTTCCCTTTCGCCGGCACCGGGAAGTGCACAGGAGTGTTGTCCGGAGGAACGGCGAGCGCGATGTGAACCAGCGCGCCCTGGCGCGCGTCGACACCGATGCGCATCTTCTGCAGTTGGCCCGGCGCCGGGTTGTCGAAGACGCCGAAGGGAATGCGGGTCTCGACCATCAGGTCGCCCATCTCGGAGTTGTAAGCGGCCGGCCAACCGGTTACCGCGAGAGGAATCGCTGCGCCGAGTGTGCCGTCGCCCTGGCAGACCTGCCGCGATGTGCCGGTGACCGTCGCGGTGGTGGCGCCGAGGTCGATGCGCGTAATCAGGATCTGATCGACACCGGGCATGCCGGCGACGGTGCACCCCGTGGCGATGCTGTTGTCATCGTCGAAGAAGACTCGGAACTCCGCGGGCGCCGCATGGCTCACGACGGGTAGCGAGACGAGACAAGCAATAAAAAGAACGCAAAGCATCGCACGACGTGTCATCGCAACCTCTTCCTGTGAGTACGGACGGACTTCGGACGGACCAAAGGCCAAGTGTCTAGAAGTGGACCTGGCGCCGATGATAGCAAGGTTTCGGAAGGTACGGTACTCCTCCGAGCCTGCTGGCAGCCTCGACGGCTGGCCATCTGTCAGCAGAGGCGGACAGCCCTCCCACTCCCTAGTTATTGTTCTGAGTGCGCATTCTTGCGCCGTTTCGGGGGCGATTCAGTGCAGTGCGTCACAAATCCTATGTACATCCGTCACCGGCCGGCGGCCGTAGAGGAAGGGGAATCCGAGAGAAGTGGCTGGCCTCTCCCTCATCGAGAGGAGAACGTGCCGAAGGCGGATGAGGGGTCGCTTCCCTATAATCCGCGCTATGCGCAAAGCTCTTACCGTACTGCTTCTGCTCGTCGCGACGTCTCTCTTCGCCGGAGACATCCCCGGCCTCACTTCGAAGACGCTCGCGAATGGTCTCGAGGTGATCGTCATCGAGAATCATGCGGTCCCGCTCGTCACGGTCGAGGTGGCGGTGAAGAGCGGCGGGTACGTGGAGACGCCCGAATACAGCGGGCTGTCGCATCTCTACGAGCACATGTTCTTCAAAGGGAACCGCGTCATCCCCAACCAGGAGGCGTATCTCAAACGTCTGCGCGAGCTGGGCGCGTCGTGGAACGGCACGACCTCGACGGAGCGCGTGAACTATTACTTCACTGTGCCGTCGCAGAATCTGCGCGAGGGCGCGGTGTTCATGCGCGACGCGCTCTTCTACCCGCTGTTCCAGCAGAAGGAGCTCGAGCGCGAGCGCGTCGTCGTCCTCGGCGAGTTCGATCGCAACGAAGCCAATCCGCGGTTCCACCTCTCGCGCGAGATCGACCGCAAGCTCTGGCACCAGCACTTCTCGCGCAAGAACGTCATCGGAGATCGCATCGCGCTGGCGAAGACGACGCGCGAGCAGATGCAGACGCTGAAGGATCGCTACTACGTTCCGAACAATACCGCGCTGCTCTTCTCGGGGGATGTGAATCCCGCGGAAGCGTATGCACTGGCCGAGGAATTGTTCGCTGAGTGGAAGGCGGCCGAGGATCCGCACAAGCTCCATCCCGTCCCGCAGCATCCGCCGCTCAAACAGAGCTCGACGATTGCCGTCATTCAGCCCGTCAAGACCGCGACCGTGCAGATGGCGTGGCACGGACCGTCGATGACCGGCGACGTTCCCGCGACATTCGCCGCCGACGTGCTGTCATTCATCCTTTCCCAGCCCAACTCGCGCTTCCACCGCAATCTCATCGACAGCGGTCTGTTCGACTTCGCCAGCGTCACCTACTTCTCGCAGGTGTACACCGGTCCGATCAATGTGTTCGGACAGACTTCGCCCGAGCGCGTCGACAAAGCCCACGCGGCACTGCTGAACGAGATCGGCCACTTCGCCGACGCGGACTACTTCACCGATGAAGAGCTGAAGTTCGCGAAGGATCAGCTCGAGGTCTCGGAGATCTACAGCCGCGAGCGCCCCACCGACTTCGTCCACACCGTGTCGTTCTGGTGGGCTTCCGGCGGACTCGATTACTACCGCAACTATCTCGACAACCTGCGCAAGGTCACGCGCGCCGACATCCAGAACTACGTGCGCCGTTACATCGCAGGCAAACCATCCGTGACGGGCGTGCTGGTCTCCGATGAGAATCGGGGAAAGATTGCGCTGCTGAAAAATGCGGAGGTCGTGCGGCCCGTCTCCGGTTCCTCGGCCACGGAGATGAAAGCCGAGGCGAGCGCTGCGCCGACCGAAGAATTCGACGTCGACGGCCTGCACGTGATCCTGCGGCGCAATCCGTCGACGGAGGTCGTGAGCGCGAAGGCCTTTCTGCAGGGCGGCCTCACGTTCGCCGGACGGCAGCGCGCGGGACTCGAGCTGTTGATGCTGGAGATCGCGGAGAAGCAGAGCGAGAAATATCCAAAAGAGAAAATGGCGCGCGAGCTCACGCGCCTCGGCGCGCAGCTCACCAGCGGCGCAGGATCCGACTACTCCACGTTCACGCTGAACTGCCTGCGCCGGAGCTTCGCCGAGAGCATGGACATCTTCCTCGACGCGCTCGTGCATCCCGTGCTCAACGACAGCGAGCTCGCGCTCGCGCGCGAGCGCCGTCTGAGCGCGCTCAAAGGAGAGACCGAGAATCCCGACGCGTGGATCGAGCGCATTTCGATCGAGAACATCTATGGCGATCATCCCTACGCCGCCAACCCCCTCGGCACCGAGACGCTGGTGAAAGCGGTCACGCCGAAACAACTGCGCGATCTGCATGCGTCCACCGTGACGCGCTCGCGATTGCTGCTCGTCGTGGTCGGAAATGTCACGCGTGCGGAGATCGAGAGCGTGCTGCGGCCGGTGGTGAAAACCATTCCCGCGGGCGACTATCGCGCGATCGACGTTGCCGCGATTCCGAACGCCGACCGGGCCGCGACGAAGCTCGTCGCGCGCGATCTGCCGACGGTATACGTCAGCGGATTCTTCCCCGCGCCGAACGCGAAGGGCGACGACTACGCGGCCATGCTCGTCGCGATGAACATTCTCAGCGATCGCCTCTTCGAGGAGATCCGCACCAAGCGCAATCTCTCCTACGCGGCATTCTCCGGACTGCGCCGGCGCGCGGCCGCCATCGGGCAGCTCTACGTGACCACGCCCGATCCGAATGCGGCCGTGCGCGTGATCCGCGATGAGGTCGAGAAGATGCGCACCACCGCCGTGAGCGAGACGGACCTCAAGGATCAGGTGCGCCAGATGAAGACGCAGACGCTGATGAATCTTCAGGCCGCGGCCGACATCGCCCAGTCCCTCGGCGACTGGGAACTGCTCGGCGGCGACTGGTCGATGTTCGACTCGCTGCTGGCGAAGCTCGACTCGGTCACGCCGGAACAAGTACGCCGCGCCATGGAAAAACACGCGCACCATGTCGACTTTGCGCTGCTCGGCAAAGTCGACGGAGTGGATACGAAACTACTGGAGTCGTTCTAACCGTTGTCCGGCGAGCGCCAACTCCGCACTCCGATCGAGAACAGGATCGAAGGTCTCGATGCCTTTCGCGGCGCGACTGTCGCGGCGATGCTGCTCGTCAACAATCCCGGCACGTGGAGCGCGATCTATGCGCCGCTGAAACATGCCCAGTGGCACGGATGGACGCCGGCCGATCTGATCTTCCCGTTCTTTCTCTTCATCGTCGGCGTGACGACCGAACTTTCGCGGAAAGAGCCGTGGCCAATACTCAGGCGCGGGCTGCTGATCATCCTCTTCGGCCTGCTGCTCAATGCGTTTCCATACTTCTGGCGGTTGGATCACCTGCGCTACATGGGCGTGCTGCAGCGTATCGGCATCGTCTACCTCATCACCGCGTTCCTCGCGCGCGCAATGGAGCCGAAGTCGCATCACTTTCCAAAGGACCGGATCGAGCTGTCGGCGATGATGCGACTCGGCGATCCGCGCATTCCGCTGCTCGCCCTCACGATCTTCATCCTTCTGGTCTACTGGCTCGCGCTCGGATTCGCGCCGCTCGAGCCGCCGGAGAAGACCGTGGCCGCGCAGCTCGATCGCGCGCTCCTCGGAGAGAAGCACATCTCGCCGATCACGAAGACCTGGGATCCCGAGGGGCCGCTGTCGACGCTGCCGTCGATCGCGACGGCGCTGGTGGGCGCGATGGTCGCGCGGTGGGTGCGCGCATCGAAGATTCGCGAGCTGACCACCGCCGGCATCATCGGCGTCGCGATCGGATGGCTGTGGGGATGGATCTTTCCGATCAACAAAGGACTCTGGACCAGCTCCTACGTCCTGTTCACCGCCGGCTTCGCGTGTGTCTTCCTCGCGCTGTTCCTCTGGATCATCGACGTGAAGCGCGTGAAGGGTTGGGCAAAGCCGTTCATCATCTTCGGTCTCAACCCGCTCGTAGCGTTTGTCGGCTCCGGCATCATGGCGCGGCTGCTGAGCATCATCAAAGTGGACGGCGTTTCCCTGCAGGCGTGGAGCTATCGCAGGTTCTTCGCGCCGTGGGTCACGCCGCATTTCGCGTCGTTGCTGTGGGCGGTTTCGGTCGTGCTGATCTGGCTGGCGATTCTCCGAGTCCTGTATCGCCGCGGCATCGCGCTGAGGGTATGACGCGGACCAATCTGGAGCGACGGCTTACGGCTTGCCGCGCATCACGTGCCCGGCGTACTTCCAGACCGAGTCCGGCAAGACGAACCGGCGCCGGCGTGCTTCCCAACGCGCATCGCGCTGCGGATGGTCCGGGATTCTCCAGCTCACGTTCCGCTTGTGCTCCTCGTTCGAGATGACGCGCAGCCACGCTGCCATGGCGCGCGAAGCGTTCGGGCTCGTTGACCGCGAACGCTTCCAGGTCGGCGAAGATGCGCGCCGCCTCGTCCTGTCCGAGCGCCGCGAGGCCTCCCCTCACGTCGGCGCGGATGTCCTCGGACCCAACCGGTATTGCCGACGAACTGGGCGTGACCGCCGTTGCTCACTTCACCGAAGTAATCTCCGATGTGCGCGGCGAGCAGCGCCTCGTGCGGCAGTTCGTCGCGCATATACATCGCGGTGGTTGACGAACATCTGCACATGGATCGTCGGGTCCTCCCGGTAGTGCCCTTCGTCAACCGCGGACTCCGGAACGATGACGTAATCGATCCGCTGCACCGGACGCCTTCGCCAGTTGAGCAGGCCCATCACCGTGAGGATACGACGGGTTGACGGCCGCGTCCCGCTTGACTTTCTACTACGTCGGACGTATTAGTACGTACGATGTATTACGCGAAACGGAACACGAAAACGCAATGAGAAAAGCGGACATCGATCGGGAGCTGGACGAGTTCGGGCGGTTCTCGGAGCCGGCGCTGCTGATTCTCATCAGCCTGGCGGACGGGCCGAAGCATGGATACGCCATGACCGAAGACATCGCCAGCATCGCGGACCTGCGCATGGGACCGGGCACGCTGTATGGCGCGATCGCGCGGCTCGAAGCGCGCGGAATGATCGAGCCTGCCGGTGCGGAAGACCGCCGCAATCCCTATCGCATCACGGCCTTCGGGGAGAAGGCGCTGCGCGCGCGGCTGGCCAGCATTCAGAACGTCGCGCGCGTCGGGCAGCGCCGCCTGGCCAGCGCATGACCTGGTTGCTCGCGCTGTACCCGCCGCGCTGGCGCCGCCGCTATGGCGACGAGCTGCGCGCGTTGATTGGCTCGCGCCCGGTCTCGCTTCACGCCTCGATCGACCTCATCGCTGGCGCCATCGACGCCTGGCTCGAACCACAGCGAATCCCCGTACAGCCGGCTCCGGCCGGCAGAGAAGGAGTCACGATGATCGGAACCATGATGAAGCTCGGTTGTGCCGGATCGGGCCCGCGGGTCACACGCGCGGATGCATGGAAGAGCGCCGCCGTCAGCCTCGGAGGAACGGTTCTTCTCACGGCGCTCTGGTTCGGACTGAAGGTCCGGCTCGGAGACCGTACCGACCTCGACGCCTTTTTGGGGATGGCCTTCCTCGTCCCCTATCTCTTCAGCCTGCGCTACACGTCGCTCAAAGGCCGTTCGCTTGCGACGCAGAGCATCTTCATCGGCGGCATGATTCTCGTGCTGATGCTGATGTTCGGCACCGCAGCGTTGGTCGCCGCGATGATCTAGCCGCCTGCTCGCCTATGGCCCGGCTCGTCGCCGAGCCGTATTGCTTTTGACGACGGATAAGGCCGTCCGCGCGTTGTAACGTTTCGCCGGGTCGGCGCACTATCGAGCCGTGAGACAAACTGCGTTCCTCCTTCTCCTCCTCCTTTTCGCCGCGTCGTGCAAGTCGACGACTCCGTCGCAAGCGCTCGACACCGCATGCAATGCAAACGGCTGCATCTCGATCAGCCAGTTTTCGGCGAACCTCGACGCCGCTCTGAGCGGGAGCGTCGGCTACGTCTCGACCGTCGGCGCGCTGGCCGTCGTGTCCCAGGAAGGGCTCGCGCGCACCACCGCGGACGCGCCCTCGCGACCGATGGACCCCCACCTCCCGACGAACGTCGCGAGCATCAGCAAGGTGATCACCACCATCGGAGTGCTGCAGTCGCTGGCGAACCACAATCGCGACCTCGACGACGAGATCGCGCCGTTCCTGCCGCCCGACTGGACGGAGGGGAACAACGTCGACACGATCACCTTCCGCGAGCTCCTCACCCACCGATCCGGCTTCCGCCAGGGGGACGACAGCTATGCCGGCTTGAAGGCGCAGATCGCGGCGGGCGTGACGACCCTGAACAAGGCGCAGGCCGTGTACAACAATCTCAACTTCTCCATTTTTCGCGTCCTGCTGCCCTACATGGAAGGCTTCAACGATCCCGGAGCGGCCACGCGCGACGCTGCGACGGCGGCGTTCTATGTCGACTACATCCGCCAGAACGTCCTGGAGCCCGCGGGCGTCACCGGCGCCGCCTGTAAGGCACCGGCAGGAACACAGAAGATCCTCTCGTATCCCCTGCCTCCGGGCAGCACGAACGGCACCGATTGGGGTGACTGGACATCCATTTGCGGCGGAGGCGGGTGGGTGATGACCGCCGCCGACATTTACAAAGTGCTGCTCGCATTGACCGGCGGCACGAACCTGCTCACGAACGCGCAGCGCACTGAGATGGACACGAACTGCTTCGGTTGGGATTGTTCGGTGCAGACGCAGAACGACTTCCGCGGCAAGAACGGCATTCTGATCGGCGGCGACGGCAAAGTGTGGCTCTACACCTTCGCCGGCGTGTTCAAAAGGACGGTGCCGGTGGTGGTGGTCGTCAACTCAGACACGCCGAACGGCGCGAACATCACGAACGTGGTCGCGCAGGCGTTTCAGAACGCAGGTGTGCCGAATCCGTGAGCGGCGCGGTGTAGCTGGTCGTCGATAGAGGACGTCCAAGCGCGAGAGTGAAAAAGAGCGGGCATCACGCCCGTTCGAGCCTGGATGGCGGCAATCGCGTTGCCGTCGTATTAACTTGCAAAAATACTACGCCGGCTCAGACAACGGGAACCGTATTGACCACGATCAAGAAAAACGCCGCGCCAGCCGGCACCAGGCGCGGGGAGCAATCGGTGCGCCGGACGATGTTTCGTGGAAAACCGCTTTGTCCAAAAAGTCAGACAAAGACGAACCGATGATCCTCACCGGTACGATTTTTCAGCCCGACAGTAACTCGAGACGGACATTTTCGCGGCTGGATGTTGACTGGCGAGAACGGCAAATATGAATTCAGCTCGATTAAACCCGCGCCTTATCCGCGTCGGACAGAAGCGGCGCCATTCTTTGCGAAGGCGACCCGCTGATTCAGGAGCATGAGAAAACTTCCGACGGAAAGTGGGGCGACTTTACCCTCATCATGAAGCTCGAAAGGGTACAGACCGTATTCTGCGAGGCACGCGAGACTTCCGATTATGGAAGTATTGAGAACCGGTGTGAGAATTCGCGTGTCCACAGTGGTTCTTTAAAACACCAGCCCCCAGCATGAGGGGAAAGGTCCAGATGTGCATTCGATCGACGAGGTCGTTCGCGAGACAGTTCGAATGAGGTCGGTCGATTCCCACGTCTTGAAGCCGCCGTTAAATGGCGAGTCGTCACGATCGAAGAGGATGCCGCCGCGGGCCTCGCATCAGCCACGCGCAACTCCTCGAGAAGGCGGCGAATCAATGGTCCGAGGCGCAGTTCGGAAGCGGGTCCTGGAAAGGTCGTCGCACTCGCCTAACTGTTGCGTTTCAGGACGTTGTTCCTAGCCAGGCGACTGATTGGCGGATTATCGCCGAGCGCAGAATGAGCGCGGTGGTAGTTGTAGAAATGCATATAGGGTGTCAGCCATCGCTTTCGCTCG
>Ga0196977_1000338_pt1 | contig 26241 bp, 25 predicted proteins | sample S3v_1013CmetaG_FD_148634 | JGI IMG/M metagenome (GOLD analysis project Ga0196977, IMG submission 148634) | Soil microbial communities from Anza Borrego desert, Southern California, United States - S3+v_10-13C | ecosystem: Environmental > Terrestrial > Soil > Desert | place: USA: California... | reverse complement strand
CCCATTCCTTCGTTGGCTGCTTCTGGCTTCCTACGTAAAGCGCGATGGTGAGCTTGTCCGCGTGATCATCGATGCCGACCCAGTTGCTAAGATGTGCCATGACCCGTTCCTCCTGTATGTAGCTCTGCACGTGCACCTCGCCGCGTAACCTACGGAAACGTACACGACGGAGCGGGTCACTCCATCTTGTCTAAGCTGTGCGGCCAAGGCCCGCGTGCCGAAGTTCGCCGGCCACGCGCTTGGCAGTTAATTGAGGGGCTTCAGCCCCGGCCCGAAGCCGCGCCGCACCAGCTTCAGCGTGGAGTTAGCCGGCGTCTTAGCGAGCTTTTAGATAATTACAGATGGGCATGGCACCAGTAGCGACCAGCGTCTGTGCGGCGCCGGCATCATGGCACTGCGTTAGCATCGCCAGTTCGTAAGCTCTCTCACAGTTATTCGCCTTCGCCTCGCGAACTGCTTTCTCCATAGCGCAACGCCGATAAGCTCCGGATGATAAACACTCAGGCGCAAGCGTTTCGTACCGCCACGTACAATCTGGAGAACCGGTGTCGGCCAGCGCCCAGATGATGTTTTGCAAAGCCTCGCCCGTGGGTACTGGGACAGAAGCTGAGAAGTTCGGCGTCTCAACCATCTCCGGTGGACATGCGTCTCGTCCGGGCGCGTCGACAATAAATGTCAAGAAGCTAGCATCTTTGCTCCAGCAGAGGCGTGCGAGCCTATAGGCTATGACCGTGCCGTCACTAATCTTGAGTACGTCGGAAGACGTGGCGCCGCCGGCGAAGTTAAGCGCGATGTCGTAAGCGCCCACCTTGGTTGCATTGGCCGTTACACCTGCGGATGCGTTCAGTTTCGCCGAGGTGTCGTGGCCGAAAACCTGCTCCACGGACGTGACGATCCGGAGGTTTGGGACCATCAACAGTCCTCGCAGCTCTGGATCTCCATTCGCTAGCCGTCGCAACTCACCAGCGACTCGCTGACCATCTCGTATCTGCAACATCTGGAGGCGGTACTTGTTCTCGCCCTCTATCTTTGCACTCGCTTCCAAGCTAGCAACGGCTGCCGCAGAAAGCCCGATACGTTTCAGTTCCCGGATGTCACTCTGCGTTCGATCGACGGAACCTGCGTTGTAGACTTGCAACTGCGTCCAGTCAGGAAGTGTGCTTCGTGTGAAGTACGATTCTTCGCCGCGCGGTTCAGCCTTTAGCCCGATGGCACCGAGCATCGCGTCGACCGAACCACGGGCGCGCGTGCCTGGCAACAGGTTGTGGTTAGTGTCCGTGACGCTGTCTGCGAGTCGGCTCGGTGCAGAGGCTGAACAGCCGAAGAACAAGGCAATGGTGACAGCTGATAGCAGGTTTCGCATGGTTCTCTCCTCTCGTGTTTCATAGGAGGAGAGTCTTGAACCCGCCACATCCCTACCCGCCACCGGAAGTGCTAACTCGACTTCGTCTTGGAATCGAGGAGAGCAAAATTACTCTTGCCTGTCGTCCGGCTAACGTCCTTGGTGTAAGCTGCACGGCCGGTCCCGCGTGCCGAAGCCGGAGCGGCACGGCGGTTGCCGCCGATGACGTGCGGAGCACCGAGTGGCGACCTGCAACTGCCGTGACGCCGTCCCGCTGGGCATGACGCAGGCAGCTCGGCTGCCGGGCCGAAGCCGGGCCGTGCCAGCTTCACACCAAAGTTAGGCCGCACACGGGTCGAGGACTACTATTCCGCGAGTTCGAATATCAGCGACGGCCAAAAGGACTTCTCGCTTGCGAAAGCTTGAGGATCGACCTGCCGCATCGCCTTCTTCATCTCGCTCACGATGGTGTCACCGTGCGCCCAGTCATCTCCGCTGTCTCCGGGGCACTCCTTCTGGATCCGGCGGTATGCGGAATCCCAAAGGGTGAGCATCTGTGCAAACGCTCCGACCGAACTATTCGCAAAATTCTTCGTGCCCTGCATGTTCATCTCGAAGCACGAACCATCAGTCAGCCGCCAGAATAACCTCCAGTCGCCGAACGACCCCAGCACAACATCTGTCTGCTCTGGTCCCGGATCTACGGGATACTCGAAGCTAAAGCCCCACCAATCCTGCGCTGGCATCCCGACGAACTGCCACAGTTCGGCAAGGTCACTGCCTGCCAGCCCACCGCTCACCGTCGTCTTCTCACACGGCACGTTGACGTTGCACCAATAGCCGGCAATCTCGTTGAGGATTTCGGGAGCTGTCATCGTGAGTTGGAAGAACTTCTTCGGGCGTGACAATCATAGCAGAGGGTGGGAGCGGCACTTCGGTCAGTACTGAAGAGCAGGACACTTGCAAAGGACGAATCGATGCGTACTTCCGAACACGCTGTGCAGGTTGTAGTGAACCTGAACGTCTGACGAGAGCAGCGGGACGCTGCTTACTGCGCGGGCCAGGCGCGGCTCGATGCTTTCGCGATTGCTGATGACGAATTTCAAACGCGTGACGGCGTGCGTTTGCGGCCCGGCAACGCGGTTCAACCGACGGGGGAGGAACGGTGACACCCTGAACGTCAGTTTCACGACGACGCAGTATGCATGTACGTATGCCGCCGCACATCTATTGTAGACTTGTATGCTACTGAGACGGTCGGGCAGCGTTCCGACGCTTCCGCACCGCGCGGTCCCCCACCTGCTGAATGCGCCTGCAGATCATACAGGTGCGCTGAGCTTTATAGAGATGTGCCGTCGCGGAGATGTTGATTGGTCGGCCTAACTCTTATGTCGACAGATCCGCGTAGCGAGGTTCACTTGCGTTACGCAGCGGGCCTGTCCTGTTATGTCAGCGAAGTCCACCGCGAATTTGCAGATGGCGAAACGATCACGTGACGGGTAGCACCGTATGTTCCTTCGGTTCGCTCGTCGCGTAGCAAAGTGCGGTCTCCACGTTCGTGTCGTGTAGCGCGGCAGGTTCCATCCGTAGAAGCATCGTGGCGCGTGCGACAGGGTCGCTCGAAGAGCCCCGCGCCGCGCCGGCATATTGACACCGCACGCCCCTGTTCCTACCCTCTGACTGGCACTCCAACCCCTGGACTGCCAACAGGCTCATGGTGGCGCGACACGAACTGCACGACTCGGATCTCGATCCGCGCGCCCGCGAGGTGCTGCGCGAGATCATCCTGCAGCACATCGCCAACGGCGAGCCCATCGGTTCGCGCACACTCGCCAAGTGCGGCAAGTTCCAGCTCTCGCCGGCCAGCCTCCGCAACGTCATGGCCGACCTCGAAGACCTCGGCTTCCTCCAGCAGCCGCACACTTCCGCGGGCCGCATCCCCACCGACCGCGGCTACCGCTACTTCATCAACCACCTGATGAAATCGCGTGCGCTCACGCTCCGCGAGCGCGAGACCATCGACGACGAAGTCGGCCACGCCACCGAGATCGATGAAGTGCTCCACCTCTCCAGCGCCCTGCTCTCGAAGCTCAGCGACCAGGTCGGCCTGATCTTCATGCCCACGCTGCTGCAGTTCGCGATCCGCTCGATGGACTTCATCCTCGTCGCCGAGAACAAGATCATGTGCGTCGCCGTCGGCACGAACGGCGTCGTGGTCAACAAAGTGATCGAGACGCGCTACGTGTGCACGCGCGACGAACTCGAAAAAATCAGCCGCTACATCACCACCGAATTCGCAGGCTGCACGCTCGACGTGATCCGCCGCCGCCTGATCCGCATGACCGAACAGGAACGCGCGCACCACGATCAGATGCTGCAGAAGACGATCTCCCTCGGCATCGAAGCCGTCAACGACGTCGTGCCGTTCGAGCACGAGCTGTACGTCGAAGGGGCGGCGTCGATCCTCAACAAACCCGAGTTCGCGGACGCGGCCTCGCTGCGCAAGACCTTCCTGGCATTGCAGGAAAAAGAAAAGCTCATCGAGATCCTCGAGACCTGCCTCAATGAAGAAGGGCTGCAGATCCTGGTCGGATCCGAGAGCGACTTCACACAGATCCACAACTTCAGTATCGTCGCGCGCCGCTACGGCTCCAGCTCGGCGCCGCTGGGCATGGTCGGCATCATCGGCCCCATGCGCATGGAGTACGCGCGCATGGCCCCGCTGGTCGATTACCTGAGCCGAGCGCTCAGCCGCAAGATCGAAGAAGATCAGGTGCGGCAGTAGCATAGGGTGCTGGAGCGACGGGCTCTCAGCCCGTCCGAACGCGAAAAGAGAAAGAGCAACTGATGGACGAGAAAGAAGCCGACGACACTTACATCATCGAAGACACCGGCGAGTCGATCGAGGAGATCGAGCGCGAGATGAACGAGGCCGCGCAGGAAGCACTCGAAGAGGAAGCGGTCGCCGAGCCGGTCTCGGTCTCCGCCGACACGCCGTCGACCGATGAAGGACTGCGCGCGGAAAACCAGGAGCTCAAGAATCGCTATCTGCGCACGCTCGCGGACTTTGACAATCTGCGCAAACGCACGGAGCGCGAGAAAACCGATTTCTTCCGCTACGCCACCGCGGCCGTGCTCAAGGACGTGCTGCCGGTCCTCGACAATTTCGATCGCGCGCTCGAGCATTCCGAGGCGGATGACGAGTTCCACAAAGGCGTGGAGCTGATCTACAAGCAGCTCCAGGACGTCCTGTACAAGCATGGGCTGCGGCCAATCGAAGAGTCGGGCGTCCACTTCGATCCGAACGTCCATGAAGCCGTCGTGCGGGAAGAGAATGCCTCCGTTCCCTCCCATACCGTGACCGCCGTTCTGCAAAAGGGTTATTTCCTCCACGACCGCCTGTTGCGGCCGGCGCTGGTGAAGGTCGCGGTCGGCGGCCCCGACAATCCGGCGTAGTACGCTTATTCACTGCAAGAATGCCCAAAATCATCGGAATCGATCTCGGCACGACGAACTCGTGCGTGGCAGTCGTCGACGTCACGACTCCCCAGGTGATCCCGAACCGCGAAGGCAGCCGCACCACGCCTTCGGTGGTCGGGTTCACCGAGGACGGCGAGCGGCTGGTCGGCCAGATCGCGAAGCGCCAGGCGATCACGAATCCCTTCAACACCGTCTTCGCCATCAAGCGCCTGATCGGCCGCAAATACGATTCCGAAGAGGTCGCGCACGCGAAGAACATCCTGCCGTACACGATCGTCCCGGCGCACAACGGCGACGTAAAGGTGCGCATCCGCGACCGCGAGTTTTCGGCCGAGGAGATCTCGGCATTCGTGCTGATGGAGATCAAGGCCTTCGCCGAGGATTTCCTCGGCGAGGAGATCAAGGAAGCGATCATCACCGTCCCCGCGTACTTCAACGACTCGCAGCGGCAGGCGACGCGCGACGCCGGCAAGATCGCTGGACTGGAAGTGCTGCGCATCATCAACGAGCCGACCGCCGCGGCGCTCGCATACGGCCTCGAGAACAAGGAAAACCAGATCGTCGCAGTCTATGACCTCGGCGGCGGCACCTTCGACGTCTCGATCCTCAAGCTCGAGGACGGCCTCTTCGAAGTGCTCTCGACCTCGGGTGACACGTACCTCGGCGGCGAAGACTTCGACAAGCGCGTCATGGATCGCCTGCTCGAGGTCTTCAAGAACGAGACGGGCATCGATCTCCACGACGACCGCATGGCGCTGCAGCGTTTGAAGGAAGCGGCCGAGCGCGCGAAGTGCGAGCTGTCGATGGAGCAGGAGTCGCGCGTCACGCTGCCGTTCATCTCGGCGGACGACGCGGGGCCGAAACACCTCAACTACGTGCTCACGCGCCGCGAGCTGGAGTCGCTCGTCGAAGACCTCATCCAGCGCACCATCGATCCGGTCAACGACGCGCTGAAAGCGGCGGGAGTGACGCCGCGGCAGATCGATGAGATCGTGCTGGTCGGCGGCCAGACCCGCATGCCGAAAGTCATCGAGGCCGTGAAGAAGGTCTTCGGCAAGGATCCGAACCGCAACATCAATCCTGATGAAGTCGTCGCGGTCGGCGCTGCCATTCAGGGCGGCATCCTGCGCGGCGACATCAAGGACATGGTCCTGCTCGACGTCACGCCGCTGTCGCTCGGCGTCGAAACGCGCGGCGGCCTGTTCCAGAAACTGATCGACCGCAACGCCACCATCCCCACGAAGAACTCGCTGATCTTCACCACGGTCGCCGACAACCAGACCCGCGTGACCGTGCACGTGTTGCAGGGCGAGCGCGAGTTCGCGAACGAGAACAAGTCGCTCGGCAAGTTCGACCTGATCGGCATCCCCTCAGCGCCGCGCGGCGTGCCGCAGATCGAGGTCACGTTCGCGATCGATTCGAACGGCATCGTCAACGTCACCGCGCGCGATCAGGCCACGTCGCAGTCGCAGGGCGTGCAGATCAATCCCGCCGGCGGCCTCTCGAAAGACGAGATCGACCGCATCATCAACGACGCCTCCGCACACCAGCGCGCCGACTCACTCCGCCGCGAGCTGCGCGTGCTCGCCAACAAGCTCGATGGAATGATCTACACGAACGACAAGGTTTTCCGCGAGTTCGGAAAGCTTCTCAAGGAAGACGAACGGGAACGCGTGCAGAAGATCATCAACCGCGCCAAGGAAGCCGTCGGCACGGATGACAAGCAACAGATCAACGATGCGGTCTTCGAACTGCAGACCGCCGCGCGCATCCTCACCAGCGTCATGCTGTACAACCCGCTCAAGACCATGTCGTCGAGCAGCGAACCCAGTACCTAATGTCCACCATCGAGAAACGTGATTACTACGAGGTCCTCGGCGTCGCGCGTACCGCGAGCGTCGACGACATCAAGAAGTCGTACCGCAAGCTCGCGCTGAAATATCACCCCGACAAGAACCCGGGCGACAAGGACGCGGAAGAGAAGTTCAAGGAAGCGGCCGAGGCGTATGGGGTGCTGGCCGATGAGGAGAAGCGCGCGCGGTATGACCGCTACGGACATCAGGGCATCTCCGGCGCCGGAGGCTTCGACCCGAATCAGTTCGCCGACTTCGGCGACATCCTCGGCGATCTCTTCGGCTTCGGCGACTTCTTCGGCACGCGCGGGCGGCGCGGTACGCGCGCGGCGCGCGGCAACGATCTCCGCTACGACCTTCACCTCGAGTTCATGGAGGCGGTGTTCGGCAAGGAAGTGACGCTGAACATCCCGCGCACGATCGGTTGCACGACGTGCAACGGCTCGGGCGCGAAGCCGGGGACACAGCCGGTGGCGTGCACCGGTTGTGGCGGCCGCGGACAGATCCGCTACTCGCAGGGTTTCTTCGCGGTGGCGCGCACGTGCCCGCAGTGCGGCGGCGCCGGTACGTTCAAGGATCCTTGCGCGACGTGCAACGGCGCGGGGCGCGTGCGCGAGGAGAAGCAGATCACGGTGAAGATCCCCCCCGGCGTCGATGACGGCTCGCGCCGCGTGCCCGGACAGGGCGACGCGGGATCCAACGGCGGACCTCCTGGCGATCTGTATGTCTTCATCCATGTGGGCGAGCACCCGACGTTCCGGCGCCGCGACTTCGACATTCACTCCGAGCACACCATCAATTTCACGCAGGCCGCACTCGGCGGCGACACGGAAATCGTGACCGTCGACGGTGTCGAGTCGCTGAAGATCGCGCCGGGCACGCAGCCCAATCAGGTGATCCGCCTGCGCGGCAAAGGCGTGCCGTCGCTCGACGGCAACGGCCGCGGCGATCACTACGTGCACATCGCGGTGCGCATCCCGTCGGCGTTGAACGAAGAGCAGCGCACGCTGCTCGAGCGCCTGGCGGCGATCGAAGGCGAGAACCCGCCCGGCGAAAAGGGCGTGTTCGAAAAAGTGAAAGAGTTTTTTTCGTAGGGAACGCCGGCGTCCCGCCGGCTGAACAGGCGCCGTCTCGGCGCCGTCCCCCACCCGAGGCGGGACGCCGCGTGCTCAGCCGGCGAGACGCCGGCGTTCCGTATGGTTTCTATCGCAGGTTCTCGCGTGTCTGATTGCGCATGGATCTGTCGTCGACGCACGTTCACTATCCGCCGTCGTATACGCTGCCCGTACTCTTCTGTGTCCTTTGGACGTTCATCGTATTGGCACTGTTGACGCGGCGAGGCCGCTCGGCGGGTCCTGTCGCCGCCGCCCTCGTTCCGCTCGCGCTATTCACGGCTGCCACGTGCGTAGGCCTGATCAACACGACGCGCGGAATGGCCATCAGCGGTTCAGGCGGCCGCGCATCAGTGGCGGCAGGAATCGCTGAGTCGTTCGGCGCGCTTTACGCGGCCGCGTTCTTCATGGCGACCGTGGCGGTCTTCGCTGCGATCCGCCTACATCGTCCGTTCGCCGATCGGCTCACGGCGACGCTCTTCGCCGTGCTGATGATCGACATCGTCGCTGCGCGCGTGGCAGCCGGAACGCTCGCGCAGATGACGTGGCAGTCATACGTCGCTGCCGCAGGCGTCATCACCGCTCTCCTGATCGCGATCATTGCCGTTGTCTGGACAGTCCTTGTCGGCCGCGGCCGCGTGAACTCGCGCGCTCTGCCGTACGGGATCACCATCATGCTTGCGGTCGCGGTGATTGCCGGCGTAATGGTGTGGCAGACGATTCAGCAATACAGAGCGATCGCGATGTACGGATAGAATCGCGCCGCATGGCCGATCAGTTTTCGCGTTGGCGTCCCCACCCGTGGCATGGACTCACTGCCGGCGATGACGCGCCGCGCGTCGTCAACGTCTTCGTCGAGATCACGCCGTTCGATCTCATCAAGTACGAGGTCGACAAGTCTTCCGGCTATCTGAAAGTCGATCGGCCGCAGCGCACTTCGTCGCAGCCGCCCGCGCTGTACGGCTTCGTGCCGCAGACGTACTGCGCGGAGCGCGTCACGAAACTCTCGCCGGTCGCAACGCGCGGCGACGGCGATCCGCTCGACATCTGCGTCCTCAGCGAGCGTCCCATTTCCAAGTCCGAGATCATCATCGCGGCGCGCGTCATCGGCGGACTGCAGCTCATCGACCGCGGCGAAGCGGACGACAAGATCATCGCCGTGCTGCAAGGCGACTATGTCTGGGGCGACGCGAACGACATCGCCGACGTGCCGCCCGTTCTCGTCGAACGGCTCGAGCACTACTTCAGCACGTACAAGCTCGTGCCGGGCGAAGGGGAGAAGATCCGCGTGGCCGGGACCTACGGCTACGAACACGCCGCCGCCGTGGTGCAGGCCGCGATGGAGGACTATCGCGCGCACTTTGGATCCGGCGACGCGTGATCGACTTCATCCTCGCGATCGAGTTCGAAGATCCCGCGGACGAGGACGTGATCGTCGCGAAACTCTTCCTCACGAAATCGACCGGCAGTACGGCGACGCAGAACACGATCGAGGCTTACTTCGACTCGGCCGCAGATCGCGACGCGGCGGCGGAAGTGCTGCGCGATTTCGAGCTGCGCACCTTCGACCGCGAACGCAGCGACTGGCTGGCGCTGTATCAGCAATCGCTACAGCCGCTCTACATCGGCGCGCGGTTCGTGGTCGTGCCCGATGCGTCGCTGCTGCCCGAAGACTCCGACCGCCTCACGCTGATCGTGCCGCAGGAACAGGCCTTTGGTACTGGCTCCCATGAAACGACGTGGCTGTGCATCGAGCTGCTGGAGGCGCTGACGCTCGCCGGCAAGCGCGGTCTCGACGTCGGCGCCGGCAGCGGCATCCTCGCCCTGGCCATGCACCGCCTCGGCGCGCGCAAAGCGATCGCGTTCGACAACGACAACGACGCGTACGGCGCGTTGCGCGACAACCGCATCCGCAACAGTGTCGCGGAAAGCGAGATGCCGGTGTTCATCGGCGGCGTCGAAGCCGTGCGCGGCGGCACGTTCGACGTCGTGACCATGAACATCATTCCCGAGGTGATCATCCCGCTCCTCGGCGACATCACGGCGCGCATCGATGTCGACGGATACCTGCTGCTCAGCGGCATCCTCGTGATCAAGCGCGATGACGTGGTCGCGGCCGCGCGCGCTCACCGGATGATGCCGGTCAGTGAACGGACGAAAGGGGAGTGGTGGGCGGGAGTGTTTCAGCGCCACCCCGAGTAGCCCTCGCCCCGCTTGCGGGGAGAGGGTGGGCCGAAGGCCGGGTGAGGGGGCGTTCTCGCGCCGCGCTCCACGAAGGACCCGTCATCCGCCTTCGGCGCCCGGGTAATCGCGGCGCGTCGCGCCGGTGTAGATCTGCCGCGGACGCGCGATCTTCTGATCGGGATCGCCCAGCATCTCCTGCCACTGCGACAGCCAGCCCGACACGCGCGGAATCGCGAACAGCACCGTGAAGATGCTGGTCGGGAAGCGCATGGCCTGGTAGATCAGTCCCGAATAGAAGTCGACGTTCGGATACAGCTTGCGCTTGACGAAGTACTCGTCTTCGAGCGCGATCCGCTCCAGCTCGAGCGCGATGTCGAGCAGCGGATTGCGGCCCGTCACTTCGAACACTTCGTCCGCGACCTGCTTGATGATCTTCGCGCGCGGATCATAGTTCTTGTAGACGCGGTGGCCGAAGCCCATCAGGCGTCCGCCTTCGCCGCTCTTCACGCGCTTGATGAATTCAGGCACGTTGTTGACGGACCCGATCTCCTCGAGCATCTGCAGTACGGCTTCATTCGCGCCGCCGTGCAGCGGGCCGTAGAGCGCCGCGGCTGCGGCCGCGACTGCAGAATACGGATCGACGTGCGAGCTGCCGACGGCGCGCATCGCGTTCGTCGAGCAGTTCTGTTCGTGATCGGCGTGCAGGATGAAGAGGACGTCCAGCGCACGCTCGAGCACGGGGTTCGGCGTGTACTTCACCTCCGTCATCTTGTACATCATGTTCAGGAAGTTGCCGGTGTACGAGAGATCGTTGTCCGGATACGCGTACGGCATCCCGACCGTGCTGCGGTAGTTGAACGCGGCGATGGTGATGACCTTGGCGATGATGCGATGGATCTGCTTCCTCCGCGTTTCCGGATCGAAGATGTCCTTCGCCTCCGGATAGAAGGTGCCGAGGGCCGCCATCGATGCGATGAAGCGCCCCATCGGATGCGCGTTGTAGCGGAACGAGTCGATCAGCCTGCGAAAGTTCTCGTTGAGGATGGTGTGATGGGTGATGGTGTGCTGCCACTGCGTGAGCTCATCGCCCCTGGGGAGCTCGCCATGCAGGAGCAGGTATGCGACTTCGAGATAGGTGCTCTTCTCGGCGAGCTGCTCGATCGGATAGCCGCGGTATTCGAGGATGCCTTTGTCGCCGTCGATGAACGTGATGGCGCTGCGGCACGCGGCCGTGTTCATGAATGCCGGGTCGTACGTCATCATCCCGAAGTCGTCGTCGTTGACTTTGATCTTGCGGAGATCGATGGCCCTGATCGTGTCATCCGTAATGGGGACTTCGTACGACTTGCCGTTTCGATTGTCGGTGACGGTCAGCGTGTCGGCCATGGGACGCGTAATCTACTACAAGTCCCCGAAGCGCGATGTGATGACGGCGATGCCTGCAATCGCGGCCGTTTCCGCGCGCAATCGACGCGGTCCGAGGCGCTGAAAAAGACAGCCGGCGACGCGGGCATCGCGCAGTTCGTCGTCGCTCCAGCCGCCTTCCGGTCCGATCATCAGCGTGACTGAATCGAGCCGCTCGATCGCTGCCGGTTCGGCGTCAGCGTCGAAGAGGATTTTCGTCTCGGCGTCGCGTAAGACGTCAGCGAAAGCGCGCGGCTCTTCGATGCGCGGGACCGCGGTGCGGCCGGATTGTTTGACCGCTTCGAAGATGATGCGCTCCCATCGCTCGCGCTTGTTCGCGTAGCGTTCCGGGCGCAACTCGACACGCTCGGTGACAAGCGGCACGAACGAACGCACACCGAGCTCGGTCGCTTTCTGCAGCACGAGCTCGAACTTTTCGAGCTGAATGATCGCCATCGCCAGCCGCGCGTTCAGCGCCGATTCGCGCGACGGCAGCGCGTCGCCGGTGGTGATCACGGCGTGCTCGCGATCGAGGTGCTCGACGATGCCGCGACAGGCGTTGCCGGCGCGATCGAAAAGCTCGACCTCTTCTCCGGCGCGCACGCGCACGACGCGCACCGAGTGATGGAACTCATCGCCGCGCACGGTGACCTCGGGCGGCGTGATCGTGTCGACGAAGATGCGATGCCGCATGGCGGAAAGTCTATCGGAACGCCGGCGAGACGCCGGCCTTCCGCTACACTTTCGGCGTGGGCGAAGCTCTCGAACGTTTGCGTGCCGCGCAAAAGGTCGCCTTTGTTTTCTCGGGCGGCTCCTCCCGTTGCGCGTTTCAGGTCGGCGCAGTCGAGCGGCTTCTCGAGCTCGGCGTCGTGCCCTCGATGACCGTCGGCGTGTCGGCCGGCGCGTGGAACGCCGCCTTCGTGGCGGCGCGCATCGAAAAGCGAATGCGCTTCGCCTGGAGGTCGTTCGCGCGCATGCCGGAGTTCGACCTGCGCAATGTCTTCGCCGAGCTTTCGCCGTGGCGCTATGCGGAAATGCATCGCCGCAACTTCGCGCGCTTCATCGGCAATCGCCTGCATGCGCCGGACGCGCTTCCGTGCTTCATTTCCGTGACGCGATTGCGCGATCGCAACGGTCTGCTCATCGCCGCGCGCGACGTCGAGAAGGCGGTCGATCTGCTGCTCGCCGCGAACTACCTGCCGCCGTTTTACACGCGCGCGCCGCGCGTCTTCGGCGAACGCTGCGGCGACGGCGGCATCACGGACAACGCACCGTACGAGCTTGCGCTCGAGCAGGGTTGCGACGCGGTCGTGCTGATCTGCCTGAAAGGTGAATCGGAAGGCGGCATCTACAAGAGCACCGCCGACACCGATCACGAGATCCCGCCCTCGCTCCGCGACCGCGTGATCGTGATTCGTCCGCGGCATCGACTGCCATACGCGTTCGTCGAGCGGCGCTGGTCGCGTCTCACGGAGCTGATGACGCTCGGTGATCTCCGCACCCGCGAAATCCTCCTCGGCGAACGGCACGCCGAAACCGACGTCCGAGCGCCAGGCGAATCGCCTAGCGTGCGGCTTCTGCGGCTGTGGCGTTTCCTGACAGGCGGCCCCGGATCGCCGGCAGAAGGGCGAGCCCCGGCAGAGCCAGCGCAGCGGTGAGCCAGTAGTACTTCGCGTAGCCGAGGTCTTGCGCGAAGTAGCCGCTGAGCGCGAACGCGAACGTACGGCCGACGCCGAACAGCGCGCTGAGCATCGCGTACTCCGTCGCCGCGTTGTCTCGATCGCAGATGTACATCAGGAATGAGAGGAACGCCGCGGTTCCGAGTCCGCCACAGAACGTCTCGACGATTGCAGCACCGTAGAGCGCAGGACGGCCGCCGTTTGTCGTGGCCACGATCGCGTACGTGAAGTTCGACAGCATCTGCACGACGCCGAGGACGAAGAGGCCGCGATAGACGCCGAAGCGCGTGACGAATGCGCCGCCGGCGATCGCGCCGAGAATGGTGCAGATCATCCCCAGCGTCGTCGTGACGTTCCCCACTTCGGTCGCACTGAACCCGCGCGACACCCAGTACGGGCGGATCATCGGCGTCAGCGCGTTGTCGCCGAGTCGATACAGAAGGATCACGGCGAGCAGCAACAGTGCGCCCGGCTGCGAGAGCCAGGTCATGAGGCCGCGGAGCGGGTTCTCGCGTTTTTCGCCGGTGCCGCGTTCCGCCGGCGCGGTAAGCGCTGTGAGCACGAGCACGATCAGCGGCACGAGCGCCGCGATCAGAAACGCGCTGCGCCAGCCGATGACGTCCGCGATCATCGCGACGCCCCCGCCGGCGACGATCATCGCGCCGCGAAACGCGGCCACGCGCGCGGAGTTCACGATGCCGAGGAGGTGCGACGGCGTGATGCGAATCGCGAGCGCGTCGATGGCGATGTCCTGCGTCGCCGAAGCGAAGACGAGCACGATCAACGCTCCCCAGAAGACGGGGCTCGCGGGCGGCACCAGACCGAGCGTAGCCAGCGAGAGCGCGAGCACGACCAGCGAGCCGAACATCCAGGCGCGATACGTGGCGAACGCATCGATGAGTGGCGACCAGAAGAACTTCAGCGTCCAGATGATGCCGACGCTGCCGATGAGTCCGATCGTGCCGAGGTCGATCTTCGCGAAGGCGAGGTAGAGGTTCACCGTCTCGTTGACGATGCCGAACGGAAATCCTTCCGAAAAATAGAGGATGCAAGCGAGCGCGGGTATTGTCCAGCGCTGGTTATTTTGAGAGATCAAGCACGGTCCTTGCTCTGATTGTCAGCGAAGGAGGAGTCAAATGCGAAGAGCTACTTTGGTGCTGGCGGCACTGCTGATGACCGCGGCCTGCGGTTCGATGGGGGACGGTGGCCTGGGCAGCATCGGCGACATCATTCTCGGCAGTCCGTCGAGCACGCAATCGTCCGATGTGAAGGGCACGGTGTCGTCGATCGACACGAACGCGCGGCGCATCGACCTGAACGTGACATACGTGAACAACCTGCGCGACGACAACAACGGTCAGCGCGGTTCAATCTACTACGACAACAACACGCGAGTGACGTATCAGGGCCGCGACTACGCCGTGACGGACCTCGAGCGCGGCGATGAGATCGAAGTGACCGGCGTGGCCGACAACGGACGGTACATCGCGCAGCAGATCATGGTCGTGCGCGACGCAACGTAGCGGTTTGCTGAGTTGTCGGTCACCGCGCTTCGCGCGGGGTTGTCTGTGCAGTCGTGTGCTTCCGGGACTTGGATCGCAAGCGCCTTCACACAAGACCCCGCGCGCCAGTGCGGTAACCCCGCTTCGTCGTCAGCGCGTCGAATCCTGTTTCGGCAAGGCGCTCCGCCTAACGACTATCACCCAGCGGCACGAGCATCAGCTGTGCGTCGACGGCACGCATTGCACCGACCATTGACGCCGATTGCTGCCGGAGGGTTGCGTCGAGAAACGTCCTGAGACAATCGCGGATGATCTCCAGGTTGCGACGCGACCGTTCCGGTGTGCCTCCCCATGGTTCCGCTTCCGGCTTGTTGAGATCGTAATAGGAGAAGTGACTGAAGCCCGGGCTGATCACGTACGCGAGCACACCGCGCGCGGCATTCGAATACTGCTCGACCGTCTGCCGATGTCCCGCCGACTCGAGGAATTCCCTGTTTCGCTGACGACGCTTTTCGAAACCGTCGTCCGTTTCGATCGGCATCTTCACCGGTGACGGACCGCCGTAAAGCGCGAGCAGCGGCTGCGTGGTCGGCTGATATTTCTGGCCGGCGTCCAGGCCGCCATCGAGATTGACACACGCCTGGAAGCGCCGATCCGTTGCGCACGAGGCGACCGACGTCATCCCGCCGAGCGAATGTCCTGCGGCGGCGGCGCGGTCGAGGTCGAGGCGGCCGCGGAGCGGCGACGCGATCTCACCCGCATGAATGCGCGCCAGCTGGTCGAGCACGAAGCTGTTGTCTCGTGCTCCCACATCGTGGCGCGTCCGATGAAATGCCGCGCGCTCGGCCGGCGTCCTCTGCGGATCATGCTCCCACTCTTTCTGTTTCAGCACGCGCCCGTCCGGCATGGCCACGAGATCTGCGTCGTACGGATGCTCGACCGCCGCGACGACGTACCCGTGGCTGGCCAGTTCCTCGAGAACAGCCGAGTAAAAGAGCACCTGAATTCCTCCGCCGTGTGAGAACACGACGATTGGAAATCGTCGCGGCGACTTCGCCGGAGGCGGATGGTCGAGCGCGTGACCGCGGAGCGCTTTCAACATCGCGTAGGAGCCGCCGAAGTCTTCGCGCAGGTAGTTCTTCTGAATGTGCTCGTCGGCGTAATTCTCGAGCAGCTCCAGGTCGGGATGATAGGGCGCCGTCCTGGTGCGGTGGCTGCGTTGCGCGGGATAGAAGACATGCACGCGCACTTCGCGGGGCGCGGGCGGCGTCGCTAGTTCATCGATTCGGTTCGTGTCGCGCCACACGTATGTGACGCGGCCGATCGGGTACTTGCCGGTGGGAGGAAGCAGTTCGGTGGCGGACGCGTCGGCGGCGAGAGCGGCAATGGTCAGCGCAAGGACGATTCGACGTAGTTGCACATCTTCGGTACGACCCACGACGGGCAAGGTTACGCAGAACGGCGTTCGGCCCGTCAGCGCGTCGAAAACACCGTCACCGGCAACTTCAGCCTGCCCACCGGCGTGTCGTAGTACGCGTTGCCGCGCAGCTCATATTTGGCGCGCTGGCGGCCGCTCACGATGTCCACCATCTCCGACCATAGGTTGCGGATGTTCTGGTAACCGATGCGCGTGCGCAGTTGCACGTCGCCGCGGCCGTTCGCCGGGATGCTGATGTTCTGCTGGCTGATGCTGTCCAGCACGCGCGACTCGTTGATGAACAGGTTGAAGTCGATCTGATCGAGGCGCAGGCCGACGCGGTTCGGATTGTCCACTTCCAGTGCGAAATCGATATCGATCGAGGACTGTGACAGCGGGATGGCGATGTCGAGCCGCGGGTGGATATTGCGGATCGAATAACGCGGGTTCTCGATATCCAGCGCGCTTTGAATGGCCGAACATCCCGAGAGCAGAAAAACGGCCGCTCCGGCGGAGATGCTGAGGAACGCCAGGAATGCGCCGAGAGTCAGAGGGTTGCGTTTCATGGCCGCCGGTTGTGCAAATGGCGTGTCAGGAACTTCGGATAGAATCCGCCGTGGTCCACCCGTTGCACCAGCGGCAGGGCGGGAAACGCCAGCACCCGAGGAGATGACCGAGTGAGGACGACCGCCATTGTCGCGGCTTACAACGAGGAGAGAACGATTGCTGCCGTCCTCCACGCGCTCACGGGCAGCCCACTGATCGACGAAGTGATCGTCGTCAGCGACGGTTCCGAAGACCGGACGGTCGAGATCGCCAGAGGCTTCGACGGAGTCCGCACCGTCGCCCTTCGCGAGAATCACGGGAAAGGCTTCGCCATGGCCGTCGGCGTCGCCAACGCATCCAACGACACACTCTTCTTCTGTGACGGCGACATGTACAACGTCACCGAGGAGCACATCACCGCGCTGGTGATGCCGGTGCTGCGTGGCGAATGCGACATGAACATCGGCATTCGCAATCGCGGACCGGTGAAGAATTTCCTGCACCTGAAGATGAAGTGCGGGCCGATCCTCTCGGGCATTCGCGTGATGCGCCGCGCCGTGTTCGAGACCGTGCCGCCGCAGTACCAGTCGCACTACAAGATCGAAGCGGCGCTGAACTGCTTCTGCGCGAGTGCTGGATATCGCCAGCAGGAAACGATCATCTACGGCCTCGATCACGTCATCAAGGAATCGAAGCTGGGACTCGCGGACGGGTTGCACGCGCGCTGGAGGATGTCGCGCGAGGTCTTCCTGCTGCTCTTCGATCTGTACGTGTTCGAGACGTGGCGCTGGCGCGAGCCGGCCGAGCTGCCGGTCGCTGAATACGATCTCTTCGAGTGATTCCCTCATCCGCCCTTCGGGCACCTTCTCTCCTTGCGAAGGGGAGAAGGCTACGTAGGTAACCCTCGCCCCGCGTGCGGGGAGAGGGTGGCCGCAGGCCGGGTGAGGGGCTGCCTGACTACCGGCTCGAGAACGACTGGGCCAGGTTCTTGATGAACGATTTGCGGAAGTTGCCGGTCGGCGCTTCGAAATAGGAGATGACGCGCACGGACACCGGCGATTCGGCATCGATGCGATAGCGATCGCCGTCCGACAATGCTTTCGCGTGGAACACGATCGAGCGCTCCGTGCCCGCCGCAACGCTCTCACGGAAGAAGTAGCTCGAGTGCGGCAAGACGTACGATCCTGCTGTTCCAACGGTCTGAATCTGGATCTGCCGCAGCGTGATCGCTACCGCGCCGGGATTCGTGACGCGCAACGCATACTTCATCTCGATCTGCCCGCTCTCCCAGTTCAGTTGCTGAGGACCGACGAGCTGCACGATGTCCACTCGCGGCTGGACCATCGGCGGCGCCTTCATCGCAGTTTTCGCCGCGGGTGTGGTCTCGGTCTGCGTGCCGCGGAAGAATCCGCAACCGGCGAGCAATGCACAAGCGGCGAGGGCGGCCAGAGTTCTCATCGGCGAATCTTACGCCGCTACTGGCTTTTTGATTGCTTTCAAAATCGTCACGAATGCACCGACACGACACGATTGACCGAATTTCGCCGACGCTCGAGCCCGATCAGCCCGTTCTACTGCATCAGAACTGGCATCACCTGCTGTTCCTGCACTGGGAAGTGCCGGTGGCCGAACTGCAGTCGTTGCTGCCAGTCGGTCTCACCGTCGACACGTTCGAAGGGAAGGCATTCGTCGGGCTGGTGCCATTCACCCTCACAGGCGTTCGGCCCGTGATGGTGCCGCCGCTGCCGTGGATCTCCTCCTTTCACGAAATCAACGTCCGCACCTACGTGCACCTCGGCGGCCGCGATCCGGGCGTGTGGTTCTTCAGTCTCGACGCGTCGAGCGCGATCGCCGTGGCGGCCGCGCGCGCCGCGTACAAGCTGCCGTACTTCGGCGCCGACATCGATTTCCGCGTGCAATCGGGCGCGATACCTTCAATCGAGTTCGACGCTCGCCGCACCGATGAACGCGGCACGACGCCCGCGACCGCGCGCATGCGCTATCAACCGGTCGAAGGTCCTGCCACCGCCTCCGCGCCGGGAACGCTCGAGCATTTCCTGATCGAGCGCTACATCCTCTACGCCGAGGATGAGCAGCGCCAGTTGCATCGCGCGCGCGTGCATCATCAGCCGTATCCTGTACAGCGAGTCGACGTCGATGGACTCGAGGAAACGCTGATCTGGGCGGCCGGCATCAAACGTCACGAGCAGCCCGCGTATCGGCATTACGCGAGCGAAGTGAACGTGAACGTGTATCCACTGGAACGCTGCTGACCGTCCGCTCCTATACTGTGCTCCGGTCTACCCGTGTCCGAGACCCCTCCAATCCGCCAGCGTTCCACGCCTCACGTCGAAACCTTGCTTCGTGAGACCGAGCGACGGCTGCGCCGTCACAACACCGTCCTGGTCGAGCTGACGCGCCGTTCGTCCATCCATTCCGGCAATCTCGCCGAGGCGTTGCGCGACATCGCCGGGGCCGCGGCCGAGACGCTCGAAGTCGAGCGCGTCGGCGTCTGGTTCTACACGTCATCCCGCCAGTCCATTCGTTGCGATGAACTGTATGAGCGCACGCTCGGCGTCCATTCCGGCGGCGGCGAGCTGCACGCCGCGCAGTATCCGGTGTACTTCAAAGCGGTCGAGACCGAGCGCGTGATCTCCGCGCACGACGCGCGACTCGATCCGCGCACGAGCGCATTCACGGAGACCTACCTCGTCCCGTTCGGCGTCACCTCGATGCTCGACGTTCCCGTCCGCCGACTCGGCCAGACCATCGGCCTGCTTTGCCTCGAGCACGTCGGCTCGGCTCGGAACTGGACCATTGAGGAGGAGAACTTCGCGACATCGATCGCGGACCTGGTTGCGATGGCCGTGGACGCGACTGAGCGGCGGCGGACGCAGGAAGCGCTGCGGCGTCGCGTCGAGTTCGAGAAGCTGGTCGCGAGCGTTTCGACGCGCTTCGCCAATCTCGCGGACGAGGAGCTCGATGTCGCGATTCGTGAAACGCTCGCCGACATCGGGCAGTTCGTGGGCGCCGATCGCGCGCACGTGTTCATGCTGCTCGACGACGGCCTGAGCGCACACATCGCGTACGAGTGGAACGCGCCCGGAGTGTCATCGCGCAAGGAAGCGTACGGCCAGCTTCCCGCGGCGGCGTTTCCCTGGTGGAGCGACAAGATGAGTAAAGGCGGCATCGCCAGTTGGCGAACGCCGGAAGAGCTTCCGCCCGAGGCAGCGAACGAGCGCCGGCTCTCCGAGCGCCACGGCATCCGCAGCTCGATCTTCGTGCCGATGGCCATCGAGAAGCGGCTGTTCGGCAGCGTCGGCTGCAGCACGGTGTCGCACGAGACCGACTGGAGCGACGAGACCATCGCGCTGCTGCGCATCACCGGCGAGATTTTCGCGAGCGCCATCGAGCGCAGCCGCACATACCGCGCGTTGCGCGCGAGCGAGCGGCGGCACCGGTTGCTGTTCGAGCGCAACCTCGCCGGCGTGTATCACAACACGCTCGACGGCCGGATGCTCGATTGCAACGATGCGCTCGCGGAGATGCTCGGCTACGAATCGAAAGAGGAGCTGCTGCGGCAGAACGCGCGCGATTTGTATTTCGAAGCGTCCGATCGCGATCAGTTCATCGATCGCATCCTTTCCGACGGCGGTATGCGCGGCGCGGAGATCTGTCTGCGCCGCAAGGACGGCCGCCCGATCTGGCTGCTCGAGAGCGTGCACCTCCTGGCCGGCGACGAAGAAGCGCAGATCCTCGAAGGGACGCTCGTCGACATCAGCGATCGCAAGGCAGCCGAGGCGGCATTACGCGACAGCGAGGCGCGGTATCGGCTGATGGCGGAGAACTCGACCGATCTCATCTCGCGCACGACCGCGCGCGGCGTCCTCGCCTATGCCTCCGACGCCATCCGCAGTCTCCTCGGCTACGAGCCGCGCGACGTGATCGGGCATTCGGTGTTCGAGTACATCGAGCCGGACGATCACCACGTCGTGCGCCGCTTCACCGAAGGGCTGGAGCAGGACAATACGCCACGCACGTTCAGCTATCGCGCGCGCCGCAAGGACGGGACGTGGGTGTGGTTCGAAACGACCAGCCGCGCCATCGCGCATTCGAAAACCGGCGGCGTCGACGAGATCGTTTCGGTCTCGCGCGATATCAGCGAACGCAGGCAGGCCGAGGAGCAGATCGAGTATCAGGCGTACCACGATGCGCTGACGGGATTACCGAACCGGCTGCTGTTCCGCGACCGGCTCACGATCGCGCTCGCGCACGCGAAGCGGCAGCAGAAGCCGCTCGCGGTGATGTTCCTCGACCTCGATCGCTTCAAGCTCGTCAACGACACCCTCGGCCACAGCCTCGGCGATGAGTTGCTCCGCTCGGTCGCCATTCGACTGCACTCGGTGCTGCGCGAAGGCGACACGATCGCGCGCATGGGCGGCGACGAGTTCACGGTGCTGCTCGCCGACCTGAAGGCGCCGAGCGATGCGGCGAAGACCGCGCAGAAGTTGCTCGACACCGTCGCCGAGCCGTTGCGCGTCGACGGTCATGAGCTCTACATCTCGACCAGCATCGGCATCGCGCTCTATCCCGACGACGGCGACACCGCGGAGGCGCTGCTCAAGAACGCGGACACCGCGATGTATCGCGCGAAAGATACCGGCCGCAACGCGTATCGCCTGTGCACGCGCGCGATGAACAGCCGCGCCGCGGAAAGGCTGTCGGTCGAGAACGCGCTGCGTCGCGCGCTCGAGCGCGAGGAGCTGGTCGTTTACTACCAGCCGCTCATGTCGCTCGCGACGCGCGAAGTCGCGGGGATGGAAGCGCTGCTGCGCTGGAACCGGCCCGGACACGGTGTCGTGCAGCCGACCACGTTCATCGGCATCGCGGAAGAAACGCGGATGATCGTGCCGATCGGCGAGTGGGTGCTCAATGAGGCGTGCCGCCAGGCGAAGGCTTGGCAGCAATCGCGTCATCCGGCGATGCGCATCTCCGTGAACCTCTCGCCGCGTCAGTTCCAGCAGAGCGATCTGCGCGACGTCGTGCAGCACGCGCTGGAGGAGAGCGGCCTCGAGCCGCGCTACCTCGAGCTCGAGATCACGGAAACGACGGCGATGTTCCAGACCGACCGCACCATCACCATGCTCGCGGAACTGCGCGAGCTCGGCGTGCGCATCGCCATCGACGACTTCGGTACGGGCCACTCCGCGCTGAGCTACCTCCGCCAGTTTCCGATCGACCGCGTGAAGATCGACCGCGAGTTCATCCAGGAGATCGACACGAGCCGCAGCAACCGCGCCATCGTGAGCGCGATCGTGGCGATGGCACACGGCCTCGACCTGAGCGTGACCGCGGAAGGCGTGGAGACCGAGGCCCAGGTGAACTTCCTCGTCGAGCAGCAGTGCGAAGAAGTGCAGGGATTCCTCTTCGGAAAACCAGGCCCCGCGTAACTATGGAGTGCGCGGCACAGCCGCCGCTTTGAAAAGCGGCAGCTATCGCTGGCCGCACTCCCGGCGAAATATCGCGTACAGTATCTCTGTACACCTCGATCGCGGAGACTCCATGGCCATTGAAACCACCTACACGCAAGCACGCGCGAATCTAAAATCACTCCTCGATGAAGTCGCGGAGAATCGCGAGCAAGTGATCATCCGGCGTCGCGGCGGAGACGACGTGGCGATCATCGCCGCAGAGGAGCTCCGTGGCTTGATCGAGACCGCACACCTCCTTCGCTCGCCGAAGAATGCGCAACGGCTGATGTCAGCACTGCGCCGAGCTCAGAGCGGGAAAGGCAAGCCCGAGCCGCTCGCGAAGTTGCGCTCGGATCTCGGCCTGGATGACGAAGAATAAGACTGTTGCGAAGCGGGACCGGCTCGCCGTCTTTCATCCCGAGTTTCGCGAAGATCTGCGCTTCTGGATCGACACCGATCGCCGCGTGGCACTCCGTGCACTGGACGTCGTGGAAGCGATTCTCCGAACGCCGTTCGAGAGCATCGGGAAGCCGGAACCGTTGAAGTACCTGGCGTCAGGAGCGGGGTCGCGGCGACTGACGCAGGAGCACCGTATCGTGTATCTGGTCACGAACGATCGGATTGATTTTCTGCAGGCGCGTTATCACTACTAACGTCGCACCACGCGTATCAGCCACCACACACCCAGCGCCAGCACCACCGCGGCCGACGCGAGCGTGAAGCTCCATTTCACGCGCGAGCCCACACTCGCGAGCACGGCCAGCGGATACGGCACCGTGCCGTGGTCGCGGTACTGCACGATCATGCCGATGACGGAAAAGTTCTCCACGTAATCGCCGACCATGCCGATGAGCGGGAGCAGCACCATCCAGCGCGGCGCGCCGAGGCCGAGGATCGCCACCGCGAACATCGCGGTGTAAATCAGCGGATAGATCAGATCGATCTTCCACTCCTGCTCGAGATACGCGTCGAGCTTTCCGGCGTCCTTGAACTGCTTGAGAATCCCTTTGGCCTCGGAAGGCCGGAAGCCCTTGATGCGGCCGTCGAAGGTTTTCGCCGGATAGCTCTTCACGCGCGGCTTGAACAGGAAGACATTGAAGAACGTGTTGAGCGCGACCAGGATCAGGAACGTCCAGATGCTGACCAGCTTCATGGCTCCGCGTACTCCGATTCTTGCGGCGCATCGGTCGCGCTCTCGAAAAAGAGGCGATAGCCGTCCGGATCCTGCACCGAGGTGACCCACATCGCGTTGCCGACGAATGGCCGCGCGGCGTCGATGCCTTTCGCGCGCAGCTCGCGATAGATCGCCAGCGCGTCATCGCAGATGAAGTAGATGGTGATACCGGCGGGCTGAGAGCCCGTCGCTCCAGGAATCTCCTGCAGCATCACCGCGGCGCCGTCACGCTCGAGCCAGCACCAGCGCAGCTTGCCCTTGTCGATCCATTGATTCTTCGTCGCGAATCCCAGCCCCTCGGCGTAGAAGCGCAGCGATTCCTCGATGTTCGACACGGCGAAGAACGGGACGGCCTTCATGTGTGTGTCGAAAAGTATAGGCGTTACTATTTCCGGCACGCATGATCGGCGATCTCAAAGGAGTGTCCACGGTGACCGTGGGGCTGCTCGCCATCGCCCTCGGCCTCATCGGCACGAACCCTCTCAATCCGCCCGAGAAGCTCGACCCGTGGGTGTGCATCGCGTTCATGATCTTCGGCGTGGTGATCCTGCTCGGCGTGTTCATCGCCAAACGCTTCGCCGCCGCCGATCGCCCCGAGCCGACCGCGGACTACCTCGAACGCTTCGGCCGCACGCAGGAAGAGATCCGGTCGCTCACTCCCGATCACAAAATCCTGAAGGACGTGGAGATCGGTCACACGAAGTTCTCCGCGATTCATGGCGACATCCTCGAAGCGCCGACCGACGTCGTGGTCAGCTCTGACGACAATCACTTCACCGCGCGTGGCGGCGTCGCGAAGGCGATCCTCAAGCGCGTCGGCTCCGGTCCGCGCAGAGAGTTGGAGCACTTCCGCCGCTGCGGCTTCCGCCAGGGACAGATCGCGATCACCACCGGCGGCAAGTGGAAGCGGCGCGCCGTGTTTCACGCGGCGGTCATCGATCTCGATGAGAACCGCTATCCGAATGCGAGCGTCATTCGCCAGCTCACGCGGCGCTGTCTCGACGCGGCGGTGTCGATCGGCGCGCGCAGCATTGCTTTCCCGGTGCTGGGCGGCGGAACCGCCTCGAAGTTTCTGACGGCCGAGGAGAGCGTGGCGGCGATCGCGGCGGAGATCATCGACTTTCTGAACACGCACGGCTCGGACGAAGACGCGCTTGCCTACGTCGCGTTGTACATCTACAACAAGGAACACGGCAAAGGCCTACCGCCCTGACGCACTACACTGCACGGCGTGATGAGAAGAGCCGCCGCCGCGATCGTTTTCCTGCTGCTCACGACCACGCTGTCTGCCGCGAACGGGCTGCGCATCGTCAGCGCCGGACCGGTCGGCGAAACGGCCACGCTCGCGGAGGCGAATGAGATCCGCGTGGTCTTCTCCGAACCGATGGTCGTGCTCGGAAAGATTCCGCAGCCGCTCATCGTACCGTTCTTCCGCATCGACCCCGCGGTGAAGGGAATCTTCCGCTGGTCGGGCACGACGACGCTGATCTTCACGCCCGACAAGCCGCTGCCGTACGCGACCGAGTACACGGTCACGATCGATCCGAGCGCGAAGTCCGTCGCGGGCAAAACGCTCGATCAGCCGTATCGCTGGACATTCAACACGCCGACGATCCGCCTCGTGCGCACCGACTGGTATCGCAGGAACAACGGCGCGGTGGTGATCGGTCTCCGCTTCAACCAGCCCGTCGACGCGGCCACGCTCGTGCCGCATCTCAAGCTCGAAACGCACGGACATCCGATCGAACTGCCGGCCGTTCCCGCCGACGGTGAAGCGAAGAAGCAGCAGGCCATCGCCGCGGCCGCGTCGGATGGCGAAGCGATCCTGGCATTCGTCGCGACGGACTGGAACAAGGAACGCTTCAAGCCGGGCAAGGATCTGGTCGTTCTCGAAACAAAGCCCGGCATTCCGAGCGACACCTGGATCCGCATCCTCATCGACGACAAGCTCGCGCCGGCCGCGCGTCGCGTGCGCGGCCGCGAGCAGACATTCACGATCGAGCTCGAGCCGACGTTCTTCGTGACCGGCATGGATTGCGTGTCGCAATGCGATCCCGAGCAGCGCAACGCAATCAACTTCCGCTCCGGCTCCGGCGTCAAGTTCGTGGACGCGCAGAAGGCGGTCTTCGTCAGCGACATCACCGATCCCGCAAAGCCGGTCGCGGTGAAGCCGAAGAAGGTCAACGCCGACTACGACTATCCATCGTGGGGCTACAGCCTCGACGAGCTCGGATACACCATTCAGCCCGGCCGCAAGTACAGCGTGCGCGTCGACGCGAGCCTGAAGTCATTCGACGGCCAGCAGCTCGGCTACGACTGGGCCGGCACCATCGAGTACTGGCATCGCTCCGCGTTCGTCAGCTTCGGCTCCGGCCACGGCGTGTGGGAATCGAGCGGCGGGCCGATTCTGCCGTTCCACGCGCGCAACTTCCGCAGCGTGCGGCAGTGGCTCGCGCCGCTGCAGCTCGACGACCTCATGCCGACCATGCTGAAGCTGCGCGAGTCCGGCTTCAACGTGACGCCTCCCGGAAAGGGCGAAGCGCGCACGCTGAACACACCGCGGGATCGCATCGCCTCGATCGGTCTCGATCTGAAACCGGTCCTCGGCGAGGACAACATGGGTCTCGCGTGGGCCGCGATCCAGCCCGGTACGGCGATCCCGAAGTCGCGTGTCTATGACCCGAATCCCGTCTCCACGCTCGTTCAGTCGACCAACCTCGGCATCAGCGTCAAGGACAGTCCGCGCAACACCATCATCATGGTCACGCGGCTCGACGACGCGAAACCGGTGGAAGCCGCCGCGGTCTCGATCCGCGACGAGGCGAACAAGATCTTCTGGAGCGGCACGACCGACGCGAACGGCATCGCCGTCGCGCCGAACACCGATCTGCGCCGCAGGAAAGAGAAGAAAGAAAACGAGAACGACGAGTGGGAAGACAGTTGGGCGGCGCTCAACGAAATCCATTTCGTCGTCATCGCGCAGAAGGACGGCGACGTCGCGTACGTCGGCAGCAACTGGAACGAAGGCATCCTGCCGTGGGACTTCGACGTTCGCTACGACCTCGCCGAAGCGGAGC
>Ga0196977_1000337_pt1 | contig 26292 bp, 32 predicted proteins | sample S3v_1013CmetaG_FD_148634 | JGI IMG/M metagenome (GOLD analysis project Ga0196977, IMG submission 148634) | Soil microbial communities from Anza Borrego desert, Southern California, United States - S3+v_10-13C | ecosystem: Environmental > Terrestrial > Soil > Desert | place: USA: California... | reverse complement strand
TCTAATAGAGCTTTTAGTCGTCATCGCCATCATCGGCGTCCTCTCGGCGGTCGTGCTCGCCTTCTTGGGGGACGCGCGCGCAAGAAGCCGCGACACTTCCCGCATGGCTACTGTCCGCGAGGTTCAAAAAGCACTTCAGGTGTATTGGACGCAGAATGGCGCCTACCCTGGGCCTGCATTCCCCATTAATCTCACTGATTTGACCCAGCCAGGCTACAACTTTGTTCCGGCCTTTATATCACGCATCGACTACAGTACGACGAATGTCTCAAATCCTTTGTATTTCCGCCTCACACAGGACAGCTACGCTATCTACGTATCCCTTGAAAAGAGCCCCTCGTGCAAAACGGGTATAGGGTCTATCGACTTTGCGTTCCCAGGTCTTCCCAGGTGCTAGAGTATGCCGCTTGATATCGGAGTCGGCATTCTGCTTGCTCTCGGAGTTGCAGAATATTTCGACATTGAAGCAACTCCGCTATTTATCATTTTAGGTATTGCAGCTGCGCTTCTGCCTGACATCGATATCATTACCGCTCCGCTTTTAGGAAAGTGGTATCACCGAACGCATACGCATTTTCCGCTCACGTATATCCCGCTCGTAGTGCTTGCGTTCGTACTTCTCCCAATTCCATTCGCGGTACTCTTTGCGCTTGGGATACTCGCTCATTTCATACATGACACGCTCGGCCTAGGTGATGGCATCCGCTGGTTCTGGCCTTTCTCTCAGAGACGTTTTCTTTTTCTTGTTCCGCAAGATACAGGCGGAAACTGGGTCCAACAGTATTACTTTCGTCCGAATCCAGTTGCGTACATAGAATACGGAACGCTCCTCGTATCGCTTGTCGTTCTCATTCTCTATTTCACCTAGGAATTGAAAGAATGGAAGGAATTGGGTAGGATAGCCAGGTATTTGTGCGCCGATGTAGCTCAGTTGGTAGAGCGCGTCCATGGTAAGGACGAGGTCTCCGGTTCAATCCCGGACATCGGCTCCAGCTTCTTTGAAGCGTTGCCATCGTAGCTCAGTTGGTAGAGCGAAGGTATCGTAAACCTTAGGTCCCCGGTTCGAGCCCGGGCGATGGCTCCAAAAGCAAAAGCAGTCCATGTCGGACTGCTTTTGCTATACTCCTCGCATGAACGAAGACGTGCAAAAGCGCCTCGCTGAAATAGAACAGCTCATGGCCTCGCCCGATTTCTGGGCCGACAAGGACGAGGCGCAGCGTGTCGTGCGCGAATACCAAAATCTCAAGGAGGGAGGAAGCGGCGACGGACATGACGTAGGCCCCGCAACGCTTGCCATACTTGCAGGCGCAGGAGGAGATGATGCGGAAGACTTCGCACGCATGCTCAGGCGTATGTACGAGGGATATGCGGATAAGAAAGGATGGGGAGTATCCGAGCTTCATTCAAACGAGAACGATCATGGTGGATACCGGAACGTACTCCTTGATATTCAGGGGAAGGGGGCATACGGAAAACTGAAACGTGAAGCAGGGGTGCATCGCCTTGTCCGCATCTCTCCCTTCAACGCAAACGACAAGCGGCAAACTTCTTTTGCACTTGTTGAGGTGCTTCCAAAACTTACCCAGAACGATCAGGTAGAGCTGAGACCTGACGATCTCGATATCCAGTTTGCGCGCTCTGGAGGGGCAGGAGGCCAGAACGTGAATAAAAGGGAGACGGCAGTGCGCATTACCCATACGCCATCCGGTGTCTCGGTCCACGTCTCAAGCGAAAGAAGCCAGCAGGCCAACCGCGACCGTGCCATGGAGCTTATAAAGGCGAAACTCTTCGCTAAGGAGGAGGCAAGGCGCGAAGCAGAGGAAAAGGGAAGATCTATTGCAGCCACGACCGCTAACGAGTGGGGGAGCCAAATGCGTTCGTACGTGCTTCACCCATACAAAATGGTGAAGGATCACGAGTCAGGACATGAATCACACGATCCTGAGGCGGTTCTTGAAGGCGATCTCGACGGCTTCATTGAAGCAGCACAACAATCCTAGTCCCTTATCCCCACCTCATCACTACACATAGTGTTTATGAGCCCGTTTTCATTAGACGTAGGAGTAAGCCTCGGGGTATAATGCTCCGGTCATGATCTATTTCGACAAGGTCACCAAGCGGTACCGCGACGGCACCCCGGCCCTCGAAGACGTCACTCTCTCCATAAGCCCCAAGGAATTCGTATCCGTGGTCGGGCACTCGGGAGCCGGGAAAACTACTCTCCTCAAGATGCTCCTTGCAGAAGACCGTCCCACCGACGGCCAGGTCTTTTTTGAATCCACGGATGTCCACGCCCTCCCCAAGAGCTCGCTTCACCACTATCGTCGCAAGATCGGCATGGTCTTCCAGGATTTCCGTCTTATCCCGAATAAGACGGCATACGAAAATATAGCCTTTGCCATGGAGGCCGCGGGACGCCATGACGAGGATATTGCGCTTGATGTGCCCTACATCCTCGAGCTCGTTGACCTCGGCGACAAGGGGGGGCACTTCCCGCACCAGCTCTCTGGGGGAGAGCAGCAGCGTGTCGCCATTGGCCGCGCCATTATCAACCAACCCGATCTTGTTGTTGCCGATGAGCCGACCGGCAACCTTGATCCCGTGAACACCTACGAGATCATCGAGATCCTGAAAAAGATCAACGAGCTCGGCACCACTGTCCTTATGACAACGCATAATAAAGGAGTCGTCGACGCAATGAAGAAACGCGTGATCACGATGGAGCGCGGAAAGGTCGTGCGCGACGATGCCCACGGCCACTACGTCCTATGAGCAAGACCACTACACTAAAACGCATATTCGTTGGGGGCGCGCGGAACTTTACCAGAAGCGGCCTCGTCTCATTTGCCACTGTCCTTATCATGACGGTGACACTCATCATTATAGGTTCCCTTATTTTCCTCTCCGCAATCCTTTCGCATACTCTTAGTGCTATCGAGGACAAGGTGGATGTGAACGTGTATTTCGTCACTGATGCCGACGAAAGCGACATTCTTGCAGCCAAGACCAGGCTTGAACGCCTCGATGAGGTTGCTCTTGTGACATACACTTCCCGCGAGGAAGCGATAACCGAGTTCCGGCAGCGCCATCAAGACGACGAACTTACGCTCGAAGCTCTCGACCAGCTCGGGGACAATCCGCTCGGCGCCTCGCTAGCCATCAAAGCAACGGATCCCACCCAGTACGAAACCATCGTGAATTTCCTCTCAAACGATGCAAACGTCTCGCCTTCAGGAGCTCCCATAATCGACCACATCAACTACTACCAGAACAAGACCGTCATTGACCGCCTTACGACCGCCATAGACGCGACCCAGACGGCAGGCCTCGTCATCGTCGCCCTCTTCTCCCTTGCCTCAGTCATTATTACGCTCGCAGCCGTGCGCCTAGCCATTTACACCGCACGCGACGAAATAGCGGTCATGCGCCTTGTGGGAGCATCAAATATGTACATCCGCGGTCCATTTATCGTCGCTGGCATTATCTCTGGCGCAGTATCGGGCATTATTGCGCTTGCGCTCTTCTATCCAGCAGTCTGGTACGCAGGCGGGAAGCTCGCTACCTGGCTTGACGGCTTTAACCTCTTCACCTACTACATCCAGAACTTCCCGATGATCTTCGGCATCATTGTAGGTTCGGGCATGGTGCTAGGGTGCATTGCATCGTTCCTTGGCGTGCGTAAGTATCTGACGGTGTAGGTATGACTCGCGAAGGTCACAAGTACATCTTCGTAATTGGCGGAGTGATGTCCGGCGTTGGCAAGGGCGTAGCAACGTCTTCGATGGGACTCCTTCTCCAGGAGCGGGGATACAAGGTCAATCTGGTGAAGATCGATCCCTACCTGAATGTTGACGCCGGCACCATGAACCCGACCGAACACGGCGAGGTGTTCGTCCTCAAGAACGGTCTTGAAACCGACCAGGATATGGGTAACTACGAGCGTTTCCTTAATCGCGACCTCGGCCCCGAAGACTATATGACTTCGGGCATGGTGTACCAGTCCGTCATCAATCGCGAGCGCGCGCTTGGGTACCACGGCAAATTCGTCGAAGCCATCCCTCACGTGCGGGACGAGATCATTTCCCGCATCGAAGCGGGCGCTTCGTACAACGACAGCAGGATATCTGTCATTGAGATAGGAGGAACGGTGGGAGACTTCCAGAACGCACTTTTCATCGAGGCTGCGCGCGTGATGAAGCTCAAGCACCCGAACGACGTCCTTTTCGTACTTGTTTCGTACCTCCCGGTTCCTCATACGATCGGGGAAATGAAGACAAAACCGACTCAGAGTGCGGTACGCGAATTGAACTCGTACGGCGTGCAGCCCGACTTCATCGTTGCGCGAAGCACCGGGAAGATGGACGAAAAGCGCAAGGAGAAGTTAGCCATCTGGTGCAACGTACTTCCCGAGCGAGTGATCTCTGCCCCTGATGTTCACAGCATCTATGACGTTCCGCTTAACTTTGCGCAGGATAACCTCGGGGATCTTCTGCTTGAGGCGCTTGATCTTCCGAAGGAGAAGTCAGCAGACTTCCACGCCTGGAACGACTTCGTGAAGCGCTTAAAGGGCGACTATCCTGAGGTGTCCATCGGCATCGTGGGTAAGTATTTCGATACGGGAGACTTCGTGCTTTCTGACGCGTATCTCTCGGTCATTGAAGCGCTTAAGTTCTCAGGAGCGGAGGTCGGCGTGCAGCCGAAAATTGAATGGGTGAACGCCAAGGATATTGAGAAGAACGGCACCGACGTGCTTGAAAAATACGACGGCATACTCGTGCCAGGAGGCTTCGGTCAGACGGGTATTGAAGGAAAGATCATGGCAATTGAATATGCGCGGAAGAACAAGGTTCCGTATTTCGGCCTCTGCTATGGCATGCAGCTCATGGTGGTTGAATACGCGCGACACAAGGCGGGACTTGAAGGAGCAAATACGATGGAGATAAATCCGGACACCGAGCATCCTGTGGTTGCTGTCATGGAAAGCCAGAAGGACATTCTGGCGAAAGGCGAGTACGGCGGCACTATGCGTCTCGGCACGTATGAGGCAAAGCTTGGCAAAGGGACGATCGCCGAGGCTGCGTACGGTGCCGAAAGCGTCAATGAACGTCACCGCCACCGGTACGAGATCAATCCAGAGTACGTAGACAAGCTTCGGGATGCAGGGCTTGTCTTCTCAGGCACGTCTCCCGACGGCGTTCTTATGGAGATTGCCGAACTACCTAAAGAAGAGCACCCATTCTTCCTCGGCACCCAGTTCCATCCGGAACTCCAAGCGCGCCCGCTTGCACCGCACCCTCTTTTTACCGCATTTCTGAAAGCCGCAAGCAAAAAGAAATAGCGTGAAGGGAGAATGAATGCACGGGTCTATGAGCTGGCGGTTTTTCGTAATACAGGCTTTGCCTAAACGTCTTCATACACGGGAAGCTATACGGACCTTCGGTGGATCTTTGCGTTCCTTGGGTTGCTATACTTGATTCAGACTTATCCATTAGCAAACCAGTATCTATGTCGAAAAACGCAAAGATCGGTATCGGCGTTCTCGTGCTTCTGGTAGTCCTGGCTATCCTCTTTACCATGGGACGACCAGCAGCAGAGGCGCCCTCCGAAGGAACCGACACGTCCGACCAGACACTCCGCGATGACGCAGCCGCAATCGATGCCGAACTTGAAGGCCTTGAAGGCGACCAAGAGATGATCGATCAGGGACTTGAAACGGACGTATCGGCCGAGTAGCTTTCTTAACTTTCAGAACCATGACGATGACCAGCCGTGCTCTTAGTTTTCTTGTTGCCGGGCTCCTAGTGGCGTATCCTCTCTTTGCGCTTGCAAATGAGGGTGAGATCCGTGAAGAGCGCACCGACAAGAAAGAGCACAAACTCTTTGATTTCCGTGGAGAAGCAAAGTTCTTTGGTGGCTTTGGGAACCACGGGGACAAGGAGCACAAGAGCGAAGGAAAGAACTTCATCGTCGGCAATGCCGAGGCAAGCATCGACGCCCGCATCGCTAACCTCGAGCGCCTCATCGACCGCATTGAAGCAAGTGATCGGCTTTCGGACGACAAAAAGGCACAGCTCATAACCGGAATCGAGGCGCAGATCGATCTTCTTGAGGGCCTCTTGGTCCGCATCGAGAACGGCGAATCAAGAGAGAACATCAAGGCCGACCTGAAGCTCTCTCTCAAGGGCAAGGTGCATGCAATGCCAAAGGCTGCTATTGAGGCTGCCGCGGAACGCGTACTCAATATCGTTGACCGACTGGAAACGCTTGCCGACAGACTTGAGGCTCGCATCAACGAGGCAGAGGACGACGGTGAAGACGTAAGCGTATCAGTAGAGGCGCATGCGGACCTCGTTGCGCATCTTGCCGACGCACGCGTAGAAGCGAATGCCGCCATCGACCTCATTGCAGACCTTGACCTTGATACGGAGGATGAGGACGTGATTGCGGAGAACCGCCGCATTCTTGTTGCGGCCAAGGATAATATCGGGGACGCATACGTGGCCCTAAAGGCAGCGCGCGAGGAAGTGCGTATAATTCTCGACGACCTTGGCATAGAGGCCAAGGCAGCTGTTGAGTAGCCTGGTTTCTGTTGAACACCAGCCCTCATATGGGGGCTGGTGTTCGTCGTATACTTAGGGCATAGCCATAATCAGTTACGTACATGGACGTCGTTATCAACTACTGGGCGGTGTTCGGGGCAGCGGTCGCTGCCATCGTGCTCGGGATGCTCTGGTACGGTCCCTTGTTTGGGAAGCAGTGGATGAGGATTGTAGGCATCTCAAAGGCAGATATGGAAGCTATGGGTGAAAAGGGAAAGAGAATGATGATGAGAAGCTATGCCCTCATGACGATCGGCACGCTCGTCATGGCATACGTGCTTGCGCATGTGCTCACGTACGCAAGCGCCTTCACCGGTTCGGTAGGAGCGGACGCAGGCATAGCAGCAGGACTCTCGATATGGATTGGCTTCGTCGCTCCCGTCATGATGGGGAACGTCATCTGGGAGGGGAGGCCGTGGAAGTACTGGTTCATCACTTCCGGTTACTACCTCGTATCCCTCATACTGATGGGCATTATTCTCGCGGTTGCGAGTTAGTTGAAAAGCGCGCGCGTTTCGCGTATCGTGTTCCCGCAAGACGGCTTTGCCGTCTTGCGCTATTGCGGGATCGTCTAATGGTAGGACAGCGCCCTCTGGAGGCGTTTATCTAGGTTCGAGTCCTAGTCCCGCAGCACTAACTGGTAGAATAGCGGAATGGATATTCCACTAAATCGAACTTTGTCGATAATTAGATCAACGCGCACGATCACTCTTCCGTTTTACGGCAAAGCAGACACGGTTATTCAAAAAGCAGAAGGCGAACATAATCTAGTTACCCGCCTTGACCACGAGGTCGAGACATATTTGAAAGCTGAGTTTGAGAAGATCGACCCCTCAATTGGATTTGTCGGTGAAGAGTTTGGAGGAAACAGAGAAGCCAGCAAATTTTGGCTTGTCGATCCTATAGATGGCACGCTGCATTACATTCGCGGGTTGCCCTTTTGCAGTACCATGGTGGCCCTTATTGAAAATGGTCAAGTGGTTTTTTCGGCAATTTATGATTTTGTGAATGATCAAATGTATTATGCCCGGAAGGGTAGGGGAGCATTTAGGGAGGACGAGCGTATACAAGTTAGCAACCGACCATTTGAGAAGTCACTTATTAGTTTTGAGAGCAACCTTGCGATTCCAGGAAACTCAGAACTTCGAGCGAAACTTCGCAAAAAATCAATGCATTTTCATACGGTCAGTGCTGGATACGAATATGTTTTGGTCGCTACAGGAAAGCTCGAAGGCCGGATTTGTTATGACGCCTTTGGAAAAGATTATGATTTTGCTCCCGGATCACTACTTGTATCAGAAGCCGGAGGGATGGTGGCAAATATAGGAAGCGTGAAGTATGACTATCGAAATACTAACTTTATAGCTGGTAATCAGATTCTATTCCAAGCCTTAACAGAAGGACCTGATGCGATTTTCCCTATCACCAGGCCGTAGCCAATAGTTCCTAAGGAAAATCCCAACATCGTCCCAGACCGCCAGCAGTTTAGAAAATATCGAAGCCGCTCACAAGCACGTGCCCCCGAGATCGTTCCCGGGGGTCGTTTTATATACGCTTCTCCACCGAACGATCATTTAGAAGTAAAGCAAAGGGCACCGACGCGAAGTCGGTGCCCAAGTTGCGGAGTTCATTGCCGGAGCTCAGCGCTCCGGGCGAGCGGCTCTGGCCCGCTCCACGAGCGTCGCGATGCTTCCGATGTTTTCCTCGGCGATCCGCAGTTCGGCGAGGAGGCTGTCGATCTCCTCGTCAGGGGCGGTCTCGAATGCTTCGCGATAGTCGGCGGGTCGCCAGTCATGGACGGATGAACCGTTCACCTCGCCGACGAACCGGCGGAGCATTTTCCGACGCCGTGCCGGCTGGAGCCTTTCCGACTTCTTCCCGGGCGCTGCCTGCTGTGCGCTCAGGCGCTGAGCCTGGTCCTTGATCAGGATGATCGCCCGAGAGGCGCTCATCTGTTCCCGCTGGATCGCCCGCAACAGCATGCGCTGCAGCTCGAACCGTCGTCCGTCATCGTCCAGACTCTCAAAGCAGATCTTGTTGCCGTCCTTGGAATAACAGGCGGGTCCCAGCCGTTCGAGAATTTCGTCGAGCTCCCCGACCGTCGGCACCTTCACCCCGCCGAGCTCGCCGCCGATGGTCACTGGCAGGCGCTTCCTTTCGTTGACTTCCGGATCAAGCAGGACCTGGATGTCCGGAGCGAGCCGGGTGAGGTTCATACGGGAATAGAGATACGGTACCGACTTGCCGAAGTGGCTCGACAGCGCTTCCATGGTGAAGCCGCGCTCGCGCAAGGAAAGTGCCTCGTATCCCTCTTCAAGGGGAGTAAGGTCCTCCCGGTTCGAATTCAGGAGCGAGGCGTCCATGTAGTGCTCCGCGGCCGAGCCATACGTGCGAACGCAGAAAGGAACAGCTTCAAGTTTTGACCGTGTGGCGCCGGTCCAGCGCCTGTGGCCCGATACGATCACGAAATACGCGCTTTCGTGCTCAGGTGCCAACTCCACCCAAGGCGCAAGGTGGCGCGGCGTGAGGATGACCGGTTCCCGCACGCCCGAGACGCGGATGCTCCCGATAAGTTCATCGAGAGCTTCCTTGCGAATATGCCGGCGCGGCTGATTGGGATCGGGGGCGCACATGGCTGGAGCCACGAAACCCGATGCATTGTTTTCGTCCCACCAGGCAAGCGGGACGAGCGAAATAGTTGCCTCACTTCCGTCCGGAAGGACGATCCTGCGAAGCGTCATCTCGTTCATCTTTCCACCCTCCTTTCGGGGTTCATGAGAAGAGGTCTCTGGATGTTTTCAAAGACCTTAGCTATTAACGAGAGTAGCGTATCGGCACCTTTAGTCAAACAGAGCAACTGCTCAAGGTTTTCTCGCTTCATTTCCCAGATTTCCAAACGGCGATACAATTGGATCTATGAAAATCCGGTTCCAGTTTCTGTGGTACGACTTCTGGGTAGGAGCCTATTATGATCGTCTTAATAAAGTCTTATACATCTGCCCGCTGCCGATGTGCGTCATACGCATCTCAAGAACGTAAGAAATCTCAGTCCATGAAACTCCTTCACGAGCAAATTCAATACATAGAATTCCTATCCCGCGATCTTGAGAAAGCAAAAACTTTCTACTCACAAGCTTTTGGCTGGAAGTTCACTGATTACGGCCCCGACTACACAGCCTTTGAAGGCACGTACATAGACGGCGGATTCACCAAGGGAGAGCCAAAACAGGGAAGCATCCTAGTCATTCTTTACTCCAACGCGCTTGAGGGAACCAAGGAGAAAGTTAGAGAGGCAGGAGGGAAGATTACGAAAGACATCTTTTCATTCCCCGGAGGAAGGCGCTTTGAGTTCACCGACCCTGACGACAATGAGCTTGCGGTCTGGTCGGACAAATAACATGCATGAGATAGAGGTAAAAGGGGCTCTGGACGACAAGGACGCGTTTATTTCTCGGCTCATTGAGCGCGGCTGCGAACTAGGTCCGGAGACAGTCCAGAAGGACACCGTATTCGTGCGCGACACGGGTTCAATTGAGACGTATCTGAGCAATGACGACTTTCTCCGTCTCCGAGAAGAGAACGGTCAGACTTTCTTTACACTCAAAAACCATCCAGGCCGCACGGATAGCCTGCATACTGCGCCGCTTGAACTTGAGCTCACGGTGAGTTCAAGGGACGTCATGGAACAGATACTCTCTTACATGGGATACCAGGAAGCCGTGCGGATACATAAGCGGCGGCGCAAAGGAAGGTATGGAAACTGGGAAGTCTGCGTCGACGAGGTGGAAGGCTTGGGCTGCTTTGTCGAACTCGAGGAGCTTGCCGAGAAGTCTGATGAAATAGAAGACATCCAAAAGCGCATGAAGGTTTTTCTTGCTGAACTTGGCGTTCAAACCGGAGACCAGATCAGGAATCGGTACGATATCCTGCTGCTTCAGGAAAAGTACAGAGAGGGCGGGGTAGTATAGGGAATATGCAAAAAATAGTCCCACATCTCTGGTTTGATAAAGAGGCGGTAGAGGCGGCCGAGTTCTACGCCTCCGTTTTCCCCAACTCAAGAGTCAAGAACGTGAACGTGATTCACGATACGCCCTCGGGGGATTGCGACGTTGTTTCCTTCGAGGTCATGGGCCATGAGTTCGCGGCAATAAGTGCAGGCCCCTATTTCAAGATCAATCCGTCCATTTCCTTTTTTGTTGGACGCGAGACTAAGGAAGAAGTGGACTCCCTTTGGGAGAAGCTCTCAGAGGGAGGCAAGGCACTCATGCCGCTTGATAGCTACCCCTTCAGCGAGCGGTACGGCTGGATTGAGGACAAGTACGGCGTTTCCTGGCAGCTCATCCTTACCAAGCCCGAAGGCGACATGCGCCCAGCGATTGTCCCGAGTCTCCTTTTTGTCGGGGACGTATACGGCAAGGCAAAGGAAGCCATGGACTATTACGTTTCCATTTTCAAGAACTCCAAGAAAGGAACAGAGGCGTTGTATGGTCCTGGCCAGGAGCCGAATAAGGAAGGAACGCTCATGTTCGGGGACTTCATGCTCGAAGGAGTATGGTTAGCCGCCATGGACGGCGGGGGAGAACATAAGTTTTCGTTCAACGAAGGAGTCTCGCTCATGGTTAAGTGCGACTCCCAGGAGGAGATCGACTACTACTGGCAGCTCTCCGCGGTGCCTGAGTCGGAGCAGTGCGGATGGCTGAAGGACAAGTACGGCGTCTCTTGGCAGATCGTGCCGACTGCGCTCGATCAATTCCTTGAGACCGGAAGCGAAGAACAAAAGAAGCGCGTCACAGAAGCTTTCCTCAAGATGAAGAAGTTCGATATCGCGAAGCTCGAGGAAGCCGCACGAGTATGACCGAGACTGAGTGGATACAAAAACTGGAGGATGAAGGATTCACCGAGGTGCGGGTATGCCCGATACCTCCCGAGCTTGATATGCCCGCGCATACCCATGACGTGCATACGGTCCATGTGATACTTGACGGAGAACTCGTTATTGCCGATCAAGCGGGAGAGCGGGTATTCCGTCCCGGCGACCGAGTTGAGTTCCCGGCAGGAACCACGCATCGGGGGTGGGGCAAGCAGGACGCGGGCAGAATGATTGTAGGAGTGCGGAATAACTAATATCGTATGGCCAAATATGTAGACGGGTTCGTGATCGCCATTCCTAAGAAGAATCTTCCAGCCTATAAAGAGATGGCGAAGGTGGGAGCAAAAGTGTGGAAGAAATACGGCGCCTTGGACTATAAGGAATGCGTCGGAGAGGATCTGAAGCCCGATAGTATGGGAATGCCCATGCTTACCTTCCCGAAGCTCACAAAAATAAAGCCCAGCGAGACCGTGGTCTTCTCGTACATCGTGTACAAGTCGCGTAAGCATCGCGACCAGGTGAACGCGAAAGTAATGAAAGACCCAGTCATGAATGACCCCAAGTGGAAGGATATGCCCATGCCCTTTGACATGAAGCGCATGGCATACGGAGGATTCGAGGTGATAGTGGAAGCGTAAAGGGCCGCCGGCACGCCGGCAGCCCTCGTCACCTCCTGCTTATTCGCTCCCGATGAATTTCGGAGAGCACATCGAACAGGTCCTCGGCTTCACGCAAACTGACCTCAGGCGAGAAACTGCGCTCCTGCAGTTCTTTCACGTAGTCCTGGAACCGGATGGTCAGGTTTGAGAACACCGTGCGGTCATGAAGATTGGTCGAGGAAGCAACCTGGCGCAGGCCGGTCCTTCGACGCCTCTTCAATTCTTCTCGATCAATGCACTTCCCGCCTTCCCAGATCGACTTGGTCATCTGTTCAAGCGAATGGGTAAGGGGAAGACTGATATAGGAAGGAATCCTTACCAGGCATTCCTGTAGCTGGCCAATGGTCAGGACGGGTTCCAGTTCTCTCTTATAGGCGGCGCGAATGTTGTCGCGCGTACTTGATTGCGCGTCCATAAGCGCCTCCTTTCTCCATTTCAGACCCTATCGAGAAAGGAACGCACTGTCAAAGTCAGCTATATATCCTTTCCGTTGTATTCCTGTGGTGAGAGGGAAGAGATATCAACGTCGTCAAGGCATCTGACGTTAACCATCATTCCTGGATAAGTGACACCTTCTGCGTACGGCTGCACGCCGCATACCCTGCAGAAAAGGTGACGTATGCTCTTCTTGTTGAAGAAGTACTCAATGAGCATATCCTCACTCGTTTGGAGCGTGAACTTGTCTTTGTCGACGGCTGATAGGATGAATCCCTTTTTCGAACAGTGCGAACAATTGCAGGTAACGGTCTTATCAAGATCCACCTCAGCTTCGAATCTGACCGCGCCGCAGTGGCATCCTCCCGAATACGTTTTCATGCGGGGATTGTACTACGGAAGGAAAGGGTTGTAATTCAGGGAGACTATGGTCATATAGCGATATGAGCACCCCCTTTATGGAGCTAAGGATGCCCCGTCAGCCTTTTATCGCTGCGCTCGCGCTGTCTATTCTCCTTGCCGGCATGACGGCAGCCGAGCAGGCCGGGTATTTCTCGACCGGGCGCTCTCCCGAGACCCTCACAGGGGCGGTTCTTCCCGGCGCCGTTATCGCCCTTACGAACGATGAACGCAGGGAGAAGGGAGTAGGGACGGTCAAAGCAAATGCGCTCCTCAACCAGGCCGCCCAGATGAAGGCCGACGACATGGCAGCTAAAAGCTATTACTCCCACGTCTCTCCCGACGGTACGGCTCCTCCGTACTGGCTAAGCAAAGTCGGGTACAAGTACGCAGCGATGGGAGAGAACCTCGTTATTGACCGTGAGAGCTCCGAAGCAGCCGTCTCGGCATGGATGGGATCAGACTCCCATCGGAACAACATGCTTGACCCCAACATGACTGAAATAGGGGTGGGCATCGCGAAGGGGCACTATAAAGGGCGCGATACTGTTTACGTCGTGCAAATTCTTGCGCGTCCGCAGCGCGAGACAGCCCCGGCACCAACACGGCGGGTAGTTGAGAAACCGAAGCCCGTTCAGGTGCGCCCCGAACCGAAAGAGCCGGTACCTGTCCGCACTGCAGCAACTACGTCAGTACTGGTACGTCCGCCAGAGCCCAAGCCCGTCATTCGCGACACCATAAAGCCCGTCCTTGAGACGGTTGCATCAAGTACTCTCGCCGAGGTGCCGAGCATCGTCGCCGATGTCACCATCGCACAAGCGCCCGTCGATCCTGCGTTCACGACTGAACCTGTGGAATTAAGCCCAACTACGGCTACAGTACCAGCTCGTACCCCCATTCGCGCCAAAATCCGTTCTTTTATGAACGATGTCGGGCTCCAGATGAAAAGTTTCTTCAGTCCTCTATACTAACCGCATGGCAAAGCTAAGCGCGGGCATTCTTGTATATAGAAGAGGAGAGAACGGTCTTGAGGTATTTATCGCTCATTCCGGCGGTCCCTTGTATGCAAAGAAGGACGAAGGAGCATGGAGCATACCGAAAGGCGAATACGAGGAAGGAGAAAACGCGTACGAAGCTGCGCACCGGGAGTTCAGGGAAGAGATAGGGCAGGAGATCAGCGGAGAGGCAATTGAACTGACTCCTATTACGCAGAAGAGCGGAAAGATCGTGCGCGCCTGGGCGATTGAAGGAGATGTCGATCCGGCACAGGTAAAGAGCAATGAATTCCAGATGGAGTGGCCTCCGCGTTCAGGGAAGATGCAGTCATTCCCCGAAATAGACCGGGCGGAGTGGTTTCGGCCTGAGGAAGCCAAGAAGAAACTCCGCCCCGCGCAAGCTGCTTTTATAGACGAACTCGTCTCCCGCCTATAGTACAAAGATAAGGAATACCACTGCGAGAAGAATGCGATAGACGCCGAAAGGAATAAACGTGCGCGTTTTCACGAAGGCAAGCAGGAACCGAAGCGCAAGGAGAGCAACAATAAAGGCTGTTACCGCACCCAAAAGCATGAGACCGATATTCCCGGCCTCAAGGGTCGAATAGGTTTTAAGCAGGTCGTATCCGGTAGCCGCAAGCATGGTAGGCACGGCAAGCAGGAAGGAAAACTCAACTATGGCGACGCGTCGAAGCCCAAGCAATAATCCTCCTGCGATGGTCGCCCCTGACCGTGATACTCCAGGAATGATCGCAATGGACTGAAAGAGGCCGATGAGGAACGCCTGTTTGTATGTAATGGAACGGAGAGAATCATCCCCATGTACGTTTTCTTTATGCAGAAGCTCAAGAGCGATAAGAAGGATGCCGCCGACCAAGAGAGCAATAACGACAGTTAATTCGCTCGTAAGAAGAAAGTCTTTAATAAGCTTGTACAGAATAAAGCCGATTATCGCAGTCGGAACGAAGGCCGTAAGAAGGCGCTTCAGTATTTCCGCATCAAGAAAGGAGCGCCAGAAGGAAAGAACCACAGCCGCGATCGCACCAAGCTGTATGGCGATAAGGAAACTTGTAGTAAAGGGACTCTCTGCAATGCCAAGAAGATGCCGGGCAAGTATGAGATGTCCGGTCGAAGAAATGGGGAGGAATTCAGTAGCGCCCTCGAGTATGCCAAGAAGGACTGCTTCGAGTGCGGTCATGGAAGTATTGTAATCCACCGCCTGCATAAAGCAGAGCTCTGTGCGTGATACCGTATACGCATATGGACCTATTCTTCGCGAAGCTTTTCGGCCTTTATTTCATACTTGTCGGCGCTATCGTGCTCGTCAGAAGGGATACGATTATGCCGGTTCTGAGGCGATTTTCGCAGGAGCGGGCCTTTCTACTCATCCTTGGCGTCGTTGAGATAGCTGCCGGCCTCGGCCTCATTCTTGCGTTTCCGGGAATTACATTCGATCTAGCCGGCCTCATCTCCCTTATTGGGTATATGCTTCTTGTTGAAGGAGTCATCTATCTGGCCGCTCCGGCAAAGTCAGTGCGCCGGATGATCGGGTACTTCAACCGTCCTACCTGGTACGTTGTCGGCGGTATTCTTTCCATAGTAGCCGGTCTCTATCTTGCCAGGGCTGGCTTCGGATACCTCTAAATTCTCGCCTGTTAGAATGGGATTGTGAATCACTCTTGGCACACGCTTTCTGGCGACGCAGTTCTCCGCACCCTTGAGTCGACCGGTCAAGGACTTTCCAAAGAGGAGGCGGCGCGACGCCTCGTCATCCACGGCGAGAACCGTCTTCCTGAGGCGGCCGTGGACGGATATCCCACGATCTTTCTCAGACAATTCGCAAGTCCCCTCATTTACCTTCTCCTTGCGGCAGCAGTCGTCGTGTATCTGACCGGCGACAAGGGAGACGCGCTCATTATTCTCTTCGTCCTTGTCTTTAACAGCATCGTCGGCACCATTCAGGAAGGGCGTGCCCAGAATACGCTCCGCGCGCTCAAACGCTTCGCAGAAACGACAGCGACCGTCATGCGGGACGGCCAGGAACTCATCGTGCGCGACTGCGAGATCGTGCCGGGCGACGTCATCGTGCTCTCGGAGGGAATGAAGGTTCCTGCAGACGCCCGCATTCTCTCCTCGCATACGCTTCGTGCCGACGAGGCGTCCCTTACGGGAGAGTCAGAGCCGGTTTCCAAGCACGAAGAAGCAGTCAAGGGAGAGAAGCTCTCGCTCGGAGACCAGTGCTCCATGGCCTTCAAGGGTACGAACGTGACAAGCGGTTCAGGACGCGCGGTGGTAGTAGCCACTGGCATTGATACGGAGATAGGGAAGATCGCCCAAAAGCTCTCAGGCATCGACACGGACGTGCCCCTGAAGGCGAACATCAAGAACCTTTCGAGAGCGATCATATATACCGTTCTAGTCGGAGGAGTGCTCCTGTTCTTTGTCGGGCTTGCCTTCGACAATTCAGCGGCAACCATGTTCTCGGTCGTTATTTCGCTTGCTGTTTCCGTCATCCCTGAAGGGCTTCCCATCGTTATGACCCTTGTGCTCGCGACTGGAGTTTGGCGCATGGGGAAGAGGAACGTGCTCGTGAAGAAGCTCCAGGCGGTCGAGGCCCTAGGCCAGGCGCGCATTATTGCGGTAGATAAGACGGGGACCATAACCAAGAACGAACTCATGGTCGAACGCGTATGGACTCCCGACGCGCTCTTCTCCGTAACGGGAGCAGGATACGAGCCATCGGGGGCGATCACGCTTGGCGGGAATGCGATTGACGCGGCGAATCACCCCGAGCTTCTTTTTGCAGGAAAGGTCGCCGCATACTGCGCAAGCGCACAGACCATGTATTCGAAAGAGGAGAAACGCTGGAGAGTATCCGGAGATCCGACTGAGGCGGCGCTCCTCGTGCTCGGACAGAAGATCGGCTTTGCAAAGGCGGAACTCGAGCGTGAGGCGCCGCTCCTGTCCGAGATGCCTTTCGACTATCGCCTTAAGTACCACGCGACCCTGCATGCAGAAGGAGAGAAGAACACAATGAGCGTAGTCGGAGCGCCTGAGAGCGTGATACCCCTATCATCGCACGTGCGTATACAAGAGAAGGACGTGCCGCTTGACGACATATTGCGCAAAAAGGCGGAAGAAGCAGTCCACTCACTCTCCCGCGAAGGCCTGCGGATCATTGCTTATGCGACCAAGCGCACCGAACACGCGTCCATCGAGGAGAAGCTTCTTGAGAACCTCACCCTTGGAGGTTTTTATGCCATGCGAGACGCGCTTCGTCCCGAAGCCAAAGAGGCGGTTGCACGCGCCGAAGCGGCAGGCATCAAAGTAGTGATGATAACGGGGGACCACAAGCTGACAGGCGCAGCGCTTGCGCGTGAAGTCGGCATATTCAAGGAAGGCGACACGGTTCTTACCGGCACGGACATAGAACGCATGAACGACGCCGAGCTCACGCGCGCCCTTGAGACGGCATCGGTATTCGCCCGAGTGACGCCCGATCACAAACTCCGGATCATCACTGCGTATCGTGCTCGAGGTGACGTCACCGCTATGACCGGGGACGGAGTGAATGACGCGCCCTCGCTTGTCGCAGCCGATCTCGGAGTGGCGATGGGAGGGATAGGTACGGAGGTAGCGAAGGAGGCTGCAGATATCGTCCTTCTTGACGACAATTTCGGCAGCATCGTGTCGGCGGTCGAAGAGGGAAGGAGCATATACAAGACCATCAAGAAGGTCGTTCTCTACCTCTTTTCAACTTCGGTCGGCGAGGCGCTCACCATTATCGCAGCGCTTTTCATAGGCATGCCGCTCCCACTTTTGGCGGCGCAGATCATCTGGCTTAATTTCGTCACCGACGGCTTTCTTGATGTTGCGCTTGCTATGGAGCCGAAGGAAAAGAACCTTCTTTCCGAGCGTATGAAAAAGCCCGGTAGATATGTCATCGACCGACTGATGCTTGTACGCATGCTTGTCATGGCCGTACCAATGGTTATAGGTACTCTGTATGTCTTCTCAACAGCGATCGGGCCGGATATGACCAAGGCATACGCACTCTCCATGACCACGCTTGCGGTCTTCCAGTGGTTCAACGCCTGGAACTGCAGGTCAGAAACAGAGTCTCTTTTCCGTATGAATCCGTTCGGAAATCCCTATCTCATACTTGCGACCGTGGTTGTCGTTACGCTTCAGATACTTGCGCTTTCCGTGCCGTTCCTTCAGAACATGCTTCATACGACTACGCTTACCACGGACGAATGGCTCCTCTGCATCGGTATAGCAACGAGCGTCATCTTTACGGAGGAGATACGCAAGCTCGTCTATCGCATCATGTCCCGCCGAACATCGACAGTTCTGCTTAAAGCGGCTTAATCCTCCGTTCACCCCTGATACGGTATACGTATCCTAGAACTAGCCGGAGTACGCGAATGCGAGCGGAATTGTATCTCCATCTTTATACCGGCTTTAAGTCCTTTGATTATCAAGAAGAGGAATGTCGTGTGAGAAGGCGCGACCTCTTCCTTTTCGCCCGGGCCTGCTGCGAGGTTGCGCAAGGCCCATCTCTAAGCGAAAGCTCCGGCGTACGTCGGAGCTTTCGCGTTAGTACGGATCCAGCCCAAAGCGGTATCCCCGTCCAGGCACGGTGTGGATGAGCTCGCGCCCGCCCTGGGCGTTCAGTTTCTTTCGAAGACCTCGTATATGGGATTCAATGGTGTTCGAGAAAAGGTCGCTCCCCATGTCCCAAACGTGCTCGAATATCATGGCGCGGGACAGGACGTTTCCTTCGTTCCGTACCAGATACGCAAGAAGCATGAACTGCTTGCGAGTAAGGTATATGTTCCGGCCACCTCGCTTTACGCTTTGCTGCTTCATGTTCACTGTAAGGTCGTCTATGGTTGCGACGTCACCGATGATCTCTTTGGGACGCCGCAGCAAAGCGCGAACCCGCGCCATGAGCTCGTCGAAAGAGTACGGCTTATTGAGATAGTCATCGGCTCCGGCGTTAAGGAGCATGACCTTCTGCCAGCTGTCGCTTAAAACCGAAAGCATAAGGATGGGGACAGTCTTTCCGGCGCGCCGTATTTCCATGCAGACCGTGGATCCGGGCTTTTCAGGAAGCATATTATCGAGAAGGATGATGTCGTATTCGTTCGTGCGGGCCATATATGATGCCTCGGTACCGTCGGAGGCCGTATCTACCGCAAAGCACTCTCTTCGAAGGTTTTCCGCAAGCATATCCCGCAACGCTTCCTCGTCGTCCACTACTAGCGCTCTCATCTTCCCGATTGTATGAGCGGAGCTCCTGGGACAGATATGTGCGGGGAAGAAAGTCGGGGATAAGTCGGGCCCTTACAGAGCCGTTTTCTCTGAGACCCTGTATTTATTGAGTCAGATATAAAGAAAAGCTGCAGACAGGTGCCGTATTGACTATCGAACAATTGTTCGATTATCATATACGTATGAAAGAAAGCCATGTAGAGAAGGTTCGGAAGTTCTACAGGCGCTACAGGCGGATGCCTTCGATTACGGAGCTCATGAGCCTCTTCAAACTCTCCTCGCGCAGCTCCGCATTTTATATAGCCAATAAGCTCATTGACGCAGGGTTTCTTGAGAAAGACAGGACCGGGAAGCTTATACCCGGAAACGCCTTTCACGCCGTCCCCCTCATGGGGCACATCCGCGCAGGCTTCGCAGCGCCTGCCGAAGAAGAGCTCGCCGACACCATAAGCATCGGGGAATATCTCCTGCGGCGTCCCGAAGCGAGTTACCTCCTCACGGTCGAGGGAGACTCTATGGAAGACGCCGGCATACACAACGGCGACATGGTGGTCTTCGAGCGTACCCAAGACTACAAGCCGGGAGACATCGTGGTTGCGCTTACCGAGGACGGGTACACCCTCAAATACCTTCGCAAGAAGCAGGGGAAGTTCTGCCTTGAGGCGGCAAACGACAACTATCCGGACATATACCCCAGCGAAGGGCAGATCATCGGCGTGGTCACCTCAACCTTCCGCAAGTACCACTAAACATATGTACCCGCGCGCCATACTTCACATGGACGGAGACTCCTTCTTCGCCTCAGTCGAGCAGGCGCTTGACTGGAGGCTTCGAGGGAAGCCAGTTGTCACGGGGGCAGAAAGGGGAGCGGCGACGGCTCTCTCGTACGAAGCAAAGAGAAAGGGTGCGCGGCGCGGCATGACGCTTCGAGAGATCAAGGCGGTGTGCCCGGACGCCATCGTCGTCCCTTCCAACTACACCGCCTACTCCATCTATGCCCACCGCATGTACAGGATCGTTCGAAAGTTCACGTCCGAGGTCGAGGAATACAGCATCGACGAGTGCTTCGCCGACATCACCGGCCTCACGAAGAAGTACGAAAAGACGTACGAGGAGATAGGGGAGATGATAAAGAGGCAGCTCGAGCAGGACCTCGGCATCACCTTCGGCGTGGGGCTTGCGCCAAACAAGACGCTGGCAAAAGTAGCAAGCGCCCGCAATAAACCGGCAGGGTTCACTCCTTTGCCAAAAGAAAAGATCGCAGAATTTCTTCGCGATCTTCCCATAGGCGCCATATGGGGAGTGGGGTTCTCGACTGCGATGCAGCTTGAGCGCCTGGGGATACGGACGGCGCTTGATTTTGCGAAGAAGGACAGGGCGTGGCTTCGGGAGAAAAGGATAAGTCTTCCGTATCAAAAGATATGGGCGGAGTTGAACGGAGGGTTCGCAAGGAATCTCGGAGAGGACGGGGACGAGAGGATCGGGAGCATACTCAAGACCCATACCTTCAAGCCGACCCGCGACAGGGAATACCTTCTTTCCCAGTTGTCCGCGAACCTTGAGGCGGCGTGCGCAAAGGCAAGGCGCCATAGGGTAAAGGCGCGCTTCTGCCGTTTTTATTTGAAGACCCAGGCCTTTACGTACGCAGGTATTACGCTTGACCTCCAGGTATCACTTAGTGATCCCCGGGAGTTCCTGCGGGCCATACAAACCCGCTTTGATGATGTCTATGAACCGGGCGAGCTCTACCGAGCCACCGGCATCGGCCTCTACGCGCTCACGAACAATGATTCCGTTACACCGGACCTCTTTGGAACAAGCCTTCGAGTTGCAAGGGAAGCGTCACTCATCGGAGCCATTGATAGGATGAATCACAAATACGGAAGGCATACGGTCTTTCTGGGAGAAAGCTTCGATGCAATTACTGATCACGAATCGTCGCGCAAGGAACCGAGACTTATGCTTCCGGTGCACCAAAAGAAGAAAACAATTTCGATACCGCACTTGGGAATAGCGCATTGAAATTCACAACCAATTCATCCGTCTATATATAGGCTTTCACCATGGCATTTAGAACAGACAACCGCCATAGCATACGCTTCCGCGCCAGAAAACAGCTGCGGAAATTCCGCGCATCCCTTGACGGGGCAATAGACGGCCTCTACGTTGAGCGTGGCGCGCGCGCTGCTATCTAACCTCTTCCCCAGTGCTACCATGTATCGCATGGGGGCACTCAGTTCTTTCCCTGCGCTCGTAAGGGGGCATAAGCGCAGAATACGGAACGTTCTTTTAGGCGCGCTCACCGCGCTCATTCTCCTTGCTGTCTTGTACTCATATTTGTTCGGCCCTATGGCCGAGTATGCGCAGGCAGAACCGTTCATCATTGAACCTGGAACGCAGACGGCGGAAGTTGCACGTTCACTCAAAGAGAAGGGGTTCGTAAAAAGCGCGTGGGTCACACGCATCGTTCTTGCGTATAAGGCTGATGGAAGAGAGATACGCCCGGGAGGATACGACATCGGGAAGCATATGGACCTCTGGACTATTTCCGAGACGTTCGCCGCGCCTCCGCATCTAGTTTTCATAACGATCCCTGAATCTTTGCGTAAGGAAGAAATTGGAGAGCTCTTAGCGAAAGAGCTTTTCTGGGACGAAGAGAAGAAGCAAGAATGGGAACGCGCAACCACCATGGACGCGGACCTTACCGAGGGCGTCTACTACCCAGACACGTACCTCATTCCAGGGGACCAGTCTCCCGCTTCAATTGCAGCCCGTCTTCGTGGGCGATTTGCGGACGTGTTCGCACCGTACGCAGAAGAGGCGCGCCGGAAAGGAATGGATTGGAACACAGTGCTGACGCTCGCTTCCCTCGTCGACAAGGAAGCAGGACCGAACGATAAAGAACTTGTCGCAGGAATACTCTGGAACAGAGTAGAGCGTGACATGCTTCTTCAGGTCGATGCGACTCTTCAGTACATACGAGGCACTGAAGAGGACTGGTGGCCGGTCCCGAAGGCTGCTGACAAGTATCTCGATTCTCCTTTCAATACGTACAAGAATAGTGGACTACCCCCGCATCCGATTAATAACCCCAGAGAAGAGTCAGTACGGGCAGTGCTTAATCCCGCACCCACCAACTGCCTCTTCTATATTCACGCTGATCAGGAAATACATTGCTCGGTCACTTATGCGGGACAGCAGGCGAATGTGGACAGGTATTTGCGGTAGGTTTGAGACCTGGCCTGCGGGTAATAAGGTAGAATTTTTCTATGGAAGACAAATATATCTGCGCCTCAGATAAGCTGTTCTACGGCTCAAAATATATTGCGCTCTCTCTAGAAGTCGAGGGTCTTCCCGAGAAAGTTTCAATTCAGGGCATGACTCTCCAAAGAAAATCTTCTTTCCACTGCAGTTTGCTTTGCGTTAACAACATTCTCGGCCTGCAAAGCGATCTTGAAGATCAGATTCTCACTTTCTTCTGTTCATTTGCGAAAGAAAATGACATATCTTTCGTACGGTATACCGGCGAGTTCAGATATGCGGTTGACGGTGAGCGTAGATCACTCATTGCGCTATGTGAGATCTCCAATCTCGCCAAGTTCTCGAATGCACTGGGAGAGAAACTCGGTATGCAAATTCCAGAACAACCTACCCATGTGACGCTCTATACACTGCAACCGGATGCTGGGATCGGCTTAAACAGCCGGGAAGAGATGGAAACCAAATCGACTACAGTTATTCCTCCAGAAGAGGTGAGGAGCGCTCCGGCCTTAAATTAAAACAATCCAGTTGATTGGTATACTCTGCCCATGATTTTCCTCACTTCAAGCGTCGCTTCGGTTGCTAAGCATTTACATGAAAATTTTCTTGCGGCAAAAGGCTACAAAAGCATTCTTTTTATAGATACGGCAGCAGAGCCGGAAATACAATTCGGAGACGAATGGTTACAAAAAGACCTACAGTCGCTTCGGGATCAGGGATATCAAGTAGACAGATACACGGTTACTGGAAAAGAAAGGAACGAAATCGGGAGAAAGATCGACGAATACGACGTTCTTTACATGTGCGGAGGTAATACGGCATACCTGCTTAACAAGCTTCGGAGGACTGATTCTTTTGATTTGATTATAGAAAAGGTAAAGAACGGAAAGCCGTATATCGGCACCAGCGCAGGATCTATCATCTGCGGACCACGATTGCCGGAATATTATTCTGAAGAGGAACCTGAACTTGAGGATAGGAAAGGATTTAATTTTGTTAACTTTGTCATGATGCCGCACTGGGGAGATTCGTATTTTGAAGAACGGGATATCACTAAACGCTTGAAAGTTGCCTATACGGAAGACCAAGATCCAATTCTTATTCTGACAGATATGCAATACGTTCAGGTCTTAGAGGATGGAGCTTTTAAGATAGTTTCGGTTTAGAAGCTTCAGATTCGCTGCAAACTGCCAGAATCGAAAAGCCCCGCGGCGGAGCGGGGCCTCTTCGTGGGCTAATGCGGCAGATAGATCTCGCGCATTTTCTTCTCAACGCGCGCTTGCGCCTGGCTGCCGTCCTGGGTTCTGCTGAAGAGGACCAGGGCATCATCGAGACTTGCGACCTCGTCCAGGCGCTTCTCGAACTCAGAATCCGCTTCAATAGGATCATCAACGGCTTCAATCATTCTTGCCACGAAGATCATTTCGTCCATCGAAATGTCTTCTACGCCATCTTCGCGTTCCATCACATCTCTCCTCTCCATAATTAAGGTTATCAGTTCTAGCAAAAGGGTCCAGTTCTATGAGTGCAAAAGTTGACCCATTCATCAAATAAAGGTACTTTATACCCAACAGCCCGCCGGGCATTTTTTATTGCATGGAAATCAGGAACATAGCCATCATCGCGCACGTGGATCACGGCAAGACCACCCTCACTGACGCCCTCATGCGCCAGACCGGTGCTGTGGAAGCCGGCATTTCCATGGACAGCAATACGCTTGAGCAGGAGCGAGGCATCACCATATATTCCAAGAACACCTCGATTGAATACAAGGGAACGAAGATAAACATCGTCGATACTCCTGGTCACGCCGACTTCGGTTCGGAAGTAGAGCGAGTACTTCGCTCAATCGACTCCGTGCTTCTTGTGGTCGACGCGCAGGAGGGCCCCATGCCCCAGACCCGCTTCGTGCTTAAGAAGTCGCTTGAGTTGGGACTCAAGCCCATAGTAGTGCTTAATAAGATAGACAAGCCGGCAGCGGACCCCGCACGGGCAGAAGAGCAGGTGCTTGAGCTTTTCCTTGAGCTCGGCGCTACCGACGAGCAGGCGGATTTCACCGTCGTCTATGCGATAGGGAGGGACGGCGTTGCGGCAAAGTCCCTTAACGATATGCCAAGCAACGGCGGGGAAGCCCGCGACCTCACCGCGCTTCTCGACGTCATCCTTGCAGAAGTCCCATCTGCCGTGACTCCCGAAGCAACTGAGAAGCCGCTTCGCCTTCAGGCATTCAATCTTGCGTACGACAACTTCCTTGGGCGCCTTGCTATCGCACGCGTGTATGAGGGAAGCGTACGGGTTAATGACGTCGTCACGGTCCTCAAGCCCACAGGCGAGGCTCGCTCCGGCAAAATCACAAAGATATTCACCTTCAAAGGAATTGAGCGAACAGAAGTACCGACTGCAGAGGCTGGCGACATTGTCATGATCGCCGGACTCTCCGATATCTATATAGGTGAAACCGTCACTACCGACCCAAACGCAGAGCCTCTTCCAGCAATTGCCATCGACGAGCCTACCATTACGCTCAATTTCCTCGTGAACAACTCCCCGTTTGCAGGACGCGAAGGGAAGTACGTGACGAGCCGCCAGCTCCGTGAATACCTTGAGCGGGAGCTTGAGGTGAACGTAGGGCTCAAGGTTGATTTCGTATCCCCCGACTCCTTCAAGGTCTCCGGCCGCGGCGAGCTCCACATCGCCATTCTTCTTGAGAACATGCGGCGCTCTGGATATGAAGTGCAGGTATCTCAGCCCCAAGTCATCATCCGCGAAGAGGAAGGGCAGAAGCTAGAGCCGTTTGAGGAAGTCATCATCGATGTTCCGAGCGAGTACCAGGGAACCATTATCGAACGCCTTGGTACCCGAGCTTTCGTACTTCAAAATATGATCCAGCACGACGACCTTGTCCGCCTTACGTTTGAAGGCCCAACTCGCGGTCTTCTTGGATACCGCAATCAGTTTGTCATAGACACCAAAGGCGAGGGAATCCTCTCTTCTAGAGTCATAGGGTTCAAGCCGTTTGCAGGGGAAATACGTAAGCGCCTAGTTGGTTCCATGATCTCCATGGCAACCGGAAAGGCCCTTGGATACGCACTCTGGGGACTTCAGGAACGCGGCACCCTCTATATTCCTCCGGCAGTTGATATATACGAAGGCCAAGTCATTGGAAACACCGCAAAGGGCGAGGAGATGACCGTGAACCCAACGAAGGGCAAAAACCTCACGAACGTGCGCTCTTCAGGCAACGATGAGGCCATCAATCTTGTTCCTCCCTACACACTCACCATTGAACGAGGACTCGAGGTCATGGCAGAGGATGAATACCTTGAGATAACTCCACAAAGTGTGCGCCTAAGGAAGCAGCACCTGACTGAAAGTGCGAGAGCAAAAGCGAAGAGATAAAACGCCCTTGGGCGTTTTTTCTTCACTCTCGCTTCAGCCCCCCACCTCTACAGTCTTCCCATTATCACTATCCTGAAACGCATATGCTGATAACTATCGCAGTACTGCTTCTGATCCTCTGGGCACTTGGACTCGTGAGCTCGTACACCTTGGGCGGGTTCATCCACGTCCTTCTGGTGATTGCGGTCATCATTGTCCTGGTACGAATCATCCAGGGGAGGAATCCTTTGCCTTAACGTATGCCTCGCGGGGACAAAGGCGCATATACTGAAAAGCAGAAGCGCCAAGCCGAACACATAGAAGAGGGATACGAGAAGAGGGGTGTTTCGAGTAAGGAGGCTGAAGCGCGTGCCTGGGCAACTGTTAACAAGCAGGATAAGGGAGGGAAGAAAAGCGGA
>Ga0196977_1000335_pt1 | contig 26373 bp, 21 predicted proteins | sample S3v_1013CmetaG_FD_148634 | JGI IMG/M metagenome (GOLD analysis project Ga0196977, IMG submission 148634) | Soil microbial communities from Anza Borrego desert, Southern California, United States - S3+v_10-13C | ecosystem: Environmental > Terrestrial > Soil > Desert | place: USA: California... | reverse complement strand
CTCAAACTCACTTCGGTGCTCACGCCGCTCGGGAGCGGCTTCCGCGGCGCGGCCCTCACGCCCAACGTCGAGTTCCGGACGATCTCGGTGCGCGACTTCCCCGAGAACATCGCCGCCATGCGCGAGGCGCTCAGGCGGCTCGACACGCCGGAGCCGCCGCGGCCCGCCATCGAGTTCCACGTCCACCTGCTCGTCGGGGCCAACGACGAGCGCGTGACCAACGACTTCCCCGCCCCGCTCGGCGACGTGGTCAGGCAACTGCGCGCGACGCTCGGCTACAGGAACTTCAGCGTGATGGGGTCGCAGGTGTTACGCAGCAAGGAGGGGCGCGGCGACGTTTACAACAAGGGCGTGGCCGACCTGCGGCTGACGAACGCCGCGCTCGCCGCCAGCAACCCCGTCTTCTACGAGTACCACCTGCGCTCCTTCTCGCTCGACGCGGCCGCCGGCCCGACGCGCGTGCAGGTGGACGACTTCAACCTCTCGCTGCGCGTCCCGCTCCTGCTCTCGCCCGACAAGGTGACCTATCAGGACGTGGGCTTCCGCAACCCCGTCGCCCTGCGCGAGGGCGAGCGCGTCGTCGTCGGCACCACCAGCGTCGGCGACAAGAGCGTCGTCGTGCTCTCGGCGACGACGATGAAGTGAAAGCAGTAGACAGCAGTCAGCAGTCAGTAGACAGTAGAAAAGCATCGGCGGGCGTCGAGTTGATACCTCGAACGCCCGCCGATGTTGTTTTTCCTACTGACTACTGACTGCTGTCTACTGAAGTATCGGGTGGCTGCCGCCGCGGCTGTGGTCGGCCGTGCGCGCGTAGAGGCGGCGGTCGTTGTGGTAGAGGACGAGGTGTTCGCCCTCGTAGCGCGCCACGTCGGCGATGCGGTTGAAGTCGCGGTCGTGCTCGGCGATGATGAAGGCCGGCGGCTGGTTCGAGAGCACCATCCCGGCCGCGAAGACGTAGCCGCCCTGATCGTAGACGCTGCCCCGGTACTGCGCCGCGCCCAGCGCGATGTCGGGCGAGTAGGCGCCGTCGGCGTTGCGCGTGCGGTCGGCGCGCGCGATGAAGATGGTGTAGTTCGAGTGGTTGAGCGCCGCGCGGTAGCCGCGGCGGCGCGCGGCGGCGAACAGTTGCGAGAGCCCCCGGTCGATGGCGTTCAGCGTCTGACCGTTCGGGCGGTTGACCGCGTAGACGCGCGCGCCCGAAGGCGTCACGGTCTCGAAGCGGAAGCGGTCGCCCGTCACCTGCTGCGCGCGGCGGACGAGGCTCGCGCCTCCGCGACGCAACTGCGCCTGCGCCGTCAACTGGGGCGCGCCCGTCGCGGTCAACGCCCCGCAGACGAGCAGGGCGGCCAGTCCGATCCTCAAATGCTTGAACATCTCTTCCCTCCTTGCCTCCTCAAATCGAAGCAGGCGCGCCGGGGAGGCCGTGAACGCTTCCCCCAGCGCGCCTGCGTCTGGAAAGTCCCGAATCTCCCGACCCTCTGGGCCGGGCCGCGCGCCGTTCAAGGCCGCCCGCGCCGGTTATCGTTGCCCCCGCGCCCGCGGTTCTCCCCGCGGCCCTCGCCGCGCGGCGGCGGCGGCTTCTCCGGCCGCTCGACCACCTTCGGCTGCTTCGGCGGCTTCTGCTGGTTGTGCTTCTGGTCGTCGGCCAGAGCGCCGACCGAAAGCAGACCCAGCAGGGCGACCGCGGTCATCATGTGCTTCAAAAACTTCATCGTTACATCCTGCCTCCCGTGTCCTTCTCGGACCGCGCATGGGAGGGGGAGGAGAGACGCGCGAGTCTCGCCTCACAGTCTGGCAAACCCGGTGCCAGAACGCCATTTACCGACTTCACAAGCATTTCGCGCCCGCAGGCCCGCGCCCTCGCACCGTTTCCGGCGCTTTCGCACCTTATCGTGTAAGGAACCGTACCAAAGCTGACGCGCCCGTTTTCAACGCCTCACGACGATGCGGGCGCTGCCGACGTTGCCGCCGGCGTCGAAGGCGCGCAGCGAGATGATGTGCTCGCCCGCGCCCGGCAGCGGCAGCTCGACCAGATAAGTCTCGCGCGGGCTGTCGGCGATGCCGTCCTCGGGGAAGGTCGCGCGCCACTCGCCGCTGTTGAGGCTCACGTCGGCGCGCCTGACCATCCCGCTCGCGTCCTCGACCGCGAAGCGCACGCGGACGCGGCCGTCGGCCCCGGCCTGCGGCTCGCCGCCGACGCGCACGACGGGCGGCGAGCTGTCCACGTCCACCGGCTCGCTCGTGCGCTCGCCCGTGAGCGCGTGGCCGAGCGCGTTCTCGGGCGCGTCGGTGGCGACGACCCTGAAGACGTAGCGGCCGTCGCCGAGCGTGGCCCCGTCCACCGAGACGAAGTTGTCGCGCAGGTTGTCCTTGAGCAGGTGGAAGGTGCTGTCGCCCGCGGCGCGGTAGAAGACGGAGTATTCGAGCTGGTCGCCGTTGCGGTCTTCGGCCTGCCACTGGAGCGAGACGGCCCCGCGCTGGAAGAGGCGGCGCGGCGGAATCTGCGCCGGCACGCCGATGAGCGCGGGGTCGAGTCCGGCCGCCTCGGCGCTCGGGTCGAGCGGGGCCTGCACGGCCGGCAGCAGCGCGATGCCGACCGGCAAAGTCTGGATGGAGAGCACCTCGGGCGCGACGTTGCGCGGCAGGTAGGCGATGCTCACGTCCTCGACGCGCGCGCCGCCGGCCTCGTTCGTGCCGCCCGCGCGCAGCACCGCGCGCCACTGGATGAAGCGCGCGCGCGGGCTGGCGACGGCCGCCCCCGCCGGGTCGCGGTAGGGCGCGCTCCACTCGCTCCACGTCACGTCGGGCCGCTCGGTGTTGCCCGAGCGGGTCTGCAACTCGACCGTGCCGCGCCCGCGCCACCAGATGCGCCCCCAGCGCGCGACGAAGCGCGCGTCGCGCACCGCCGACTCGTACGTGCCCTCGGCCACCGGCTCGCCCGCGAGGCGGAAGAGCTTGCCCTGATTCGACGAGGCGACGTACACGTCGCGGCCGCGCGCGACGAGCGAGGAGACCTGATCCTCGCTCGACTGCGCGAGCAGCGTGTCGCGCCCATCGTCGGTCACGGAGTAGATGCGCCCCTTGTCGCTCGTGCCGACGAGGACGCTGCCCCCCTGCGGCGCGGCGACGACGGAGAAGGCCGTCACCGTCGTCGAACTCCACAGCACGTCCGCGCCTCCGTCGGGCGCGAGGCGGAAGACGGCGCTGCGCGAGTTCTGTAGCTCGTTGCGGCTGCGCGCCTGCGGCTGCTGCGCCTGCCCCGCGAACTGCGCCACCTGCGCGCCGCTCTCGTCGATGGTCGTCACCGTGCCCGTCACCGACCCGCCGCCCGCGCCGACGGTCTGCGACGAAGTGGTGGCGGCCGCCGAGGGCGCACGCGGCCCCGACGCCGAGTCGCTCAAGGCCAGCGCGTAGATCGAGCCGTCGGCCGCAATCGCCAGAGAGTGAACCTCGCGCAGCGGCGAGTCGAAGAGCGCGAACGCCTTGCCGTCCGGCGTGACGCGCAGGACGAGGCCGCCGGGGTCTGTGCCGGCGACGAGGTCGCCCGCGGGCGAGACGGCGAGCGAGATGACGTGCGTCTCGTTGAGGTCGACGAGCACGGACTCCTCGGCCTTCGCGCCCGCGGCGCGCACGCGATAGAGGCGGCCGGTGTCGCCCGTGGCGACGGCGAGCGCGCCGTCGCGCAAGGCGGCGAGCGACCAGATGTACCTGTCGGGCGGGTCGAAGAAGACCTCGGCGCGCCCGTCCGCGCCGACGCGGTAGACCTTGCCGTCCGGCGACGTGCCGGCGTAGAGCGAGCCGTCGCCGCCGACGGCGAGCGCCGTCACGTCCAGCTCGGCCGCGTCGTAGAGCAGCCGCCCCTGCCCGTCCGCGCCGACGCGGAAGATGCGCCCGTCGTGGCCCGTGCCGAGGTAGACGTTACCGGCCGCGTCCACGGCCGTAGACCAGACGTAGGCCTGCTCGGTGTCGAAGACCTGCGCGAGACGAGGCGCGAGCATGAGCGCGCCGGTGTCCGTGACGGACACCCCGCGCGCGTCGCCGTTCAAAAGCTCGGCGCGCGAGTTCGTCTCCCACACGACGGGGCCGCCGGCCAGCGCCGTCGCGGCCGCGAGTGTCAGCGAGATGATGATGAGGAGAAGACGGATGACGCGGGGCGAAGAGTGTTTATTAGTCATTAAATCCAACAAGACGCCTTCAAGATTTCCGACGGTGAAAGATGCGGCGCTCCCGACGAGCGGGGCCGCGCGGCGTTGTCCACGCCTTCCCGACAAGAATCATAACCCGAAAGCCGGACGCAGGAAACCGCGTAAAAGAAGTGACGAAGGCGGGGTGATGAATGATGAATTAGTTGCCGGCTTTCGGTCGTCAGCTATCAGCGGAAGCAAGGTCTTTGCCGATGACCGGCGGCTGGCGACTGGCGACTTGTCTCTCATTCATCACTCCGCCTTCGCCACTTCTTCATTTCGTCACGTCCCGACGTAGCGGGCGTAGAGCGTGCGCGCGAGGTTAACGTCCTCCGTGCCGCGGATGATGGCGCGCGCGTCGGCGAAGACGGTCAGCTCGTAGTCGCCCGCCCGGAGGCGGACGAGGTAAGGGTTGGCCTTCACCTCGCCGGCCGCGCGCAGGCGTTCGGCCAGCGCGGCGAGGTCGAGGCGCGCCGCGGCGCGGGGCGTGACCTGCACGGCGTCGCGGCCGCAGAGCGCGGTGGCGAGGTCGCCGGCCTCGGCCTCCAAAGACTCGAAGCGGCCGAGCGCGCACGCGGGGCAGTCCGGCGCGCGCCCGCCGAGCCTGAGCCGCCGCCACTCGTTGCGCCACACGTCGAACTGCATCAGCGAGCGGTGCAGGCTCTCCGCGCGCCCCGCCAGAAGTTTCAGCGCCTCGGCCACCTGCACGGCGGCGACGACGGCGATGACGGGCATGATGACGCCGGCCGTGTCGCACGTCGGGGCCGACCCGGCGGCGGGTGTTTCGGGGAAGACGCACCGCAGGCAGGGCGTCTCGCGCGGCAAGACCGTCATCGTCACGCCGTAGGAGCCGACCGCCGCGCCGTAGACCCAGCGGACGCCGTGCTTCACGCAGGCGTCGTTTATGAGAAACCGCGTCGCGAAGTTGTCCGTCCCGTCGAGCACCACGTCGCAGCCCGCGACGAGCCTTTCGACGTTCGAGTTGTTCACGTCGGCGACCTCGCCCACGCACTCGACCTCGGAGTTGATCTCGCGCAGACGGCGCTCGGCGGCCACGGCCTTCGGCACGCGCTCGCGCGCGTCCCGTTCGGTGAACAACGTCTGGCGTTGCAGGTTCGACTCCTCGACGAAGTCGCGGTCGACGACGCGCAGCGTCCCGACGCCGGCCCGCGCCAGCATCTCGGCCTGCGCCGACCCCAGCGCCCCGCACCCGACCACCAACACGCGCCCCGCGCGCACGCGCCGCTGCCCCTCCGCGCCGATGCCCTCGAAAAGAATCTGCCTGCTGTAACGTTCCATAAGAGAAGTAGATAGTAGTCAGTAGTCAGTAGTCAGTAGTCAGTAGTCAGTAGGAAGAGCTTCGGTAGCGAACAGTCCGGTTGTCGGCGTCAGTGGTCATTACGCGGAGCGCTACTGGCTACTGACTACTGACTACTGTCTACTTGTTCCATCATCTGCCTTTCCGCCGCCGCGCGCATCACGTCGCGCGGCGCCTCAATCCCCGTCCAGAGCTTGAACTGCTCGGCCGCCTGCGCGACGAGCATCGGGAGGCCGCCGAGGGTTTCGCAGCCGGCGGCGCGGGCCTCGCGCAGGAAGCGCGTCTCGGCGGGATTGTAGACGAGGTCGTAGGCGAGGCGCGCGCCGCGCAGTTGGGCCGAGGTGGCCGCGGTCTCTGGCTCGCGGTGTCCGCGCGTGCCGAGGGGAGTCGTGTTGACGACGAGGTCTCGGCCGGCGAAAGAGGCTCCGGCGAGCGGGGCCGCGTCGGCGCCGAACTCTTCGGCCGCGACGCGCGCCCGGCCGGCGTCGCGCGCGAAGACGGTGACGCGCGCCCCGGCCTCACGCAGGCCCCAGAGCAGCGCGCGGGCCGCGCCGCCCGCGCCGAGCAGGGCGACGCGCGCGCCGCGCAGCTCCAACAAGCCGCGCAGAGGTTCGACGGCCGCGTCCGCGTCCGTGTTGTAGCCGCGCAGCCCGTCGCCCTCGACGACGACCGTGTTGACCGCGCCGATGAGGCGCGCGCGCGGCTCGACCCAGTCGAGCCGCGCGCGCACGGCCGACTTGTGCGGGGCCGTGACGCTCAGGCCGCGCAGCGGCCATTCGAGCTCGCGCGTGCGCGGGCTGACCATGCGCCGCAGGAACTCGTCCGGCTCCGACACCTCGAACGGCAGGTAGACGGCGTTCAGCCCGCGGGCGGCGAAGGCCGCGTTGTGCATGTGCGGCGAGAGCGAGTGGGCGACGGGCGAGCCGACGAGGCCGTGGACGGTTGTCGCGGCGTCGAGTTCGCCCACGCGGTACAGCCCGCGCAGCTCCGCGGCCGTCAACTGCCCGGGGGCCGTCTCCCGCCCGGCCTCGGGCGCGCCGTAGGTCAGGAACGAGCCGCGCGCGGGGCCGAGCACGCGCGTCAGCAAACCCGCCTCGCTCATCGCCACCGCGATCAGCTCGCGCCCCTGCGCGCGCGCGCGTTCGAGCAGCTTCAGGACTTCGACGCAGTCCGTGATCCGTTCGGCGCGGACGGCGAGCTTGAGGACGCGGGCCGGCGTGCGCGACATCGCCTCGTAGATTCCTCCGAGGTCGCGCGGCGTCCCCGCGAAGTCGTGGCGCGAGCAGATGAGCGCGCCCGCCCCGGTCAGTCCGAGCAGGTCTTCGCCCGCCTCCTCGAAGAGGTCAAGCTCAAGGTCGGCGAAGTCGGGCGGCTTCGACCGGCCGGCGCGCACGCCCGCGCCGACGGCGGCCCAGAAGGCGAGGCGCGCGCGCGCGTCGAGCTCGCGCCCCCCGCCCTCGGCCGCGGGCCGGAAGGTGTAGACGAGCGGGCGGGCGGCCGCTTCAACCGTCGCGCCCAAGTCGCGCACGGCCGCGTCGAGCTGCGACGCTTCGAGGCAGTCGAAGCGCAGCTCGATCAAGTCCGCCGCGGCCGCGGCGCGCGCCGCCGCCCCCGGCAACTCGCCCGCGCGCCGCACGCAGACCGGGACACAGATGCGTGCTTGGCCTGAATCTTTCATCGTCTGCCGACGGGACAAATATACATGACGGCCGGGGCGCGCCGGCCCCTTCCGGCCCCGCGCGGCTCGCATAAAATTTTCCGCCACGAATCCGCGCCGGGCGGTGTTTCCTTTATGCAATGCGGGTCTTAGAGTCTCATCCCGAGGAGAAAATCCGATGCGGAAAGCTGTCCAGATGTTTGCGCGCTCCGTCCTGAGTCTGACCTGTCTCGCCCTCGTCGCCGTGCCCGGCGCGGCCGTCTCGCAGCAGGCGGTGACGGGCGAGTGGAGGGCTTCGACGAAGTCCGACGAGCCGGACAAAATCCAACTGACCTTCGAGCGCCCCGAACGCGGCCGCCGGAATCAGATGGGCCAGTCCTTCGATTTCGCCGACCTGCGGGGCCTCAGCCGCGAGCAGGCCGAGCGCGGCGGCGCGGTCAAATTCAGCATCGTGCGCGAGGCCGGGACGATTGACTGCGAAGGCAGTTTCCAGAACGGCAGGGGCTCCGGCACGTTCCGCTTCACGGGCAACGCGGCCTTCGTCTCGGCGATGCGGGGCCGCGGCTTCGACTTCGAGAAAAGCTCTTCGCCGCCGCACGACGGGCCGGACGCCGAGGACAGGCTCTTCGCCGCGGCCGCGCTCAACGTCACGACGGCCTTAGCCGACGACCTGCTCTCGGCTGACTTCGGCAAGCTCGACGTTGACGACCTTTACAAAGCCGCGATCTTCAAAATCGATTCGAAGTTCATGCGCGAGATGAAGGCCAGCGGCTTCCAGAACCTCGGCTTCGAAGACCTCGTCAAGGCGCGCATCTTCAAGATCGACGCCGAGTTCGTCAGGCAGGCCGCCGAGATGGGCTTCCGCGAAGAGTCGTTCGAGAGTCTGGTCAAGCTGAGAATCTTCAAGGTCACGCCGGAGTTCATCGCCGAGGCGCGCAACGAAGGTCTCGGCGACCTCTCCATCGAAGAGCTGGTCAAGCTGAGAATCTTCAAGATCGACGCCGAGTTCATCCGCCGCGCGAAGGCCGACGGCGTGCGGCTCGATGTCGAGGAGTTGGTGCGCCGGCGCATCGGCGTCGGGGAGAACTGAGCGGGCCTGCGCGGGGCGCGGCCGCCGGCGAGAGGTGGGCTTGGGCGGGGCGGCCGCGGCGAGAATCTCGGCGGGCGCGGGGCCGAATCCTCGCGCCCGCCGCCGCCGTCCGCTCTTACCGTCTGCCGCCGAGGCTGCGGGTGGTGCTCTCCGTGACGCTGGCCGCGGGCGGCGCGATCTCGGAGGTGGAGAGCGCGGAGAGATGGCGGGGCGCGAAGTCGGGCAGCGCCTCGGGCGGGCGCGAGGGGGCGAGTTCGGGCCGCTCGCGCCGCGCGCGGATCGCCTGCCCGAGCCCCTTGCCCACGCCTTCGAGTCCGGGGATGATGAACCAGACCCAGATGAGGAACGCCCCCTGATAGTAGAAGTAGCCGAGCAGGAAGACGGTGAGCCACGCGAGGCCGCCGAAAAAACTCTCCAGACCTTTCTCCAGCGTCGGCGGCTCCTTGAACTTGTACCTGCGCGCCCTGCGCCCCTCCTCCTCGTGCTCCTCGACTTCTAACACGCCCTCCGGCAAGTCGCCCTTGAGCGCCTGCGGCACGAGGTGGATGCTCGCGCCGCAGGCGCGGCAAAACTTCGCGTCCTCCAGATTCCTCACACCGCATTTCGGGCAGTACACTTTCCGTCTCCTCCTCGGGCCGAGGCTGCGCGCCGTCAGGCGTCTCCGCGCGTGCGCTCCCGCGGGGTGGCGAGGTGGCGGGTCGTAGCCTCGGTCACGCTGGGCGGCTGCGCCAGCTCGCCCGTGTGGCGCGGCGGCAGCTCGGCGGCGCGCGGCGGCGCGGCGAAGCTCTGCGGCGCGGGCGAGAAGGCCGGCGGCGCGAGCTGCTGCTGCCGCCTCTCACGCAGGCGGAAATAAGTGCCGACGCCGTCGGCCAGCGCCCCGGCGGCGGGGATGAAGAGCCAGAACCACCAGAGGTTGCCGGCCGGCGCCCACGTCTTCACCGCGAAGGCGACGAAGACGAAGGCGAAGCCCATGAAGAAGCTCCGCACGGCGCGCTCAATCGTCACGCCCCTGTCGTACTTGTGGCGGCCGCGGCCGCCGCGCCCCCCCTCGTCGTCAGGGCGCTCGGCCAGATGCCCCGTCAACGCCTGCGGCACGAGGCTGATATTCGCGCCGCACGAGCGGCAGAACTGCGCGTTCTCGACGTTCTCAGCCGCGCACTTCGGACAAAACATCGGGAGCACCTCCGGAGCAGTAGGCGGTAGCCGGCAGTCAGTAGCCGGTGGAAAAACTTTCGCTGATAAATCTTCAAAGCGCCGGCGCCGGCGTTCTCAACGCGGAGCCTGCCGTCCGCTGGCTACTGCTTCTACGTTTTCCCGCGGGCGGCGGTTCGCTGCCGGAGCGCCTCGTAGAGGAGGACGCCGGCGGCCACCGAGACGTTGAGCGATTCGATGCGGCCGCGCAGGGGGATGCGGACGAGCACGTCGCAGCGTTCGCGCACCAGCCGGCGCAGCCCCTCGCCCTCGCCGCCGAGGACGAGCGCGCACGGCTGCGTCCAGTCCCACTCGGTGTAGGCGACGGTCGCGTCGGCCGCCGTGCCCACCGTCCAGACGCCGCGCCCCTTCAACTCTTCGACCAGCCGCGCGAGATTCGCCGCCCGCGCCACGGGGACGTATTCGAGCGCGCCGGCCGCGGCCTTCGCCGCCGTCTCCGTCAGCCCGGCCGCGCGCCGCTCCGGCACGAAGAGGCCGTGCGCGCCGGCGCACTCGGCCGTGCGGATGATGGCCCCGAGGTTGCGCGGGTCTTCGACGCCGTCGAGCACGAGGGCGAGCGGCTGTTCCTTCGAGCCGACGCGGGCCGCGAGCGCGTCGAGCAGTTCGTCGGACGCGAGGTAGCGCGCGGCCGCGACCGACGCGACCACGCCCTGATGGTTCGCGCCGGCCGCGAGCCTGTTCAACTCGGCGCGCGGCGCGCGGCGCACGGGCACGCCGGCCGCGCGCGCCAACTCCAAAATCTCGTGCAGCCGGGCCTCGTGCGCGCCCTCGACGACGGTGAGTCGCTCGACCGGACGCCGCCCCGCGCGCAAGGCTTCCAACACGGGCTGCACGCCGAAGAGCAAGGAGCCGTCACCTTCGTGCGCGAAGTCCCGCCCCCCGTCTTCGCGCGGCGGGTAGTCCGGGCCCGGCGGCTCTTCGGCGCGCCGCCGCTCCTCGCGCCGCCGAACTTCATCTTCACGCCGCCGGGGCTCCGCGCGCCGCTCGGACTCGCCGCGCGGCCGGCGCGGGCCTTCGCGGTAGACCGTGTCCTGCTGCGGGCCGGACGCGCCGCGCGGGCGCCGAAACTCTTCCGCCTGCCGGCGCGGCTCTTCACGCCGGCCTCGCGCTTCTTCACGATGCCGGCGAGAGTCCGCGTCTCGGCGAGAGTCCGCGTCGTGACGCTGCGAGTCGGCGTGTTGGCGGCGGGGGTCTTCGCGCCGCCGGTGTTGTTCGTCGCGGGGGGCGCGCGCCGCGTCGTGCGGCCGGCGGCCCTCTTCGCGCTCGCCCTCGTCGCGCTGAGGCCGCGGCTTCCGCCCGTAGCCCCTCTCTTCAAACTTGCCGCCGGGGCCCCGCTCCTCGAAGGCACGGGCCGCGCGCTCGCCGGGCGACTCGCGCGTCTGGCGCTCGGCCGGGGCCTCGCGGGCCGCGCGCTCGCCGGGCCGGCCGCCGCCGCCTTTGTCCCAGAATGGTCTGTTGCGTCCGCGTGGCTTCATCGGTCTTCAGGCGCGCCCCCGCCGCGTGAGACGCCAGCGCAGGCGCGAGTAGCGCGTGAACTGCGTCTCGTTGCTGACCACCGTCAGCGCCCCGGTGCTGTAGCGCCCGGCCCGCTCGCGCCGAAAGCCGAGCGTGTCGTCGCGTGCCGCGGGCGGCCACGCCGCCGCCAGCAGCCGGCGCAGGCCCGCGTACGCGTCGTCGTAGACGGCCCCGGGCGCGCGCCCGCGCAGGAGCGCGACGAGCGTCACGAAGTTCTCGCGCGCGAGCAGAGACTTGCGCGCGCCGAGGCACGAGTAGTCGAAGTTGTCGGCCCACACGCGCCAGCCCGGTTCGTCGCCGCCCGCCTTCGGGTAGAGGTCGAGCACGGCCTCGTCCTCCGAGAGCTCGCGCGTCTCGACCACCTCGCCGTCGCGCCTCGACTTCTCCCGCCGCTCCTCGACCTCGACGCGCTTACGCACGACGCGGCCCGAGACCATCAGCCCGATCTCCGGCCACTCCCAACTCCGTTCATCCTCGCCCGGCAGGCCGAGGCCGACCAGCGCGTCGTCCTTCAACCCCAGCGCGCGCAGACGCCTCTGGCGCGTGCCCATCAGCAGGTCTGCGTCCGACAGCGTCTCGACGGCGAGGCCGCGCGCGGCGAGGCGTTCGACGATCAACTGCGCCTCCTCGCGCGAGGCCGCGCGCGCCAGAGGCAGGGCCCGGCCCGCGGCTTGAAACTCCCTCAGCCACTCGGCCCCGACGCGCAGCAGCGACGCGGCCTCTTCCAGAGCCTCGGCCGGGGCGGGCGCGGGCCGCGGGTGGAGGATGACGTTGAAGCCCGCCTCCCACTCTTCGAGCGGCCGGAGCGCGGGCCGGCGCAGCCGCGCGCTCTGCTCGGTGACGGGCAGCGCCGCGCCGCAGTAGAGGCAGCTCATGCGCGTCGGCGCGTTGGTGCGCAGGCACTCGCCGCACGCCACCATCTCGGCGGGCGCGAACGGCCGCGCCGCCGGCTCCGGCAGGTCGAACTCCCCGGCCTCAACTGACTCTTCTTCGCCCGACAAGACTCCCTCACAAAAAACGGCGAACGCGGGACGATGAACGATGAGCTGGTTATCAGTCATCAGTCATCAGGTCGGACGGGAATCGACGACCGACAGCTAACGACTGACGGCCGACGGCGACGGCGATGATTTATCTTCCCATTCATCGCCTCGGCGCTCGTCGTTTCTTCTCTTCCTGATTGCCGGTGACGCTTTCTTGAGTATAATCCTTCCGCGTCCTGACCTGAGATTTATTTTAGACCGCGATGGCGTCAAAGACACTTCCAACGACGACGCTGCGGCCGTTCGCCGCGGCCGCCTGCGCCGCGCTCGCGCTCCTGCTCGGGGCGTGCGCCTCGAACCCCTCGACCGGCCCGGGCCGGCCGCGCGGCCCCGAAGCGCCCTACCCCGTCGTGCTCGCCGCCAGCTCCGAGCGGCGCGAGAGCGCGCTGGCCGGCTGGGCCGCGCTGCTCGGCGACGCGGCCTCGGCCAGCCCGACGCCCGAACTGCTCCCCGTCACCGCGACCCCGGCCGCGCTCCCCGCCGGCCTCGCGGCGCTGCCGCGCCTGCCGCGCGTCATCATTGACGACGCGGCCGAGCAGTCCGAGGAGGAGACGCGCGAGTCGCTGCGCCGCTTCATCGCGTCGGCCCCCACGCTGATCGGCTCCGACCTGCGTCACCTCTCGCTCGTCGAGATCGTGGACGCGCCCGGCGGCGCGGGCGCGAAGCTGGCGCGCTACCACCAACGCCCCTTCCACTACCCGCTGCGCGGCGACTACGGCGAGGTCACGGTCACCTTCACGCCCGACCTCCGCGTCACGGGGCTGTCGAGCACGGCCGTGCCGGACGCCGACCGCCTGCGCCCGCTCCTGCGCAGCATCACGCGCCAACTGACGGCCGAGCAGGCCGCCGCCGCGCTCGCCGGCCGCGGCTCCGTCGCCTACGCCGACGCTTCGGGCGCGCAGCAGACGCGCCCCGTCGCCTCGGCCTCCGACATCACGCCGCGCGAGTTGGTCATCTTCCCCGTCCGCCGCGAGGGCCAGCCGCCCGCGCTCGAACTCCACTACGCGTGGGAGTTGGAAGTCGGCGGCGCGGGGCCGACGCTCCTCGTCTACATCGACGCCGTCAACGGCCAGCAGCTAGCCGCCACGCCCCGCATCTGAAGATGACCGCGCACGAAGAGATCGAAGAGATCGTCAACCGCGAGACGCGCGCGTGGGACACGAAGGACGTGGCCCTGCTGCTCACCGTCTTCCACCCCGACATGACTTGGCCGTGGCCGCCCGACGCCGACGCGCACGACCCGGCCGAGTGGGTCTTCGTCATGGGCCGCTACGACCCCGAGCGCTGGCGGCGGCTGTGGCAGGAACTCTTCGACACGCACGAACTCGTCCGCAATGTCCGCCGCACCGTCCGCGTCGTCGTCACGCCCGAGGGCGACGGCGCCTTCGCCGTCGTGGACGTGGACACGCTCTGGCGCGACCCGTCGGGCCGCGACTTCCACTGGAAGGGGCGCGCCTGCAAGGTCTACTCCCGCGTCGGCTCCGAGTGGAAGATGACGATGCACACGGGGCTTTTGAACTACTCAAGTAGACAGTAGTCAGTAGTCAGTAGCCAGTAGAAGACAGCCGCTATCGAATCGTTCAGGTGTCAGCGTCGGCGCTCCCGACGCGCAGCCTACTGACTACTGACTACTGTCTACTGTCTACTTGAATTTGTCCTCCCGGCCCGGTTGTGGTTGAATAGGTCTGAAGCGATATTTGAAATTTCGTGAACCGAAAAACTTGACGGGGTGTATTTCGCATGCATTTTGATCCGACCAACAACATTTCATGGCAGTTGGGTTACAGAGGCAGAGTGGCGGTTTTCATCGACGGCAACAACCTTTTTCACGCGGCCCGGTTCCACAACATCGACATCGATTACAACAAACTCCTGCGCGTCCTCCTCGGGGACGGCAGGCTTTTGCGCGCCTTCTTCTACACGGGCGTCGATGTCGGGGCCGAGCGCCAGCAAGGGTTCCTGCTCTGGATGCGCCGCAACGGCTTCCGCGTCGTCCACAAGGAGCTGAAGACCTTCTACGACGGCACGCGCAAGGCCAACCTCGACGTGGAAATCGCCGTCGACATGCTGAGCCTCGCGGGCCGCTACGACACGGCCGTGCTCGTCTCCGGCGACGAGGACTTCGTCTACGCCGTCAACGCCGTGGCCTACAAGGGCTGTCGCGTCGAGGTCGCCGGCTTCCGCTCGAACACCGCGCCCAAGCTGATCGACGTGGCCGACTACTTCATAGACCTCGGCGAGATCGCCGACAAGGTGCGCAAGGAGAACTCGCACTCGCACCGCTACCTCGACAACAACCACCACGCGCACGAGCCGCAGCAACAGCAGCACGCGCCCGCGCCCGCCCACGCGGCCAACCACGCGCAGGCCCCGGCCCCGCTCGCGCACGCCGCCCGCGAGCGCGCCGACGACGAAGAGGAAGAGGCGCGCTTCCGGCGCCGCGACGACGAGTTGGAGGAGGCGGTGGCCCGCGTCGTCGCGGGCGAAGCCCCCGACGACGAGACCCGCTTCGCCGCCAACTCCGACTTCATCCGCGTGACGGACGACCAGTAAACAAGGTGCCGGGTGCCGGTTGAGACATCCCTGACACCCGGCGCCTGACGCCTGACGCCCGCTATGAAGCTTTTCACCGTCGAAGAGGCGAACGCGCTGTTGCCGATGGTGCGCCGCGCGGTCGAGAAGATTCGCGGGGCGCACGCTCAGGTCGCGGCCTCGCAGGAGGCGGCGCGCGCGGCGGCGGCCGCGGCGCAACTCGGCGGCGGCGGCATGCCGGGCGGGGCGCGTTACGTGAACGCGCTGACGACGCTGGCCGGCCGCGTCAACCAGCTCGAAGAGCTGGGCGTGCAGCTCAAGGACTACGAGCGCGGGCTGGTGGACTTCCCTTCCCTGCGCGACGGCAAGCTCGTGCTGCTCTGCTGGCAGTGGGGCGAGGGCGATCAGATCGAGTGGTGGCACGACCCCGAGGCGGGCTTCGCCGGGAGGCAGCCGTTATAAAGAGTCACCAGTTTTCAGTTTTCAGTTTTCAGTAAAGGCGAAGAACTGACGGCTGAGCGCCAGCCCCTTTCCGATGTCTCGAACCGCGGAAGATAAGAGTGAAGCCGGCGGGGCCGCGCCGGAGCCGACGGCGAAGGCCGAGGGGCCGCCCCGCGGCCTGCTGCGCGAGTATTTCGAGTCGGGCGTCGTGACGATCATCATGGCGCTCTTCTTCATGACCTTCGTCGCGCAGGCGGCCGAAGTCCCCTCGGCTTCGATGGAGAACACGATCCTCGTCGGCGACCGCTTCCTCATCAACAAGTTCATCTTCGCGCCGGGGCCGCCCACCTTCTTCCTCCCGCAGCGCGAAATCCGCCGCGGCGACATCCTCGTCTTCAAGTACCCGGCCGAGTCCATCCCGCGCGAGAACATCGTCCAGTACGAGACCCTCTTCATCAAGCGCGTCATCGGCCTGCCCGGCGAGACCATTCAGGTCAGAGGCGCGGACGTTTACATCAACGACCAGCGCCTGCCCGAGCAGAAGGTCGTCGCCGACGACCCCGACCTCGGCAACGACAAGGACGCGCTGTCGAACCTCTCGGAGCCGGCGGGCGGGGCGGGCGGGCCTTACAAAGTCTTCTACCCGCCCGAGGCCGTCTCGCCCGGCGCCGAAGGGCGCCCCGTCTCGCCCGACTTCCGCTTCGGCGTCGGCAAGCCTTACCAAGTGCCGGCCGGCCACTACTTCGTGATGGGCGACAACCGCAGCAACAGCGCCGACAGCCGCGTCTGGGGGCCTGTGCCGCGCGAGTTGGTCGTCGGCCGCGGCCTCTTCGTCATCTGGTCTTACAACTCCAGCCTCCCGCGCAGCAACGCCCTCCCCCCCTTCAACCTCCTCTCCGACCTCATCAGCAACACCCGCTGGAACCGCATCGGCACGTCGCTCCGGTAACGAGAACGCGCGGGGCGTCAGGCGACGGGGCCGGGTTAAAAGTCGTGAATCGTAGAAGACGAGTTCCTTCGATTGACGCTTGACGATTCGCGGCCGTCACCCGCACCCGGCGCCTGACACCCGACGCCTTTCCCGCGGCCCCGGCCTCAAAATATTGTAGCCGTCCCGAGTCCAAATACAGCGCCTTGTAGATTTTCTGGTTGACGACTTAAAGTAACTTCTGATAGCATCCGCCGCGACTCCGCAGAGGGCATGGGTTTACAGGCTTCGGCCCTTCGCCCATCGAACACCGACACTTTTGTTTCAAGGACTAGGGAGACGACCTCTTACAGATGCAGTGTGCGGCGTGCCTCGAAGTCTTCCCCGAAGCGCTCGACGCGTGCCCACGCTGTGAGGGGTCGGCGACCGACACCACCCCGGCCGCGCCCCCCGCGTCCGAAAGGCCCGACGCGCCACGCACCCGCGAGGCCGACGCTTCCGCCATGACCGAGAACCCGAACGTGACTACGCAGACGACGCCGCCGAGCGCCAACGGCTCGACCCTCATCGAGTTCCCCGGCGTGAACCGCAACCGCCCGGCATGGCGCAAGGAGTTGAGCGAGCGCTTCCGCGAAATCCAGCAGCGGCGCGCGCTCGAAGCCGAGGCCGAGCAGCGCCGGCAGGCCGAACCGGCCGCGCACGCCGCGCCGGAAGAGTTCGCCGCCCCGCCGAAGGAGTCGGAGGCGACCAAGCAACTCGGCCTCGTGCCCGCGCCCGACGAGCCGGAGTTGAACCCTCTGGTCGTGAAGGCGCTGCGCCGCATCGAGCGCGCGCGCCGCGAGGCCCCGCCGCTGGCGCGCTCCGGCTCGTCGCGCGGCCACGCCGCCGCGGCCGCCGCGCGCGTCGTCGAGGAGCAGCACGCGCAGGAGGCCGACTCGCTCCCGGCGCGCACGCCGGCGAAGCCCGCGGCCGAGAAGGCAGTCAGGGCCGAGCGGCGAGAGCCTGCCGAGCGGGCCGACGCGGCCGAGCAGGCTCGCGGCGCGGCCCTGCTCGTCGTCCAGCCGAAGCCGGCCGTCGAACCGAAGGCGGCGACGGTCGTCGAGTCGACCGTCGCCGAGGCCGCGCCGGTCGAACGCCCGAAGGTCGAGCCGACGGCCGCGCCGCCCGCGAAGGTCGCGCCGCCGGAGAAGCCGGCGTCCGTCGAGGTCGCGGCCGCGGCCGAGGCCAAGCCGCAGCCGCGGAAAATCACCGGCGTCATTGACGACCACTGGCTCGAACGGCGCGAGGCGGAGATTCTGCCGAAGGTCGTCTCCGAGCCGGCCGCCTACGACGACCGCGCGCCGCGCGCCAAGAGGGTCGCCGCGGCCGGCGTCGACCTGCTGGCCGTGGCCTTCCTGTGCGCCCCTTTCGCCGCCGTCATCGAGCTGACCATCGGCGACTGGAGCGAGCCGCGCGTGCTGGCCTCTCTGGGCGGCATCGTCGCCGTGGTCTTGTTCCTCTACCACACCTGCTCGGTGGCGCTGGCGAGCCGCACCTTCGGCATGAAGCTCTTCGGGCTGCACGCGGTGGACGCCGACACGGCGCGCGTGCCGACGACGTGGCAGTGCGCCCGCCGCGCGCTCGTTTACCTGCTCTCGCTCGCCACCTTCGGCCTCGGCATCCTCTACGCGCTCATCGACGCCGAGGGGCGCACCGCGCACGACCTGCTCTCCGGCACGGTGATCGTCAAAGAGTAACCGCCTCAACCGAGGCGCGGACGCGGGGCGCGGTGACCTCCACCGCGCCCCTTTTTTTGCGCGCGGGATAAACTCTGGTAGCCTGTGCGACGTGAGACGGAAGCCCGTCCGGTTATGAACGATCAACTCATCGCGGAGGTGGTTAAGGAGCTTGCGGCGGCGCTGGTCGGGCGCGCGTGGGGTAAGATTTTTCAGCTCTCGGCGGCGTCGCTGGCCGTGGACTTTCGCGCTCCCGGCAACCGGTACCTCTTCGTCTCGGTCGAGCCGAACCGGCCGCGCCTCCACCTCGTCGCGCGCACCGTCCGCGAGTTGGAGAAGGCTTCCGTCGCCCCGGCGCCGTTCGCGCTCGTGCTGCGTAAGGCGCTCGGCGGCGCCGCGCTCGCGTCGGTCACGAAGGACGAGGGCGACCGCGTCGTGCGCTTCCTCTTCGACGCGAGGGACGCGGTCGGCGAGGCGCGCGCGCCGTCGCTCGTCGCGCAACTGACCGGGCGCACGTCGAACCTCTTCCTGCTCGACGAACGCGGCCTCGTCCTCGACTCGCTGCGGCCCGCGCGCGGGGAGGGTCAGGAGGCGGGCGAGCCTTACCGCCCGCCGGCCCGCCTCGCGCCGAAGGCCGCGCAGCAACACCCCGACTTCCCGCGCGGCGCGGCCTCGCTCTCCGAAGCGCTCGACCGCCATTACCAACGGCTCGAACACGAGCGCGCATTCGACGCGCGCGCCGCCGCCGCCGCCGCGCGCATTAGGCAGGAGGCGGCGCGGCTGCAAAAGCTGCGCGACAACCTCGCGCGCGACCTCGCGGCGCACGGCGACGCCGAGGCGCACAAGCGCGCGGGCGATCTGCTGCTCGCCAACCTCGGCACGGCCGTGCGGCGCGGCGCGCTCGTCCGCCTCACGGACTTTTACGCCGAGGGCGCGCCCGAGGTCGAGCTCGAGGTCGAAGAGCACAGGACTTTGCAGGAGGCCGCGGCCGAGCGCTTCGCGCGCTACGGCAAGGCCAAGCGCGCCGCGCGCGAGATCGCCGAGCGTTTGCGCGTCGTCGAGCGCGAACTGGCCGCGCTCGACGCGAGGCGCGACGAGTTGGGGGCGATCACCGCGGCGCGCGACGAAGAGGCGCTGGCGACTTTCGCGGGCGCGCCCGCCGGCGCCGGGAGGTCGAAGGCCGCGGCCCGCGCGAAGGCCGGGAAGCAGGGCGAGGCCGGGGCGATCCCCGGCGTGCGCCGCTACCGCTCGTCGGACGGCCTCGAAATCCTCGTCGGCCGCGGCTCGCGCGACAACGACCAACTGACCTTCCGCGTCGCGCGCTCCTTCGACACGTGGCTGCACGCGGCCGACTACCCCGGCTCGCACGTCGTCGTCCGGCACCGCCGGCGCGACGACGCCGTCCCGCACCGCACGCTCGTCGAGGCGGCCCAGCTCGCCGCCCACTTCAGCCGCGCCAAGAAGGACTCGAAGGTCGCCGTCAACTACACCCAGCGCAAGTTCGTCTCCAAGCCGAAAGGCGCGGCGCCCGGCCTCGTCTACCTCTCCAGTTTCCGCACCCTCATGGTCGAGCCGCGCGAAGAAGTCGAGCGCATCTGAAATTTCAGATGCGCGATTTTTGATTTAGCCGCCGGCCGTCAGTCCTTTGTCTTTAACTGACGACTGACAAGTGATAACTACCAGTCGCCGACCGAACCTCCCAAATCAAAAATCCAAAACTCGCTCCACACTTTCGCCACGCCGCCGCCGTAGATTCGGGGCCGCGATCTTATTTCACGAAAGGCATCCGATGAGCGCCAACTTTATCGAGACAGTCGAACAGACGGCGGCGAGCGTGCTCGACGGCCTCGCCGACATCGTGGCCGGCCCGGCCTCGACGCTGCGCGACGGCACCGAGCACGCGGCCGTCTCCCTGCCGCGCGACCTCTACGCCCACGACTCGGCGCAGACCGAGTGGTGGTATTACACCGGCCACATGCAGACCGGCGCGGGCCGCCGCTTCGGCTTCGAGCTGGTCTTCTTCAAGCGGCGCACGGACCTCGACCGCTTCGGCGTCGTCCCCCTGCGCCTGCTCGCCAACCCGCTCTACCTCGCGCACTTCGCCGTCACCGACGAGTCGCGGGGCCGCTTCCGCTACGCGCACCGCAAGAGCGCCAACGGCCTGCTCGACCCGCCCGCCCACACGGGCAAGCGCCGCTACGAGCTGAGGCTCGGCGACTGGACGGTGCGCGAGTCCGGCGGCCGACACCTGCTGCGCGCCACGCTCGGCGGCGACCTCATCTTCGAGGCCGAACTCACGCCGACGAAGCCGGCCGCGCTCAACGGGCACGAAGGCGTCGGCGTCAGCTTCAAGGATCACGGCGAGGCTTCGCGCTACTTCTCCTACACGCGGATGAAGGCTCGGGGCCGCATCACGTGGCACGGCGAGACCGAAGCCTTCACGGGCGAGGCGTGGATGGATCGCGAGTTCGGGACGTGGAAGACGACCGACGGCCAGAAGGGCTGGGACTGGTTCAGCCTCCAGCTCGGCGACGGCACGGAGCTGATGGTCTACCACATACGCGACCGCGAGGGCCGACCATCGCCCTTCAGCAGCGGCACGTTCGTCGACGAGCGCGGAGTCCGCACGCACCTCGCGCGCGAAGACTTCCGGCTCGAACCCACCGGCCACTGGCGCAGCCCGCGCACCGGCGCGGTCTACCCGAGCGGCTGGCGGCTCGCGGCCCCGCGCGTCGGCGTCGAGGCGACCGTCAGGCCCGTCCTTCAGGATCAGGAGCTCGACACGCGCGGCACGACGATGATCGTCTACTGGGAGGGCGCGTGCGCCGTCAGCGGCACGCGCGACGGCCGCGCGGTCGAGGGGCGCGCCTACGTCGAGCTGGTCGGCTACGACCGCTCGCACGAGCAGCCCTCCTTCACCACCTTCCTCTTCGGCGACGCGCTCGACCGGCGCTGGCGCAGCATCTTCGGCTGAGATGGAGACCATCGAGACCGAAAGGCTCCGCATCCGGCGCCTGCGCGACGAAGACCTCGACGGGCTCTACGAAGTCTGCGGCGACCCGGAGCTGATGCGTTACGTCGGCGACGGCCGCCCGCTCACGCGCGAGCAGACCCGGCGGTGGATCGAGAAGTCGCAGGGCAACTACGAGCGGCACGGCTTCGGGTGCGCGGCCGTCGTCCTGAAAGACGGCGGCCGCTTCGCCGGTTACTGCGGCCTCGTCTACGGCCACGGCGGCGCGGACGTGGAGATCATCTACGCGCTGAAGCGCGAGTTCCGCGGCGCGGGCCTCGCGGGCGAGGCGGCCCGCGCCGTGATCGAGTACGGCTTCGCCGAGTGCGGCCTGAGCCGCATCGTCGCGACCATCGACCCCGCCAACGCGGCCTCCGTCAGGGTCGCCGACAAACTCGGCATGACGCACCGCGAAGACCGGCTCGACGAGCACGGGCTGCCGGAGGCCGTCTACGCGGTTGACCGAACCGACTACGGCGAGGTGAGGGCGGGCGGGGCCGGCGCGTGAGGCCCGTCGGTCTTCCCCCTCTGCGTGAGGCCGGTCGGTCTTCCCCCTCTTTTGCCTTTCCCATGTCGCCTGATTACTATGAGGGCCATGAGCGCAACGGGTGACAGGCAGTTGGGTTCGGAGGAGCTTTTCGCGCGGGCCGTCGAGCTGATGCCGGGCGGGGTCAACTCGCCCGTGCGCGCCTTCCGCGGGGTGGGCGGCACGCCGCGCTTCATCCGCAGCGCGCGGGGCGCGACCATGACCGACGTTGAAGGGCGCACCTACGTGGACTACGTCGGCTCGTGGGGGCCGATGATCCTCGGCCACGCCGACCCGGAGGTGATCGACGCGTTGCACGCGGCGCTCGGGCACGGGACGAGCTACGGCGCGCCGACCGAGCTTGAGGTCGAGATGGCCGAGGAGATCACCGACGCCGTCCCCTCGATCGAGATGGTGCGGATGGTCAACAGCGGGACGGAGGCGACCATGTCCGCGCTCCGCCTCGCGCGCGGCTTCACCGGCCGCGACCGCATCGTCAAGTTCGAGGGCTGCTACCACGGCCACGGCGACAGCCTGCTCGTCAAGGCCGGCTCGGGAGTCGCCACCCTCGGCCTGCCCGACAGCCCCGGCGTCCCCGCGAACGTCGCCGCGCACACCATCACCGCGCCCTTCAACGACGCCGCGGCCCTCGAACGGATTTTCGCCGAACACGGCGACACCGTCGCGGCCTGCATCGTCGAGCCGGTGGCCGGCAACATGGGCTGCGTGCCGCCGCGCGGGGGCTACCTGCAAGCCCTGCGCGCCGTCACCGAGCGGCACGGCGCGCTGCTCATCTTCGACGAGGTGATGACCGGCTTCCGGCTCGCGCGCGGCGGGGCGCAGGAGTTGTACGGCGTCCGCCCCGACCTGACCACGCTCGGCAAGATCATCGGCGGCGGCCTGCCCGTCGGGGCCTACGGCGGGCGGCGCGACATCATGGAGCGGGTCGCGCCTTCGGGGCCGGTCTATCAGGCGGGGACGCTCTCGGGCAACCCTCTGGCGATGACCGCGGGCCTCGCCACGCTGCGGCGCCTGCGCGACCGCGCCCTCTACGAGCGGCTCGAAAGCGCCGCGCAAAGACTCTGCGAAGGCGTGGCCGAGGCGGCGCGCGAGGCCGGCGTGACGACGGTGACGAACCGCGTCGGCTCGATGTTCACCACCTTCTTCACCGACCAGCCCGTGACCGACTGGGACTCGGCCTCGCGCGCCGACCGCGGGCGCTACGGCAGGTTCTTCCACGCCATGCTCGAACGCGGCGTCTACCTCGCCCCCTCGCAGTTCGAGGCCGCCTTCCTCGGCGCGGCCCACACCGACGAACTCATTGACCGGACAATCGAGGCCGCGCGCGAAGCGTTCCGCCTGCTTTAAGGAACGGAACCGCAGTCGGCAGCGGGCGCGCAGGCTTACGTCAACAGTCATCTCTGACGCAAGCCTGCGCGCCCGCTGCCGACCGCGGTTCCGTCTTTATGCGGGGTTGAGCGGCAGCTCGATGGTGAAGCGCGTGCCCTCGCCGGGGGCGCTCTCGACGAGGATTGAGCCGCCGTGCTGTTCGACGATCTGCTTGGCGATGGCGAGGCCGAGCCCCGTGCCCTTCTTCTTGGTGGTGAAGAACGGCTCGAAGATGCGGGCGCGGGTGCGCTCGTCCATGCCGGGGCCGCGGTCGGCGATCCGGACGCGCGCGCCGGCCACCGACTTGCCGCCCCCGCCGTTGCGCCGCGCGCCGGAGGCCACCTGCGCCGCCTCGGTCGTGACCGTGACGGGCGCGCCCGCGGGGCTCGCGTCCACGGCGTTGGCGAGGAGGTTGACGAAGACCTGCCGCAACTGATCCTCGTCCCACGTGCCGCGCGGCGAGTCGGCCGCGTAGCGACGCTCGACCTCGGTCTGCTTGACGCGCAGGTTGTCGGCGACGAGGTCGAGGCTCTCGTCCATGAGGGCGTTGAGGTCGGCCTCGGCGAGGTTGAGCTGGCGGCGGCGCGAGAACTGCGTCACGTCGAGGGTGAGTTTCGAGAGGTGTTCGATGCCGCGCTCGACGAGGTCGATGGTGGTGATGGCCTCGCGGTTGTCGGTCATGTCGCGCAGCATGGCGACGCCGAGGCGGATGCTGCCGAGGGGGTTCTTGATCTCGTGGGCGACCTGCGCCGCCGCCTGCCCGACGGCCGCCAGAGCCTCCTGCCGCCGCAGCTCGACCTCGGCCTCGGCCGCCTCGGTCACGTCCACGAGCGTGAGCAACTGGCCCGGCTCGCCCTCGATTTCGAGCGGGCTGGAGTAGATGTCGAAGGAGCGCGGGGCCCCGCCGTCCTCGCCCACCATGCTCCAGCGGCCGCGGTAGGTGGTGCGCGTGACGTGCGAGGAGGTGGCGGCCGCGAGCAGCGCGAGGCCGTCGGGCGTGGTGAACTTGTCGTGGATCGAGACGCCGAGGCCCGCGGCGGGGAAGACCTCGAAGAAGGCGGTGTTGGCCGAGCGGATGCGATCCTCGCGGTCGAGCGCGGCGACGGCCGACGGCAGGCCGCCCAACATCTGCGCGCTGAACTGCCGCTCGCGCCGCAGGGCCTCGTAGCCGCGCCGCATCTGCCGGAAGCGCCGCCAGACTTCGAGCGTGGTGGCCGTCGCCACGACGAGGCCCGTCAGGGCGCCCAGCCACATCAGCAGCAGTATCTCGCCGCGCGCGCGCTCGATGGCCGCGTCGCGCCGCTCGTCGAGGGCGTCGCGCTCGGCGTCGATCTCGTCGAAGAGCGCGTCGAGGTCTTTCTCGACGCCCTGATGGGCCGAGAAGCCTTCGAGCGAGTAGCGGCGCAGGTCGCCGGTCATGGCGACGAACTCGTCGAGGCGGCGGCGGATGTCCGCCTTGCGCTCGGGCGGGCCGCCGACGGGCAGCTTGTCGAAGTCCGGGAGCAGGGCGCGGACGGCGTCGCGCTCGTTGCGCAGCCGCAGGTCGGTGGGCGGCAGCATCACGCCGGCGGCTTCGAGCCGGCCGCGGATGCGCGCCTCGGTGTTGAGCTTGTTGAGGGCGAGGTTGAGGTTGAGCAGGAGGTTGAGGCGCGCGGCCAGCGCCCGCTCCTCCTGCTGCGTGCTGAAGCGGGTCTCGCGCACCTTGTCGGCGCTTAGGTAGCCGAGGCCGATGACGAGGGCGACGAGCAGCGCGAAGCCGACGAGCAGCGGCGCGAGCGCCTGCCACAGGGGCCCGCCCGAACTCTCGAACGCGCCCTCGCCGCCCCGCCCCCCCGGCCGGCTGTAGACCGCGCGCCCGTCGCTGCTGCCTTCGCCCATCAGACCCGTAAATCGTGAATCGCGGGAAGAAGCTATCAGTCGTCAGTCGTCAGTCGTCAGTTGAGGCAAAGAACTGAGAACTGACGACTGACGACTGATAACTTCTTCACTTCTTCACGTCCATCCAGTTGCTGCCCGTGCCGACCTCGACTTCGAGGGGCACGTCGAGTTCGACGGCCGTCTCCATCTCGCGCTTGAGGATTTCGGCGACGCGCGCGGCCTCCTTCTTCGGGGCCTCGACGAGCAGCTCGTCGTGCACCTGCATGACCATCTGCGCCTCAAGGCCCTCGTGCCTGAGCGCCTCGTCCACCTTGAGCATGGCGATCTTGACGATGTCGCTGGCCGAGCCTTGAATCGGCATGTTGATGGCCTCGCGCTCGGCGCGGAAGCGGACGTTGGCGTTGCGGTCGTTGATGCCGGGGATGGGGCGGAGGCGGCCGTAGAGCGAGCGGACGACGCCGGTCTCGCGCGTCCGCTCCGGCACGTCCTCCATGAACTGGCGGATGCCGGTGTAGGTCTTGTAGTAGTCCTCGATGACCTGCTTGGCCTCCTTGCGCGAGATGCCGACGCGCTGCGAGAGGCCGAACGGCTCGACGGCGTAGGCGATGGCGAAGTTGACGATCTTGGCGAAGCGCCGCTTCTCCTTCAGCTCCTCCTTCGTCTTCGCGCCGAAGACGAGGCGGGCCGTGCGCTCGTGGATGTCCTCGCCCTTCTGGAAGGCGTCGAGCATGTGCGCGTCGCGCGTCACGTGCGCGAGCAGGCGCAGCTCCAACTGCGAGTAGTCGGCGGCGACGAAGACGCGGCCCTTGTCGGGCACGAAGGCGCGGCGGATGCGGCGGCCGAGCTCGGTGCGGATGGGGATGTTTTGCAGGTTCGGGTTGCTCGAACTCAACCTCCCCGTGGCCGTCACGGTCTGGTTGAGTTCCGAGTGGATGCGCCCGTCGGGGCCGATGAGCGGCGGGAGCGCGTCGGTGTAGGTGGCCTTGAGCTTGTCGAGCTCGCGGAACTCGATGAGGAGTCGCGGCAGCTCGTAGCCCTGCGCGGCCAGTTCGTCCAAGACGGCGCGGCTCGTCGAGACCTGCCCCGTCGAGGTCTTGCGGCCCGTGCTGATGTTGAGCGACTCCAACACCTCGCCGACCTGCTTCGGCGAGTTGATCTTGAACTCGCGCCCGGCCAGCTCGTAGATGCGCGCGGTCAGCTTCTCCAGCTCCGCGCCGAAGAGGGCCGAGAGCTCGCCGAGCACGGAGGTGTCCACCCTCAGCCCGGCGCGCTCGATGCGGTAGAGCAGCGGCGCGATGGGCAGCTCGATCTCGTTGTAGATGGCTTCGAGCCCCTGTTCGAGGACGCGGCCGTGCAGCACGTCCGCGACCTGCGCGGTGTAGTCGGCGGCCTCGGCCGCGCGCCACCGGCCTTCCGCCCAGCCCTCGCCCCCGGCCTCCGTCCACCCCTCGACGCCGACGCCCTCGCGCGCGAGGTCGCCGAGCTCATAACGGCTGCGGACGGGGTCGAGCAGGTAAGCCGCGAGCAGGGTGTCGTCGGTCACGCCCTCGATCTCGATGCCGAGCGGGGCGAAGAGGGCGACGGCGCGCTTGAGGTCGTGGACTGACTTCGAGAGCAGCCCGTTCGAGAGCACGTCGCCGAGCATCGCCGCGGCCGCCTCGCGCCCGCCCTCGAACTCCTCGAAGTTGACGAAGTGCGAGGTGTGCGGCGCATACGAGATGGCGACCCCCGCGGGCGGCTCCCCGCCGCGCACGGAGACCTGCTGGCCGCCGCCGGCCGGGGTCGAGTCGGCCACGGCGAAGGCCCAGTGGTCAACGTCCCAGAGCTTGCGGACGAGGGTTTCGAGCTCGGCGGCGGTTCGCAGTTGTTTGTAGTTCTTCGCCGCCGCGCCGACCTCGACCTCGGAGGCGGCGTCGGCGAACTCGCGCGTCAGGT
>Ga0196977_1000334_pt1 | contig 26461 bp, 24 predicted proteins | sample S3v_1013CmetaG_FD_148634 | JGI IMG/M metagenome (GOLD analysis project Ga0196977, IMG submission 148634) | Soil microbial communities from Anza Borrego desert, Southern California, United States - S3+v_10-13C | ecosystem: Environmental > Terrestrial > Soil > Desert | place: USA: California... | reverse complement strand
CGCGGCAACCCCTCCGAGGAACTCCGAGGTACTCCGAGGTACTCCGAGGAACCAGGTCCTCGCGATCGCCGGTCCTCACGCCATCGGCATCCGCGACCTCGAATGCGAAGTCACGCCACAACTCGATCGCGTAGGAATCCGATTGCGTCCGCTGCAAAAGCTCGAGATCGACGTCCCCGCCGATCTCCGTTCGATCGGCATGCAGTGCGGGACCATCCAACTGCATCCCGATGGATCGCTCGTGGCGATGGGGCCGGATCACCCGATCACCGGCGGCTATCTGCAGCCGATGACCGTGATCACGTCGGAGCGGTGGAAGCTCGCCCAGCTCGTGCCGGGCGAGCGCGTCACGCTGCGGACTTATGAGCCAAACGAATAGCCGGGGCGCGAGATCACTTTGAACTCGCGGTTCTTCACGTCTACTTCGACTTTCTGGAAGCCCTTCTCGCCCTTCGCGTGCGGCGAGCGATAGCTGAGCAGGTAATAGCCGTTGTTCGTCTGCTCGATCTTCTGCAGCGCCGGGTTGAAGCTGACGTTTAGGCGGAAGTAACGGCCGCCGGTCGCGGACGAAAGCTCGTCGAGACGCTGGTGGAAGTACGGCGACGAGTCGACGTCGCGCTGCAACTGCACGCCGTACACCGAGACGTTCGACGCATTGAGCGACTCGAGCGCGGGATCGAGGTAGCGGCTGCGGCTCAACAGCATGCCGCCCGCCATCACACGCTCATCGCGGGTGGCGATACCGGGTGAGAACAGCACGAGATTCTTGCGCGCGCGGATGGACCGCACGCTGTCCGCGAGCGCGTCGAGCGCCTCGTAGACCGTACCGGTGTCGTCGATCAGTCCGTCGACGTTGCGGAGGATCGACGGGCCGTCGCCGGCGGGCGCTTTCGTCAGGCCGCGGCCGAAGAGCATCGCCTGATCGGTCGCACGCGCGAGCTGTTTCTTGTCGCTGGTGAAGTCGCTGTACACCTTGAGGCGGACGTCATGTCCGACGATGGCCACGAGATCCGTGTCCTGCATTTCCGTTTCGAGGAAGCGCTTGACCGAGAGGCGCGCGCGCGTCAGATCGTCGAACAGCGCGGACGGCTCCGTCGGCTTGTCGAAGAAGAAGATGAAGTAGCGCTCTTCGCGCACGCGCTCGACTTTGAACGGCGCCTGTTCCTCCCGTTGATCGAGGAGGCGGCGGTTGGTGAAGTAGTCGACCGAGTCGACGTTCTGCTGCACGCCGTTCTCTTTGATGATGAAGTCGTCGGGACCGAGGCCGAGGATGTGGTTGCCTTTGCGGTCGGTGACGATGACGTCGAGGAGTACGGCGTTGACGTCGATCCGTTCATCGAACGTGCGCGGCTGCTCCTGCGCGGACGCCGGGATCGTCAGCGCGAGCAGCGCCAGCATCGGAGTGAGTCGTTTCATGGGTGGTGCTCCCTTCGACGTTCGCAACGGGGCGCCCGCGGAAGCGATTCCGCGTTCACAAGTTCGTGTTTTCGCGGAATGAACCTGCGGGGTCTGCCGTTAGTTTGACCGCTCGGATCGAAATCACTAGAATCCGCGCCTTCGCCGCGAGTCCTTCGCGGCTGCTTGATCGGATCGTCGGGGCATAGCTCAGCCTGGTAGAGCGCACGGTTCGGGACCGTGAGGTCGGAGGTTCAAGTCCTCTTGCCCCGACCAACCTGATCCGAAGTGACGGGCTCTCAGCCCGTCCACTCGGCCACCACGACGGGCTGAGAGCCCGTCGCTTCGATGGCGGGGTTATCTTTTCCACGGCACGTCTTCGATGTCCGCGCGTTTGTTTGCGAACCGCGCCGCGACGAAGAGGTAATCCGACAGGCGATTCAGATACGCAATCGTCGAGATCGTCGCGGGCGTCTCATCCTGCAACGCGACCACCAGTCGTTCCGCGCGGCGACACACGGTTCTCGCCACGTGCAGATGCGCCGCCCTCGATGAACCACCGGGCAGAATGAACGTCGTCAGAGGCACGAGCTCTTTTTCCATCGCATCGATCGCGCGCTCGAGCTCTTCGATGCGGGTCGCATCGACGCCTGGAAAGCGGCTCGTGCCGGGCGACGCGAGGTGCGCGCCGACTTCGAACAAGTCGATCTGCACCTGATGCAGGATTGCGTCGACATCCGACGGCAGCGGCGTCGTGCGCGCGACGCCGATGTGCGAGGTGAGCTCGTCGACGGTGCCGTAGGCTTCGATGCGCGGATCGCTCTTGGCAACGCGTGCACCGCCGAAGAGCGAGGTTTGCCCGAGGTCGCCGGTGCGGGTGTAGATCTTCACGCGCGGGGAGCTAGGCCTCTGCTTCCAGTTGGCGGATGCGCTCCTTGACCACCATCTCCGCGAGGTCCGGGATCACCTCCCACGCGATGTTGCGCACCACCTGATCCGACAGCAGCTCCACGACGCGGCGGGCAATGCGATCAACCTGCTCGTCGGTGAGATCGGCGGACTCGCTACGCGCCGAGATCGCCATCGGCGGCGCTTCCGGCGCGAGCGCGGGTGGTGGCGGAGGCGGTGGCGCAAAGGCGGCCGCCGGCTCTTCGGGCTCGGCTTCCGCTTCAGCCGCTTCGCTCGCACCAGCAGCGAGCCAGGATGGCTCTTCCGCGGGCGTTTCTGCCTGCGCGGAGAACGGCATCTCCTCCGGCATCGGCTGATCGCTGAAGCCCGCTGGGATCTCGTCCGGCGTCGCTTCTTCTTCGATCGGCGACGCGAATGACTCGACGGGAGCGGCTTCGACCTCGGGCTCCGGTCCCGGCTCCGGCGTCGCGGTCATTCCCTGGAAGTCGTCGAAGTTCATCTTCGGGAACGCACGCGTCTCGCCCGCATACGCGGGCGCTTCCTCTTCACCGAACGGCGACGCGCCCTCGGACGCGAACGGCGAATCCGCGGGCTCCGGCGCAGGCGTGAACGCAGGCGCTTCCCACGCAGGCTCGGCCGGCGGTTCCCATGCTGGCGGCGCTTCCCACGAAGCGGCGGACGATTCCGCGGCGGGCTGCTGCTGGAAGTCGTCGAAGTTCATCTTCGGGAACGCGCGGGTCTCGCCGCCGAACGCGGGCGCTTCCTGCTCGTCCCACGGCGACGGGGCGGGCGTCGGCTCCGGCGCGGGCGGTTCCGGCTGCGGCGTGGACTGCGCCGCGAGCTCACGCAGCTCTTCGATGGTCATCTTCGGGATCGCGCGCGTTTCGCTGCTGAACTCTTCCGCGGCCGGGGACGCACCGAATGGATCGGCTTCCGGCTCCGTCGCCACGATCGGCTCCGGTTCCGGCTCCGGCGCGGGCGCCGCGAAATCGCTGAACGATGGCGTCGATGCCGGCTCGTCCCACGGTGATGGCTCCGGCACCGGCATCGCTTCCGGCGACGACGCGGAGGCCATCTGCTGCATGTCCTCGAAGCTCATGCGCGGGAATGCGCGCGTCTCGCCGGCGAAGGCATCGCCGCCCGAAGCTTCTTCACCGAACGGCGTATCCGAACCGAATGACGGCGCGGCCTGCGGCACTTCGAATGGCATCTCGGTCGTCGACTGCGGAGGTGCGGCGCCGAAGATGTCGGCGTCGTGCGTGAACGGCTCCGGCGCGGCGGGCGGCTCTTCCATCCACGGCGACGGCGCCGCGGGCTGCGCGATCGGTACGGCCACCGTGCTCGCCGCGCTGTTCTGACTCGACTGCTGCGACTGCGAGATCAGCTCTTCGACTTTGTGGATGAGGCTCTGCGACTCGAACGGCTTCGTCACCACTGCATCGCAACCCGCCTTCTCGGCGCGATCGGGATCGAAGGGCTCGAACGTGCCGGTGAGCAGCACGACCGGGATGTTGCGGTACTCGGGATGCGACTTCACGTACTCGCAGACTTCGTATCCATTCTTCTCCGGCATGATGATGTCGGAGAGGATGATGTCCGGCCGCATCTCAGCGAGTTTCTGGACCGCTTTCGCGCCGTTGTTGACCGCCGTGACTTCGTAATCGCCGTCGGAAAACGTCAGCTCGACGACCTTCTGAATGGTGATACTGTCATCCGCAAGAAGGATCTTTTTCGGCATTGATCTGGCTCCGCTGAATGCGAGCAAGCTACCACGGCGGTGGAGTGCGGACAAGAAGATGCGACCTGCAGCCGATCACTTTTTGATCCTCGGGCATCGCGGCAGCCCGAAACGATTTCCCGAGAACACACTCGCGTCTTTCGAGGAGACGCTGCGCGCCGGCGCGGATGGCTTCGAGACCGACCTGCGGCTGCTCTTCGATCACACGGCCGTGCTCTTTCACGACGATCAGTTGCGCGAGGAGGACATCGAATCGCTGACGTTCACGCAATGCGCGGAACGCGGCGCGGTCATCGATCGCCTCGACGCTCTCTCCACGTTCGCCGGTCGCGGAATGATGGTGCTCGAAGTGAAACGCGCGCGCTGGGAAGAAACGATCCTCACGATGGTCAGCGAGTGGCCGAACATCATCATCTCCTCGTTCGATCACACCATCATCCGCGAGATGCGCCGCCGCGGCGCGACCATCCCGCTCGGCATCACCATCGACGGCTATCTCGTTGACACCGCCGACTACGCCGCCCGCCTCGGCGCCGACTGGTGCTTCCCGCAAATCCGCTACGTCGATCGCGAGCTCGTCGAGTCATGTCAGGCGCGCGGCATTCGCGTGATGCCGTGGACGGCCAATCGGCGGCATGACTGGGAGCGCTTGCGTGAGTTGGGATGCGATGGGGTAATCACGGATTTTCCAGCGGAGGCAGTGGCCTGGAGAAGCGGAATTGAAAATTGAAAATTGAAAATTGAAAAACGGGGGGAGGGGCCGCGAGCTCTTCCCTATTTTTCGATTTTCAATTTTCAATTCGGTTTACACTTGCGCCCGCATCAGCTACCGGGAGGGGGAGAGCCACGGACCATGAAGACCTGGGAATACAAGATCATCAATGTCCGGTCGGAGAATTATTCGATGGATCCGCGGCGTGCCGAAGAGCTCAACCGTCTCGGCGATGAAGGGTGGGAGCTGGTGAGCATCACCTCCATCAACTTCAAGACCGGCGCGACGGATCACATCGGCATGGTCTTCAAGCGCGAGAAGGCCGCCGCTTCCTGATTTTTGGTATCTTCGCCGGCCCATGGCCGAGCGCCCTTTCCTGATCCTGATCGTCCTCGACGGCTTCGGCTGTCGCAGCGAACGGGAGCACAACGCGATCGCCGCGGCCGACACACCGCGCTTCACCTCTCTCTATCGCGATCACGCGTGGACCACGCTCGAAGCGTCGGGTCTCGCGGTCGGGTTGCCCGAGGGGCAGATGGGGAACTCGGAGGTTGGGCACCTGAATATCGGCGCGGGCCGCGTCGTCGATCAGGACATCGTGCGCATTTCCAAATCGATCGCGCATCGCGAGCTGCTGCAGAACGCGACCTTCGCCGATGCCGTGAAGAACGCGCGCAACGTGCACTTTACGGGCTTGCTCTCCGATGGCGGCGTGCATTCACTGCAGGAACATCTGCACGGCCTCATCGACGCGGCGCTCGAGCTCGGCGCGAAAAACGTATTCGTGCACGCCATCCTCGACGGCCGCGACACGCCGCCGAAATCAGCGGAGACGTACCTCGGACGTTTGCTCGAGCACATCCGCGACAAGCCCAACGCGCACCTGGCTACGGTCGTCGGCCGCTACTTCACGATGGATCGCGATCATCGCTGGGAGCGCGTCCAGCGCGGCTATGACCTGCTCACTCTCGGCGTCGGCACCGAGACGAAGGACGCACTCGAAACGATGCGCCGGTTCTACGGCCAGAACGTGACGGACGAGTTCATGGAGCCGATCTCCGTCGTCACCGAAGAAGGGGCGCACATCGGCCGCGTGGAAGACGGCGACGCGCTGATCTTCACCAATTTCCGCGCCGACCGCATGCGCCAGATCGTGATCGCGTTCAAGGATGAGCACTTCACGCCTTTCGAACGCGCCGTCCATCCGAAGGTACGGCTCGTGACGATCAATCGCTATCACGAGAAGTTCGATCTGCCCGTGCTCTATCCTCCGGTCGCGATTTGGAACAACCTCGGAGAAGTGCTGTCACGTGCCGGTCTGAAGCAGTTGCGCATCGCGGAGACGGAAAAGTACGCGCACGTCACGTTCTTCTTCAACGGCGGCTCGGACACGCAGTTTCCGGGCGAAGACCGCATCCTCGTGCCGTCGCCGAAAGTGGCGACGTACGACCTCAAGCCGGAGATGTCGGTCCACGAGCTGACGGACAAAGTCGTCGAGGCCATCGACTCGAAAAAGTACGACGCGATCATCATGAACATCGCCAATCCCGACATGGTCGGACACACCGGTGTGATGGACGCGGCCGTGAAGGCGGTCCATGACACCGACGTCGCGGTCGATCGCATTCTCACCGCGACGGAACGCGTCGACGGCGTCGCGCTCATCACCGCCGATCACGGCAACTGCGAGCTGATGTTCGACGAGCAGACCGGCCAGCCGCACACGGCGCATACGACTAACCCGGTGCCGCTGATCCTCTTCGACGCGCACAAACGATTCGGTGTGCTCCGCGGCGGCGGCGTACTGTCGAACGTCGCGCCGACGATCCTCACCATCCTCGGACTCGAGAAGCCGCCGGAGATGACCGCCGATTCGCTGCTCGTGCCTGATCCGGCCGCGGTGGCCACGTGAACGCGGTTTCGCGGAGTACCTCGGAGTACCTCGGAGTACCTCGGAGTACCTCGGAGGAGCTTGACTCGGCGCGGATTGCTTCTCCTCCTCCGAGGAACTCCGAGGTACTCCGAGGTACTCGCTCGTGAGGCAGCTCATCCTCGTGCGGCATGGACAGACCGTCGACAACGTCGCCGGCATCGCCCAGGGGTGGAACGACAGTGCGTTGTCCGAAACTGGGCAGACGCAGGTGCAGCGGCTGGCTGAGCGCATCGCGTCGTTGAAACCGACGGCGCTTTACTCGTCGCCACTCGGCCGCGCGCTAGCGACGGCCGAGGCGATCGCCGCGGCCACGGGACTGCCGATCACGCAGCTCGATGAACTGCGCGAGATGAGCTACGGCGGCTGGGAAGGTCGCTCGTTCCTCGAAGTGCGGCGCGATGACGAACCGTTGTATCAGCGCTGGATCAACGATGCCGAGGCGCCGTGTCCGGATGGCGAGTCGCACGCGGATGTGCGGCGCCGTCTCGAGCGCGCGTTCGCGAAAATCAATAGTGACCGTCCCGTCGTGGTGACGCACGGCACGGCCATCCGCATCGCCGCAACGGCGTTGCTCGATGTGCCTGTGATGACGTCGCGCAGTTTCGCGCAGGACAACGCGGCGATGAATGTCTTCGTCTGGCGCGGAGACCGCTGGGTGCTGCGGTTGTGGAACGACGCGACACACTGTCGTGCGGAGTAAACCAAAACATGATTCTCGAATCGATCCTCGAACAACTCACAGAAACCCTCAAATCGCGGACGCTCGCGCTCTTCGGCCATCCCGTCGAGCGCGTCGTGCTGCAGACGCCGCCGAAGCTGAACATGGGCGATCTGGCCACTCCGATCGCGCTGGAACTGGCGAAGGCGCTCAAGCGCAAGCCGCGGGAGATCGCGGAACAGCTGAGCAGCGGCATGGAGCTGCCAGCGTTGGTCGCCTCGGTATCCGTCGAAGGCGCGGGCTATCTCAACTTCCGCTTCGACCGCGGCGCATTCACGGCCGAACATTTCCGCCGCGTGATGCTGCCGCCGCCTCCGTCGGGCGAGCGCGTCATCGTCGAGCACACCAACATCAACCCGAACAAGGCCGCGCACATCGGTCACCTCCGCAATGCCGTCCTCGGCGACACGTACGTGCGCTGCTCGAAATGGCTGGGCGATCGCGTCGAGACGCAGAACTACATCGACGACACGGGCGTGCAGGTGGCGGACGTCGTGGTCGCCTTCGAACGCCTGGAACAGAAGAGCCTCGCCGACGTGCAACAGCTCATCGAGACGAACGAACGTTTCGACTACGTCTGCTGGGACGTCTATTCGAAGATGGCGCAGTACTACGCCGATCATCCCGAGTCGGTGGAGTGGCGCCGCGAAACATTGCACGCGATCGAACAGCAGGAAGGCGACACCGCGACGATGGCGGTGGTGATCGCGCGCGCCATCGTCCGCCGCCATCTCGAGACCATGCTCCGCCTCGGCATCCGGTACGACCTCCTGCCGAAAGAGAGCGACATCATCCATCTCCATTTCTGGGACCGCGCGTTCGAGCTGCTCAAGCAGTCCGGCGCCGTGATCTACGAGACGGAGGGGAAGCACAAGGGCTGCTGGGTCATGAAGCTCGATGAGTCGGAGCAGTTCGCCGGCATGAACGAGCCCGACAAAATCCTCGTCCGCTCCAACGGCACCGTCACGTACACCGGCAAGGACATCGCGTATCAGCTCTGGAAGCTGGGCATGCTCGATCGCACGTTCGAGTACCGCAAGTTCCCTTTCGTCTATCCGCTCTGGGAAACCACGCACGCCGGCGACGGCGATGCAAGCGCGCCGAAGTTCGGCGGCGCGACGCGCGTGGTGAACGTGATCGACTCACGCCAGGCGTACCTGCAGAAGGTGGTGAAGGAGGGCGTGCGGCAGGTGGCCGGGGTGAAGGGCGCGGATGCGTCGATTCACTTCGCATACGAGATGGTCGCGCTCACGCCGGCGACCGCGAAGGCGCTGGGGATGGAGATCTCCGACGAGGACGCGAAACGCGCGTACGTCGAAATGTCGGGCCGCAAAGGCTTCGGCGTCAAGGCGGATGACATGCTCGACGAGCTCGAGCGCAAGGCGACGGAAGCAGTACAGGCCAACGCGGAAGACCTCGACTCGAGTGAAGCTGTCGAGATCGGCAAACAGGTCTCGATCGCCGCGCTCCGCTACTTCATGCTCCGCTTCGGGCGCAACAAAGTGATCGCGTTTGACATCGACGAGGCGCTGCGCTTCGAAGGCGACTCGGGGCCTTATCTGCAGTACTCCACCGTGCGCGTGCAGAACATTTTCCGGAAGATGAAGGAGCGCGGCGTCGATCCCCGCATCGAGGAGAACGCGGTCGACGACTTGACGCTGAATCAGGGGCTCACAGACGAGATGTGGGAACTGGTCAAGCTCAGCGCGGAACTGCCGGGCGCGATTCGCCGCGCGGTTGATTCACTGGAGCTCTCGGTGGTGACGCAGTACCTGCTGGAGATGGCCCAGAAGTTCAACAGTTTCTACCACAAGTATCCGATCCTGCCGGAGAAGGACGCGGCCGAGCGGCAGCGGCGTGCGGTATGCGCGGAAGTGTTCCGTGTGACGATGGTGCGAGCATTGGAGCTGCTGGGAATTCCCGTCCCGGCACGGATGTGATCCCTCGCACGAGCTCGCGGTTGTACGCAGGTGTACAATCCGCGACCTGGCGGTCGTCCAAGCCGCCATTCACGAACATGCGATACGACTTCCGCGATTACGCGTTACGAGCCCTTTTCCTCGCCGCCGGTGGCGTTGCCGCGCTGCTGCTCTCGTTCAAAGGTTATGGCGTTGCGCTTCCCGCCGTTGCGATAGGCGGGGCGCTCGGCGCGTTCTTCGCCGCGCGCATTCAGCAGCCGACCGAGGAGTGAGGTCGGGATGGCCGGGCTGGGGTGGCCCGGCCGTTCGGGTCAGACGGCTTCGCGCTCGTCGTGTCCGCCTTCCATCCGGCGGACGTTCTCGGCCTGCAGTCCCTTCGGCCCCTGCTTGACGTCGAACTCGACGCGCTCACCTTCATTCAGGGTGCGGTAACCCGACGCCTGAATCGCGGAGTGATGACAGAACACGTCCTCACCGGTGTTCCGCTTGATGAAGCCATACCCCTTGTCGTTGTTGAACCACTTCACTACGCCTGTCTCCGGCATTTCTACCTCCGGCGAACGCCGTGAAGCCCGGCCCGGCGCGCCCTGCACGCATGTCCGCATTTGCTGCGGATATTGGCGATTTGTGCAATGACCGCGCCTGACGGAGTTACCAGATCCGCATCGCGAGTTGCTACCAGATGAGCGCTCTGTTCATGCCGATCTGCTGGAACCCGAGCGACTCGTAGAGCGCGATCGCGGGACGGTTGAAGTCGTTGACGAACAGCGTCACGGTCTTCCCTTTGTGAAAGAGATGTCCGCACACCTCGCGCAACAACTCGCGTGAGAGGCCGCGGCGCCTGTAGCTCGGATGCGTCCATACGCCCATGAGCTGCACGGTGTCCGGCGTAACCGCCGAGTACTCGCATTTCGTGACGATCACTCCGTCGAGCAATCGAACGACCGAGCGCTTCTTCTCGACCAGCTCGCGGATGCGCTCGCGATAGCCGCCCGCGTCGCGCTCCATCGGATCGATCCCGACTTCTTCGCGATGCATCGCCGCGCATGCAGGCACGAGCTGATCGAGATCGCGAAGCATCGAGTAGCGCGAAACCGTCAGGTCGGGATAGTCGATTCGCTTCCTGAGCGCGTAGATCGGTTGGTTCATGCGCACGACCGTCGGCGGGTCGATGCGCAGGCCGATGATGTTCCACAGTTTCTCGACCAGCATCGCGGGCGAGATGATCGCGCGCACCGGCAGCATGCGCGTCAGGATCCGATCCGCCACCAGCGCCACCGCGCACTCCGTGATGTCCTCGGAGATCGACGGATCGCCGGCGAGCACGATGTTCGTCGCCAGCGACGCCACCAGCACGATCACGCCGTTGTAGCGCACTACGGCGATCTGCGTCGCCGCGAGCGTGCGCTCCTCGAGCAGCCGCGAGATCAGGTAGACATTAATCAGCGGATCGCGCTGCAGGAACTCCAGCGCGCCCTTGAAGTCGTCATCCGACAGCAGCCGGAGCGACCAGCGGCCTTCGGCGGGCAGCGTAGCCATCGTTCAGGCGATCACAGTTGAGAGCGCCCCAAGTATGCCACTCCGTCCACCGCCTTGTGCCAAAGCGAGCGGTCCTGCCATTCCTTGAAGTGCCGCTGCTTCGCGTAACGGAGGTCGGCCGCGAACGCCGCGCGCAACTCCGCCGCGAGTCGCGCGTCGAGCATCCCGACGTTGATCTCGTCGTTGAGCTGGAACGAACGGTCGTCGAAGTTCGTCGAGCCGACGCTCGACCACAGTCCGTCGATCACGATCACTTTCTGATGCAGCAGGGTGCGGTCGTACTCCCAGATCTTCACGCCGCGCTTGAGCAGCGTGCCGAAGTGATGATGACTGGCGTGCTGCACGATGGCGTTGTCGGTGGCGTCGTCGGATGGAACCATGATTTTCACGTCGACGCCGCGCGCGACCGCTTCCTCGATCGCGGCGATCGCGGCGCGGTCGGGGAGCAGATAGGGATTCTGAATGATGATCTCGCGCCGCGCCGCCTTGATGGCCAGGTAGTAGAGGATCTGCACCGACGAGATGCTGCCGGTCGGCGACGTGTACGCGACGTGCGCGGGCGTCGTTCCCACCGGTGCGAGGTGCGGGAAGAACTTGTCGTCCGCGGGGATCTCGCCTGTTTCCTCAATCCAGTTTTCGGAGAACGCGGCCTGCAGGCGATGCACGACCGGTCCTTCGAGCCGCAGGCCGGTGTCGCGGTAATGCTTCTTGTCCTGCGCGTTGCCGGTCCATTCGTCCGCGAACCCGTAGCCGCCGGTGTACGCGATGCGTCCGTCGATGATGATCAGCTTGCGATGGTCGCGATTGTTGAGGCGACCGAGGTTGCTGATGCGGATCGGGTGAAAGTGCGCGACCTTCGCACTGGCGTCGAGGAGCATCTTCTTCATCTCGTCTTTGAGGTCTTTGCCGCCCGAGGCGTCGACGAGGATGCGCACTTCGACGCCTTGCTTCGCTTTCTGCGCGAGCAGAGGCGCGAGCTGCTTCGTGAGCTTGCCGTCGTACCAGATGAAGCTCTCGAGATGGACGCTCTGCCGCGCGGCCGCGATCTCGCGAAACAGAGGCGGGAAGAAGCCGTCGCCGTTCTGCAGGATGCGCACGTCGTTGCCGGGATCGAGGCTCGACTGCGTGAGGCCCACCAGCGACGGCATCAGCGTGGCCAACTCGCCGAGGTCGCGGACGCGCAGGCGCGTGTCGGGCTCGCGCGTGAGCGACCAGATGATGATCACCATCACGACGAGGCCGAGGAGGCCGCCGATGAAGGCGATGAGCGGCATGCGCACGTACGTCGTGCCGCGCGAAGACCAGACGCCGAACCAGTCCTTGTCGTCGTGCTGTTTTTTCATGGATGCGTCAGCTCCACGAATACGGGCCGATGATCCGAGGGCCCGTCGTCGAGCACGCGCGCGCTGCGCACGACCCAGCCGGGATCGGTGAGCACATAATCGAGCCGCTGCTCGAGCACGCGATGCGTGGGCGTCTTCGGATCGCCGGCGAAGCGCATGCCGTCGCGCGCGAGAAACTCCTTCATCTCCGGCGCGTCGGGCGGCGCGTTGAGATCGCCCGCGAGGATGAATGGGTGCCCACTGGTACGCACGTGCGCCAGGATGCAGTTGAGCTGCGCGCGGCGTGGCTCGCGATTCATGCTCCCCCAGGCGGTGGTGTGCGTGACGTAGAGCTGCACGATGCCGCCGTTGATGCGCACGACGCTCTCGAGCACGGTACGCGGCTCGCCGGTGCCGGGCAGCTCGTGAACGTCGGTCGACAGGATGTCGCCGCGCGTGAGCAGCGCGTTGCCGAAGTCGCCGCCCATGAATGTGTAGCTCTGGCCGAACGCGACGTTCATCCCGGTCAGCAGGCGAAGCTGCTCGGTGTGATCGCCGAAGCGCGCCTGCCACGTGCCGCGATGCGCCTCGTTGATGGCCACGATGTCCGGCGCGTATTTGCGGATCACGGCCGCGATGTCCTCGATGTGCTTGCTCCTCACCAGCGAAGCGTGGCCTTCGATGTTGAACGCGAGGACGGTGAGGTGTTTTGGATATGTCTCCGCGAAACGCCGCGGCGGCCGCGCCGTGCACTCGCCGGAACGGAACTCATAGACGCCCAGCACGCGATACGCGATCGCGGCGACGAAGATGAGCGCGATCGCGATGAGAATTTTCCAGCGCCGGCGCACGGGGCCGGTTGGGAGCAAGGGTTGGGCCGGGCATCTGGAGCGACGGGCTCTCAGCCCGTCGGCGGGCTAAGAGCCCGTCGCTGCAGATGAAAGAACCGTCACGTCGTGATGCTTCCAAAGCGCCGACGCAGGAAACTCCATCGTGACCTCGCCCGACCGCAACCGCTCCACCGCCCCTTCCTTCCCCGCGCCGGCCACGAGGAGCACGATGCGGCGCGACTCGAGGATCGTGCCGATGCCCATCGTGATCGCGTGCGTCGGGACGTTGCCGTCGTGGAAGCAGTCCGCGTTCGCTTGGCGTGTCGAGTCGGTCAGCGCCACCACGCGCGTGCGCGCGTCGAACGGCGTGCCGGGCTCGTTGAAGCCGATGTGGCCGTTGCGGCCGAGGCCGAGGAAGGTGAGGTCGAGCCCGCCGGCGTCGCGGATCTCGCCTTCGTAGCGCGCGCACTCCGCGTCCAGCTCTTTGGCCATGCCGCGCGGCAGGTGTGCGTGCGTCAGGTCGAGGTCGACGTGATCGAAGAGGTGCTGCTTCATGTACGTGAAGTAGCTGCCTGGATGCGACGGCGGCACGCCGACGTATTCGTCGAGGTTGAACGTGGTCACGTCGCGGAAGCAGTGATACTCGCGCGAGCATTCGCGCACGACGCGATCGTACATGCCGATCGGCGTACGGCCGGTCGGCAGTCCGAGCACGACGCGCGGGTTCTCGCGGATGGCTCCGAGGAGCAGCGATGCTGCGCGCTCCGACAGCGCGTCCGGTGATTCAAACGTCTCCCAATGCACGGCCTCTCCCCCACACGCGCTCCACTTCGAAGCGCTCATTCATCAGCACGAGATCGGCGTCGTAGCGCCGCTCGATCTTTCCCTTGCGATCCGCAACCCCCGCGATCCGCGCCGGCACCTCGGTCGCCAGCGGAATCACTGTTTCGATCGGCAGTCCCGCCAGCTCGATCATGTTGCGCACCGCCGCATCCATCGTGAGCACGCTGCCCGCAAGTGTGCCGTCCGCGATCCGCGCGGCGCCCTCGGCGACGTTCACTTCGTAGTCGTACAACTTGTAGCTGCCGTCAGTCAGGCCGCAGGCGCGCATGGCGTCGGTGATCAGCGCGACGCGACGTGGCAGCGCGTTCACCGCGACGCGTAGCGCTGCGGGATGCACGTGAATGCCGTCGGCGATCAGCTCGACGGTGGCGTCGACCGACGTGAGTGCGGCGCCGACCACGCCCGGATCGCGATGGTGCAGCGGCGTCATCGCGTTGTAGAGATGCGTGAAGTGACACGCGCCCCATTCGAGCGCGGCGACGGCTTCGCCGTAATCCGCGGCGGTGTGGCCGATGGAGAAAAGCACGCGGTCGCGGAAGTGCTCGATGAGCGCGCGCGAGCCTTCGATCTCCGGCGCGACGGTGATGATCCAGCGCAGCCGCGGCGCCTGCGCGATGAGAGCGGCCACTTCATGAATGTCCGCGGGACGGATCGACGCGCGATCCTGCGCGCCGGCGCGCGACACGTTGATGAACGGACCTTCGAGATGGATTCCGACGATCTCCGCGCCATCTGACGCGGGCATGCGCGCGATCGTCTCGACCGCCGTGTGCAGATCGCCGCGCGACGCGGAAAGCGTCGTCGCCGCAAGCGCCGTCGTGCCGTGCGATGCGTGAAAGCCGAGGATGCGCGCGGTCGCTTCTTCGTGCGCGTCCATGAAGTCCGCGCCATCACCGCCGTGCACGTGCAGATCGACGAAGCCCGGCACGAGGAAGCCGCTGACGCGCTCCGCATGCGCGGGCACGTGTGCGCTGACCGCGACGTCGACGATCACCTGATTCTCGATCGTGACGAGGATGTCGTCGCGCAACGCGCCATCGACAAACGCGCGGCCGTGCAGCTTCATGGCGCAGCTCCAGTGGAGCGCCGGCGTCCTCGCCGGCTGAGCAGGCGGCGTCTCGCCGCCGCAGGACGGGAGCGGGACGCTCCCCGCTCAGCGGGCGGGACGCCGGCGTTCCATCTCACAAACATATCTTTCCCAGTACCGTCGGCCGCCCGCCCGTTGCGCCGGCGACGTTGGTCACGAGGCCGACCACAGAGTCGTTCGCAATCATGGCCATCGCCATCGCTTCCTTCGCCTCGGATGCCTTGTAGATCAGCAGCTTCTGCTTCGGCATGCGCTCCTTCAGCATGCGCACCAGCGTCGGGTTCTTCGCGCCGCCGCCGGCGAGCATCACCTCGTGCACGGGGCCGAGCGGATGGACGAAATCGCGATACGCGCGGGCGATGCTCTCCGCGGTGAGCGCGGTCGCGGTGGCGATGAGATCGCGGATGTCGATGTCAGGCGAGCGCTCGAGGATGCGTCGCGCGAACTGCGCGCCGAACAACTCGCGCCCTGTCGTCTTCGGTGGCGACTTCGCAAAGTACGGGTCGGACATCCACTGCTCGAGCAGATCCTCGCGCACCTTGCCGATCTCGCCGAGCGCGCCGTCGACGTCGTAGGTCTGCCGCCCGTTCGTCGCAACCCACGCCAGCTCGTCGATGATCATGTTGCCCGGACCGGTGTCGAACGCGATCACCTCGCTCCAGTCCGCTTTCGGCGGGATGTACGTGACGTTGCCGATGCCGCCGATGTTCTGGATGCAGCGCCCGCGCGATTTGTGGCGCAGCAGCACCCAGTCGAAGTACGGCACGAGCGGCGCTCCCTGCCCGCCCGCCGCCACGTCGCGCACGCGCAGGTCGCCGACGGTGATGATGCCGGTGCGTTCCGCGATCACCGCCGATTGTCCGATCGCGAACGTGGACCGCGTCTCGATCGATCCTTCGATCCAGTCGACGTCGGGTTGAATGACGCTCAGTTCCGGATCGTGCCAGATGGTCTGCCCCGCCGACGCGATCAGATCGACGGTCTCCGCCTTGATCTTCGTGTCGCGCAACATGCGCAGCACCGCGGCGGCAAACACTTCGCCGAGGATGAAGTCGTAGCGGCAGATGTCATCGATGCGGGCGCGCTTCGGATCGAACAGCTCTCGGATGACCGAGCGGATCTTCGGCGGATAGGGATACTCGCGGAAATGCTCCAGCTTCACCTTCGCGGTGAGGCCGTGTTTCTCGATGCGCACCATCGCCACATCGATGGCATCGAGTGAGGTGCCGGACATCAGGCCGATGATGCGCCGCGAGTATTTCGTGGCCACGTGCATCAGCCGCTCGAGCTTGCTCACGTCTCGAGCACCTCCCGCAGCGGCTTCTCCGCGAGCAGGCGCCGTGCATCGTCCGCGGACATGTTCTTCTTCGCCACGACCGTGGCCACCTTCACGTTGCCGTCCGCCGCGCGGATCGCCTGCACCGCCATCGGACGCGTCACTCCCGCCGCCAGCTCCACCATGCGCACGGCGCGATTGCGCAGTTTCTCATTCGTGGCCGGCATGTCGATCATCAGGTTCGAGTAGACGCGGCCGAGGCGGATCATCACGCCGGTCGAGAGCTGATTGAGGACGAGCTTCTGTGCGGTGCCGCTCTTCATGCGCGTGGAGCCCATGATCACTTCCGGCCCGGTCTCGATGACGATCGGGATGTCGACGTGCTGGGCGAGCGGGGAGCCCGCGACGTTCGTCACGCCGACCGTCAGCGCTCCGATGAGGTTCGCCTTGCGAACCGCAGTCACCGTGTAAGGAGTGGTTCCCGACGCGGCGATGCCGACGATGGCATCGTCGGAGCTGACTTCGCGATTCACGATTTCAATCGCCGCGTCTTCGTCATCTTCGGCACCCTCGACCGCCTCGAAATACGCGCGCTCGCCGCCCGCGATGAGCACGCGCACGAGCGCCGAATCGATGCCGTACGTCGGCGGCAACTCGGATGCGTCGAGCATGGCGATGCGGCCGCTCGTGCCGGCACCGGCGTAGAAGAGCTTGCCGCCGTGGCGCAGACGCTCGGCGATCTCATCGACGGCGTGCGCGATGCGCTCTCGTTGCGCGGCCACCGCGGCGGCGACGAGCGCGTCCTGCTCCTGGATCACGCGGATGACTTCGATCGTGGGAAGGCGGTCGATGTCGAGGCTGGCCTCGAGCCGGTCCTGACTCATTGCGCTGCCGCCGAGCTTATCATTCGCCTCATGCTCGACATGGATGGGCTGCAAGTCGCTTACCTCGGCGTCGCGCTCGCCCATTATCTCGACCTCGAGACGGGTGACATCGTCGATCTGCCGCTCGACGCCGAGCCGCCCGGCGAGCCCGAGCGCTACCTGCGCATCCCGACGCGGACGCCGGAGACGGAGGCCGAGGATCGCCGGCTGTTCGTGGAGAACATGAAACCGTCGCCGCTGCGCGACGCGCTCGCGCGGAACGCGGACGACGCGCACGCGTTCCGCGAAGTGCTGACCGAAGATCGCAAGCTCGAACGGTCCTTCTTCAACTTCAAGAACGATCGGGCGACGCTGGCGATCGAGGAGTGGGCGCGCGAAGTCGGGATCGAGTGATATGGAGTGCGGCGGCTGCCGTCGCCGCTTTGAAAGCGGCAGCTTTGCTGCCGCACTCGATAACCCTAACGAATACGGCGCTGGCACGTCTGTAGTCGCATGCACGCCCTCGTGTTCCTCGCGGCCTCGGTGATTCACCAACTGATGCACGAGGGTGAAGTGCCGGGCGTGTCGATGGTGGTGATTCGCGATCGCGCCATCGTCGAGCAACAGGTGTTCGGAGTGGCGAACGCCGCTACGCGGAAACCGCTGACGAGAGACGCGATCTTCGAATCGGCGTCGCTCGCCAAGCCGGTGTTCGCGTACGCAGTGATGAAGCTCGTCGATCGGGGTGTGCTCTCGCTCGACGTGCCGCTGTCGGCGTATCTCGACGAGCCGGTCACCGATCCGCGCATGAAGCGCATCACCGCGCGCATGGTCCTCACGCACACTACCGGCTATCAGAACGAGGTCATGCCGGGACAGGAACTGACGATCCAGTTCGAGCCGGGCTCGCGCTTCAGTTACTCCGGCGCCGGTTTCTTTCATCTGCAGCGCGTCGTCGAGCACGTGACGAAGAAGCCGCTCGGCACTCTGATGCAGGAACTCGTCTTCACGCCCCTCGGCATGCGCGACAGCGGCTACGTCTGGCTCCCGGAATACGACCGGCGAAAGGTGTTCGGGCACAACGCCGCGAGCCTGGTCATGGAGCGGCGCAGGCCGATGAAGGCGACGGTCGCATCGCTGCACACGACGCCGGCCGATTTCGCGCGTTTCACGATCGCGGCGATGAAAGAGACCGCGATGATCGCGCCGCAGGTCGATGCCGGCAAAGGGATCTCCTGGGGCCTCGGCTGGGCGATCGACAGGAACGCGTTCTGGCACTGGGGCGAGAACAACGGCGACACGCACACGTTCGTCATGGCGCGCCGTGACGGCAGCGGCGTGGTGGTGTTCACGAACAGCGGCAACGGGCACTCGATCATGCCGGAGCTCGTGGCGACTGCACTGGACGGCGATCATTCGGCCGCATTCGCGTTCATGGGATACGAGTCGTACCGCTCGCCATCGCGCGTGCTGCAACGCGACATCCTCGCGCGCGGCGCGGAGGCCGCGCTCGCGGGCGAGATCACGCTCACCGAGCAGCAACTCAACCGCATCGGCTACGTGCTCCTCGCACGCAAGCGCCTGCCCGATGCGATCGCGGTGTTCCGCCGGAACGTCGCCACGTTCCCGCAATCCGCAAACGCCTACGACAGCCTCGGCGAGGCGTACATGCTCTCCGGCGAGCGCGCGAATGCGATCGCGAATTACCGCAAATCGCTCGAGCTCGATCCGAAGAACACGAGTGCGACGGCGATGCTGCAGCAGCTCGACGCGATGCCCGCGGGCCGCTGGATCGGCGCGCTGAAGGCGCCCGATCAACCGCCACTCGCGCTCGTGCTCGACGGCATGAACCTCCAGGTCTGGCTGAAGAATAGCGAACGGCGCTGCAGCGTCATCGGCGGCGAGAACGCATTCACCACGACGCTCGCGGACGGCGTGCGTCGCGGTGAGCTCACGCTGCCGAACCACAATCTGAAGGGCGCGATCACCCTTGTACGCGAGTCGGATGGCGAGCGTCTCTTCCGCGAAGGGCTGCTCGCACCGGAGACGTATCTGCTGCTCGCGGAGCGTGCAACGACCGACGAGGAAGCGCTGTTGTGGCTCACGCGCGCCCGCGCGGACAAACGCGCGATGAACGACGCGCTGCTCTGGTCGGGCCGCGCGTTGCAGCGCGTGCGCGCCACGCAGAAGTTTCGCGAGCTCTATCGCGATCCCGTCGCCGCACATCCGGAGCTGAGTCAGGCGCAGCATGCAGTGCGCATCGAGCAGAACGTGCTCATCCCGATGCGCGACGGCGTGCGGCTGCTCGCGGACATCTTTCGTCCTGATGAGGACGGCCGTTTCCCCGTAATCCTGCTCCGCTCGCCGTATGGCCGCGGACAGGATGTGCCGCCGGACGGCGTCGGCCACTTCGCGTCGCGCGGCTACGTGGTCGTGGTGCAGTCGGTGCGCGGCACCGCGGGCAGCGAAGGCGAATTTCTGCCGTGGATCAACGAGCGCAAGGACGGCTACGACACGATCGATTGGGTGAGCAAGCAGCCATGGTCGAACGGCCGGGTGGGCATGCTCGGCCTGAGCTACCTCGGGCAAACGCAATGGACCGCGGCGGTCGAGGCGCATCCTGCACTCAAGTGCATCATCCCCGAGGTGTCGGGGAGCGATCACTTCCTCGACACGCCGTATGACCACGGGATTCTGCGGCTGAGCCTCCTGCCGTGGGCGCGCGGCATCATGCAGAAACCGAAAGGCGTGACGACGTGGCCGAAGCTGAACGACGACTTGCTGACTGCGTTACCGCTGTCGAAGCTCGATGAGGTGTACACGGGCGAGACACGGCCCGTATGGCAGTTCCTGCTCGACGCGGATACGCCGAGACACTGGTCGCGCGCGAATTTCCTCTCGGATCTCGCCAAGGTGCGCATCCCGGTGCTGAACATCAGCGGCTGGTGGGATGGCGAAGCGACGTCATCGACGTACAACTATCGCGCGATGCGCGCGCTCGGCCGCGACGATCAGTGGCTGATCTATGGACCATGGGAGCACGTCTGGAATCAGTCGACGCGCTTCGCGGACGTCGAGTACGGGCCGGCGGCGAAGATCGACTTCCGTTCGCTGTCGGTGCGCTGGTTCGATCAGTGGCTGAAGGAGAAGGACGTCGCGATGCGCGCCGTGCCACGCGTGCAGGTGTTCGTCACGGGTGCGAACGAGTGGCGCAATCTGCGCGACTGGCCCGATCCCGATGCGCGTCCGCTGCGGCTGCATCTCGCGAACGGGCGGCTCACGGCGACTCAAGAATCAGCGAGGCCGGCGACGTACGTCTACGACCCCGCCGCCGTGAAAACCGCCGGCAACGGGATCATCCCGGAGGACACGACCGCGCTGAAAATCGATCCTTCTGCGAACGATATGGTGCTGTTCGAGTCCGAGCCGTTCGAGAGCGCGACGACGCTTTCCGGCCCGGCTACGCTCGATCTCACGTTCTCGACATCTGCGCGCGACGTCGACTTCTTCGTGGTCCTCTTCGATCGCGATCCTTCCGGCGTTGCGCGTGCGTTATCGGGTCCGGGGAAGATGCGCATGCGCTTTCGCGACGGGTTCGACAAGCCGCGTCCGCTCACGCCGGATGAGATCGCGACAGGGCCAGTCATGCTGCGCCCGTTCGCGCATCAATTCGCGAAAGGACACCGCCTCGGCATCCTCATTCGCAGCGAGTGGTTCCCGAGTTTCGAGCGCAATCTCAACACCGGCGAGCGGAGCAAGGACGCGACGCGGATGGAAGTCGCAACCGAGCGCATCTTCCCGGCGAGCGCGCTGAACGTGTGGCAATTGGAGCGACGGGCTCTCAGCCCGTCGAATTGACCGACGACGCGCTGAGAGCCCGTTGCTCCAGAATGTCTGGCTATGGAGTGCGGCAGCAGAGCTGCCGGTTTCTCATAGCGGCGGCGTCTGTCGCCGCCGCTTTGAAAGCGGCAGCTTCGCTGCCGCACTCCATACGCCTCTACGCGGCGGCGCGGCTGACGATCACTACCGTCACGTCGTCGTCGAGATTCTCCGCGTCGCCGACATGCCGCAAGACCGTCTCGTTCACTGACGCCGCGATCGAGGCCGCATCCGTGCCGTGCAACTTCACGAGCGCCTCGCCGATCGTGTCCGTGCCGAGGTCGTCGCCGCCCGGATCGCGTGCTTCGGTCACACCATCCGTGAAGAGCACCAGCGAATCGCCCGGCTCGAGTCGCAGCTCGCGATTGACGAACTCCGCGCGCGAGACGACGCCGAGGAGCAAATCGCTGTCGGTCAGCTCGGTCGCGCCGTGCTTGTGCAGATAAAGCGGCGGCGTGTGGCCGGCGTTGACGTATTCGATGACGCCCGTGTTGGTGTCGAGGCGGCCGAGGAAGAGCGTGACGAACTTCGATTGCGGGAGGTTCTCTTTGAGCGCAACGTTGAGCTGCGTGACCAGCGTGGCAGGATCGGGATCGCTCTTCGAGAAAATGCGGAACGCGACCTGAAGACCGGCCATCATCAAGCCAGCGGTGACGCCTTTGCCGCTCACGTCGCCGATGACGAAGTAGACCTTCCCGTCCGGACGGACCGCGAAGTCGTAGTAGTCGCCGCTCACGGTGCGGCACGGCTGGTTCTTGCCGACGAAGGTGAAGCCCTGGATGCCGGTCGGCGCCGCGGGGAGCAGGCGGCGCTGGATGCCGGACGCCATCTTCAGCTCTTCGTCCATGATCCGTTTCTGGATCGCTTCTTCGCGCAGGCGCGTCGTTTCGAGCTTGATGGCCGCGAAGCGCGCGATCTGCGCGACCAGCCGCACGTCATCTTCGGAGATCGAACGCTGCGTGAAGAGATAGTCGACGTACAGCACGCCGACGACGGAGTTGCCGATCATCAGCGGCGCGCAGAGGATCGAGTGGATGCCCTGCATGATGATCGACTTCGCGGTGCGCAGTTTCTCGTCCGCTTCGACGTCGACGAACGCGAGCGCCTTCTTCTCTTCAACCATGTCGGCCAGCAGCGTGTGGCTGATCGTGAGCTCGCTGGCGTCGCTCTCGTCCTGGCGGCGCACTTCCACTTTCGTGAACGAGCGGCCGTCGTGACCGAGCAGCGCGATGGCGGCGCGCGAGGGATGGAGATGCTCCATCACGCGATCGACGATGAAGCCGAACAGTTCGTCCATCGGACGGTCTTCGATGAGCTCGCGCGCGAGGAGTGTGAGCGTCTGCAGTCGCGCAACATCCTTCTCCTCGGGTTTGTCACCGATGTCGTGCACCGGGATGGCGATCGTGGCGCTGATCGCGGATTCGGCGACGGCGATGAAGCGATCGGTGCTGCGATCGGAGGTTTCGAAGACGATTTCGGTGTCGCCGAGGCGGATGCGATCGCCGGTCTTGAGCTGCTCGTCACGCTCGACGCGCGATCCGTTCAGGTACGTGCCGTTCGCGCTGCCGAGGTCCTTGAGGATCCACGAGTTGCCTTCGACGATGATCTCGGCGTGTTTGCGCGAGAGGTAGCGGTCTTTGATGGGAATCGAACAGTCCGACGCGCGGCCGATGGAGACCGCTGGCCCTTGCAGCGGCTGGCGGAAGGGCGAGAAAAGGGGCGAGTAGACAGTAACTTCCGCTCGGGGTGTGACCGATTCCATCGACAGGGGCTCCGTGGTTGACGGGCGATTGTAGCTGATCGTAGGGTGAGGACGCGTGCACGAGGATTACTTCACGGAGATCGAATCGCACTTTGCGCAGCGCCGCGGCACGCCGTTCGTGGTGAACACGAAGGACTGGGCGCTGATGCAGGAATGGCAGGCTGCGGGGATCCCGCTGTCGGTCGTGATCGAGGCCATCGACACGGTGTTCGACCGCTTCGCCGCTGCCGATCGCAAGGTGAACGGCCTCAGCTTTTGCAAGCATGCGGTGAAGGAGCTGTGGAAGGAGCGGAAGGAGCTCAAGGTCGGTGCGGAGAACGCGTCGCCCGAGGAGAACGTGGAGCCGCTGCTCGACGCGCTGGCTTCGCGTCTCGAATCCTCTCCCGCTTCATCATTTGCGCCGCGCATCCGCGAACTGGCGCGCGAGCGCAGCGTGCCGCGCGTGGAAGAGCAGTTGATGGAGCTCGAGCAGGAGCTGATCGATTCACTGTTGCCGCTGGCGGACGAGTTGCGCTCCGAGGCGCGCGCGTTGACGAGCGGCGCGGACGAGAAGACGCGCGCGCGCACGGAGCAGGCGCATTTGCGGAGGTTAGTGCGCGAGAAGTTCGGATTGCCAAGACTGACGTTGTTCTGACGCTACCCCTCATCCGCCCTTCGGGCACCTTCTCCCCGCAAGCGGGGCGAAGGCTACACAATGACGTGCCTTATGTAGCCTTCTCCCCTCCGCGAGGGGAGAAGGTGCCCGAAGGGCGGATGAGGGGTTACAACTTCTGCGCGATTTGCTCGAGCGCGGCCAGCGCCGTGGCTCCGCTCACCATCGCGTCGGGCGGATGCGCCGCCAGTGGGTCGTTCACGCCGCAGCTCCCGAGTACCTTGTCCTGCGTCACGCCGCGCGCGCAGGCAGCGCTGCGCACGATCAGCAAGCGCGCGAGCAAAGCGGACAGACGGCTGGCGGTGATCTGGCGGAACGGACTTACGCGGCGCGTGACCGGATCGACTTCGTAGAGACCGACGGCGATGGCGCGGATGATTTCTTCGCGGCCTTGCACGTCCTCGATGTCCACCGCAATCGGCGGCGCGCCGAGGTTTTGTGCGAAGCGGATCGACGGCACGGTCCAGTAGAGCAGCGTGGCCAGCTCGGCGCGCGTCAACGCGATGCTGTCGACGGCGATGCGATAGTGCGACGGCATGTTCGCCGCGCTCCACTCCTGCTTGATCTCCTCGAGGCGCCGCGCGTAACGCTCGTCCTTCGTGCGCCGCGCGAGACGGTCGTAGCGCACGATCGCTTCCTGAAAGCGCCCGCGTCCGACTTCGATCTCCGCGAGCATTTCCTGGATCTCGGGGCGATCGGCAATCGTGTCGAGCAGCGGATCGAGCTCCTTGCGAGCGTCGTCGAACTGCCGCTGCGCAAGGAGGTTCCGCGCGAGCAGCACTCGCGCCTCCGTCGCGCCGGCGTTCATCATCAACGCCTCGCGCAGCAGCCGCACCGCTTCGGCCGGAGGCGCGGTCTGCGCGGACGCATACAGCTCGTTGAAGATCGACCCCTGCAAGTGTGCGACGCGCTCGTTCGCCGTCGGCGGCGCGTCCGGACGCGCGGCAATGGCGCGATAGAGATCGAACGCGGGCCGCGTGCGTCCTTCGCGCAACGCGATCTCGGCCTCGTACACGCGGGCGACGATCGAATCGGGCGCGCGCGTGAGCACTTCCGCGACGATGGCATTCGCTTCGGAGTAGCGTCTCTCGCGGATGTGCAGCGCGGCTTCCGTGAGTTGCGCCGGAATCAGATCGAAGTTCGTCCGTTCGATCTCATTCAGCAGCCGCTGCGCCTCGGCCTCATTGCCCGCCAGCACAAATCGCCACGCCGATTCGAGCTTGCGCGCGATCGGCGGCGCCATCGCCGCATTCGAATCCGTGCGTGGGTCGAGCAGATATCGGTCATCGCCTTGCGGCGTCACCGCCGGCGGAGGGACGTCCACCGGAGTACAACGGGCCGCGACGATCATCGCCGCGACGAGCACGATCAACAGTTTGAATCTCGTCAAGTTCTTCTTCCCTCGATGATCCGCAGCGCCTCTGCGAATGCCTGGTCTCTGTCGGACGCGTCCAGCCAGTGCACATTTCGCTCCGCTCGCAGCCACGTCCGCTGCCGCTTTGCATACGCGCGCGTCCGCCGCTTCGTTTCAGCCACCGCCTCGGCCTCCGTACACTCGCCGCGGACGAACGCCGCCGCTTCCTTGTATCCGATCGTTCCGAACGGCCGCGCGGTCGGCGGATAGCGCGCGAGCAACGCTCGTGTTTCCTCGATCAGCCCCGCGCGAAACATCGCGTCGACACGCGCATCGAGCATCGCCGCGAGTTGCTGCCGGCCGAGGTCGAGCGCCAGCTTCACGGCCGGCAGCTCCGCATGGACGTCGCGCTCCCAACTCGAGATCGGCTTGCCGCTGGTGATCCAGACCTCCAACGCCCGCTCGACGCGATGACGGTCGGCGAGCGCGATCCTTCTACCACTTCGCGGATCGATTTTCGACAGCCAGCGATGCAGCCTGGCCGCGCCCCGCGGTGTGGCCGCGATGCGGCGGATGCGCGTCCGGAGCGGCTCGTCGCGTCCGGGCATCTCCGGCAATCCCGAGAGGAACGCGCGCAGATAGAAGAACGTGCCGCCGACGAGGATCGGCGTTTTGCCGCGCGACTCGATGTCGGCGCAGACTGCGCGGGCGCGCCTCGCGTACTCGGCCGCGTTCAGCTCTTGATCGCCGGCATCGACGACGTCGAACAGATGATGCGGAACGCGCTCTCGTTGCTCGCCGGGCGGCTTCGCGCTGCCGATGTCGAAGCCGCGATAGGTCTGCACCGAGTCGTAGTTGACGATCTCGCCGCCGAGGTGCTCGGCGAGGCGCAGCGCGAGATCCGATTTGCCGGAGCCGGTGGGGCCGGCGACGACGATCACCTGCGAATCCGCGTGACGTGCGTCTTCTCTTCTTCGTCGGCGAGGATCGAGCGGAGATGCTCGCGGCAGTAAATCGCGCCGACGGTGATCGGTTTTCGGCACACGCGACAACGGTTCTTGACCACGACCTTCGACGCACCTTTGCCGAGGATGCGCATCACGATGCCGGCCATGACGACGATGACGCCGAGCGTGAGCGCCTGCTGCAGCATCTCCATCGGGATCAGCTCGGCCCATGATTGGTCGGCGTAAGTCGTGGCGAGCACGTACGCCACGAGCACGAGGATCACCGTCCACAGACCGAGGCGGAGCAGCGTGGTAGACATGACGACTGCGCGTAACTTTATCACTGCACGCACCGCCCCTCACCCGGGCGAGGGCTACTCGCCACGCGCGCCTTGTAGCCTTCTCCCCTCCGCGAGGGGAGAAGGTGCCCGAAGGGCGGATGAGGGGGTCAACGCACGATCAAGGTTCCTCCGCGCACCTCGACGGAGACGGTGCCCTCGCGGTCCGTTCTGCGCGTGAAAACGCGCCGCCCGGCGAGGCGCTCGAGAACGGACGGGTGCGGATGGCCGAAGAGATTGCGGCGGCCGCAGGAGATTACGGCCATGCGCGGTGCGATGACATCGAGGATCGCGTCGGAGGTCGAACCGCGGCTGCCGTGATGGGCGACTTTGAGCACGTCCGCGCGCAGATCGCGATCGCGGAGGACGAGCTCTGCTTCTTTCTCGATGTCGCCCGTGAGGAGGAATCGCCGGCCTGACGTTTCGGCGCGCAGGACGATCGAGG
>Ga0196977_1000331_pt1 | contig 26546 bp, 16 predicted proteins | sample S3v_1013CmetaG_FD_148634 | JGI IMG/M metagenome (GOLD analysis project Ga0196977, IMG submission 148634) | Soil microbial communities from Anza Borrego desert, Southern California, United States - S3+v_10-13C | ecosystem: Environmental > Terrestrial > Soil > Desert | place: USA: California... | reverse complement strand
GGCCATTGTCAAAGAACGAAACGAGTTACAGATCAGAGTCGAGTGGCAGTTCTCGATCACGCAAGCGCGGGAGAAGTTGAGTCGCCACTACGAGAATGCGAAGTCTAAGAACTAGCGTTACAGAGCAGTAGGAACTTATAGTGCCAAAAGTTTGCACGGTATAATTTTGGTATCTACTATCCAATTTTGAACGCGGCAATAAACCTCGTTCGGCGAGGTATTCTTCTACACTAAGAAATCTTAAATCGTATATGTCGTTTGTGTATTTTGGCATCTTAAGTTCATCTACCACCTCCAACACGCTTTTAAAAACAGGGTAGATTAAGTAGCGGAGAGGCGAAGTACTGAATCTGACGACCATCAGGATCCCGTCATCCGCAGTCAGGTAACCTTTGTTATCATCATTTCCCGCCATACTGTGAGAGTGGCAAGATTTAGTATTTACTCACCTTGTAGTTATCTACCATGAGCACGATATGTTCGAGCATCAAATTGAATCTTTGACAGAAGAATTTGAAAAACGCGGTGCACATCCGCGCTTTCTTAGCCCGCAACAAGAGGTTGCGAAGAATAGCCTACTGACCAGCAATGACTAGGTGGCTTTCAGGACTCATATAGCCTGCCGAAGGCTATTTCCTCGCTTTCGTCCGAGTCCTAATTCCCCTTTTTGTACTGGTATGCACGGATCTTTTAATAATCTCAGCTCTTTTTGTCGTAGCGGGCAATTGGCCCGGTAAATCAACCTCGTCATCAATTAGGGATTCGACAGGTACATTTGCCATGCGCGCGTACGCCAACAAGACTAAGAGCGAGGGCTCCCGCCCTCCTGACTCGAAAGCTGAGATGGTCCCTTGTACTAACTCCTCAAAGCCGAGACGCCTGATTAGTTGATTTTGCGACAGGCCGAGCCCTTGGCGGATGTATAAAAGCTTCTCGCCCAAGCGTGCCGGCCTTCTCCTACTTGTCCGGCCCATCAGGAGTACCCTCCTGATGCGGCCGCGTGATCATCGGCTCGCTTGCCGGCGATTACATTTGTAATTATTATGTGATTAAGCTCAATGCCCGTGGGAAGTATGCGGTATCGATGCTTCCCTCCGGCCCCCATCATTCGTGTTGTTGAGCCGTTTCGCGCACGAGCTGCTTCACCATGTTGTCAAACACTTTGGCGACAGAAGATAGCAGAACTCCTGCCGTCAGTCACCGGCCCTGAGGGTTACACCTATGCTCTTCTCCCGAGGAGTCCGCCTCGCGCCCTTCCTAGCGTCCGCCCTGCTGCTAAGCGTTGTCACTCCCGCGCAGACGCTTCGCCGCGCCACGACAAGTCAAACCGCCGCGCCCGCGTCACAAGAGGCTAGCGTCTCGGCCTCTAAAGCCCGCCGCGAGTGGGATGCCCGCCGCGACTGGCTGCGCTTCACCACCGGCGTAGTTGGCGACACGGCCGTCACCGACTCCATGAATGCGCTGCTCGCCTCGGGCCTCGACCCCAGCACGCAGGACCGGTACGGGCGCACGGCCATGCACGCCGCCGCACTGCTCGGCCAGCTCGACCTAGCGCGGTTCCTGCTCGCACGCGGCGCCCAGGTCGACGCCCGCGACCGAGAGGGGCGCACCCCGCTGATGGTCTCGGCCTCCGCCGGCGGCCTCGGCCACTTCATCGGTTACGCCCCGACCTCGCCTTGGGAGTTCTTCTGGAGCGCACCCCTATGCCGACCGGAGCCGTCGGAGGAGGCTGAGAAACGCACTGAACCATTTCGCAGGTGGCACGAGACGGTAACGACTCAAGAACTGATGCTGCGGCTGTTGCTCAAGGCTGGGGCGGACCCCACCGCTAAGGACAGTTCCGGGCGTGATGCCTTCGACCACGCGGCGCTCGGTGGACCTACGGGCTTCTCCCGCCTACTCGCCGGGAAGGCCCGGGCGGGAGAGGCGGCGCGCTGTGACCTCACCGCGGCGCGAGCACCAGAAGTGCGGGGGCTGCGCCTCGGTATGAGCCTGCGGGACGTGGTGGTCCGCTTCCGCCCCTCTTCCCTGCCGGAGGCGGACTCGTGTGGGCTACTGGCTCTGCATCTTGAATGGGGCGGGGGTTTCCTGGCGCCGCCCGCGCCGCGTCCTCTGGGGCTCGACGGCGTGCGGCGGATCGGGTTTGGCTTCCTCGACGGGCGGCTCACCTACTTCCGGGTGACGTACGAGCAGGAGGAGGTGCCGCTCAAGCCTGCTGAGTTCCGCTCGAAGCTCTCCGAGTCGCTAGGCCTGCCCGGCAGGTGGCGCAGGGCAGGCGACGACTCCCTCCTGGAAGAGCCCTACTCCGTCTCCTGCGAAGGCTTCACCGTCGTGGCGGGTTTCAACATAGGCCCGTACGTCGAAGTGATCGACGAGGCGGCTCTCCGGACACTACTGCAGAGGGACGCGGAGGCGCGGCTCAGGAGGATGCGCGAGGCTGAAGCCGAGAAGGAGCGCAAGAAGCGCGTGCTCAAGCCTTAAGAATCCGGAACGATGGGTATTGACCGGAACATCAACGAACCAACACATCGGTAACAGATGCGGGATGGTCGCGAAGCGACTCAGGATGATGCTCGACTTGGAGGTTTCCTACGAGGAGATCACGGACGAGAGCCTGCGTGAGTACTACGGCCACTCGAAGAACTTCGAGGAAATTGTAGGGGACGCCGAGTTGTGGGCGAACCTGAGCCGGCAGATCAGGCTGCAGCAGGCACTGCTCGAGGACGAGGAGGTACTGCGCAGATATCTCACGTACGTGGCCGTCGATGAGGTTGATTCTCACGTGGACAGCGACCTAGCGGAGGTATTCGGGTTTGACCCGAAGAGGGCCGAGGAGCAGATACTGGAGCCGCTGTTTGAGCGACTGGAGGAGGCTGACACTCGTTACTTCCTCGAGGTCAGCGCGGCGGGCGAGTTATTCGATAATATCGAAGTACTTAGCCGGAGTTTTCGAGTCCGCTGGACGGCCGCGGCACTCGATGAAATTACCCCGGTAGCAAGAGGAATGTTAGATGAGCACGTAGAATAACGACGCAACGCGGCTATCTCTCTTTTGAAGCTCGCGGCCGATCTCGACTTTGCTTTTTGCTTCGGGTGTACCTCAGCGGTTCATATCCTCTTTTTTTCGCCAATCCAAACTCAATTAAGATGATAGACAATTTCTCTTATGCGTAACGATCCTCTTGGCTATGGTCTGCGTAAGGCTGGACATGTAGCCCCCTTTGTTCAAAGCTAGGCCGAAGCTGCTTAAGAAACCCATCATTCGCCATTGCCAAAGTAATGTAGTTCAAATCTTCCTGGGGCATGTCGAACAGATCGGCCACCACCTCATCCAATTCCATAAGAGCATCTTGGAACATGCGATTACGATCAGTGCTGCGCATCAAGTCGATGGCCTCAACCACGGCCTCAATATCGGAAGGCACCTGCAAGTTACCCAACGTCTCCACATCAAAAGTCACATCCTCGCCATCAGCCAGCATCCGATCCAACTTATAAGCGAGATACCTGCGCAACATAGGATTAGGCACTTTGATTCTGAAGAAAAGTTCATCGCTGACCAACTCTTCTCCTTCCTCGTGGATTGTAGTTGCCACATCCACGGGGGCAGCGCCCGCAAGGTTGGCACCCGCGACCAGTGGATTATCCTCAGCGAATAGGTCAAATAGGGATTTCTTAGGGCTATCGGCTATTAACTTTTCGGCATGCCGGTGTGCGTTTGCCAAGTCCTTGTCTTTGGCTATAACAAGTTCTCCGGCGGCGCGTAACCTAGCTATATCTTCGACGGTGCGCTTAGTCGGGATTGGCAAGAGCAAGACGCTACGCTTAAACCAGTGCGTTGTCAGATCCTCGATCACGCTGGCCCTTAGGGCCTTAATCGCAAACCACTGAGGAATGCGGGAGATGAGGTACAGGTTAAGCGGAAAGTCTTCAGTAAGCTGTGCCATCAGAACTGTGTTCTGGAATGCAGTATTTTTGGGGACGGGGCAAGCAGTTGGAAGCTGCGAAATTTCCCGAATCGCGTATAGCTTTGAGAAATCGAATAGGTGACGGTAAGCATACAGCCGCAAGGAATCTACGACCGAGCGTTCCGGATCCCAGTAACCTATTGGTTTTCCCTTTGGACCTTCAGGAAAGACGTTCTGACCTTTGTAAATGGGCCACCCGGAATCGACAATTGCCCGCTTACTACCTAGCTTGATGCCGTATGCCAGCATGATGTAAGGCTCCCATTTCAGCGGGCTCTCTCCGGCCGGGATTTGTTCTACTGCGTCCGCCTGCGCTTCGCCGGGTTTCTTCTTTCCCTTGCGCTTGTACGCTACTTTGACGAGGCTGCCCAGCCGCGGGGCTTGTGCCATACGTTCCAACACTTTAGCGTCTGCAGAAGACACCTTTGTCAAAATCGCCGCGGCGCTTTCCTCTGCAACCTCATCCATCCAAGGATCTACGCCCATACTTTTAGGTAGGTATGCGGACTGTGAAATCTGGCTTCGCTTTACAGATGCACGGTCAGCTTTACTAAAGTCAATCGTATCTGTGTTGGCGTCGTAGCACGTCATTGACAAGGTTGTGGTCACTATCTTGTCGCTTTCTGACCCTGGCGAATTCTCAAGCACAAAAATGACAGTTGGACGCTTTATTCCCCTAAACGTCTTTTTCCGCAGCGCCTCCATATCCACTATTTCGACTAACTTGAATTTGGTTAGTAATCGTCGCAGAGGGCCGGCATACGCCGAGTCCAGAATGGCCATCGGAATAATGAAAGAAACCCGGCCCCCTTCCTTAACCCATCCTCTTATCGCGCGATACAAGAACAGTATGTAAAGGTCGACTTGCCCCTGTGATACCTCCTCGTAAGAACGTAGGGTGGCTTCATCATGTGACAGGCGATGCGGGCGAACGTAAGGGGGATTGCCGATGACTATGTCATACGTGCCTTGCAACATTTGCCTGAAGCGTCTGGGCACGCTGGCGACCCGCTTGCGCCGTAGTGCGCTGGCCACTATGGAAAAGTCCAGACCTGTTTGAGAAGCGACTGTGTCTGCTCCACGGACGAGCGGAACGCCCATGGTGTCTAGTGAAGAATGTCCGCCCTGCACCTGAATGGCTGGGACCAAGGATGCGGCTAATGAGCGGATTTCGCTGGAAGACTTACCTGTGAACAAGTCAATGTTATGCCAAAGCAACTGAATCTGCGCGAGTGACACGGAAAACATGCTGATGTCCAAGCCATGCAGCCGCTGGAGTGTTCGGATAACCGTCTGTTCGGTAAGCATCCCGGCGGAGCGAAGCCTTTTAACGTCTTGGTTTAATGCCTCCACTAAGAATGTTCCTGTTCCGCATGCCGGATCCAACACTGTTTTAGTCGGACCGTATTGGCAACGTTCCAGCATGTAACGCGCAATCTCCGGCCTGGTGAACACTTCCCCCAATGCTCGCCGCTTCTGCGGGTCTAAATAGTGATCATAGACCCCAGAAAGTATGTCGCCGTGGATGGCTTTGAAGTCCCAGCGGGATAGCAAGTACATCGAGTGAAGCAACGCGTTACTAAGAACTTCATCGGAGCTGTCCAGCACCCAGTCCAAGGTGTTTCGGTCGAAGAGATTGCGATAAAGTTCAGCCGATTTCCGATAGGTCTCTTTTAGCAACGCCTGCATAGGCCTCGAGTAATACTCGGCATACCGGGCGAAAACTTTTATGCCACCGTTGCTTATGTAGTGTTTCAGGAATCCGTGGTCTTCCGAGAATCTGACCATGAGCATCCGCGAAACAATTAATGAGGCCGTTTCATAAATGAAGGACTCAACTACCTTGCCGCTGTCCGTCAGTTTGCTACCAGCCCGGCGCGGACTCAGCAGTGAAATATCACCTTCGATACCCATCCGGGTGGCGTAGTCGCCTAGCAGGTGTTTCTCGATGTGTAGGGCGTATACGTAAGGTTGTATGTCGGCCGTAAATCGATCATGTAATTCGGGGTACTCGGCAATGTCTTCGGCGGAAAGACTGCGGGCAATTTTCTCATCAGCTATGTTGGTGAATTCAATTGGAAATCCAACTGTATCCCAGTCATATACCGCCGCGCCCCACCTAGCTTCCATCTGTTGCAGCAGCGCATTGGCTGCCCTCAAGTCGGCAGCCACTTTGGAGTCCACCAATTTAGTCACTGCTTCCCTGAGAATGGAAGCGATTTCCCGAATGGTATCCGTGAAGTTGTGCCTACCTAATTCTTCAATTGACTGGAAACCGACTATCGTTTCGCCAGCCTTGAAAGAATTCAATTGCTCTTCGAGGGCTACCTTCTCTGGTCGCAGCTCTGCGAAACAAAGACCAAACTTTTCAGGGTCCGTAAGATCTTCCCAACGGTAGATGGACGGACCCGTTTTGGCTATCACATCCCACTTGTGTACTTCCTCTTGGTCGAGGATAAAAAGCCAGCGAGTCCCTGCCTTTATGTACTTCTTTTTCTCTTTGTATATTCCAGTCGAGTTGTCGCATACGTCGCGCCCGCGCTTCACCTCAATGATCGCGTACGCATGATCCGGGGTTTTTATTGCACGGCCTGCGTGGGTGCTGTAAATGGTCAAATCCGGAATGTCCCGACTTCCGGTCAATGCGACATCCACCACTACTTGGTCGGACTTTAGCCCGATGCCAAAAGTAGTATTGACAAGCAAGTCACGAATAAACGGGTAGAGATTCCTCTCTCCGGAGTTGTCTTTTCTGAACTGATTTATCTTCTTGGCTAGGGAGTTAGCGCTCCGACCCGCGCGTCGTGCTTGTGGTTCTGACATAGGTTTGGGCAAAGAGGAGTAGTATCCTACTTAATCAGTGACAGGTATATAGCTCAAATGATGAAGTCTTTACCGCCCATCTCCGGTAATTATATCACTTATCGGGCAGCGCTCTGGAATTACGTACCAAGGCCATAACTGGGCGCGGACAGTGAATGTCATCTTCTTTACAGCATCGACGAATCGGACTATGCTTTTTCGCGCTCTCCGGCTGTGTAACAGCCAAACAGGGTTCCATCAGTCTCACGTAAGCTAACCATGAAAATATTTTTAAGCTGGTCTGGTCTGCGCAGCCGCGCGGTGGCCGAAGCGCTAAACGATTGGCTCCGCCGCGTTATCCAAGCCGTCAAACCTTTCTACTCGCCGGAGATTGAGAAAGGGGCGAAGTGGAGCAATGAGGTAGATGACGCTTTAGAAGGGACACGCTTCGGCATCATCTGCCTAACGCCGGATAACCTCAAGAGCCCATGGATTCACTACGAAGCCGGTGCGCTGTCAAAGACGAAGGATGCGCTGATATGGACGTTCCTGCACGGCCTTACGCCGGGAGACGTACCGCCCCCGCTGGGCAAGTTTCAGCACACGGTGGCAGAGAAGGGGGACGTGCTGCTTCTCTTGAAAGCGGTCAACTCCCGGCTCGCTGATGTCGGTGGAGAGCCTTTGCAGGAACGACTGCTGGAAGAAAATTTTGAACTCTTCTGGCCGAGGCTGGAGGAGAAAATCAGTGGGGCCGCGGCCCAGCCTGTGACGCTACAGCAGCAGGGTCACGAGGAAGCAGTCCGAGATGAACGTGCAATTCTGCATGAAATTCTTGAATTAGTCAGAAGTCAGGAAAGACGTACTCAGACCTCTGCTGAGCGTGGGCCGGAACTAATTTTCCGCTTTAATGAGTACGAGACACCTCGTTATGACGCCATGCGCCATGCCTTTGATGAATATTACTTCCGGAATCTCGTAGCAGTAGATAAAGAAGCTAGCGTGACTAAGCTGGCACAGCGAGCCGGGATATCACGCACTAGGGCGCACCAAATGCTAATAAGGTACGGTTTATTGAAGAGGGAAGATGTTGATGATCTGCCGCCCGATAATACCTGAACATCTATCAGCATCTTAACTAACAATCGGGTCGTGTAACTCCGCAAACACAGAAAGAATCGCATACCCCCAGCGTGATTTTGAACATTCGCGCCCATCACCGGCGGTTGAGAATTATAAGATTTCACGGGAGGCCACTGTGAAGTGGGTTGAACCGGTTCCGAGCGCAACAATTTTTTGAGTAATCGGATCCTCTTTGTGTCTACTACCTCTTGAGTTCAGATACTCTTTTAACCGTATCAACCAAGGACGAGGCTAGAAAACATCGGCCCGCAAGACCCATCTCAGCAAGGTAATGAACAGGTGTAGTTTGATTAATGATTTCCCACTGGGCCCGATCAACTTGCATTAAATCGATCTCGGCATCGTGCTGGATAAACTCAAGCATCCGCTTGGTATCCCTGAGAGTATTGGCAAGCCTTCCTCTTACTTTAGCATCCGCGCTTCCTGCTGCCACCCGAAAGGGTCTATCTTCAGAGCTCGTGGCTGAGTCCTGTAACTTGTGCTGGGCTTCAACTTCATTGTAAATCTCTGGTCCTAGTAAGTCTCTGAGTTGATCTAATAAAGCCTGCGGGTCGTCAAGTGCGATGTTATCAATCCAGTCTAGTGATTTCGCACCCAACTCCGCCGGTAAGACTTGCTTGATTTTTTCGATGATATTTTTCGCCGCCGCCCTCCATGCAGCTACCGCTTGGCCGTCGTCCCCCGAAAAATCAACGGGGAACCCATACTCACGTAACGTTGGCCGGGCGGCTTCCAGCAGTTCGGCATCCCATTTATTGTTTCCCTGACGCCTTGCCACCAGCCCCCAGCTCGCGGCTCGCGTCATCTCGTCATCTAACTGCTTGAGCTTAGTGGCGGCCTCTTCTCGTTCCTTCCCACTTACGAGCAGATAAAACCATTCCCAGATTTCGTTTGTTCGATAAGGCGGAATACTAAAAGCAGCTACACGATCAACTAAGGTCGCATCCCTGTGGGGGACAGTCGTCCTGGTAATAAGCTCAATCAGAATGGTTTCTGAAAGGACGTGCCTTACTTGGAGTGCGTTTAAGGTCTTAATGATGTCGTCAGCCGTAGCGTCATCCGCATTGCACAACTGAATGTAGAAGCTCGTATCAAAATATACTGTGAACGGTCGCTCCATGTGCTTACATCCGTTCCCGGCGGTGCCTTCTCGTGTAATACTCAACCTATGGGCTAACTGGCTTGTATCTCCGCGTCCAGTACAAGTCGAAATGCTATCACCGTGGCGGCCTGCACACTGAGCACGGGTCGTAAGACTGCTTCGCCTCCTTCAAAGAGACCGGCATCCGGCTGCGGCGTAGGTATTGACAACCCGACCGGTGATACTTCGACCCGGTGCGGGTGACGTACACCGTTTCTGCTTCCGGCTCTGCCGCTGCGTCCGTCTGCCCTTCTGCCAGCCTCCTTGTCGCTGGGGTGGGTGCGGGCGTCGAGACGCCACCCGCAGTCGGCTCACCCTCTTCTGCCCTCCCACGCTTCCCACGCCTAAAGTCCCACGGCGGGATCGGGTCGGGGTCGGCCCACAGTCCATGCTTCGCCAACCGCGCTTCCGCCTCCGCGTCGGCGTAGATTCGCCTGTCATCCGGCGTCTGCTCGTCTTGGTAATGCTTGTAGTGCCAAGCCAGTCCCGCCCTGATCTGCTCAACATTCACGTCACGACCGCCGGCGAGCACCTTGCCTAAAGTGCGACCGTACCTGTCCGTCTTCTCGTACTCGACGACGACTTGCCTGCCGAAGATGAGGTCGCTGAGGTTCCGCTTCGAGACCTGGCCGAACGCCTGTCGGCTCTCCGGGGCATCGATCCCTTGAAGGCGGACGCGGGTCTGCCTGTTGCCCGCGCCGAGGACTGTGATCGTATCACCGTCTGCTACACCTACAACTTTGCCCTCAAGGGTTCGTGTGGTGGTGGCTGCTTGGCTAGGTGTGATTGTTCGCGGCGCGGCCTGAGCCACGGCCGGTGGCCCAACCATATGGGAACTTGGGGCGGTCTGGGTGCAGGCTGACAGCAGGCCCACGGCGGTGAGAGCCATGCTCAGGGTAAGCCGCTGAAGTTTCGCTAATCTGATGCTCATGTGGGTACCCTACGAGATGGGTCAGGATGAGGGAAGGTAATGCTTGCCCTGAGCGCGTTTTCCAATTCTACAATAGAGTGAAATTCCCGTTGGGGTTCACCTATTCCAATGTCAGACTATCTCTCCCCTGACCCCAGAGACTCAGCTTCGGAGTCTAGAGGCTCTTTCTCTAAAGTCGTATACTCTTTCTCGACCGTCCAACCATATTTCAAATCTTTGAGCATGCCAGTCCGAGCTTGTATGCTGTCCATGCGTTTCTGGTGGTCCGCAGTCCACTCTGGCAAAGGCATGAAACAGAAGTCATAGGTTGGCGGGTCATCCTGTCGCTTCTCTGTGGCGATACCGACTACATTGGGATTGTCCTTATAGATCCCTCGCGCTACGAAGGACATCACCTGCAACTCTGAAAATCTTTGCTCTCTGTTGGGAGATGAATCTTCAGAGTAGAGGAAACAGTATGTAACACCGTTCAAGATGACGGTCCGCCGGTACGATTGAGGATCCCCGACCCACTCCGCTGCTCGTTTCTTCCCATCTAAAAACGCCTTACTCAAAGTTCTTCTTTCCAGCCGGTTGGGTCGTGCGAGTTCTCTTGCAACGATTTCGTAGTGGGGTACGCCACTGCTGTGAGCTATGTTGATCAGATTATCCCAGTAATAAGACACGGCGTTGCGTTCCTTTCGATCCGCGTACTCCCTCGCGCCCACACACTTCTCCCAGATGCCGGGCAGTAATACATGTTCGCCCCGCTCATAATTCGAGAAATTGCGGGCAGACATCAGATACGCACCAAGCAACTGTTTCTCGCCGCCAACTACCATGATCGACGCTCCCGATCGAGAAAGCTTTTCCTTAGACCTCAGATAGTCTAGAAAATCCCGTATTGTGTCTAGCTCATTAAGAACAAGTTCTACAGATTCCCTTGTGAGGAAGTGAATCACTTGCCCGTTCACCGAGGCACTGATAGGCGTCGCATTTGCCTCGGAACCAACGATCGCAGAGACTAGGTAAGTCTCCGAAATTGTCCGGGGATTTAGAGCTTCTTGGCCCCTTCTTGGGTTAGAGAGCAGGATGGCAGTTTGCCTGTTGAGAATATTTCTTTGAGCGCCGACGAGTTGCCGTAGGTTCTTTTGGAATTTTCCGATCTTATATTGGCCCTCATGCAGCTTCAGATCTTTGATTTGCCAGATAATTAAAACGTCGTCGAATGCAACCAAGAGGTCACATATTTCTTTGCCATCCTCCCATTTCGGATTCCTGTAGCACCAGTCCACGAGAAATGTTTTCGTGGCTAGCTCATAGACGAACTCCTCGGCGCTCTCACCTTTCAAACGAAAGTAATGCTTAGACACCGGCGGTTGCTCGGACGGCTTCATCTGTAGTTCTCCATTCTACATGTAAAGCGTAAGTCCCGCGTGGTCTCTCCTTCTCGGTGGCCTGCGCCTAACGCTGGTATCACTCGCCCGCTAGCCTCTCCGCCGGAACATGACAAGCGTCGTATCGTGGGTCGCGTGCATACGGTAGCTAGACCGCCTCAGTGGCGGCCTGAGCACCTGCGCCATCAGGCCGGAACGGGCAAGCGATTTAACGCCTACGGTTCTTTTGTACTGCTTCTTGCCTTAGACTTGCTTCATAACGCTGACGCCAGGCCGAGATGTGAGGGCCCTTAACTAATTCTCTTAGAGATTCCTCACTAGAATTATTTGATAACTGTTTTGGAGACAAAACCTTTTTCGAAAAATGCCGCCTCTTTAAAGGATCGCAAGATTTCTCCTTACGCTTTCTTATTATGTAATCTGACAGACCTTCATCAACAGAAGAAGGGGAATTCTTTTTAACCTGAGCATTCTCTACTGTTCTACGTGGTGATGTTTCCCTGTTGAGTAAATTCGATATTCTTACGTCACCATACTTCTGCCATTTCTCTTTCACATACAACTTTATTTCTTCATCGGAATCGAACAGCTTCGAGCTTTTCCATGCATTACACAACTGACAGGCTGCCACAAAATTTTCTGGCCTGTTATTGAACGAGTAGGCATAAGCTTCTCTATGATCCCAGCAATATCGAAGCAGATGTGCTCTTCTTTTGTAATACACCGTGCGGCCGAACTCTTGCTCACAGTAATAGCACCGGTTCCCCTGCTTTTCGAGGATCAGCTTTCGCCATGAAAGCGGAGGCAGTTTTCTCTTTCTCTCCGGCTCACTAACTTGGATAAAAATCACATCTTGTGACAAATCGGCGTCACGCCCACAGCAATCCAACTTCCCATCGAAAACAAAAGTCTCATCATGACATGAAGGGCAAAGTTCACGTCTTATCATCACAGTTCCATAAGATTTGATTGTTGCCATAAAACATCAATTAAGAGGTGAAGCTAGGTTGAAGAGAGCCTGAAAGCTATCATTTTGTGGGGTTATCCACAGCCAATCAAAAGGGCGAGACTGTTCCCAGTAGCCTCGCCCAGACGCCCTCTGGATTTAACTCCAGAAGCGTTTAGTCTCCGCTATGCTAATAGAATCCATGAGGCAACAGTATGCCATCTTCCTCCCTGACGAGTTCTTCCTCAATACGCCCGTCAAAAAGCTGAATTGCGCGGTCGGCGTACTTGGCGTAGCGGGGGTCGTGCGTGACCATGCAGATGGTCGCGCCCCCCGCGTGCAGCTCGCGCAGGAGGTTCATCACGGCCTCGCCGTTGGTCGAGTCGAGGTTGCCCGTCGGCTCGTCGGCCAGCAGGATCGACGGGCTGCCGGCGAGGGCGCGGGCGACGGCGACCCTCTGCTGCTGACCGCCCGAGAGCTGCGACGGGTAGTGCTTCATGCGATGGCTCATGCCGACCTTGAGCAGCGCCTCCTCCACGCGGTAGCGCCTTTCCTTGGCTTTCATCTCCCGATACCTCAGAGGCAGCTCGACGTTCTCGTAGACGGAGAGGTCGCCGATGAGGTTGAAGGCCTGGAAGATGAAGCCGATCTCGCGGTTGCGGATGCGCGCGCGATCCGAGGACGAGAGGTTGGCGACCGGCGTGCCGTTGAGGATGTACTCGCCGTCGGTCGGCGATTCTAACAAGCCTATAATAGACAGCAACGTCGATTTGCCGCCGCCCGACGGCCCCAAAATCGAGATATACTCGCCTCTGCGTAGCTCCAAGTTGATGTTACTCAGTGCGTGCGTCTCTATTTCATCCGTGTAGAAAATCTTTCTGACATCTTTAAGGAGGACTGTCGTATCGGGAGATACACTTACCCCCCGCACCCATTCAGACGTTGAAATACGGCGGCCGCTGTCGCTACGATAGTCACTGGTTTCTCCCCGGTTAACTCGCGCTCGCTGTATGGACTCAGCCGCCTTTAGAAGCTGGACGGCGTCTTCATCCTCAATCCCAACGCACTCCGAAATAAACTGGCGAAACTTGGCCGGGTCAATCTGAGCCGCCTCCGCAATCGAGAGCGGGTCATCATCGGCTTCTGCGATAGCCTCAAGTATTAATGAAGTGAAGTCGTTAACCTGGATTTCACGACTCTTCACCAATTCGTGATCCTCCATCAATTGGCCTCCCGGAAGTTTATGATCAAACTTTCTCGCTTCAGTTGAAATCCTTGCCTCCAAAGAGCGTACCGCATGGCGAGAGCTTTTGTCCGGTTGCCAATGACCCTTCGATCTGAATCGAAAAATAGGAGATCAGACGGCCTGACTTCTATTCTCCCTTCCTTAACGGCAGCATCCCAACACGATTCTACGTAGAGGTAAAGATTGCCGATTAAGTAGTCTCTGATGAGCTGGCCCTCCGGAAGCTTAAGCTCCCATTCGACTCCGTGTTCAAAATTGACCTCGGAAAGGGTCCTTTCCGCGCCAGAGAATCGAGTGGTAAAGACCCGTTCGACGTTTTTATCAAAAGTGATTTCGCCTAGCCCACCCTTAAGAACCTCGCCGCTGTCTATTTTTGGAGCGATTTTAACGGAAGACTTCCTTGAGTGAGTGTACGTATTCTGATAATCAACCTTGAGGGGAGTCTCACTGGTGTGGCTTTTAACTGTTCCAAGAAAAGCTTCAAAAATTACGCGCGCCCCCGTACTTCCTACATAATAGTCCCTCATTTGAAGCGTACCTCGTCTAACGGGTATCGGCCGAAAGACGACATTAAGATCGAGGCGAATGGTGTGTTCATCAAGAAAGTCTGCCTCAAGATCCAAGAAGAGAACATCATTTCGTTCTTCTCTCGGTAGCCACCGAAGCAACGTCGGCGGATTGATAATGAGTTTCTTTTCCATTGAGGTCTCGGTCATGCGTAAGGATCGCACTGTTGAGCCCGCTCGCTCAAAAATGAACGAACTTGGCCGGGTACATGTGCAAATAAATAACATAATTTTGACAGTCACGATAGATTAACTTAACACCCTCACGGCCAATATGAATTCAACATAAACTCTAATCAATCATATTATCTCCCCGGTTAATATAACGAGTTGAACTCTCGCCAGAGCCGGAGGCCGCGGTTGAAGGTGTAGTTGACCTCGACGACGAGGCCGCGCCACAGCTCGCGCTCGAAGCCGGCGTTGGCCTGATAGCTTTCGGGGATTCGCAGGTTCGGGTCGAGCCGGCGCGCGAAGTCCGTTCGGCGCGAGCCGAACCGGCGGACTAAGGGCGAGTCGGCCGAGAGCGTTTCGGGGAAGCGAAGGTTGGCGGCGATGAAGGCGCGGCGCTCGGCCGGCGGCAGGTCGTTGGTGTCGAACCCGACGACGCCCTCGCCGAGCGTGAAGTCGTCAACCGTCCGCAGCAGCGCGCGGTTGTAGAAGACGCCCGCGCCGGCGCGCAACACGGTCCGGCCCGTGCCGAACGGGTCGAAGGCGACGCCGAGGCGCGGGCCGAAGTTGTCCCGGTCGCCGAGGATGCTCTCCGTTTCGTAGCGCAGGCCGAGGCTCACGGTGAGGCGCGGGGTCGCGCGCCACTCGTCCTGAAAGAAGATGCCGGCGTAGGTGTTGCGCTGGGCGGACTCGGCGTGGAAGCGTTGGCGGAAGCGCGCGGGCGCGGAGGCGAGGAAGTCGCCCGCGCTCGCGAAGGTGTAGGTGCCGGCCGCGTCGGAGAGGTCTGCGAAGGCGGAGCGGACGAGTTGAGTGTCGGCCCCGAGTTTGAGGGTGTGCGCGCCGGAGACGAGGGTCGCGGTCTCCTGAAGTTGAAACCGCGTCTCGCGCCGCGCGCTCGCCCCCGCGTCGGAGGAGCCGGCGACGAGCGTGCCGGAGCGGTCGGCCGCGTCCCCGGCGTCGAGCGGGTCGTTGACGTTGATGAGCACGACGGGCCGCGCGCCCGCGGCGCGCAGCGAGGGCCGGAGCGTCGAGAGTTGCGCGCGCAGTTGGTTGACGAGGCGCGGCGTGATGACGAAGTTGTGCGTGTAGGCGAGCGCGTCCGTTCGTCGCGCGCGGCCTTGCAGGGAGTCGGCGAGGCGGAGCCCGCCGCCGAACTGCCGCAGGTTGCGCGAGCGCCCGAGTTGCAGGAGGAAGGTTCCGTTGTGCCGCTCGTCGTAAGCGTGGTCGAGGCGCGCGGTGAAGGCGTGGGCGCGCGAGGGCGTGGAGACGCGCTCGACGAAGGGGGCGAGTTCGGCGGGCGCGTGCGGCGGCGTGGCGTTCGGCTCGAAGCGGCGGCCGGCGAGCGTGGTCGGCGCGGGCAGGGCGAAAGCCGGGTTCTGTTCGACGGGGACGAGCGCGTCGATCAGGGCCGAGTCGAGCTGCGAGGTCTGTTCGTAGGCGACGAAGAAGAAGGTGCGGCCGCGGCCGTCGTAGCCGAGCGGGTCGAGGTACTTCGAGTCGAAGCGGAGGGGGCCGCCGAGGCTGAAGCCGGGGTTGTGCTCCTGAAGCGGCAGCCGCTTGAGGCCGCGGCGGTTGTTGTTCCACGTGTTGGCGTTCAGCGACTCGTCTTCGAAGTGGTAAAAGACGCGGCCGCGCAAGCTCCGCGAGCCGCCGCGCGTGCGCAGGTTGACGCGCCCGCCCGAGGCGCGCCCGTACTCGGCCGAGAACTGGCTGGTGACGACCTGCACCTCCTCGACCGCGTCGAGCGGCGGCACGAAGCGCTCGCGCGCGGCCCGGTCGTCGTTGTTGTCGAGGCCGTCCACGGTCACGTTGTTCGAGTAGGCGGGGCCGCCCGCGAGGGCGAAGACGCCGGCCTCTTCGGGCGTCGTCGCCGCGCGCGACGCGCCGCCCGCCGGGTCGCGGTCTTCGGCCGCGTCGCGCGTCGTCAGAGGCTCCTCGGTGACGCCGCCCAGCGTGAAGACCAGATCGAGCGCCGAGCGCGAAGCCAGCGGCAGGCGCTCCAACTCCTCGCGCGCCACCGTCCCGCCCGCGACCGTCCGCGTCGTGTCCACGGGCGGGGCGTCGCCCGCGCTCACCACCGTCTCCCCGGCCTCGGGGCCGGCCGCGCGCAGCACGAAGTCGAGCCGGACGTTCTGCCCCGCGAGCGTCACGAGGCCGGTTCTCTCCTCGGCGGCGAAGCCCGCGCGCGAGACGCGCAGGGCGTATTCGCCCGGCTCAAGCTCGACGATGCGGTAGCGCCCCTCTTCGTCAGTCACGACGGAGCGCGCGGCCTTCGTCCGCGTGAACACGGCCGCGACGGTCGCGCCCGGCAGGAGCGCCCCGCGCTCGTCCGTGACCGCGCCGGAGAGGCTCACGTCGTCGAGGTCTTGCGCGCGCGCCGGAGGGGCCAGCAGGAGGAGCAGGGCCGCGAAGCCGGCGACGCGGCGGCCGGCGCGGCGCGCGACGACGGCGCGCGCGGGCGCGTGCGAAGTGAGGTGACTCATCTGTAACCTTCCCTCCGAAGTTTATGCGGGCGCGCCGGGGCAGACGGGCGCGAAGGCGACGCGCGGCCGGCCGCGACGCGACTCATTCTTCAGTGGTGGGTTTGCCTGACGCCTCGGGCGTGGTGGGTGGGTGGCGCAGCCGCTTGAACGGGTAGGGCGCGCACTATAGCGCCTGCGCGCCCGCATGGCAAGACGAATTTCGGCGGCGGCGGGCACGGGTAGTTTCGAGCGGGGGGCGGCGCCGCGGGCGAGATATAATTCCGGCCGTGGTGTTCGGGCCTCGCGCGCGCGGCCGAGCGTTAATCATGTCACCGGAAGGAGTCGGACGATGGAACGTAAGATCATCAACCCGTGGTCGTGGCAGGATTCGCTGGGGTTCGTTCAGGCGAACGAGGTCAGCGGCTTCCGGCGCGTGCTCGTCTGCTCGGGCCAGACGGCGGTCAACGCCGTGGGCGAGCCGCAGCACGCGGGCGACATGCGCGCGCAGCTCGCGCTCGCGCTCGACAACCTCGAAGAGGTCTTGAAGGGGGCCGGCCTCGCCCTCTCCAACGTCGTCCGCCTGAACTACTACACGACCGACGTTGACCTCTTCCTCAGAGAGCAGGAGGCGGCGGCCGCGCGGCTCGCCGAGCACGGGTGCCGCCCCGCCTCGACGCTGCTCGGCGTCACGCGCCTCGCCTTCCCCGAGCTGCTCGTCGAGATCGAGGCCACGGCGGTGGCGTGAAGGCGTTTTCGGTTTTAGATTTTTGATTAGCGATTCAGTTAGAGGCGTAAGACGGCGGGCGTAGAACGTCAGGCGGGGTGCGTAAGGCGTAGGGCGGCGCGCTTAGATTATCAGCGCGCCGTCCTACGCCTTACGCTCGCCGTCGCAGATTCTACTCCCGGCGTCCTACGACGTGAGCGGCCGCGCTTAGGGTCTGATGGGGCGTGACTGAGGCTCCGGCGGGCGCGCTGCTGACGTTTACTCTTCCGGCACGCGCTCGGCCTCGGAGGTCATGCCGAGGCGGCGGAAGGTGTCGCGGGCCTTCTGGAGCATCTTGCGGCCGTCGGCCGCGTCGCCCTGCTCGGACTCGTAGCGCGCCCAGTCGCGCAGGGTGCGCGCGCTCTCGGCCTCCAGCGGGATGCGCGAGAAGACGCTGATGCTCTCGGCGAAGCAGGCCGGGGCGTCGTAGGCGGCGTCGCCGAGGCCGACCGGCTTGCTGGTGCTCGCCGCGACGAGGCCGAGCACGCGCCACGCCTGACCGAGGTGCTCCTGATTCTCGAACTCGCGCCCGAGGGCCAGCGCGCGGCGGGCCGCGTCGAGCGCCTCGCCGTGCTTGCCCTGCCCGAGCAGCGCCTCGGCCAAGAAGCGGTAGTTCTCCGAGACGCCGTTGTAGCCGGCCGCCTCGGCCAGAGTGATCGACTGCCGCAGGTCTATCTCGGCCCCGGCGAAGTCGCCCATGCCGAGGCGGGCCGCGCCGAGGTTGCCGAGGTAGAACATCTCGCCGGGGCGGTTGCCGATCTCGCGCGCCACGGCGAGCGCCTCGCGGTAGCGCTCGAAGGCCCGCGCGAAGTCGCCGCGCGCGCGCGCCGTCTCGCCGAGGCTGTTGAGCATGTTGCCGACCAGCACGCGGTCGCCCAGCTCGCGGTAGAGGGCGAGGGCCTGCTCCTTGCACTGCTCGGCCTGCTCGAAGCGCGCGAGCGCGTGGTAGGCCATGCCCAGAGACTTCAAAGAGTCGGCCCGCTCGTGCCGCCCCTCTTCGCCGAGGCCGGTGGCTAGGGCGAGCGCCTGATCGCCGAGCAGCATGGCGGAGCGCGCGTCGCCGAGGCGCGTCAGGGCCTGACTCTGAAGGTTGAGGGCGCGCGCCAGCACGCGCCGCGCGGCCGCGCCTTCGCCGGCCGACTCGGCCAGCTCGGCCGCCCGCCGCGTGCTCTCAAGCATCGCGCGGTTGTCGCCGCGCGCCGCCTCGACGAGCGCCAGCCCGTTCCACGCCCGCGCCTCGGCGACGCGGTCGCCCAAGCCCTCGGCCGCCTCGCGCATCGCCCTGAAGGCGGCGACCGCCTCGGCCGGGCGCGACTGCACGCGCAAAGTTTCGCCCAAGCCCTCGTGCCACTCGACGAGCCGCGCCCGCACGCCCTCGCCCGCCGCGCCCGCCTCGGCGGCCGGCGCGACGGCGCGCGCGCCCGCCGCGGGCTTCGGCGGGGTCGTGGCGAACTCGATGGCCTTGCGGTAGAAGTTGATGGCCGCCTCGGGCGCGTAAGTCTCGCGGGCCTGCCGGCCGGCGCGGCCGTACCACTCGGCCGCCTCGGCCGTCTCGCCGGCGCGCTCGTAGTGCTCGGCCACGAGGCCGGCGAACTCGCCGGCCCGGCCCCCGCTCTGGCGCGCGAGCCACTCGGCGGCCCGCCGGTGGTACTCGCGCCGCTCGCGCCGCAGCACGCTCTCGTAGGTCACGTCGCGCAGCAGCGCGTGCTTGAAGGTGTACTCGCGCGCGCCCGCGAAGCTCGACGCCTCGCGCCGGTAGGTCAGCTCCTTGCGGCGGAGCCGTTCGAGCACGCCGGCGACCGCGCCGCCGGTGGCCTCGGCGAACGCGCCGCCGCCCGTCTCGACCTTCGTCTCGCGCCGGATCGCCCCCGTCAGCTTCGCGCCGAGGTGCGCGACCGCGCCGTCCCAGAAGACGCGGCCGACCACGGAGGCGCGCTGGAGGGCGGTCTTCTCGGCCGGGCTGAGCTTGTCGAGGCGCGCCTGAAGCACGCCGGTCAGGGTCGGCGGCACCTGCACCTCGACGAGGCGGGTCGAGTCCACGCTCCAGACCTCCGCGCCGGGGACGATGACGCGCTGGTCGATGAGCATCTTGATGAGCTCCTCGACGTAGAACGGGTTGCCCTCGGCCCCGCCGACGACCATCTCGCGCAGGTTCGGCGGCACGTCGCGCGCCTGCCGCAGAATCTCCTCGAACAGTTGCCGGCTCTCCTTCTTCGTCAGCGGCCGCAGCGTCAGCCGCGTGTGGCGCTCCTGCCCCTCGCCCCACGCCGGGCGGCGTTCGAGCAGCGCGGGCCGCGCGAGGCAGAGCACGAACATCGGCACCGAGGCGCAGTGGCGCGCGAGGTAGTCCACGAAGTCGAGCGAGCCGTCGTCGGCCCAGTGGATGTCGTCGAGGTAGAGGAGGATCGGGTGGCGGCGCGAGGCGTCGGCGAAGAACTCGGCGGCGTAGCGGAAGGCGCGGTCGCGCAGTTGGCGCACGTCGTCCATGACGCCCGTCAGGTGCTTGCTCTCGGAGAAGTCAAAGCCGATGAGCTGGCCGATGAAGTGCGCGCGCATCTGCGCCGTCTCGGCGTCGGCGGGCGTCTGCGGGCCGCTCATCGCGACGAGGCCGCGCTCCAGCTTCTCGCGCGCCACCTCCTGCGAGTCGCTGTCCTGAATCTGGAAGCGGAAGGAGAACACGTCGCGCACGAGCGCGTAAGGCAGCCCCTGCGTCGTCTCGCCCGCGCGCCCGTTGAAGACGTACCACATCTCCGGCAGGAGCTCCTGCCAGTTGCTGAACTCGTAGAGCAGGCGCGACTTCCCGAGGCCGGCGTCGCCGAAGACGGTGACGATCTGAAGCTCGCGGTCTTCCGAGGCGGTTTCGAGCGCGTCCATCAGGTGGCGCAGCTCGCCCTGCCGGCCGACCATCCGCGTCTCGACGCCCTCGACGCCGCGCGTCCGCACGCGGAAGGCGCGCGGCTTGGCGCTCATCACGCGGTAGACCTCGACGGCTTCGGGCCGCCCCTCGAAGGCGAGCGACTCGGGCGGCTGCACGTTGAAGACGCCGCGGACGTGGCGGTAGGTGTCGTGCGAGATGAGGACGCCGCCGGGCGGGGCCGACTGCTGGAGGCGCGCGGCGAGGCGCACGGCCTCGCCCGTGGCCGTGAACTCGCCGGCCGGCCCCGCGTCGCCGACGAGCACCAGCCCCGTGCTCACGCCGGCCCGCACCCACGGGCGCGAAGTCTCTGCGGGGACGGCGCCCGGCGGCGCGTGCCGGGCGACGAACTCGCCGACCGCCTCCTGCACGGCGAGGGCCGCGCGGACGGCCCTCTCGGGGTCGTCCTCGTGCGCCTCGCGCGCGCCCCACAGCGCCACCACCGTGTCGCCGACGTGCTTCTCGACGGCCCCGGCGTGCTCGCCCACGACTTCGTCAACGACCCCCAGAAGCTCCTTCGTCAGCTCGCTCAGCTCCTCGGCGTCGCGGCCGGCCGCGAGCGCCGTCAGCCCCGTCAGGTCGGCGAAGAGGACGGTCACCTGCTTGCGCTGCTCGGTGGTCACGCGCGGCCCCGTGGTGACGGTCGTGTGCTGCTGCTGCGCGCCGGAGGGGCGCGGCGGGGCGGCCAGCGGCGGCGGCGCGTGGACGGAGTCGCGCGCGTCGTCGTAGCGTCGGCGCAGCCGCCGCAGGTCGTTCTGCAAGTCCTTCGCCGACTGGTAGCGGTCGCCGCGCTTCTTGGCGAGCGCGCGGCGCAGGATGGCGTCGAGCTCGGGCGGCGCGTCGGGCGCGGAGCGCGCCAGCGGCGGCGGCTCTTCCTGAAGGATGGAGACGACGAGGTCGCCGTAGGTCGGCGCGTCGAAGGGGACGCGGCCGGCGACCAGCTCGTAGAGGACGACGCCGAGGCCCCAAACGTCGGCGCGCCCGTCGAGCACCTGCCCGCGCAACTGCTCGGGCGACATGTAGGTCGAGGTTCCGAGGACGACGCCCGAGGCCGTGTCGATCTGCCCCGGCGTGTGCGCGCCGGTGTCGTGGGCGGGGCCGGGCGCGAACTGCTTGGCGATGCCGAAGTCGAGGATTTTGACGTGCCCCTCCTCGTCCACCATGACGTTCTCCGGCTTCACGTCGCGGTGGACGATGCCGTGCGTGTGCGCCTTGGCGAGCGCGCCGGCCACCTGCGCGCAGACGTCGAGCGCCGTCGGCACGTCCACGCGGCCGGCCGCCAGCGCCGCGCGCAGCGTCAGCCCCTCGACGTACTCGGTGGCGATGAAGCGGCGGCCCTCGGCCTCGCCGATCTCGTGGACGGTGAGGATGTTCGGGTGGTTCAGGGCCGAGGCGGCGCGGGCCTCCTGTTCGAAGCGGCGGACGAACTCCTCGTCGCGCGCGAGGTGCGCGGGCAGGACTTTGAGGGCGACGCGGCGGCCGAGCCGCGTGTCGCGCGCGAGGTAGACGGCGCCCATCCCGCCCGCGCCGAGTTTGTCGAGGATGCGGTAGGGGCCGAGCTGCGTGTCGGTCGGCATGACCTCGGCCTCGGCCTCGTCGGCGGCCCGCATCTCGGCCGTCTCCGGCCCCGAGACGGCGCGCAGCGGGCCGGACTCGATGAACCGGCCACGCGCCGCCTGATCGTGCGAGGCGAGGAGCGACTCGACCGCCACGCGCAGCCCCTCGTCCTCCGGGCACGCCTCGGCGAGGAACGCCGAGCGCTCGGCCGAGTCGCGCTCCAGCGCGTGCCTGAAGAGGATGCTGATCCTGCGCCAGCGTTCGGCGTTCATCTGCTCACCGCGCGTCGGGAATTAGGCGGCCGGGGGCGGCCCGGGCGTGACGCCCGCCGCGACTTCGCGTCCGCCGCCGGGCGATTATAGACCACGCGACTGTCCGGGGCCGCACGCCGCCGGGGCCGCGCGCCCTTCAGCCGGCGTCCGGCTCGTCGGGGGTGTCGCCGCCCCCGCCGCTCAGCTCGTGGTAGAGCCACGCGCGCGCCATGTTCCAGTCGCGGGTGACGGTGTTGGTCGAGACCTTCAAGACCTCGGCGATCTCCTCGTTCGAGAGGCCGCCGAAGTAGCGCAGCTCGACGACGCGGGCGCGGCGCGGGTCGATCTCGGCCAAAGACTTGAGCGCCTCGTCGAGCGCGAGAATCTCGCCCGCCTTGCCCTCGGCGACGACGGCCGCCTCTTCGAGCGGGACGTGGGCGGCCCCGCCGCCGCGCTTCTCGTAGTGCTTGGCGCGGGCGTGATCGACGAGGATGCGGCGCATCATCTGCGCGGCGATGGCGAAGAAGTGGGCGCGGTTCTGCCAGCGCACCTGCCGCTGGTCGACGAGCCGCAGGTAGGCGTCGTTGACGAGCGCCGTGGTGCGCAGCGTGTGCCCGCGCCGCTCCCGCCGCATGTGGCGGCGCGCGAGCTGGCGGAGTTCGTCGTAGACGAGCGGGAAAAGTTCGTTGAGCGCCTGCTGGTCGCCGTCGCTCCATGCGACGAGCAGTTGGGTCAGCCGTTGCGGCTCGGCGGTAGGCATCCGACTCCTTTTGTCCGGCCCCGCCCGGCCGAAGCGGGACGCCCGGCGGGTGCGCGGGCGCATTGTAACATCAGAGCGGGCCGGAGGCGGGCGCGGCCCCGCGCGCCGGAAAAAAATTTTCGGGGGCGTGGTGGTTCGGCGCGCGCGGGCCCGCGTATATGGGTGAGGCCGCAGAAGAGCGGCACCGGCAAAAGGCGGTTCCCTTCACCGCCCGCGCCGGGAGAGGAGGAAAAGGCCCTCACCCCCCCTCACGAACCCGCCCAACGAAAAAAGGGGCGCGACTAACTGCCCGTGGTCGCGCCCCTCTCCCCTTTTAAAGACAGGTGTCGGGTGCAGGTGATTGGCGAAAGCAACTTGTCTTTCCCGACGCCCGGCACCCTTGTTCAGTGTTCGCGCCCCCCGCGGCGACGCAGGGCGGCGGCGCGCGAGGCCGGGACGAGCGCGCCGGCCTCGGGCGGCGGCGGCTCGGTCAGGTACGAGAAGTCGTCGGCGTGCGACTGGAGGAACGAGAAGAAGCGCTCGAACTCGCGCTGCATGGCGTCCATCTTCTCGCGCATGTTGAGGATGATCTCGACGCCCGCCAGATTCACGCCGAGGTCGCGCGTCAAAGAGAGAATCACTTCGAGCCGCGCCAAGTCTTCGTCCGTGTAGAGGCGCGTGTTCCCCTCCGACCGCGACGGCTTCAAAAGCCCCTCGCGCTCGTAGAGCCGCAGGGTCTGCGGGTGAATCTCATACTGCGCCGCCACGGCGCTGATCGTGTACGTCCCGCCTTTACGACGCTTCATAAAATAGTAGACGGCAGACGGTAGTCGGTAGTCGGCAGAAAAAACCTTCGCTCTCGAACCGCCGGCGAGTCGGCGTCGGCGCCCGCGGCGCCCGCTGCCTACCGGCTACCGTCTACTCCTCTTATTCCAGCCCCATCGCCACGCGCGGGTTCTCGGGGTTGAGCTGCGCGTAGCGCTTGAGGAGTTCTTTGGTCTCCTCCGAGATGACCTTCGGGAGCGTGACCTGCACCTCGACGAACTGGTCGCCGCGGGCCTGCGGGTTGCGGAGGCTGGGGATGCCGCGCTCGCGCAGGCGGAAGCGCTGGCCCGACTGCGTCGAAGGGGGGATGCGCAGTTGCGCCTTGCCCTCGACCGTCGGCACCTCGATCCTCGCGCCGAGCGCCGCCTCCGAGACCGTGATCGGCACGGTCACGTAGATGTTGTCGCCCTTGCGCGTGAAGTGCGGGTGCTTGCCGACGTTGGTGATGATGTAGAGGTCGCCGGCCGGCGCGCCCATCCGCCCGCCCTCGCCCTTGCCCGGCACGCGCACGCGCGAGCCCGTGTCCACGCCCGCCGGGATTCTCACCTTCACCTGCTCGGTCTTCGGCACCGTGCCCTTGCCGTTGCAGAGCGCGCAGGGGCTGCGGCGCTTGCCCGCCCCGCCGCAGTCCGGGCACTCCTGCTGGAACCTGAGGCGACCGCCCGCGCGCTGCACCTGCCCCGAGCCGTGGCAGGTCGGGCAGACGACGAGCGGCCCGCCCGCGTCGCCCGCGCCGTTGCAGCGCGAGCACTGCTCGGAGCGGTTGACCGTGATGTTGGTCGTCAGCCCTTTGACCGCCTCCTCGAACGAGAGGGCGAGCGGCATCTCGATGTCCGCGCCCTTCTGCGGCATCGGCCGGGGCGGCTCCTTCTCGCCCTTGCCGCCGCCGAACAGCTCGGCGAAGAGGTCGCGGAAGGAGGACGAGCCGCCGCCCGCGGAAGCGGAGCCGGGCGCGCCGGCCGGCCCCCAGTCGAAGCCCGTGAAGTCGAAGGGCGCGCCGCCCGCGCGCGGCCCCGCCCCGCCCGGCGCGTGGCCCTTCGCGGCCATGTCGGCGAGGTTGTCGCTGTACTGGCCGAAGCGGTCGTAGACGGCGCGCTTCTTCGGGTCGGAGAGCACGTCGTGCGCCTCGGTGATCTTCTTGAAGCGCTCCTCGGCCGCCTTGTCGCCCGGGTTCACGTCCGGGTGGTGCTTGCGCGCCAGCCGCCTGTAAGCCTTCTTGATCTCGTCCGGCTTCGCGTCGCGCTTGACGCCCAGAACCTGATAGAAATCTTCTTTAGCCATTTCGTCGTGAATCGTGAATCGTAAACCGTGAATCGCGGCCGAGGGGCGGCCGGGGCTTGAACTTCGTCGCCCAAGCCCCGGCCGCCGTCAACCTCCGTTTACGATTCACGATCCACGATTGACGGCTTTTACTTGTTCTCGTCCACGTCCACGTACTCGGCGTCGATGACGTTGTCCTCACCGCCCGCGCTCTGGCCGCCGCCGGCCGCGCCCGAGGCCGCGCCCGCCGCCGAAGCCTGCTCGCCGCCGCCGCCGCCCTGAGCCTGCCCCTGATAGAGCGACTCGGCCAGCTTGTGCGAGGCGGTTTGTAGGTTCGTGAAGGCGTTGTTGAGGCGGTCGGTGCCGCCCTCTTCGAGCGCCTTCTTGGCGTCGGCCACCGCCGTCTCGACCTGCGAGACGGTCGCGCCGTCGAGCTTCTCCTTGTTCTCGCCGAAGGTCTTCTCGATCTGGAAGACGAGGCCGTCGAGCCGGTTGCGCGCCTCGACCTCTTCGCGCTTGCGCGCGTCCTCGGCCGAGTGCGACTCGGCGTCGCGCATCATCTTGTCGATCTCGTCCTTCGAGAGGCCCGACGAGGCCGTGATCGTGATCTTCTGCTCGCGCCCCGTGCCCATGTCCTTGGCCGAGACGTTGACGATGCCGTTGGCGTCGATGTCGAACGTCACCTCGACCTGCGGCATGCCGCGCGGCGCCGGCGGGATGCCGACGAGGTGGAACTTGCCGAGCGTCCGGTTGTCCGAGGCCATCGGCCGCTCGCCCTGCAGGACGTGCACCTCGACGCTCGTCTGGTTGTCCGAGGCGGTCGAGAAGATTTCCGACTTGCGCGTCGGGATGGTCGTGTTGCGCGGGATGAGGATCGTGTTGACCCCGCCCAGCGTCTCGATGCCCAGAGAGAGCGGCGTCACGTCGAGCAGCAGGATGTCCGTCTTCTCGCCCGAGAGCACGCCGGCCTGCACGGCCGCGCCCACGGCGACGACCTCGTCCGGGTTGACCGACTTGTTCGGCTCCTTGCCGAAGAAGCCCTTGACGATCTCCTGCACCTTCGGGATGCGGGTCGAGCCGCCGACGAGGACGACCTCGTCAATCTTGTTGGCGTCGACGCCCGCGTCCTTGATGGCCTGCTCGACGGGCGGCATCAGGCGCTTGAGGATGGGGTCGATCAGCTGCTCGAAGCGCGACCGCGTGAGCTTCATCACGAGGTGCTTGGGCCCCGAGGCGTCGGCCGTGATGAAGGGCAGGTTGATCTCGGTCTCCATCGTCGAGGAGAGTTCGATCTTGGCCTTCTCGGCCGCCTCCTTGAGGCGCTGGAGGGCCATCTTGTCGCCGGAGAGGTCGATGCCCTGATCCTTCCTGAACTCCTCGATGATCCACTTGATGAGCGCCTCGTCGATGTCGTCGCCGCCGAGGTGCGTGTCGCCGTTCGTCGACTTGACCTCGACGACGCCCTCGCCGACTTCGAGGATGGAGATGTCG
>Ga0196977_1000330_pt1 | contig 26553 bp, 15 predicted proteins | sample S3v_1013CmetaG_FD_148634 | JGI IMG/M metagenome (GOLD analysis project Ga0196977, IMG submission 148634) | Soil microbial communities from Anza Borrego desert, Southern California, United States - S3+v_10-13C | ecosystem: Environmental > Terrestrial > Soil > Desert | place: USA: California... | reverse complement strand
GCTCGCTCGCTTGCAGAAGCAATCGAGACGTCGTTGCAGGCTGCGGGTGTGACACGCGAGGACGTCGTTTGCTTGTCAGCCGGTATGGCGGGAGTTGATTACGACGGCGTGGGCGCCGCCGAGATGAACGAACTTTTGTGCGTTTTGGGCTTTAAGAATCCAGTCATCAACGGCGACATGGTAATCGCACACGCAGGTGCGTTGGGAGCGCGTGCGGGCGTAGTTGCGTTGTCCGGCACCGGTTCGTGTGTGCTTGGAATCGGAGTGCACGGCGATCGCGTGAAGGTCGGAGGGTGGGGACCGATCTACGGCGACGAGGGTAGCGCGTATCGCATCGGCGAGATGTCGCTGCGCGCGGCGGCGCGAGCGTACGACGGCCGGGGGCCGGCGACAGCCCTGGTCCAATCACTGACGCACGCGCTTGGTACGAGCAATTTCAACGAGACGGTGGCGCGCGTTTACGTGGAAGCGATGGAGCCGCGTGAGATCGCGGCCCTCAGCCGCGTTGCTTACGAGACTGCTGAGTCTGGAGACCAGGTAGCGCGCGAGATCTTTTTACGAGCGGGAGTGGAGCTGGCGGAGAGTGTGACTGCGGCAATCCGCCAACTCGACCTCGACGAGCCGCTCGTCTCGTACCAGGGTTCGGTACTCGCGTCGTGTGACCTCTTGCGCCGGCAGTTCATCGATCTATTGCAGCAAACAATTGAAGACGTAGTCGTGGTATCGCCGGAGTTTGAGCCGGTGATCGGCGCGTACTTGCTCGGATGCAAAGCGATCGGATGGGAGAAGTAGTGCATTTTCAGGATTACATCAGCGACTTGCAAAGCTTGCTTGAACGAATAAAGAGCCAACAAGCAGCCGCGATCGAAGCTGCAGGCAAACTCGTGGCTGACGCATTAATGGCGGACGGCGTGATTCACACGTTCGGCACCGGTCATTCGCATCTCATAGCGGACGAGGCATTCTTTCGCGCGGGCGGCATCGCTGCCATAAACCCGATCCTCGACGAGCGGCTCGTGTTTCTGAAAGGCGCTCTCGAGAGCACGCGCGTCGAGAGAATTTCGGGTCTAGCACGAGAGTTAATCGAACAAGAACAGGTTGGACCAAGCGATGTGGCTATCGTGATCTCAAATTCGGGCCGCAACAACGCGCCCGTCGAGATGGCGCTGGAGATGAAGGCGCGCGGGGTGCGCGTGATTGCGATCACGAGCGTCGCACAGTCGAGCACTTCGGTCCCGCTTCACACCAGCGGCAAACGGCTTTTCGAACTTGCCGATGTGGTGGTCGACAACTGCGTGCCTCCCGGCGATGCGCTCCTGACACTGCCCGGGCTCCCTTCACGTATTGGACCATCGTCCACGGTTATGGGCGCTGCGATCATCAATTCCATCATGATTGAGGCGGTTGCGGAAACGCTGCGCCGCGGCGCGCGTGTGCCTGTGCTGCCGAGTGCGAACCTCGACGGAGTGACGGAAGAAACGTTAAAGGAGCTGCTCGGACGTTATCGTGGCAGAGTCAGATACCTCGATCTCGAAGATGCCTGATGACGATTGCAAAGTGACGCCGTTGCTGGAAGTGATCGCCTGTTCGGTTACGGACGCAATCGAAGCTGAGAAGGGCGGCGCCGGCCGGCTTGAGATCGTAAAGGATCTGAAGCGCGGCGGATTAACTCCGTCGTTCGAGCTGGTTGAGGAGATCAAGCAGGCGGTTGATCTTCCGGTGCGAGTGATGCTGCGCGAGACTGACAGCTTTGAGCCGAGTGGCGCAGACGAGATCGATCGGCTCTATGTGGCCGCTGAACGTTTTGCGTCGCTGGAGGTCGACGGTGTCGTGCTCGGTTTTTTGAAAGACGGCGAAGTTGATCTCGAACTGACGCGACGAGTGCTCGCTTGCGCCCCACGGATGCAAGCGACTTTTCACCACGCGTTTGAAGTCACCGGCGACAAGTTACGCGCGTTGAGTGTAATCAAGCAGTTGCGGCAGGTCGATCGAGTTCTCAGTCATGGAGGAACAGACGACCTGGGGTCGCGAGTGCGACGGCTTGACGAATACGCGAAAGCGGCGGCGCCGGAGCTGACGATCATCGCGGGTGGCGGTATCGACCACGACGCCATTTTGAAGATCGGGCGCAAAACGCGCATTCGCGAATTTCATGTTGGACGCGCAGCGCGCGCTCGGTTTGACGTTGACGGCGCCGTGCAGGCGTCGCTTGTGAGCGGGTTGGTTGAGAAGCTGAGAGAAATTTAGATTTATGAAAGAGCGGCTGGTCCAACTTCGGCGACAGATTCATGCTCATCCGGAATACGGGTTCCAGGAGTTTGAAACAGCGCGACTGATCGCGATGACGATGCGCGACCTTGGGGCGAAGGTGCGCGAGGGAGTCGCAAAGACCGGCGTGATTGCGGAACTCGGAAGCGGCTCTCCGGTGGTTGCCATCCGCGCCGACATGGACGCACTCCCGATCGCGGAAGCGACGGGGCTCGAGTTCGCTTCGCGTGTGCCGAACATGATGCACGCCTGCGGCCACGACGCTCACGTTGCGTGCGCGCTCGGTGCGGCGATGTTGCTCAAGAGCGATTCGATAAATGGCACCGTGCGATTCTTATTTCAACCTTCTGAAGAACAGCGTGACGAAGACGGTCAGAGCGGCGCCGTACGAATGATCGAGGAAGGAGCGCTTGATGGCGTGGCAAGCGTGATCGCGCTTCACACACGCGCACTTCCCGCAGGTTACATCGGCGTCACTTCCGGTCCGGCGATGGCCGCAAACGACACGATCAAGATCACGATTGAAGGGCGCGCCGCACACGGTGCGCATCCTGAAGAAGGTCTCGACGCGATCGCCATCGCGGCGCAGGTCATCAACGCGGTGCAACACATTGTTTCGCGGCGCATTTCCGCTGTTTCGCCCGCTGTCGTCAGCATCACGACCATTCAGGGCGGAGTGAAAGAAAACATCATCGCCGATCGAGTCGAGCTCGGAGGGACCATTCGCAGCACCGGTGGGACCGCGCGAGAATTTCTGATCGGTGAACTCGAAACTGCTCTGAATGTCGGCCGGGCGTTAGGCGCCGTCTGCGAACTGGAGGTCAAAGAAGGTTACGCGGCGACGTACAACGATCCAAACGTCACTCAGACGATTCGCGAGGCGGCGACGGAAGTGCTTGGACCAGATCGCGTTGTCGAACTGCCGTTTGACACGTGGGCTGAAGATTTCGGTTACATGACCGCGCGTGTGCCGGGCGCAATGTTCTGGTTGGGAGTCACGAGCGATCGCGTGCCGAATCCGATCTGGCACAGTCCAACCTTCGATCTCGATGAAGATGCGCTTCCGGTAGGTGCGCACGTGCTTGCAGCATCGGCGCGACGGTTGCTGCAACAAATAAACGGATAAAGACCTATGGCTCAGCAACTAAAAAACTCCAGCGACGATCGACTGGCGATCTTTGGTGGTCCAAAGACCATGACTCGCGAGACGCCTCAGTGGCCGTTTTTCGACGAGGTGGATCGCGAGGCGCTCAATCGTGTGCTGGAGAGTCGTGTCTGGGGTGGTTATCACGAATCAGTGAAAGAGTTGGAACGCCGGTTTGCGGAGTTCCACGGCGCCGAACACGGCATCGCGCTCGCGAACGGCACGGTCTCACTCGAGATAGCTTTAACGGCGAGCGGCATAAAACCCGGTGATGAAGTCATCGTGCCACCAATAACGTTTGTGGCTTCGGCAACGGCGGTCGCGCGCGTGGGAGCGGTGCCGGTGTTTGTGGATATCGATCCGCAGACGCTGAATCTCAACCCGGATCTCGTCGAACAAAACATCACCGCACGCACGCGTGCGATCATTGGCGTGCACTTCGCCGGTCATCCGATCGATCTCGATCGTCTCGTTGAGTTGTGCCGTCAACGCGACTTGATTCTCATCGAAGATTGCGCGCACGCGCACGGTGCACAGTGGCACGACCAGCGCATCGGTAGTTTTGGCAGTTTTGGTTCGTTCAGTTTTCAAGCGTCGAAAAACATGACCGCCGGCGAAGGCGGAATGCTCATCACGAACGACGCCGAACTCGCCGAACGCGCCCGCGCGATCAGCAACCAGGGACGACGCACCGGCGGCCAGTGGTACGAACACCAAACGCTTGGAACGAACGCGCGATTAACGGGTTTCCAGGCAATCTTGCTGCTTAATCAACTCGAACGCCTGCCACAACAACTCGCGACGCGAATGGAACGCGCGGCTCGACTGCGCGAGAAGTTAGCCACGATCGACGGCTTGTCACCAACACCGGCCATGCTCGATGAGCGAGTCACAGTTCATGGTTATCACCTGTTCTCAATGCGCTTTGACTATGCTGCGTGGCGCGGCGCCGCGCGCGAAAGAATCATCGAGGCACTGCAAGCTGAGGGTGTGCCGGTCACTGCTGGTTATCCGCACCCGATCTATCGCAACGATCTGTTCAAGAATCATGAGCACGTGGTCCATCCGTGTCCCGAAGCCGAGTCGTACTGTGAGACCTCGATCTGGTTGCCGCACAACGCGCTTCTTGCGGATGAAACGTGGATAGACGACGTCGTTACCGCTATCGAGAAGGTACAAAACTCCGCTTCGGAATTGACCGCCGCATGAAAAGGCGCGACTTCATGATTGGAGCCGGAACCGTGGCCTTGTTGCCACCGAGTGTTCCGGCAGTTACCCAACCACGACGCTCGTCAGTCAAATCACGACTACCGTTGAAACAGCTTCGCGATCAGTATAGACGAGATCTCTTCGACGACTTTCTTCCGTTCATGGAGAAGTATGTTATCGATCCGGAGTTTGGCGGTTTCCGATGCAACACCGATCACTTCGGAAACAGACTCAATCACAACAAATCGAGTTGGTTTGAAGGTCGCGGCACATGGGTCTATTCGTTTCTCTACAACAATTTCCGGCGCGACCAAAAATATCTCGACATAGCGCGCGGCTCAATCGATCTCGTGACGAAGATCAAGCCGCACGGCGACGAACTCTGGCCCAAAGAGATCACCCGCGAAGGCCAACCCCTAACCTCGGCTGACGGCGAAATTTACGGAGACCTTTTCATCGCGGAGGGACTTGCCGAGTTCAGCAAAGCGACCGGCGATCGCTCGTTCTGGGATGAAGCGAAACAGATCCTTTTGAAGTGTGTTCGTCTGTACGATCGACCGGACTATCGTCCGACGATCGGCCAAACATATCTTGGACCCTCTGCGCGGCCATTTCCCGGCGCTCGCATTCAGGGCGTGTGGATGACGTTGGTACGCGCTGCGACACAGATGTTGGAGATCCGACCTGACGCGGCGATCGAAGGGGTTGCGAACCGGTGTGTCGACGCGATCGTGAATCATCACTACAACCCGGAGTTTGGTCTGATCAATGAATTGTTGAATCACGATCTATCGCGTCCAGCAAATGAATACGCGCAACTCGTTTACACGGGCCACTGTATCGAAAATCTCTGGATGCTGATGTTGGAGGCAGTGCGGCGTCGCGACGAGGTGTTGTTCGACAAATTGGCCGGGTGGTTCGAGCGTCATGTTGAAGTTGCGTGGGACGATGTTTATGGAGGTGTCTTTCGCAACTTGCAGAATGTGGACCGGAACGTCTGGTCGGTTGACAAGGTCTTGTGGGCGCAGGAGGAAGTGCTGATCGGTTCGCTGCTGATTCTCGAACGTCGCGGTCACGAGTGGGCGGCCGAACTGTTTCAGAGAACGAACAGTTATGTGCGCGAGAAGTTTGTGTTGAAGAAACACGAATCGCCGCTCTGGATGTACGCTTCGGATCGTAAGGCGACGTACGAAGCTTTCCTGAAGATGCCGAAGCGCGTTGAAAACTTTCATCATCCGCGGCATTTGATGTTGAACCTGTTGCGTCTGGAGCGAATGCTTTGAAGTTTGCGCTGTTGTTGTTTCTCATTCTGTTGTTTGCTCCGATCACTCTGCGTGGCGCTGAGTTTTCGATCTCCGTGGATCGTAAGCGCCCGCAGCGTGGCGAAGTCGTCGCGGTCAAAATTCAATCGCCGGAGACGGTACACGCGGTTCTATTAACACCAACCACCGGACTCAAAGATCTGCGACTCGATCGTTTGCCTGGTCAACAGAACACGTTTCAAGCCAAGGTTTCGATTGGTAGCTCCGATCCGGAAGGTCTCTACGTCGTACACGCCTGGACCGGCGATGCTGCGAATCCAACCTACGTCGGGAAAGCCACGTTTCTGGTTGGCCGCGTAGTTACCGATTTCTTTGTCCCGGCTTATCTCGACCAGACAAAACCTGCGGCAGACCTCCAAGAGTATTTGAAAGACTTTCGCTCGATCGGCGGAAACTTTCTGATTGCTCACAACCTCATCACCACTAGCAAGGCGTTCTACCCTTCAAAAATCGCGCGCACCGACGTCCCGCCGGGCTCGGCAAACGATCTGATTGAGTTAACACTGAGCACCGCAGACAAGCAGGGGCTTCCGGTTCTCTTGTCCGTCAGTTGGGACATGACGAAACAGACTCCTTACCGAGATCGCATGCCAGAGATCAAGTCGATCGCCGCCGAGCTATACGGGCTCTACAAACATCATCCGTCGCTCGCGGGTTTCTATTCGTACCAGGAGGGAAGCGGCAGTTACTACGTTCCGTTTGTGCGTGAGTTTAGCGAATACATTAAGAGCCTTAATCCAAATCTGCTTACGGCGTGTGCGCCGCATGTCGACGATCCGCTTCTGGCAGGATATCTCAGCACGGTTGAAGCGCTCGACATCATCATTTATCAAGCGGGGGTGATGGCGAGCTACAGGCCGGACAACCGAAAGATGTATCCGTTTCGACGTGTCAAAGATTTTTGCGCGCTCGGCGCCGGTGCAAAGCGTTTGCAGAACAAGATCTCGATCAACCACGTGGAGCTGTTCGGTTATCTTGAGAATCGTTTGACTCCGGAGACAACAGCCACCACCTACGACAACATTTATCAGCAGATACTAAGTGCCGCGACCGTGACGGACGCAGACGGCATTTCATTCTTCACTTATCAAGCGCATGTTTACCAGGCTGCAAAGAAACTGCCGCAGGCCGCGCGCAGCCGGTCCGCGGTTGTTGACGGCATGAAAGCGTTTGATCTGATAAGCGCAAAGATCGCACGGAAAACAAATCCACTCGCCGTTTATTTTCCATATTCCGATTGGATCGTCGAACGTTGGCACAATTACTTCTTGCCGGCGCTCGATGCGTTTCGCTTGCTTGGCGTTCCGGTTGATCTGCTTCCGTATGCGCCGCCATTGGACGAGTCGGTCTATCCGTATTACCCGTTTCATGCGAATCAGGACGTTTTGGCGCGCCTGCTTCGCGAACGCACCGTGCTGGTGTTGCCGAATGTGTCGGGCTTTCAACAGACAGATAGCGATCTGATCAAAGCCTTCGTCGAGCAAGGCGGCGTGGTTGTGGCTTTTGGGCCGCAAGTTCCGATGGGACGTAGTTACGAACGTGACGAGCTATTCGGCGTCGTCGAAGAGAAGAGGATGACAACGCATACGTCGGTAGTTGTGCGTGATGCAGTTGGCCCACGCGTAAAGTCCGGGGATCGCTTTTCTCTGACTCAGTTTCAACTGCCTTTGTGGAGCCCGAAGAGCGCACGCGTGATCGCCACGTTTGAAGACGGCTCTCCGGCCATCACCGAGAACAGGTTTGGAAAGGGAACGATCGTAACCGTTCTCCCCGACGCCCGGATCGCGGCGCAAACCATGCCTGACCTCGTGCGCGATGTGCTGGATCAGGCGAGCACCGCGCGCGGCAACACACCGCTGGTTGACGTCGTTGGCACCAATGAGAATTCCGATCTTGCGGTCGAGCAAACCGCAACCGGATTTCGCGTCGCGGTCGTGAACCACAGTCCGGCCGACATCGAAGTACTCCTGAGACCCTTAACAACAAGCGATTCCGGTGAGTGGCTTGATCTAACGACCGGCAACACAATCGATACCCGCCATTTGCTCAAACTCAAAGTACCGGCTCGTGGTTTTCGTGCAGTGGAGTTCCGCCGTCGACTTTAGCAAGATTGAACAAGAAAAAGTCAGGTGGTTACGTTACATAGATCGGCTCTGTGTTCCTGATAACTCACCTGCTGAGGTTCTCGGTCAGACACCCGCGCCTCGTCGTCACGATCATCGGCGCCGTCACCGCTTGCGCTCTGGTCTTCATACCGCGGATTCAACTCCGACTCGACGGCCGGTCCTTAATTCCTTCCAATCTTCCGCAGTTCGCTGAAGGCGACCAGGCGGCGTCGCGTTTTGATCTACGCGACCTTGTGTTGATAGGCGTCGGCAATGAGGAGTCGGGCGTCTACACGCCTGAGACACTTCAACGCATCGCGCGCTTGAGTGATGGACTCTCTCACGTCGACGGAGTCGTCCAGGGCTCCGTCGTTAGTCTCTCCACCGTGCCACGCATCGCTCTCGTCGATGGCGAAGTCGACACTGGCCCGCTGTTCCGACCGGAGGACGATTTAAATACAGAGACCATCCAACAACTGCGCCGCGAGGTGGTCAAGCGTGGTTACAACACTGGCGCGCTGATCTCGAGCGACGCAAAGGGTGCGGCCATTATCGCGAAGGTGGAACCCGGCGCTGACCGTTATCGCCTACTCGAACAGACACGTTCTCTGATCGCGGGCGAGTCGTCCGGCGAAGACTCCGTCTATCTGAGTGGGTCCGCCCTGGCGCAAGCCGTCCTTGGCCAGGCGACCGCACGCGATCTCGCTCGCTTGATACCTGCCGTAATCGCCGTCCTCGGCGTAATGCTGTTTTTGTCGTTTCGCCATCCCGCACCGGCGCTTTTATCGCTCACGGAAATCGGAGTGAGTCTCGTCTGGATGGCGGGCCTGATGGGCCTGACTGGTCAGCCGGTGTTCGTCACGACGTTGGTGCTGCCGGTAGTTCTCATCGCTGTTGGCGTGTCCGATGACGTATACGCGCTCGGGCATTTCTTCAATGAGGCGGCGCGCGGCGAACACTCGACAACCGAGGAGACGATTGTGGCGGCGTTCAGCAGTGCCGCCCGTCCCGTCGGCATGACGGCTGTTTCAACTGTCGTCGGACTGCTTTCGATGGCGGCCGTGAGCCTCAACCCGCTACGCGTCTTTGGTCTCTTCGGCTCTGCGGCGATCGTATTCTCGACGTTGTTCACGTTCTCACTGCTTCCGGCGTTGCTCGCGCTCGTGAAACCGCACATCCGTTGGAAAGGCAATCGGGCGGTAGCACTCGGCGGACGTCCCGCAACGTCGGCGCTGCACTTGCTGACTGGCCGCGCAAGTCCGCGACGTGTTGCTGTGTGCGCCCTCCTCGTCGCCGTGTGCGCTGCGTTCGCGACCACGCGTCTTCGCGTCGATGATAGTTGGATCCGAAACCTGCCAGGTGATAGCGACATCGTGCGAGGTGACAGGTTCTTCAACGAAAAGATGGCCGGAACGACGGCTCTCGAACTCATGGTGGATGCAACACACCGAGAATGGTTCAACAGCCGGGAAGGCCTCTCGGCGCTCGGTTCGTTGGAATGGACGCTTGCAAGAGTTCCGCATGTCGGTGCTGTTAGCTGTCTCTTCAACGACGTAGTGAGAACCAATGCGTCGCTCGCCGGCTTGAACTACGGCGCGTATCGGGCAGCGCTGCGGACCGGGCGTCTTCCTCTCACCAACGCGGACGTCGAGCGCACATTGAAGGTGCTCTCGCAATCGAAGCAGGCGCCACTCAGCGAAAGGGTTGACGCCGATCATCGATCGGCGCGCGTTACGGTCTTCATTCGTGACGCTGACTACAGCCGCATCGATAACGTGCTACGAGCGGCCGAGCGCGAAATGTTAGACCACGGGTTGGGCCACAAGATCGTGCCCTTTGGTGACGGGTGGATCAGCTATCTCACGGTGCGCTTGTTAGTCGAAGGTCAGGCGTCCTCGATCATGTTGGCGCTGGTAACAGATCTGGTTCTGATCGCGATATTGCTCGGCTCGATACGGATGGGAGTCATTGCCGTGCTGCCCGTCGCTTTCAGCCTGCTCCTGGTGCTTGCTGCGCTCGCACTTGCAGGCACGCCACTCGGAATCGCGAACTCGATGTTCGCGGGGATCGCGCTCGGTATCGGATTGGACTTTGCGATTCATTTGACGACGGCTTACCGGCAGCGGCTTAAGGAAGGCATACCCGCGGGCGAAGCTTTGCGGCGCACGCTGGAACTCACCGGGCCGGCCGTCTGCGTCAGCGCCGGTTCGATCACCGCTGGGTTTTCCGTGCTGATGCTGTCGGAAATCGCTCCCAACGTGCAGCTCGGTGTCATGATCTGTCTGTGCCTTCTGACCTGTGCGGGGACCACACTGCTGCTCATCCCCAGCCTGCTCAGGCTGTGGAACGTCGTCCGATAAATCCACAAAGAAGCACAACAAGCACAAAAGGTTTGACTGACTTAGCAGTTTTTGTGTCTCTTGTGCTTCTTTGTGGCTCACTTCAGCGTGTCAGCGAGCAGGAAAGGTAGCGAGACGAGGAGTGGCGGGTCGGTTAGGACCATCGGCCTCAAAGAAATGTTGAAGTGAGCGCTGGCTTTTCCCTGTCGCACGATCACCGGCCCGTTTCCCGCTCCCACTGAAAGACTTGCGCTATCGGGTAATAAGTAGCCAAGCGTGTCGGAGAGAGGCGGCAGGGCGGCGGCGAGTAAGTGATAGGTTCCGTCGGGCACAGGCCCGATACTGAAAGCGCCGGGCGACGTGAGGAGAGCGCCACCGGCAGGACGACTCTGCGGTATGTGAGCAGGGAAGAGGCCAACGAAGATCGGTCCTGCACCCGGTTTGAGCAAGTCGACGAAACCCTCAACCGACGGGCGTAGCGCCGCCCGTTGTGTCAGCTCCGAGTAGTGCGTGCATTGTGATTCAACGGAGGCGGGCGTGATTCGTTCAGCAAGATAACGGAACTCACGCGGTCCTAGCCCGACACGTTGAGTAAAACGCCTCGTGAAAGTGCTGAGACTGTTGTAGCCGACGTCGAAGCAGATGTCTGTGATGCTCAAGTGAGTATTCAGGAGCAGTCGCTTCGCTTCGTCCAATCGCATCGCCGAGATGAACTTGTTGGGCGGAAGACCCGTGATCTGGTGAAACACGCGATTGAAGTGAAACGGGCTGACATAGGCCACCCGCGACATGTCGTGCAACGAGATTGGTTCACACAGCCGCTCACGCGCTCTCGTGATCACCCGTTCGACTGCGCGGCGATGCGACGCAAGCGTGTCTTCCCGGCACACCGACGTCGTGCAGTCATCGACCGCGTCGTGTTTTAACACCTCAACTTCTCCCATACTCTCTCAACGCCTCCCGCAACTGCGTGGGAACCGGAACCGGAACCACCTGCTCGCCGTCGCGCTGCATGCAGGCGACTTGTTGCTCGCCACGCGCCACCAACTCTTCGCCGTCAGTGGTATGACGCCAGTACTCAAAGTTCATCGTGATCCGGTTCTGGCCCAACTCCCCAAGGCGCATGCGTATGATGACTTCGTCGAACGCGACGAGCTCCGCCACGAACTCACACGACACTCGTGTCGTCACCAGCACGAGACCATACTTGAGCGCTTCGATGATTTCCGGAGCACGGTCACGCAGGAACATCTCGCGACAACGTCCCTGCCAGCGCACGTGGTTGGCGTAGTAGACATTTCCGATCAAGTTCGTCTCTTCGAACCCGACGACGTGCCGGTATTCATACGCGCGCATCTCCGCCTCCCGTTAGTAGCGCTATCGCCAGGTCCTCTTTCGTACCTTCTGTTTGGACCACGCCCGACGCGATTTTCAACTCGCCGGACGCGAGCAAAATCCATCCGTTCGGCGCCGTGCACGCGAAGACGAGCGGCGCATCCATGCCGGCGCCCGCTTTCTTCAGACACTCGGCGGACGTCCAAACGCGCGTTGCTGCAGCGTCCAGTGTTTCTTGTGTTTCGCGGCTAATGATCTCGGCAAGCTTGAATCGCTCAAGGTCGAGCATGTCGCGCCAGATCTCGGGTGGCCGCGTCACGACGCGTTCGAGGTCGCAACCGAGTGAAGAGTTCCCGGCGACAGCCATCGAGAGATCGCCCGAGTGAGAGGCTGACACGTTGCGTCCATCGCAAGCTTCTGGTTTGCCGTTTGCGCGCCTGACGACCCCGCACGTCCCGAGCGCTCTCTCCATTGCGCGGGTGCTGCGATCGCGACGGTCCAACATTTGGTCAGACGCTCCGTTGCGTTCGAAAGCGACGGAAACGCTCGCGGCTGGGACCAACGCCAGCAGACATCGCTCGACGTACGGCGTCAGCAACCCGTCCGGCCATGGTCCTTTGAACTCCGTGCCGCTGACGGCACGCAAGTGCAGTCGCTCCCACCGTTCTCGCACGCGTCCCTCGCTGTCGGTCAACTCCACGTCGTACACGAAGCCGTTCGCTAACCGCTCTTTTTCTTCCGCGCGCACGAACAGTCCACCAACGTATCCGTTCAGGCTGCCCGTTATCCTTTCGACACCCACCGGCAGGAGCGTGACCTGGGGTACGCACGCCTGGACGGCATGGATCGCGGCGTCGCGTGCGCCCGGATCTCCGAGCACCAGACCACTCGATAAGTATCGTCCGAACCAGGCGGTCGTTCCGTCGGGCACGATCTCCGCCGAACACTCCATAGCCCTGAGTGCGCGATACTCGCGGAGACGCCGAAAGCGCCCACTGTGAAACAGTAGTTTGCCGTAGAGGTCCTGTGCAGGATCGACAATGACGGGTGTGGCAGGACCAACCGTGCAAGAGCCAGATCCAACCGTGCGGCGCGCCGGCTCGCGCAGGGCGTTTGCCACTCGACACACAGCACGGAAATGGTCGGCCTGAAAACCCGTCTCCGAACTGCGTAAAACGATCTCTACGCAGCCCGGAGCACGCACGAGTGCGGCGACGCGAATTGTATGGGCTGGTCCATCACGTACGACGACGGGCCGCTCGAACTTGACCTGTTCGAAAACCGGCGGTTCGTTCGTTTCCACAAGCGCCGTGAAGACCTGGGCCATCGCCTCCAGGCCCATCACGGCCGGCAGCAGCCGTTCCCCGCGAAAGACGTGGTCGTCGAGATAGGGGTCCGTCGGCGTCGACAGTTCCACATCGACGACCAGCTCGATCCCCGGGTAGTAGACTCGCGGCTTCTCCAGGAAACGCAGGAACGGAAGCTCGGGCCGCTCGACTTCAAATGTCGGCAGGTCACGCAAGCGTCCCATAACCACCGCCGCGACGTTTGTCGAACTTCCGCAGAGGAGCCTACGTAACGAGTCCAAACCCTTTTCAACTGAGATCGGCGTGATGCCTCTGCGCGCCAAGTCGTCTACCGTGCCGAGCCGTGCGCCCATGCCGACGCCCGACCAGACGGACCACTCGATCGCATGGCAACGACAGTGCGGCTGTGCGGTTTGCCATTGCTCCGTCAAGCGTGTGAGCCATTCGTTAGCGAGACCGTAGTGGGCTTCGCCCGGCAGTCCCGTTCGCGCGATGATCGAAGAGAAGGTGATAAAGAGACGCAGGTGGTCGGGGTCGATCGCGGCGAGTAAGTTTTGCGCGCCACGAACCTTCGGCGCTAACGTTTTCGAGAACTCTTCCGCGTTGAGATTCTCGATCAGGCACGGAACGTTTCGCGCCGCACCATGCAGGATGGCTGTGACCGGGCCTAAATCGCGTTCCACCGCCTGGACCACGTCGCGTGTTGCGACCGCGTCCGTGACATCAACACTGTAGTAACGGAAGTCAACGCCTGCTGCCTTCATCCTTTCGAGGTTCGCGACAATCTCGTCATCCGCCGTCGGTTGCGAAAGACCGAAGATAGCCAGGCGTGCGCCGGATTCGCGCGCAAGCCGAAGCGCGCATTCCGCCGTGATCCCGCGCGCGCCTCCGGTTACGACTAACACATCGTCCGTCGTGAGTGGCAGTTCGGGTTCATTTGCTTCAAGCACGAGTGGGCGCAGAACCGGTTCCCAGCGTCTGCCGTCCGAACTGTAACGGGCTTCCGCGTAGCCGCGTACTGCGAGCGCCTCTGCCAGCACCCATGCAGCAGCCTTTGGATGTTCCGGAGGCACGTCAATCACGCACGTGTTGAGATTCTTCGCTTCAAGGTGCAGCGTCCGCGCGAAGCTTGCGGCGGCGCCAAAATGTTGGACCATAACGAAACGAAAATCATCGCCACCTTTCAACGCCTCGCGCGCACCGTCGAGCAGAAGGTCGATGTGACTCTCGTCAGGCTCCGGCGGCAGAAGGACGACGATGCCGCGGCCTGCGCCCACACGTGCAAAAGATTCTTCTACGGCAACTTTCAGCGGGTGGTCTAACGGAGCGAGTATGCGCCAGTCTCCTGCTTCGGACGGATTGTCATGCCGCGGCAAAGCACGTTCGATGAATTCGACGGAAAACTCTCTGACCCACTCGTCAACGCCGCTTGGACGTGCTTCCTGGTCCAAGTCGCCATCCGCGTCTCCTGCGCTCGCGGCGGCTTCCATTGCTTCGGCGATTTCAGAGAGCGTCGCGTTTGCGTAGTGAGTCGGGGCTGGTGGAGGTGGAACACCGAGGCGCCGGGCTGCTTCGGCCACGAGTTGGGCCACAGTGATCGAGTTCAAGTGAAGATCGTCAAGCAGCCTGCTTTCGTTTTCGACGGTAGCGACGGGGAGTTCAAGCCGCTCTGCAACAAGTTGTCGCACAACTTCCAACGAAGTGTGAGTTTGCGACTCGACTTGAACCTCCCCCGTCGCGCCCGGTTCGATGGAATCTTCTGAAAAAGCGACGGCTGTGTCGCCGGTCGCGTCCTCTTCGGGCGGTGCTAGTTCGCACGGGTTGGCGAAGAAGGTCGGCCGCCAGTCGAGGTCGAACGGGCGCGCGAAGCGATCGGCGAACAACTCATCGTGAGCCATGCGCGTGCCCAGACAAAAGCATGCGCCGGCGGCACTCAAGAGTCCTCGAATTGAATTCCCGCCTGCGTCGAGTGCGATGGCGGGCTCGTTACGAAACTGGCCGAGCAATCCGCATAGAGTCTGGCCTGATCCAACCTCCACCCAGAGGTCAATGCCGTCAGCCGCCGCCGCGTCCACCGCTTCTATAAAGCGGACGGGCGAAGTCACTTGTTCGCGCAGCAACGCACGCAGATCGGCATCTGCGTGCAGGTGTTGGCCCGTCACCGTCGAAAACACCTGGCGCCGTAATGGTCCAAACTGTTCGCGCTCGAGATGCGCGTACAAATGAGTCCCGGCAGACGCGACCAGTGACGAGTGGAACGCATGCGAGACGCGCAATAACGTAGCGCGTAGCCCGCGCGATTCGGCGCGTCGCGCTACTGTGCTGATTTCGACAGCCTCGCCCGAAAGGACTGTCTGAACCGGGGAATTAAGACCGGCGATGACGACGTGTTCGCCGTTCAAAATCTCTTCGACCACTTCTCGTCCCGCGGCGATACTCAGCATTGCTCCTGTGGGTCCTTCGACGTCAGCCATAACGCGCCCACGCGCGCGAGCGATACGCAAGAGCGAAGACTCATCAAGAGACCCGGCCCAGTGGAGGGCAGTGAGTTCTCCGAGGCTGTGGCCCACCCCAACGTTCGCTGCTATTCCCAACCTGGAGAGAACGCGGAGTGCTGCGACCGAGGATGCGACGATCGCAGGCTGCGCTACGTCAGTCGCGACGCCGTCGCCACGCCACGCCTGCTTCGTGTAGGCATACACGTCTTCAAGGAAATTGAAGCGACGGTGCCACGCTCCGCCGTCCTTGTATGACGGCGAACCTTGTCCCGGGAAGAGAAAGCCCACGCGCGCTGACGACGAGTCGGAACCGAAAAAAATGCCGCTATGCGGATCGATCACGCGAGCCGTGCCACTGCGCACACGCGACCTCAGTGCTTCAAGCCGCTGCGACAGTTCTGCGGCACTCGACGCCACCAGCGCCGCGCGAAAAGGCAGAGGACGAAGTGTCTCCGACAAATGTTTGGCAAGATCCGTCAACTCGCTGCGTGAAAGACGTTCCGCATACGCCAGCACGCGCTCGATTTGAGTCTCGAGTTGAGCCCCGTCGCGGGCGCTGAACAGAAACAACTCTGCGTCCTGCGCTGATGTGAGTAACGCGCGCTCTTTGGTTGTGAGAGACTGGCGGCGATCGTCGTGTGTCGCTTCCAGAGTCACGTGCGTGTTGATCCCCCCGAACCCCATTGCGCTAACACCCGCGCGCAGGGTCGCGCCGGTGGAGAAGAGTTCACCCTGTTTCAGAGCGCGAAGGGCAGATCCATCTTGCTTGATTTCTTCGTGCGGCTCATCACAGCCAACTGTCGGCGGTAAGATCTGCGCGTCGAGCGCCATGGTCGCTTTGATCAGACCAGCGACCCCGGCAGCGGCCTTTGTGTGACCGATGATGGCTTTCACTGAACTGATCGCGGCGGGCGAGGGTTTCGTTCCGTTTGCGGCGACGTCGAATTTGCGCCGCGCGCGTGCTAACGCTTGAAGTTCAGTCGCATCACCGACTGCGGTCCCTGTTCCGTGTCCTTCGAAGTATGCGACCGTGTCAGCGCCATAACCCGCGCGTGCGTAAGCTCGTCGCAAGGCGATGAGTTGGCCCTCGACCTCCGGGCGAGTGATGCCGCCGCTGCCGTCCGAGGAGACGCCCCAACCGCGTATCACCGCATAAACTCTGCGTCGCTGCACAAGAGCATCTTCGTGACGCATGAGGACAACCAAACCGCAGCCCTCGCCCGGCCAGAAGCCCGCTGAGCGCGCGTCATAAACGCGCATCGCATCGCCTGCGAGCGCTCCGGTCTTTGCGAACCCGACGAGTTCGAACGGATCTGTGCTGAGGTCAACTCCGCCCGCGATTGCCACCTCGAGATCGCCGGCAACCAGCGACGAACAGGCGTTTATGACTGCCAGAAGCGAGGAGGCACACGCTCCGTCTACCGTGTAGCCGCCGCCCTTAAGATCGAAGTGGTTGCAAACACGTCCGGCGATCGTATTGGAGAGGCCACCCGCGAGCGTTTCCGCGCCGACCGGTGGAAAAGGCTTTTTGTAAAGCGCCTCCATCTGCGAGAGGAGTTCACGTTGACGTTCCGAGGGACACTCGTCGTCTTCAAGCACCTTCCTCACGACCCGCCGCACGTACGGCCAGCGCAGGCGCATGGTGTTCGCACGTGAGAACTCACCCGTCAGCGTGTTACCGACAAAGACGCCCGTCGATTCACGTGGCAGTCCTTCACCTTCCGGGAACCCCGCGTCTTCGAGAGCAGCCGCGGCGACATCCAGCGTCAGCCAGTGCACCGGATCTGCCGCGCGATACGTCGCGCCCGGCACGCGAAAACGCGCGCGGTCAAACTCGTAACCCTCGATAAACGCACCTTCGGTCGAGTATGTCTGATCGGGACTCTGGCGATCGGCAGATAGATAGTCGTTAAGATTGAGCCGTTGAGCCGGGATTCGTCTGAAAGCGCGGCGTTGGGCCAGCGCGTTTTCCCAGAGTTCGCCGGGCGAACGCGCGTCCGGATAGCGACACGCCATGCCCACGATGGCAATTGCCTGGCCCATCTCACGCCTCCCTCATCATCGCTGAAGCCGGTGCCGTGGGACCTAGAGCCGGTGAACCAGCGCCGGCATTCAACTCTTCGCGTTCGCGGCCCTTAACCCATCGCTTGGCATACATCCACAGCCCGCGGACGGTGCAAACGATGGTCAGCGCAAAGAACAATCCGAAGACCACATGGACCATCATCAACAGCCCGTAAACGGCTGCCACACTGAGACCAAATGCGATCTGATCGCGCCGACCTGCCGGCGTTGTAGCCGGATCGGTCACCATGTAGAACGTGTAGAGAATAAAAGCGACACCCGTCATCGGAATCAAAGCCGCGCCGAAGGCCATGTCAAAAAACATACTCCTCAACGCGGCTTGTGCCACAAAGCCGCCGAGCCACGCAGCGATCAGCGGCAAGCGGTGAGTAAAGCGCGCGTTCAAGAAGGTCCCGGTGCAGACGATCAGAGCCGGCAAGATCCAGTCGCCGAGACCCGTCATGTTCTCCGTGAATTGATAAGGCGGCGCGACGCTAACCCACGAGAAGACGAGTAGCGTGACAGTGATTCCGAAGTTCGACGGGTTGAAGAAGTGGCGCGTGCCCCGTTCCGCGGGAGCGCGCAAGAGGCACTTCGAACAGATCGCCACCACCGAGGCGAAGATGACTGGTCCGAATCTCTCGTTTGCGTAGAGGAGCATGGCGCACGCGAGTCCGGTGATGTGCGCTGAGAGCAGAAAGTCGACGAACTTGCGCGCGCCTCCTCCCAAAAACCTCGGTGCGCGGTGGTTGCAACGCGCGTCGACGAACTCAAGTAACAGCTCAACACTGTAAGCGGAAACCAACGCGACGAGCGGCTGGGCCAGCGACTGCTCGAAGCCAAAAAAAGCGTGGCCCAGGATGTTGAGGATAGTAATAGCGACCGCGAAACGCCGTAGACCGCCCAGACGATCGGCCCGGTTGGTAACCTCATTTGCACTCATTGATGACCCCTTTCTCACGACCGAGCAGGATGGTGTACCAAGCGCCCGGCAACAGTTGAATCGTTTCTCGTTGAAGTTCTCCGCGCGCGTCGCGCCACCGCGCTTCGACTGTTATGCGCTCGTTTCCAGCGAGTTGGCCCAACCCAAACTGCAGATCGGGACTACGCTTGCCTGAATGCCCGTTACCACCGTCAACCTGTTGCACAAGCGGTGCGCGTCCCGGCAGAAACACACGTGCCTCGGCGCCGATCGCAGCGCGCGATGGAAGCACGGTTGCGCCCTTTTCTTCACGACACACGCGCGTTTGCGACGCGTTGTCGGCGACCTGCAGACGAAGCCTGATGCCGAGGAAAGCGTTCGGATTGTTGCTGTCGTTACGGTAGAAATATGACGTGCCCCACTGGTTCGCGACCGCGTAGTCCAGACGTCCATCGCCGTCAACGTCTGCTGTCGCGATCCCGCGGGTGAGCGATGGTTGGGCCAGCGAAAGCTGTGCGGCGATGTCGTGATAACGTCCGTCTGGCCCACGCACGAAAAAGAAATTGTGTCCGTCGCCGCTTATGTCATCGCCGGCTTGCAGGATGGGCCAGCTATGCGGGTGGCGTAGTAGCTCGTCGTTGCCCATAACGACTTCGTGCAGTTCGGGCCAACGATTGACGTTGCCCTTGAGAAAGCCCGTTGCCTGTAACGCCTCGAGCGTTCCGTCGTTGTTGAAATCACCCAACCGTGTTTCCCATCCCCAGCCGCTACGCGATAGTCCCAGCGACTCGCTGCGATCGACGTAGGGAGCGACGCCCTTTTTCATCAGCTCCACGTGCCCCGTGCTGAGGAAGACGAAATTACTCTCTTCGAGCCCATACTCCTGCGTGATGTTGCTGACGTAGATGTCGGGCCACCCATCGTCGTTTAGATCGCCGAAGTCAACACCCATGCCCTTGTACGAGTCGTGCCCAAGCACCTTCGACTTCGTTGTCGTCAGTGTTCGCCGTCCTTCCAACAACTCGAAGCGGGGATGACCGGGTGTTGAACGGTTGTGCAAGAGGCGGTCGGGACCGAAGTCGTTGGCGAAATAGAGTTCGGGGAGTAAGTCGCCGTCGAGATCGGCCGCTCCGATTGCTAACGCCCAACCGCGCGCACTCTGCTCGTCGAGCACGCCGTTAACTTCTTCGAACTGCGCGGCTGTGGGCGTGGCGGGAGCTTTCCAAAGAAGAAGATGCTTTCGTCCGCCGTTTTGCGCGAGCGACATTGAATCCTGCATCTCGTCGCCGATGTTTGCGCGGGCATCAAGGATGCGTGCTCCATCGGGGAAGAAGTTGCCGATGATCAAGTCCGTGTGGCTGTCGCCGTCGATGTCGGCGAGCGTGGCTGCGTTCGTATACCAGCGAGCGCCGCCGGGAACCAGTTCGTTTTGAGTGTAGCTACCGGCGTCGATCCCAGACTGTTTCCGTTTGATGAAGACGACTGGAGTCCTGCCCCAGTAATAGGCGAGCACATCCTGAAGCCCGTCTTCGTTGAAGTCTCCGGGCAGACAACCCATTGGGGCCATCGTCGCTGCGTTGTAAGGAAGACCGTTCGGCTCGAGCGCGAATGGCTGATAGCGGGCGGGAGTGCCCGGCACTGGCGCGACGATGACTTTGTCGATTTTGGTGTCGACGTAACAGGCATCGTTCGGCAGTCCGTCACCGTCTAGATCGTTCAGCGCCACCGCAGCCCCTACGCTGGAGATCCAAGCGGATACGCGCTGCAACGATGGGTTCACGTCGCGAATAGTCTTTGACGTTTCTCCGTTCAACGTTGGCAGTGGCGACGCGTTGAAACGGAACCCTTGCGCGATCTTCGCTAACTCAGACTCCGAGATCCTGGGAATGCGTGCGAAACCGTAGACCACGAAGACAAGAAGGATCGCCGTTAACTTTGCAGCCTGGCGCCGAAACGCGCCGACCTTGATCGTCATGTTCTTTTGACCCCCGATGCGATGTTGTTCTGAATGCGGCGACGCCACACTTCGTAAGCCGGTAATGCGCCTTCTTCACGCACGTCTTCCAAAGCGGCGTCGGTGATGGCGGCGAGTTCTTCGGCAGACTGCCCGCAGATCACACGGCAGGCGATCTCTGTGTGAGCCGTAAGGTTTGCTGCTCGCTGTCGTGTCTTGGCAGCGAAGGCCACACCCTGGGCAAGCGCCGGTAAGTGTTCTTTCGCTGCAATTCGCAATGACTTGATGGCGGCTCGTTCACAGCCGCCGGCGTAGGCGCAGGCCAAACCGGTTCCGCTCCACATATCGTCTCGTCGCGCTGAAGGAAAGGCATCGATCGCACCTGCGACGGCCGCGACATTGGCGCCTTTCACAAACCAGATACTGCGGCCAAGACCCTGATCGAAAACACGTTGCTCGTAGCCGCTGAGACGGGTGGGAATCGCCTGTTGTTCGACATATCGACGCCAACCGAAATAGCCTTCGTGGAAGCCGTAACCATCGACAACGAGCCAGCGGAGCAGAGGATCGAGTGTGGCTGAGTGTGGTGTGACTGATCGGCGCAAACGAGCAAGCGCCCATCCTAATCCGACGTGCATCATGTAAACGTGAGGTTGGGCCAGTCGCTCAGTGAAAGTGCGCCAGCGGTCCTTTCGCCACGGTGTGAAGCAATCCAGTAGGGCCAAGCCCATGGCGGCGCCTTCGAAAGCAAACCCGCGCAACTCCGTTTCGACGGATGTGAGCCGGCGAGTGAGCGGAACAAATGCGGTCTCTTCGAGCGCCGCGTGATAGCCACTCAGAAAAGTAACGCCGACGTGCTCGAGGCGCAGACGGGCTTCGTCTTCGTGCGCGATGAAGCCGCGTTTGGCGAAGCTCGCTTCAGCCGGTGAAAGACCCAGGAAACGTTTGCGCGTTTGCCCGAGTAACGACACTTTGTCCTTAGCTTTTCCAAGTACCTGCATATTTAGTCATCCGCACATGAACTCATTTATCGACACCTCAACCGTTCGGAGCCGAACGCTCCCAGCAGGAGTGTTTAGGTTGTCAGGATCTGGGCGAGACGATTGGCGCAGAGAATTCGAAACCTTGCGGCTGAGGTCGGGGCAACGCCGCTTGTCCGATCGTCTGTATTGGGAGTGCAGAAACAGTATGACCGCCGGCCGGAAAGACTGGCGTGGCAATTTTGGAATGTTATTGACGCGCAGTGCGTGAGCGGCGGGAAATTCAAAGCAGGATCGAAACGAGAGAGTTTAAGCAAAGTTGAAATGAGCATCTTCAGCAAGATTGAACAAGTAAAGAAACTTCAAGGCGTGCTGAAATTCAGTTCGGATAAAACGTATTTTCGTGAGGAGGAAAGATCGATGAAACAGATCACCCGGAAGCTTTACACAAAACCCGTCATGCTCGGCATGGCGTTTCTTGTGGGAGTGGCTGTGGTTGTTGGCTTGTTCGTCACGGCGAACAGCAGGGCCGCAGCTAACATACTCATCCCGGCGGGGAACGATGAATTCGAGACCACCGGCAACGGCGAGACCTTTCACAACTTCGCGGCTTCTAAGATACCCGCGAACTTCTTTGGACCAGGGTCAAACGAATACGGCCAGGCTGTACCGCTCGTAGGCGTGCCTCTTGGACCAGGAAGCGATGTTGACACAATCATTCAACGCAACCAGAACGTTTCTCTCCCGGACAGCCCGACCACGTCGCTCACCATGACCGGGCTTTCTCTAAGAAGCATAAACCCGATCACCGTTACCTATACTGGCGGTAGCTCGGAAACCTGGAATGTACGAGTGGGGCTTTCGCTATTCAAGGCCTCGACCGGATCGATGACGATTTCGTCTGGCGGCACGTTTGACTCGTCGCTGAAGGTCTGGCCGAGATTTACTTTCACACGCGTCTCGGACAACAAGACATTGGTGCTCGATACGGGCGATCCGAACGGCCCGGCCCTGACGGCGTCTTCTGAAGCAACCGCGATCGGGTCCGAGATCGTCGAGCCCGCGCCCGGCCCGGCGCCTGCTCCCACGGTCGCGCCCGCGCCGTGTCTTGCCACCACGATCAACGACTTCGACGGCACCGCTAAAGTCGGTTCGTTTAGTTCTGCAACGGCTGCGAGTTCATGTGCGCCCGTTACGCTGACTTCCACCGGTTCACCGTGGACGCCAAACTGCCCCAGTGGCTTCTGCATTCCGCGCCCGATCACGGAGCAGGAGTTACTCGCGAGCCATAACGCTTCTCCAAAGGGAACGAAGAGAGCGATCGCGACCAAAGCAGGCGCAGTCGCCGAGTAATCACCTCACTCGATTCCGGCATCGCTCAGCTCTTCAGGCGATGCCGGCGAACTCGATCTAAAACACTCCTCCCAAAGCCCTGAGTAAACTGACCTCACCCGCAGCCCCACACCGGAGTTGCGGGTGAGGATTTACACCCCCCGGCCACAGTAATAGAATCTCGGGCCCGTTATGCCGGCAATAATCCAGTCTTCTAATTCTTCCGCTCCGGGATGGTTCCTGCGATGCGTAGCCGTGGCGTCGGTCCTGCTGCTGAGCGTCGCATCCTCCGTACGAGCTCAAGAGCAAAAGACCGCTTATCCGTTAGCAGTTGGACCACCCTTCGTGCGCCAAATGCGAGGCGGCGAACAGCACACATACCAGGTAACGCTAAGCGCGGGCCAGTATGCACGCGTTGCATTGGAGCAAAAGGGCATCGACGTTGTGTTGGCGTTGTCGGGAGCGGACGGAAAACCACTTCTCGAAGTCGATAACAACCTGAGCGGCACGCGAGGCATGGAAGTGGTTTCGCTGATAGCTGACATCAGCGGCGCTTACGTGTTGAATGTGCGCTCGCTGGAGAAAGGTGCATCGGCTGGACGATACGAAGTGCGGATCGAAGATCTGAGGACTGCGTCAGACGCCGATCGCACGCGCGTAGCTGCCGAGCGTTCGTATTTCGCCGCTGCACAACTGCAAGCCGAACGGACGCGCGAGTCGCGACGCAAGGCCATCGACCGTTACGGTGAAGCGTTGCGTTTGCTGCGGCAAGTGGGTGATCGGCGTGGAGAAGCCATGACGCTCACCAACATAGGCTCAATCTACTATGGTCTTTCCGAGCCACAAACGGCGATCGAACCTCTTGACCAGGCACTCACGATCTGGCGCGCTATCGGCGATCGTCATCTGGAAGCCATCACACTTTCCATCAACGCCAGGGTTTACTACGCACTCGGCGAGCCACTAAAGGCGCTCGAGCTTTATAGTCTCGCGCTTCCGGTCATGCACGCAGTTGGGGATCAAAGCGCCGAGGCGGTTACGTTCATGCAAATCGGAGGTGTTTACAGGTTACTGGGCGAGCCGCAAAAGGCCCTCGATCAGTTCGCACAGGCGCTCCCGTTGATGCGCACCGTTGGTGACCGCCGGAATGAAGCGATGGTCCTCAACAACATGGGGACGGTCTACAACCTTTTGGGCGAACGGCAGAAAGCACTTTATTACTTCCAGCAAGTACTCCCATTAGCGCGTGCGATACCCGATCGAGGGGTCGAGGCTGCGACGCTCACGAACATGGGAACCGTTTACAACCTTCTTGACGATCCACCAAGGGCGCTCGAACATCTCAATCAAGCGCTCACGCTCGTGCGGGAAATCGGCGATCGAAAAACAGAGGCTGCTGTGCTCACGCATACGGGAACTGCTCACAGCCTTTCGGGAGAGGAGCGTAAGGCCGTTGAATATTTGGATCGTGCCCTCGAACTGAGAGTAGCAGTGAATGACCGCCTGGGTGAGGCGATAACGCTCAACCATTTTGGACACGCCTTTGACTTGTTTCGTCAGCCGAAGAAGGCGTTTGAGTACTATGAAAAGGCTTTGCCAATCTGGCGTGCTGTCGGCGATCGCAACGGCGAAGTCGCGGCGCTTTACGGGATGGCGCGCGCCGAATCCAAACTCGACGATCCTCTCCGGGCGAGTCAATGGACCGAGGCGGCGATCGCCATCATCAACACGCTACGCACCAAAGTCGCGAGCCGAGAGCTGCGGGCTTCCTACTTCGCGTCGGTACAAGACCTATACAAACTGCACATCGATCTGCTGATGCGGCTTCATCGACGTCAACCGACATCCGGATTTGATGTCGCAGCGTTGAAGACTTACGAGCAGGCACGTGCGCGAAGCTTAATCGACATGTTGGCTGAAGCCAGCGCCGACATACGTCAGGGTGTCGATCCGGCTCTGCTTGCGCGCGAGCGTTCTTTGCAACAGATGCTCAACGCCGAAGCGGACCGGCAGATGCGCTTATTCAGCAGTCAGCACACGGCGGAACGGGCAAGCGCGGTGCGGCGCAAGATAGAGGAACTGTTGACGCAGCTCCTTTCGGTTGAGGCCGAGTTGAAGGCGCAAAGCCCGCGCTATGCGGCGTTGACACAGCCCGCACCTCTCGGTTTGGCGGAGATCCAACGCGCAGTCACGGATGACGGGACGTTGCTGCTGGAATATTCACTCGGCGAAGAGCGCAGTTATCTTTGGGCGGTGACGGCGACTTCGTTTTCAAGTTACGAACTGCCGTCGCGCGCTGTGATCGAAGCGGCCGCTCGGCGCTGTTATGAGCTCCTGACGGCGCGCAACCGGTTCGTGAAGTTTGAAACGGTTGATGAGAAACGCGCGCGAGTCCAACAAGCGGATGCCGAGTACCCGAAAGCGGCCACGGCTTTGAGTGACGTGCTGCTTGGGCCAGTTGCTGCGCAGTTAGAGCGAAAACGATTGCTCGTTGTTCCGGACGGCGCGTTGGAGTATCTGCCGTTCGCTGCGCTCACGGTGCCTGGTCAGGCGTCGACGACTGGTCCCACGGACAAGCATCCGGTTCGACGAAACTCGCCGGCGTTCGTGCCGTTGATGGTCCATCACGAAGTGACCAGCATTCCTTCGGCGTCAACGCTCGCAGTACTCAGGCGGGAGCTCCAGGGATGTGCTCCGGCTGAGAAGATTGTCGCTGTCTTTGCGGATCCTGTGTTCGACAAAGCTGATGAAAGACTTACTGGGAGTTTGAGCCGCAACGCGGGTGGACACCACGGAACCTCTGCAACAGGCGCCACAGAGATGATTGGCGCTTTGGACCTGGACGAACGTGACGACATTCCGGTTTTACCGCGGCTTCCTTACACGCGACAAGAAGCAGAAGCGATCCTTGCGCTCGCTCCTCCGACAAGCAGAAAAGCTGCGCTCGGTTTTGAAGCTAATCGTGCCGCGGCGATGGGCGACGACTTGAGCAAGTACCGCATCATCCATTTTGCCACCCATAGCTTTCTTGACACTGTTCATCCTGAGCTTTCGGGCATCGCGCTTTCGATGTTGGACCGTCAAGCGAGACCTCAGAATGGTTTCTTGCGCTCACATGAGGTCTTCAATCTGAAGTTGGGTGCTGAGTTGGTGGTTTTGAGTGGTTGCCGTACCGGTCTCGGCAAGGAGGTGAAGGGTGAGGGGCTCAATGGAATGACGCGTGGCTTCATGTACGCCGGTTCCAAACGCGTGGTGGTGAGTCTCTGGGATGTTCAGGACCAAGCGACGGCTCGGTTGATGTCGGATTTTTATCAGGGACTGCTTGGGCCGAAACACGCCTCTGCTGCAGCGGCACTGAGGGCGGCGCAAATCGCGAGCTGGCGTGAAGGGCGCTGGCAAGCGCCCTACTACTGGGCTGGTTTCGTGCTCCAGGGCGAACCGAAGTAGCGCCACTTAGTTAAAGGCGGGCTTCGAGGGCACGGGCGAACCGAAGTAGCGCCACTTAGTTAAAGGCGGGCTTCGAGGGCACGGGCGAACCGAAGTAGAACTGCGGCAATTACGCCGAAGGCGTTCGCTAATTCGAGCCCAGGGTTGGAGCGCAGCGAACAACCCTGGGTAAGCCAGTAAAGGATTTTTAACCCTGAAAGGGTTCCACAATCGTGAAACCCTTTCAGAGCCTGTCGGAAAAAAGCATCGACAGCGATCAAAGAATAAGTAAACTGCCAGCATGAGCAAAACCTTTCGTGCCTACGACATGAACCAGCAATTGCTGTT
>Ga0196977_1000329_pt1 | contig 26589 bp, 17 predicted proteins | sample S3v_1013CmetaG_FD_148634 | JGI IMG/M metagenome (GOLD analysis project Ga0196977, IMG submission 148634) | Soil microbial communities from Anza Borrego desert, Southern California, United States - S3+v_10-13C | ecosystem: Environmental > Terrestrial > Soil > Desert | place: USA: California... | reverse complement strand
GCCAGCTCGGAGACGATCGTTCCCCCGATGCCGGAGCCGCCCAGCCCGGAGATGAACACGTTCCCGAACGCGCGCGGCGCGCCCAGCTTCGCGTCCCGCGCAATGCGCAAGGCCTCGCGCAGCTGCCGGGAAAACCCTTCGATCGATGCTTTCATAGTGCCGAAAAAGAAGCTAAAAATACGAAAAATGCCCGGCCCGCGCGGCAATCAGCGTACCTTTGTCAATGAAATCAACATCGAATGACGAATTCCGCACACGTTGCATTGATCACTACGCATTCGTCATTCGTACCCATTCGTCATTCGATGTCTTTTTAATCCGATCGCAATGCCCCGACTCCTGCTTCTCAGCGTTCTCTTTCTCACGCAGCTTTTGTCTGCGCAAACGCCCTCGCGCTACCTCGCGCGCTCGGTGAGCGACACCGATTTCACTTACGTGCGCAAACAGGCGAAAGAGGTGATGAGCATCGAGTTCAGCATCGACATCTCGGCCTCCAGCGACGATTTTTACCCGCAGCTTTCCACGGCCAAGCCCGAAGAGCCGGCTTCGCTGGAGTACATCAAAAAGCTGGAGAAAAAATTAAAGGACAAGCCCGAAGACGCTGCCGTTTACAACGAGATGGGCCTGACGTACAAGCGCCTGAAAATGGCCGCGCCCGCGCTCGAGAATTTTCTGAAAGCGGAAAAACGCATGAAGCAGCTGCTCGCAGATCATCCCGGCGACAAGACGCATTTGGAAACCGCGATCGCCATTTACATCAACCTCGAGAATTATTCCGAAGCGCGCATTTACATGGAGGAGCTGCTGTACCGCGACCCCGACAGCGAGCTGGCCGCGGCCATGCTGCCCATGTGCTACCTGGCGCTCAATATGTACGAGCACGGCAATCTGTTCATCGACTCCAGCCTCGCGCGCCATCCCGGCAGCCTGACGGTGCGCGTGATGAAGCTGGTGTGGAGCGTGGGCCGGCAGATGCAGAGCTTCGACACGATCACCGTTTCGCAGCCGTATTTCAACAAGCGCCCGGAGGAGATGATGGATCTCGGCTGGCAGAAGAAGGCCATGGACGCGCACCCGGATGATTTCCGCTTCAAGCTGTTTTACGAATATTCGCGCACGATGCTGCTCACGCTGAAAATGCTGCGCACGATCGACGTTGAGAAGCGCCTGTGCCGCCCGGATTCCGTGGACAGGATCGTGACCGCCGAGCTGAAGCAGTTCTTCAACGATGCGCTGCAGAAAAAAGATTTCAAGAACAAATACATCCTGCACAAATCGCTGGGCGTGCTGCTGGTGCTGGAGAACCAGCCCGCGGCGGCGCAGGCGCAATTTGAAAAAGCGCTGACGTACCTGCCCAAAGCGCAGAGCACGCGCATGCACAACACCGCGGAAACGTATGATAATCTATCCGGTTCCTGCATGCTGGCCTGGGACACGGCCTGCGCCGAGCGCTGGGTGCAGGAAAAGATCAAGGCCAAGCCGGGCATCGATCCGCGCGCGGAGGATTACATCAAGCTGTCCGAGTACCGCCTGCAGCGCGGCGACGTGGCCAAAGTGCGCGAGCTCTGCGCCACCGCCATCACGCTCGACCCGCAATCCGATCGCCCGCACCTGTTCCTCGCCGCCGCTTCCATCCTGGAAAACAAGCCGGAGAACGCACAGCAGGAGCTCGATCTTGCGCTGACGAAGAACAAGGACAACCCTCAGGCCATGCTGCTGCTCGGCATCTCGCAGTTCCTGCAAAAGAATTTCGATTACGCGTACGTGGCGTTTGAAAGTGTGATGAGAAATGATCCCGGGAACGAAGTGGCGCGGGAACTGTTCAGAAGGTATTATATCAAGAAGCAGCAGTAGCGTGTTTTCCCGGCTCCGCTCGCGCAGTGGGCTTTACTTCCCGGCTCCGCTCGAATTGTCGGTACTTATAAAATGAAAAGGGACTCTGCAGCGAGCCCCTTTTTTATGCTTAAATCAACTTGCTTGAACTACCGGCAATTCGAGCGGAGCCGGGAAGTGCCGCGAAAAGTACCGCAGAGAACTCCCGGTTAATTAACCGCCTTCTCCTTCGTCTGCGCGGCTTCGAAAATTTTCTTCTGCGCTTCTACTTCGACCTTTTTCTTTTCCTGCTCGGACTTGTTCTTTTCGATGTCGGATTCGGCTTTCGTGATCTTGTTTTTGTATTCTTCGATCTTGGCCTTGTAATCTTCGATGTCTTTCTTCAGATCGGCCTGGTCTTTTTCGAGGTCTTTTTGCTCGTCCTGCAGCTTGTCGAGCTTTTTCTGCTCGGTCTTGGTGATGCCGGCTAAAGCTTCGCGCGTGGTTTTCACGGCGAAATCGCTGACGATGCCCTTCATTTCGCGGAAGGCTTCGCCGTGCTGCGAGGAGCTCATCCAGGCCCCGCCCATGTCCACGCCGATGATCAGCTTTGATTCGAAATCATTTACTTTCTCCACGCGCGCGTAAATGTCGACGGTGTTGTTGCCGGTGGCTTTCAGCTTGGCGTTGTCGGCGAAGACGCCGTCGGACGTGCTGACCTTGCCGTCGAGGTCTTTCACGCGGGAGCGCCATTCTTTCTCGATCTCGCCGGGCGTGGCCTGGTAGATGGAAACCGTAAGCGCATTGTGGCTGCCGCCGCCGACCTTTTCATTCGATTCGCGCACGTCGATCTTCTGCGCGCAGAGCGTAGTGCCGATCGCGAGGAAGGCAAGAGAGAAGAAGTGTTTCATGGTATAATGGGTTTTGGAATGGCTTTTAGCAAGAAGCGTACCTAAAGATAAAAAATTTCGGATGGCCGATTTCGGATTTCGGATTTATCGCACAAGCGGCGCTCAAAAATTTCGGATGGGCGATCTCGGATATACGCACATGCCTCCTGACATGATTGGCGCGCAGACCGTGCGCATATCCGAAATCCCGAGATCGAAAATCCGAAATCAATTTATATCTGAAACTCCACCGGATACTATAAACTTCATCGCATCCGCCGGCGGCACGTCCAGGACCTGCACGCGCTCGGTGGGCACGATGATCACGCGGCCGGAGATGGAATACGAGATCGGCATGTACACCGCTACGCGATCGCGGCCGATGCCCATCGAGCTGAGATCGTCCTGCGTGATGAAGCCGACCTCCTGGATGCCGCTCTGCACGTTGGTGGTGACGAGCACAGGACGATTGAAGCGTTTTTTATTGCCGAGAAAAGCGCCGATGAAATCTTTGATCGAGCTGTAAATGATCTTGATGATCGGGGCGCGCTCAAAGAGCTTTTCCATCTCCCGCCAGAAAATGCGCGCCAGGTAATTCGTCGCCAGCAGGCCCACGAGGAAAATAAGCAGGATCGCCAGCGCGCCGATGATGATCGGGTCCGCATACGGGTGCACGATGATCTCGAAACGCGTGAACAGTCCGCCGATGTACGTGATCAGCTTGTAGATGACCCAGCCGGTAACGACGACCGGAACAACGACGACGAGGCCTTGCAGGAAATAACGGGCGAATTTTCGCATAGCAGGTGATGTTTTCAAGCTCAAAAGTAGTTAACTGGAACCACTACGTTCGGTCATCGGCCATAAAGTCATCAGGCATAAAGGCATTGAGCGCGCACGGCACAATGCCTTTATGCCTGACCGATCTACCCGTACGCGATCATGAAACGGGAACAGCAGGTGAACAGGAAATTTTTTTCCAGGAAGATTAAACCAGGTTCCTTGTCCCTCGTCCAATAAACGTTTTGGGCCAGGCGCTCCACCGCCCTGGTAGTTTTAGCCGGCCGTTTTCGGGAGAGGACGCGGCCGGTTTTTTTATTTCCCGCCGACCTGCATTTTGAAATACGCCACCAGCGCAGAAATAAAATTCACCTCTCCGTATCGAGGCGCTTGGCGACGGAGGAATGCGGGAAGGCCATCACGCCTGTCGCATCGTGGCGCACGGCGTAATCGGTGCCGTACTGGTCTTCGACGACGATCCAGCGGAAGCCGTTTTGCACGAGCAGGTTGCCGTAAGCCGTGCCGAGCACGTCGATGGCTTCCGCGCGGTCGGTGGAGCCGTTGCGGATGTCCGGCAGGCAATCGGTGTAAAGCTTGTCCAGGGCTTCGAGTTTCAGCAGGTCATCGGGATCGTCCAGCCAGGTGCGGGCTTTGGCCAAGGCGGCGGAGAGGAATTGTTTTTCACGCTCTTCGAGCTCGTAAATTTTTTGATCCTGCGACATCTCACTTCGTTTTGCGGGAAGGATTTTTCGGAGATTTTTTCTTCGGCAAGCCGGCGGCGACGAGCTCGTACGACTCATCGATCCATTGCCGCAGCATCCGCAGCGGCGCGGAGCCGTCGGCCACCACGGTATTCCAGTATTTTTTGTTCATGTGATACCCGGGCAGCACGCATTCGTATTCCTCGCGCAGCTGTATCGCCCGGTCCGGCTCGCATTTCACGTTGAAGCGCACGGGCTTGTTGCGAATGTCGGCGAGCAAAAACGCTTTTCCCGAAACTTTGAAAACGAGAATGACCTCGTTGAACGGGAACGATTCCGTCACGTCCTTTTTCGAAAGGCAGTAGTCGCGAAGCTCTTCGATGTTCATTGGATGATCCGGTACAGCACCGGCTTGCTCGGGCTCGCGTCGTTTTCAAACGGCGCGAATGAGAGATTGAGCAGATACGCGCCGTCGAACACGTCGTTCGCCACGTAAATGAGCTCGGTGATGGTGCGCTGCTTCTGCGTATTGTGCGGGTATTCCCAAAACGCATGATGCGCGCTGAGCTTGCCGCCGTCCACTTCCTTGTCCACCGAAGGCATGTCGATGAGCAGGTGATCGATGCCGCGCTCCACGATGAATTTGGCGGCTTCCGCTTCGAGGTACGGCGGGTTCGTGCTCGAATAATTGTGCGCGAGCTTGGCGGGTGAGTTGGAAAGCGTGCGGATGATCAGCGCTTCGGGGCGCTTGTCTTCCAGCATCGTTTCGATCGTGCGTTTCGTGATCACGAAATCGCCGTTGTCCTGCTGCTCGGGCAGCACGCTGATGAGCTCGGCGATGAAGAAAAATTTTCTCAGCTCTTCGTTGATGCTGTACGCTTCTTTACTGATGTGGCCCACGCACTCGGTATGCGTGCCGTGGCCGTGCGGGTTGAAAAAGATGTTGCGGAAATTCACCGCGGCGCCCTGCTTCACCTCGCCCACCCAGTCGCCCATGCGCACCGGCTCGATGCGGATCGGGTCGACGTACCAGGCGCGCACGCCGCTTTCCTCCGCGCGCATCGGGATGGAAATGTCCAGCGGCTGCGCGAGATCGACCTTGTAGGTTTTTCCTTTGTGGGTGATGACGGCGAACATGTTTATTTCTTTTCGATCACCGGTGCAGGCTGGTAGCTCACGAACAGGTCTTTCTCATCGCGCCACTTGAACCAGGCCTCGTCGAATTTCTGCGCGCCTTCGGGACAATCTTTCTTCATCGACACGCGCACCCAGTAGCCCTGCACGGCTTCCACTTTAAAGCATTCGGGCAATTTCTCGTCCCACACCAGCGTGAAGTTGCTGCTCGGGGCTTTGCGTAAAGGATTTTCGCCTTTGCTCGTACGCGCTACGCCGAGGCAGAATTCGATCTCGTCGTTCCAGGTGTTGAAGCCTAAGCCGTTCGCCGCGCGCACCCAGTACGTCTGCCGCGTGCGGTTGTTGACCATCACGCTGAACCAGCCGCTTTTCTTTTCCATCACGCGCATGGTGAAGACCATGTTCGCCGGGTCGAAGGCTTCGGGCTCGAGCCATTTTTTTTCGTTGCCGCTGAGCAGCTTCGAGGTTTTCGTTTTTCCTTTTTTATCGACGTTGCTCGTTTCGAATTTCAGATCCTCCGCGATTTTCTCCGGCGACCAGGTGGGATAAAATTTCAGGTCGCTGATCACGGTGAGGTCCACGTGCAGCACGCCTACGCCGTAAGTGTCGTCGAATTCATTCGCGCGCACGGAGCTTGCGCACAGCAGCAGCAGGAAGGGGAGAAGTTTTTTCATAAAGCGTGTGTTTGGGTTAAAGATAAAAATTCACGGCTGCGGTTCAGCAACAATCGGGCCGGAAGGAAATGATTGATGGTGGTTGGCCTTCGGCGTGGTTGTGCAAAAAACTTAAACCGCAGAGGTTTCAGCCGCACCGCAGCGCGCGCTTAGTTCATCTCTTTCCCTCAGCTTTGGAGGCGGATGGATCTGCAGGACACAGGCTAAAGGTTCCCTGCGGTCAAAAGCCGTTTCCCCGCAGGTCAAAAAAACAGATCCGAAGCAATACGATCCGCCAGCAGCTGCCCTTCTTCATCGAGGCGGAAAATATTTTCTTCTCTCACAAGTCTCCCCGCCGCGATCCACGTCTCCGCTTCTTTCAAAAAATGCGCCGCGAAATTTTCCCCGAACTGTGCGCGGATCAGCTCTACATCGCTGCCCTGCAGGGTGCGCAGGCTGATCATCACGTATTCGTTGTAGCGCTGCTGCACGTTCAGCGTTTCTTCTTCCCAATAAATTTCCTTGTTCTTCAATGCCGCTGCATACTGCGCATTGTTCGCCACGTTCCAGCGGCGCTTCATCCCGTCGTACGAATGCGCGGAAGGGCCGACGCCGATATAAGGAGTGCCTTTCCAGTAGCTCGTGTTGTGCCGCGAAAAAAAACCGGGCCTGCCGAAGTTCGAGATCTCATAATGCACGAAACCTTCTTCGCGCATGCGTTGCGCGAGCCGGCGGAATTGCGCGGCGGCGTCTTCGTCGTTCACCGGCTTCACTTTTCCCGCGTGCACGAAATGCGCCAGGGCCGTGCGCGGCTCCACCGTGAGGCAATACGCAGAAATGTGCTGCACGTTCAGCGAAAAAGCGCGGCGGAGATTTTCTTCCCAGTCGGCCTGGCCCAAACCCGGGATGCCGTAAATGAGATCGATGCTCAGGTTGCCGAAACCCGCCGCCTGCGCGCGCGTCACGCAATCTCTCGCTTCGATGGCGCTGTGCGCGCGGTTCATCAGCTGCAGGTCTTCGTCGCGAAACGATTGGATGCCGATGCTCAGGCGGTTGATGCCGAGCGCGTGCAGTTCGGCGAGGTATTTTTCAGAAAGATCGTCGGGATTCGCTTCGAGCGTGAGCTCGGCATCCGGCGCGATGCGGTAATTGCTCCGGATCGTTTCGAGCAGCGCGCTTATTTGCGGGATGGTCAGCAGCGAAGGCGTGCCGCCGCCGAAGTACACGGTTTCGAAAACCGCCTCCGCGCCCAGCTCCGCGCGGCGTTCCTGCAGCTCGGCTTCCATCGCGCGCAGCAAGGGCGAGAGCATTTTCTGCGAAGTGGAAAAATGAAAATCGCAGTAATGGCAAGCCTGGCGGCAGAAAGGAATGTGCAGGTACAAACCGGGCATGCGCAAAGGTACGCGAATAGATCCTGCAACTTTTGCCGCGGAGGCCACGGAGAAAAGCACGGCGTGTACGTAGTCTCTGTGTTCCCCTGTGCTCGCTGTGTCTCCGTGGTTTTTTAAGACCGCTTTCTTCGATTGTTGTTGCTTGCAGGCAGCACGCCGTTCCGATCGTTCTGCTTCGGCGCCTGCGGCTGTTCCGGCAACTCTTTCTCGAAAGGCTGAGGCGTATTCATGCCGGGAAGAGGTTTCGGAAAAATTGTGGAGTGCAAACCCTGGAGCTGCGTTTCATGATCCGGCGTGGTATCGACCGGCAGAAAATCGCAATTGATAACCAAATTATACTCGGGCACGGGCCGGGGACCCAGGCAACCTTCCGAACCTTCGGATACATTGAAATCGCCTAAAACAGCGACCGTATAGCCGTAGGTGTCGGTGAAAACGATGTTAGAAAAATCGACTGTGAAGCCGGAATCAGCAGGCGTTTTCCATTCGTAAACGAACAGCGGGCTCAGCTCGATGTCGCCGAGGTTCGCGCCGATGCTGTGCGGGCCGATGAATTTTCCGGAAAAACCTTCCAATGAAATTTTGATCGAATCGGCGTTCAGCCCGGGCGGCAGGTCGAAGGAGAAGATGCCGCTGCTGTCGCTGCGCACTTCGAGATCGTCGTTCAGCCTGATGATCGCCAAGGGCAGCGCCGCTTTCGTCTGCGCATTGATCACGCGCCCGCTGATGCGGTTGAATTTTTTGACGGACACGCTGTCCGCTATGCCGCTTTCGAAAGTGTGGCTGACGATCGTTTGCCCGATAGTGAGCGAATATTCCTTGTGCTCCAACGGCACCTGCTCCAGCCGCAAAGTGTCGAGCTGGATCTTGGCCGCCGTATCCACGCGCAGGCAGCGGGGCGGCTTGTCGAGCAGGATGTAATCGGTGGTCGTGCTCTGGCCGTAAGCTGTTTTTCCCAGCAGGGCGAGCGGGGCGAGCCAGAGCGCGTTCAGCCAATATCGCTTCTGCTTCGGCTCGGGCGGCATGCTGATAGCGCGTCCCAACTGGTCGTTGCGGAAGCGGCCGCAGGATTTTCCCTTGTTGTGCTGGAAATAATACGCGACGTCCGCATCGCTGAGCCCGGTGAAATCCATCACTTCCTTCGAACAGCTTTGGCAGTACGCGCCTTTTTCCGTGGGCGACATGTGATCCCAGCGTTCGTGGCAGGGCTCGGGGACTTGGATGCGCAGGCGTTTAGTCATGTGTGCTCGGTTGTGTAGGGAAATCGCAACGGCTTCGCCGCGAAAAACGCAACGCTTCGCTTGCAAAAATTTTTGCCTTTTGCCCTTTGCGGCGAAGCCGTTGCTTTTTTAGCGGGTACAAAGAACGCAGCACTTATTTCAATCCCGATCGATGACGATCAGCCCATCCACCATCATCGAATAATTCATCAGCCCGATCACTAGTGCTTTTTCCGGCGTAGTGATGATCTGCTGCGCCGATTCATAACCGGGGTGACTGGCTGTAATCTTATACGCGCCTGGCTCCGCCTTTTCTTTCAGCACGAAAGCGAATTCGCCTTTCGCGTTCGCGCTTTGCTTCTCTACGATCTTTCCGTCCTTCACGCGCACCAGCTGCACGGTAGCGCCTTTCAGCGGTTGATTGCCGATGTCGAGATCCTGCACAGTGCCGCGGATCGTGTCGGTTTTCGGGGTAGCGCTCATCACGCATTCTTTCTGCACGCCGGCGACGGGCACGCAGCGGGGCGGCTTTTCGAGGATGACGTGCGGCGTGGTCGTTTGTCCCTGCGCGGGTTTCGCGAAGAAGGAAAGCGGCAGCAGCCAGATCGCGTTCAGCCAGTATTTCGGCTTCGGTTTTTCCGCGGGTACGCTGATCAGGCGATCGAGCTGGCCGGGGGCGAAACGTCCGCACAATTTTCCGTTCGCCTGGCGGAACCACAGCGCCAATTCCGTATCGCTCATCTGCGAAAAATCGGTGAGCGTGCGGGCGCAGGTCGAGCAGTGAAGGTGCTGCGCGTCGAGGCGCGTGATGTTGCCGTTGCGGCTTTCGTGGCAGGGCTCAGGGACGGTGATGCGGATGCGGCTCATGCGGAAATGCGTTTAATATTTACTGATCATGGGCTTACCCATCTTGTGACGCTGCTCGGCTTTGCGCAGCTTGATGCTCAGCGTTTCGTCCTGTGTTTTCGGCGCGACGAGGCGGAAATCGTAACCGGGGCGCGTGACGAGGATCACAAATTCCTGCGAGAAAGCGTCGCCGGGCATCAGCGTTCTGAATTTTTCCAGGCTGAAATTTCCGGAGGCGTCGGTTCTCGTTTCTTCGAGGAAAGCGCTGCCGTCTTTCATGCGCACCCGCACGAGCGCGTTCGCCAGGGGCTGGCCGGTTTCCGCATCGGTCACGGTTCCGCGCACTTCGGTTTCGCGCCTGGCGGCGGCCTGCGTTTTCACCGTGTCGGTCTTTTGCGCGACGGACTCAGCGGGCAGCGGCACGCAGCGCGGCGGCTTGTCCAAAATGATGTGCGGCGTGACCTGCCCCTGCGCGGGCTTCGCGAAAAACGAAAGCGGCAGGAGCCAGATCGCGTTCAGCCAGTATTTGCGCACGGGTTTTTCCGCGGGCAGCGCGATGCGTTTTTCAAGCTGCTCTTGGCGGAAGCGCCCGCACACGTTCTGCCCGCTTTGCCGCAGGAATACCGCCAGCTCGGTATCGTCCATCTGCGTAAAGTCAACCAGCACGCGATCGCAGGCGGCGCAGTGCGCGTGCTGATCGTCGACGGGCGTCATGCTGTTCCATTGTTCTTGGCAAGGTGCGGGAATGTCGATGCGGATAGCGTTCATGCGTGCTTATTTTTCAGGTTCGTAGGAAACGTCGCCCATCATGTGGATCTCCGTTTCCTGCTCCAGGCGGAAATGCAGCGAATCGGCCTCGGCGCTCAGCGCGTGCTGCGCGTATTCGTAACCGTCGGAGTAAACGGCCACGTAAAGCGCCCCGCCTTTTTTCGCAGCGGGGATCACCAGCGTGAAGCGGCCTTTTGCGTCGGTGTGAATGGTGAGGATGACGGTGGAATCGTACAGCACCACGCGGGCATTGGCGATGGCTTTGCCGGTGCTGCGGTCTTTCACCGTGCCCTGCAGCTTTTTCTCCACAACCGTTGAAGTTTGCTGGGCCTGCTTCTGCACGCCGCCCACCGGAACGCAGCGCGCGGGTTTTTCAATGATGACGTGCGGGGTGGTTTGCGCGAGGGCGGGCTTCGCGAGCCAGGTCAGCGGCAGCAGCCAGAGGGCGTTCAGCCAATATTTTTTTACCGGGCGCCCGGCGGGCACGGCGATGCGGCGGTTGAGCTGGTCTTTGGAGAAGCGGCCGCAAATTTTCCCTTTGTTCTGCGCGAACCAGAGCGCGATCTCGGTATCGCTCATGCGCGAAAAATCGACCAGCGTTTTTTCGCAGGCGGCGCAGTGCGCGCGGTTGTCGCTCACGGGCGTCATGGCGTTCCAGTTCTCGCCGCAAGGCTTGCTGATGTGGATGCGGATGGCGGTCATGTCTTAGCAATTTACGGTATAGATGCATGGCAGTCAAGGATTCCATAAAGCAGGAGGAAAAACGGGGCGGACTGCTGACCGGCCCCGCGCCCGGCAGCGACAATGCGTATATTTACCGGCTAAAAACTCTGCCTATGCAACACCTGCTGGATAATGTTTTCTGGACCTTCAACGGAGACGAATACGGATCGGTGGCGGAATTCAAAGCCGCCCTCGACGATTACGCCACTAGGCTGGACAGGCCCGTGCCTGTCGAGGAAAAGATCCCGCTGCGCGAGATCGGCATCTGGCTGGAATGGATCACGGCGGACGATGAGGACGAAGAGCTCGAGTTCACGCTGCAGGCCGACAACGGCGAGTATTTCACCTCGACGGAATTGCTTTTCAAGGTCAACAACCGGGTGACCTCGCTGCTCGCCGATCTCGATCATCATTTCTTCGAAGGGCTCGACCTGATGGATGAGGGTCCGCCGCCGGTGTACGATATCCGCCTGGGCAGCTGAACTTTTTCCCTGTCACGCTGAGCGCAGTCGAAGCGTGACGATGTGCTTCATGCGATCGCTTTAGTACCTGCTAGTTCCCCTTCGACTGCGCTCAGAGTGACAAGTAGGCTGAGAATTCCGGAAAGTTTTTTGATTTTAAATCCCTGGAGTAACGTCAATTCGAGCGGAGCCGGGCAGTAACGCATACTATACCTGCACCCCGATCAGCAGCACATCATCCACCTGCTCCAGTTCGCCTTTCCAGCTGCTGAAAGCGTTTTCGATCTCACGCAATTGCGCGCGCGGATCTTTTCCCTGCAATTTTTCCAGCAGGCTGCGCAGCTGTGCGTACTTGAATTTTTTTCCCTGGCCGCCGCCGAACTGATCCGCGAAGCCGTCGGAGAAAAGATAAAGCTGCGTGGCGCTTTGGATGGACATCGTCGTCGTGGTAAAAGGGCCTTCCGCTGTTTTCACCCCGCCCACCGACCAGCGATCGGGCTTGATCTCGCGCAGGCCCTGCGCGTCGGCGAGCAGCAGGGGACGGGCGGCGCCGGCGTAGGAAACGGTTCTCGCTTTCACATCGATGACGATCAGCGCGATGTCCATGCCGTCTTTTATCGTCATTTCGGAAGACGCGCCGTCTTTCATCCCGCTGCCGCTCTGCTGCGCGCTGAAAGTGGCGATGATGCCTTCGTGCAATTCGAGCAGGATGCGCCCGGGATCGCCGAGGCCTTTTTCTTTCACGATGCGGTTGAGAAAGTTGATGCCGATCATGCTCATCAGCGCGCCGGGCACGCCGTGGCCCGTGCAGTCGGCGACGGCGAGAAACGTTTTCCCGTCCTGCTGCGCGGCCCAATAGAAATCGCCGCTGACCACGTCGCGCGGGCGGAAGAAGATGAAGTGCGCGGGGAATAATTGCTGCAGCAAAATTTGCGAAGGCAGCAGCGCATCCTGGATGCGGCGCGCGTAGCTGATGCTGTCGCCGATCTCTTTCTGCTTCGTCTCGAGCGCGTCGCGCTGCGCGCTGATAATGGCGTTGTCTTTTTTCCGGCGCAGGTTGCCGCGATAAAGCACGAAGCTGATCGCGCCCAGCAGCAGCAGGCCGATGCCGAGCGCGATAACGGAAAGCAGGATCTTTTTCTCGCGCTCCGCGGCCACCGCCGCATCCTTCTCGCGCTCTGCCGCGGCCATCAGCTCGGCCTGTGCGCGGCTGATGCTGTCTTCGCGCGCGTGCTGCTCGTAGATGAGGCGCAGCACGTTCTCGCGCTTCTGAAGCCCGTACAGGCTGTCGACGATCGCGTAGAATTCCGTCTGCATCCTGAACGCGCCTTTGTAATCGCCCTTCTCGAAATACAGCTCCTTCAGCTGCTCGGTGATGCGCCGCCGCAGCTCCATGTGGTTGGTCGCGCGTTCCAGGCTTTGCTCAAGCATGTCGATCGCCTCCGCTTTTTTCCCCAGCGCGCGCTGCGCCCTGGCGATGTTGATCATCGACTCGATGACGGCGCCTTCCGAAGCGTTGCCGGCCTTGCGCAGCGCGTAGCCCTGCCAGTAGTAATCCAGCGCTTTTTCATATTGTTCCTGCTCGAAATGCAGCGCGCCGAGATTGTTGTACGATTGCCCGATCGCTTTTTTGTTGCCCGTCTGCATGCGCAGGGTCAGTGCGCGGCTGTGATAATATTCGGCGGAATCGTAGCGGCCCGTCTTCGTGTTGATGATGCCGTAATTGTTCAGCACCGCGGCGATGTCCAGCGAATCTTTCGCCAATTCGGCGGCGCGCTTCAGCCAGTCCAGGTGCGGAAATGATTCCCGATCGTTGGCCAGGTACGAATGAATAAGCACCAGCGCCCAGCGGTACTCGCGCTGCCGCCTGTCGCGCAGGTCGGGCGGGAGCAGGCTGAGGCCTTTGTTGAGGTGCTCGAGCGCGGCGGGAAGATTTTCCTGCTGCGCATAATAGAACATGCCGAGCTCCGCATGGCAAACGCCGAGCACCGAATCGTTGCGGCTTTTTTTCGCCAGCTCGATCGCGTCGCCGGCCTTCGTGATGCCTTCCTTGCTTTTCCCCGCTTCGAAAAATAATTCCGCGTGCAGCAAGCGCAGCAGCGCTAAGCTCGCCGTGTCGCGCGCATGCGCTTTTTCCAGCTTCGCGATCTGCAAACGGATCCCGGCCGTATCGCCTTTCGCGATCCGTTCCGAATATGGTTTATAAAAATCATGCTGCGCCCGCAAGGCGAAGCTGCTCAGGAGAAAAAAGATCAGCAGGAGGCGGTTCATCAGCAGCCTGAAAGTAAAATAAAAAATTTAACCGCTGCGGTCGCAGCGGTTTTCGGCCGCAGGGGTCAACGCACGCAAAAGGTCGCAGGGCTTTTCCGAAAAAATGCAATGGCACACCACAGGTGAAAAAAGCTCTGCATCCCTGCGTCTGGCGGGATTGTGCTTGAGCTTCTGCGATTAAAAATTTTTGAGCAGGATCAAATCCTGATCCCGACGAGCAGGATGTCGTCCACCTGCTCCAGCGGACCTTTCCAGTCGTCGAGAATTTTTTCCAGCTGCCGCGCCTGCTCTTCCGCAGGCAATGCGGCGATCCTGCACAGCACTTCTTTCAGCGCCGCGTACTTGAATTTTTTCCCTTTCGGTCCGCCGAACTGATCCGCATAACCGTCGGTGAGCAGGTAGATCATGTCGCCGGGCTGCAGATCGAATTCATGATTCGTGAACGGTTTCTGCTCCTCGCCGAGGTAATGCCCGATCGGCCGGTTGTCGCCTTTGTACTCGATGAGCTGCCCGCCGCGCACGAGCAGCAGCGGGTTGTGCGCGCCGGCGAATTCGGCTTTCATCTCTTTGCGGTCGATGGCCACGAGCGCGAGATCCATTCCGTCGTTGACGGCATCTTCTTCCCGGCGCTGGCCGAGCGTGGCCGACAATCCTTTGTTCAGCATGTTGAGGATCGGCCCCGGCTTGCTGATGCCGTGCACGTTCACCGATTGGCTGAGCAGGTTGCCGCCCACCATGCTCATCAGCGCGCCGGGCACGCCGTGTCCCGTGCAATCCACCGCCGCCGCCAGCACGCGCGAGCCCCATTGCTCCACCCAATAGAAATCGCCGCTGACGATGTCGCGCGGGCGGAAGAAAATAAACGAACCGGGCAGCAGGCGCTTCACCGTTTCCGCTGCGGGCATCATGGCCTGCTGGATGCGGCGCGAGTAAACGATGCTGTCGGTGATGTCCTTGTTCTTCACCGCGAGCTCGGTGCTTTTCTGCTCGATCTCCTGCTTCTGCACTTCGAGCTGCTCGTTCACGCGCTGCTTCTGCCGGTTGGCGCGCAGCACGATGAACACGGCGATGAGCAGCACCAGGGCCGCGCCGAGCGCGGAGTAGAGGTAAATGTTGCGCTCGCGCTCCTCGGCGTTCTGCTTGTCGAGCAGGGCCTGCTTGCTTTGCAGCTCGCGGTCGCGGCGTTCGGCCTGGTACCGCGCGTCGAGCTCGCTGACGTGGATGCTGTTCTCCTCGCTGAAGAGCGTGTCGGAGAGGTCGGCGTAGTGGCGGTGATAGCGCAGCGCGGCGGGATAATCACCCGTCAGCTCGTAGAGGTTGGAGTAGATGCGGTACACTTCGCGCAGCCCGTCTTTGTAATCCATCGCACGCGCCAGCTCCTCGGCCATCACCAGCGCCTCTTTCGCTTCTTTTTGCCGCTTCAGGTCGACGTAAGCCGTGGCCATGTTCATGTAGCAGGTGGCCATCTCGCGCTTGTCGGCCAGCGCGTCGTTGAGCGCCAGGGCTTCGCGGAAATAGCTCAATCCTTCCTGCGGTTTTTTCGAGCGCTGCAAAGTCACGCCCATGTTGTTGAGCAGCTGGGCCTCCTGCGCTTTGTCGCCGTAATGCCGCGCGATCTTCAGCGCTTCGTTGAAAAAATCCCGCGCATGCCCGTAGTTCCGCTGCTCGGTGTAGATCGTGCCGATGTTGATGTAATACGTCGAGAGCATCCGGTCGTCGCGCGTCTCGTTGGCCATCTCCACCGCCTGCAGGTAATACTCCAGCGCTTTATCGTAGTTGAGCTGGTCGCTGAACACGTTGCCCAGGTTGCTGTAGCTCTTCGCCATGCCTCTTTTGTCGCCCAGCTTTTCCCAATAAACCAAAGCGTTGAGCAGCGAGGTCGTTGCTTCCACGTAATTGCCTTGCCGGTAATGCACCACGCCCAGGCGGTTGTAAGCGTTCGCCAGCCCGCGGTCGTACTGCAGCTTCTGCGCCAGCTCGATGGCCTGGTGGCCGAACACGTAAGCCTTCCCGGGATTCGACGTGCGGTATTCCCAGCACAGCTGGTGCAGGAGAATGACTTTGTTCGTGTCCTCTTTCGCTTTGCCCAACTGCTGGTAAAGGCTGTCCGCTACGTTCACCGCCGAAGCGGAAGCGCAGAGCAGGAGCGAAAGCAGGAAAAGCAGCGGACGTTTCATGCAGGTGCTGCAAAAGTAAACCTTCGATTGATGTGCGAATAGGCCGATGCCAGATAGGCCGATGTTGATTGCCGATTTTAATTGCTTGTTCCCGGCTTTCGATACAAACATCCCATCGGAAGCGCAGGCGCAAAACCATCTGAAATCCGCATATTTGAAATCGGCACTTCCGGGGGCGGGCACAAAAATTTCGGACCAAGTTAATGTTGACAATTCTTTGACAAATAGACTTCCCCTTGTCCCGAAATTTGCAGCACTCAGACAGAATTGGAGCCACCCCGTGCAGGATATCCGCGTTATTGCGTTCACCCATAAAACCGTCGAATCAGACCACATCGGACGCTTTCACCTCGATGCCGCTGAGCGTGACGCGCGCCTGGCTGCAGCGAAGGAAGCTGCTGGCATCGACGAGCTGATGTACCTCTCCACCTGCAACCGCGTGGAGTTCCTGGTCTGCACGGAAAAAACAATCGACGAAAAATTCCTGCTCGATTTCTTTCAGGCCCTGCGTCCCGAATGGACGGGTGCGGAGCTGCAGCTTGCAGCTGAAAAAGCTTTGCTGCTGGAAGGCGACGAAGCGCTGCGGCATTTGTTCGGCGTGGCCTCCTCGCTGGATTCGCTGGTGGTGGGCGAGCGCGAGATCATCACGCAGGTGCGCAACGCCTACGAGCAATCGAACGCGGCGGGACTCACGGGCGACACGATCCGCCTGGTGATCAAGAATACGATCGAGACGGCGAAAGCGGTTTACACGAATACGCACATCGCGCGCAACCCCGTTTCCGTCGTTTCCCTGGCTTATCGCCGCCTGCGCGAGCTGAACGTGAAGCTCGATGCCCGTTTCCTTTTCGTAGGCGCGGGCGTGACGAACAGCGCGATGGCGAAATACCTGAAGAAGCACGGCTTTAAAAATTTCACGGTCTTCAACCGCACGCTCGCCAACGCCGAGAAGCTGGCCGCCGCCCTCGAAGGAAAAGCATTCTCCCTCGATACGCTCGGCAGCTACCACGAAGGCTTCGACGTGATCGTCGCCTGCACCGGCGCGGAAGGCGCAGTGATCACGCCCGGATTGTATCACTCCCTCACCGCCGGCGACCGCAGCCGCAAAGTGGTCATCGACCTGGCCGTGCCGAACGATCTCGATCCGGCGATCCTCCATGAATACGACGTGAACCTGATCGCGGTGAATAACCTGCAGGACGTGGCGCAGGAAAACCTGAAGGAGCGCGAGAAAGAGCTCGTAGCCTGCCGCCGCATCGTCGAAGAAGGCATCGAAGTGTTCCGCCTCGAATACCGCACGCGCCAGGTGGAGCGCGCCATGAGCGAAGTGCCCCGCAAAGTGAAAGAGATCCGCGACACGGCCGTGAACAGCGTCTTCGCGCGCGAGATCGGGCAGCTGGACGAGCAGTCCAGGGAGGTGCTGGCCCGCGTGATCAGCTACATGGAGAAAAAGTACATCAGCGTGCCGATGAAGATGGCGCGCGAGATCCTGATCGAGGATTCCAGGAAAAATTAAAAATCATCCGACGGTTGTGTTTTCGTTACCTCTCGGCTCCGCCCGGGTTGACATTACTTTATCTTCCTGATCAAAGTCAACTCGGGCGGAGTCGGGAGGTAGTAGATTTTTCCCAATTTTGAATTCGCTTTGCAGACCAGCAAGATCATACGTATCGCCTCACGCGGCAGCGAGCTCGCTCTCTGGCAGGCGCATTTCGTGCAGCAGGAGCTGCAGCGCGCGGGGTTCGCGTCTGAAATAAAGATCATCAAAACACAAGGCGATAAAATTCAGCACCTGAGCCTGGACAAACTCGAGGGCAAAGGGTTTTTCACGAAGGAAATTGAGGACGCGCTGCTGAACGACGAAGCTGATCTCGCCGTTCACTCGCACAAAGACCTGCCCACCGAATCGCCGGAGGAATTAGTGATCGCGGCGGTTTCGTACCGCGAAGACCCTTCCGAATTATTGCTCGTGCGGCCGGAAGCGTACGACGCGAAATTGCGCTTCGGCTTTCGCGCGGGCGCCGTGCTCGGCACTTCTTCCGCGCGCCGGAAATCGCAGCTGCTCGCCTTTCGCCCCGATATCGAATTAAAAGACCTGCGCGGCAACGTGCCCACGCGCGTGCAGAAATTGCGCGATGGTCAGTACGACGCCATCCTGCTCGCCGCCGCCGGCATCGAACGCCTGAAATTGAATCTTGAAGGCCTGCACGTGGAAAAGCTCGATCCCCGCGAGTTCGTGCCCGCCCCCGCGCAAGGCGTCCTCGCGCTGCAAACGCGCGCCGGCGACAAAGAGCTGATCGCCGCCCTGCAAAAGATCCACCACCGCGACGTGCAGGAATGCATCGCCGTCGAGCGCAAGGTGCTGAACCTTTTCGAAGGCGGTTGCCATTTGCCGCTGGGCTGCTACTGCACGAAAGAAGAGGATGTGTTTTTCGCCTGGGCCGCCATGGCCGAGTCCTGGGACAAAACCCCGCGCCTGATCCACGTCGAGACGAAAAAAGGCGAAGGGCTCGCCGGGCGCATCGTGGAAAAGCTGCGCAGCATCAAGCCCTGCCGGGTTTTCATTACGCGCCATTTACGCAAGAACGATCCTTTCGTCAACCTGCTGCGCGGGAACGGTTTCAAGGTCGACGGCCAGGCGCTGATCGAGATGAAGGCGGTGCCGTTCAAAGAAGTGCCGAAGGCGGACTGGATATTTTTTTCCAGCAAGCACGCCGTGCGTTATTTTCTTCAGCAGGCAAAAATTCCCGCGGGCGCGAAGATCGCGGCGGTGGGCAAGGCCACGGCGCAGGAGCTGCGTGCGCACGACCTGCGCGCCGATTTCATCGGCCAGGACGGCGATACGCGGTTGACGGGAAAAAAATTCGCTGCGCTGGCGGGACGTGCCGCCGTACTTTTTCCGCAAGCCAAAGGCAGCCTGCGCAGCATCCAGCAGCAAGCTCCGGCGGCGAAGATCATCAACCTCATCGTTTACGAAACGATCCGGCACCCGGTGGAAGAATTGCCGGATGCGGACATCGTCGTTTTCACCAGCCCTTCGAACGTGGAAGCCTGGTTTGAGAAAAGAAAAATTTCCGCGAAGCAAAAGGTCGTCGCCATGGGGCACGCCACCGCTTCCGCTTTGCAGGAACACGGCATTCGTGCGCACGCGCAGCCCGCGACGTTCGACGATACAGGCCTCGCGCAGGCGGTGTTCGGATTAGCGGCGAAATAGTTCCTCCCCGAAAAGCATCGGGCCCAGGCAAGGAGGCTTCCGCAGCGACGCGATCGTTCGCTTTTAATGCGGCGCTTCAGCGACGATCACGACGAAGAAAGCCTGTACACTAATCGTTCGATGTTCAGCAGCGTTTGCGATTCATCGGTAAGCTGCGAGTACTGCTTCAGCGAGAACACCCATTCTCCTCCTGTTTCCACCGGCTGATACGTTGTTTGCCAGGTCTCGACCGCCGTATTGAGCGCGGCAGCGGTTCCGGCCGACAAGATTTGATTCGGGTAAAGGCCGATCGGCAGGTACGTGACCAGTCCCTGGTTGCCGGTGGAAGGCGCTACCAGCTCGAAACCGTAGCTGAGCTCCATCGTCACCACTTGTCCGTATGCGTCGGAGCCGAAGAGATCGGTAAAGCAGGCGTTCAGCGCATCGGTCAGGTTGCTGCCCAGGGAAGTAATGTCGACCGCCTTCCCGTATGTGTTGAGCGGTGTGACAATGGCGGGTGCGATGATCGTATCGGTAGAGAAGATGAAATCCGGATCCGTTTCCACGCCGTCGATGAGGTTCTGGTTCCGCTGCACGCTCATCTGCGCGCGCGCGTTCTGAACGATCGCGAGGTTGAGTCCGCCCCACACGAGCCGGAACACCGGCCATGCGCCCGGCTGCACGCTCACGCCGGAAGGAACCAGGTACTCCAGGCTGTTCTGCGAAGGCGTCTGCGCCTCCAGCTGCAGGAACAGCCCGGAAGACAGTTGAATAAAAACGTCCGGCCAGCTTCCCGACCCGGAGACCTGCGACAGCGTGAGCGAATCGATGTCGCCGGAAAGATCGCGGTAGGTCACGCGTGCATTGTAGCTGTAGCTGAAACCGGCAACCATGTTCTCCGGCTCGTCGTTGTTGAAGCTGGATTGCGGCAGGCGCGTGCCCCAATACTGCGCGACGTTTGCGGCGAGCGTGGCATAGGTCTGCACGGCGTTTTCGATCGTGCTTTTCGGAACGGTTGTTTTCGGATCGGTCAACCCGTTCAGCAGGTTCCACAATTGCGTGGACACGGTGATGTACTGCGCCAGCTCGGTGAACAGGTCGCGCGGCTCATCTTCGGCGCGGGCCAGCTGATCGGGCGTCGTCAGGTTGAAGTCGATCGTGATCAGCACGTAATCCTGCGCGGAGTGCTGGTGCGAATAAGTGAACTGGTAATCCCAAACCGCAAGATCGCTCACGTCCTGCGTGCCGTCGGGGTACGATTGATCGGCCAGCTGCCCGACGATTTTCGGCATGTCGGGAAAATTGCGCAGCGGTATGGGAACGTCCACTTCGCCCGGATCGGTGCCGGAAAGCGCGGAGGGTTTTTCGTCGCCGGCCAGCAGCGGGATGAAGGAGAGCCAGTCGGATGATTTGTAGTCGCCCGGCATGTCGACGCTCGCGATGTTGAACTCCAGGTGAGAGATGTTGTAGCCGAACGATCCTGAAATATCCTTGTGCAGCGCAGGATTGTCGAGCGTCATCAGGAAATTCACGTAACCGCTGGCGAGCGAGAGGTCCGTCTTGGCGGCGACCATCGTCAGTCCTTCCACGCGCACGCCGTTGTTAGTGATCGTTCCTTCTCCGTACAGCGATGCCGGCTCCAGCGAAGAAGTCTGCCACGCCGATTCGACGGACGAATCATATTGGATGAGCACGGTCGCCTCGTATGTTTTCGAAAGGCTTACGCCCAGCTGCTGCTCGAAGGCTTTCGTGGCGCTGCTCAGCGCGGCGTCCTTGTCGGGGTCGCTCACGTCGAGCACCATGTTCAGCCCGCCGGCGATCGCGGGGATCAGCGTTTGCTTCGAGGTGATTACGCTCGCCAATTGCGTGCGGATGCTCGTGTCGCCGTAGACGGCGACGGCATACGAGCCCGAGAGAAATTGATCCATCTGCTCGAGGAACGTGCGCGCCCACAATTCCACGTCGATCGACTGGAACGATATTTCTTCTGTTGCTGCTGTGAGCGTGCCGTCCGGGTTCAGTGACGCGACGGAGATCGTGCGCGTGACGAGGTATTGGTACAGCGGCGTCAGCGCGAAGAAGCGCGGCTGCGGTTCGCTGTTGACGGTGATCCCGCCGCTGAGCGAAACCTGCTTGATGCCGTTGCTGTCGAAATCTACCTGCCAGAGATCCTGCACTACGTCTTTCACCTTGCCGGTGCCGAGCCGCAGGTTCGGCAGCGCAGCTTTCATCTCGTCGACGAAGATGTTCAGGTTGAGCCCGCTGTCGGCGCTCGTGTTGTTCACAGGCGCCGGGAAATCGGATTCCGCCATCTCGACGGGGCCGGTGCCCGTGACGGTTTTGAACGCGGTATCGATAAGCGCCGCCGGGCGAAGCAGCCGCACGGAGGTTTGCAGCGGCACGATCGGTGAGAGGTACGGTCCGCCCTGGCCGATGTTGGCCGTGAAGCTGATCTGCGCCGGGGGCAGGAAAGCCAGCGCGCCGGAACGGATCAGCGGCGCCGTCATGTTCGCCTCGATGATTTCGCTTGCGCTGAGCGTGACGCCCTGGTCGGCGAAACGTGCGATGAGGCTGTTGAACGTATCGTTGCCGATCGTCGTGATCGAAACGGTTTTTTCCGGGTTGTATACGGTAACGTTGGCTGCGATGATGTTCAGCATGGCCGCGTTGGCGAGCGCGAACGCGCCTGCGCTGATGCCGTACGCCGGGGCGATCGCATCCGGCTGGGTGACCTGCTGGAATTTGGCGGGCGGGCAAAGTAACAAGCCTCCCGTATCCAGGTCGCCGGCCGTGTCGCCGATCGACGTGACGATGTCATTCAGCGTAGCCGAGGGCGCCTGCGTTTGCAGCGAAGCCAGTACGGAAGCGAATGAAGGGTTGTCATCGCCGGTATCCACGTCGTAAATCGTGCCGCCGACGGAAATGCTGAGCGTGATGTTCGGCTCGATGGTTCCCGGCATGTTTTCGTTCAGGGTCGCCAGCTGCAGCCCCGCGCTGGAAGACGTGTCGAAATTGAAACGGCCCGCGATGCCGTTCAGCGTTTCGCCGTCGCGGATCGTGTAAGGCACGTAGACCGCGCTGCTGCCCGCCGGGAGCGGCCACGACAGTGTTCCCGGCACGAGGAAAGCGCTCGACTGGGGCAGTGTGAACCCGGAATTGCTGCTGAGCAGCAGGTCTGCCGGGCAGGCGTAGCGGTCGGCGAACTCCTGCAGCGTCGGGGGCGTGCTGCCGGAGGTGACGCCGCTGAAATTTCCGAAATACACCAGCGCGCCCGGATCAAAAATATCCGGCGTGTCGACGTTGGCCGCGGCGAGCGTGCTGACGCTTTGACCGCTCGAATTGGCCGCCAGCGTGTCGCCTTCTTTCACTATATACACGTTCACGCTGAGCGATTGGTTCACGGCGAACATGCCGGTGCCGTCCTTGTTCAGATCCGCTAAACTTTCCGCCGTGATGTTCACGCCCTGCGCCGCGAACGCGCTTGCCATCAGGTCGAGGCTGTTGGTGGCGGATGTTACGGCGATCGTCAGGTCGGTGGTGTCGTCGATGGGCGCGGTGAATTCGAAACCGATCTCCAGGATGGCTTGTCCCGCATTTTGCGCGGCGAGATAATCCGTGCCGGTATTGTTGGCGTCTGCCAGCTGCTGCAGGCTCTGGGTCGGTTGCGTTGCGCCGGTAGAAATCGTTTTCGTCGGGATGATCAGCCCGCTGCCCGTCGTCAGCGGCAGCGTGGTGTTTTGCGTCAGCTCGAGCAAGGCTTCCGCGCTGGCGGGTTTCGGCCATCCGGCGGGCGGCATGGCGTAAAGGCCGCTGATCGACTGGTGCTGCACGAACGGGTAATACGCGGGAACGTCCGGAAGCGTGCTGCCGAACAGGTCGGCGACAAGCAGGTTCGCATTCGCCTGCGCGAGCTCCGTGTAGCGAACGCCGTATTGCGTGAGAATGTCGCCGATCGTAGTCGCGCCGGCGGGCACGGCAGGTGAAAGCTCCATCACGCCGGAGATCACCGCATAAGAGCCGGCGGCGAATTTCCAGAGCGGGCTGATGTCGCTGATCTGCGTGCCTTTGTTTCCGTAGTTCGCGTCGGCGATGTAATTCAGCGAGGAGACGATCCAGCCTTCGATGCCGGGCTGGATAAGCTGGTAATACACCTGGCTGTATTGCTGCTGCAGCTGGATCAGCTGGTCCGCATTCACGTCGCCGGGCTGTGAAGGCGTCGGCAGCAATTCGGAAGGTCGCGGTGCGATCACCACGGACAGCAGCGCGCCGGAGTTCGAAGGCAGCACGTTGAAGTAGCGCGCCACCGAAGGCCAGTCGCCGATGCCGACCAGGCGATCCGTGTAGCCGACCGGGATCGACGTTGCGCCTTCTCCTGCGCCGTTGGCGCCGCTGCGGTTGCCGAGCACGTCGCCGAATGAAAAAACGAACGAGGCGGAAGGCAGCGCGCTCTGCGTGCCGTAACCCTGGTACGGATCACCGTCTTGCGGCGGCAGCCCGGGAACATCGGCAGCCGCGAGCTCCGTGTCGGGAAGAATGAAGCGCGATACCGGCAGCACCTGCGAATACTTCCAGTACGGCAGCACATCGTTGTTGTCTTGCAGTGCCCCGGCAGCGATCGCTTTGCGCAGCGCACGCTCTTTCTCCCAGGGCTGCTGCGTGGTGCCATCGGAGGGATCCGGCAGCACGGGCATGCCGGAATCGGGAGCGCAGAATGGCGAGCCGGCCGCCTGCGCCACTTCGAAGCAGAGCAGGCCGTAGAACGTCTTCAGTAAAATTTCGGCTGCAGTGTAGCTGCCGCTCTGCGTTTCGGGATTCGCCATCAGCAGGTTGAAGCCTACGTTGCCCGGCGGCAGCAAGGCCTGCACGACGGTTTCCGAAGGATCATCGCTGCCCGCGCTCTGGATGTAGAGCGACAATTGCATGCTGTCGTTGCCCGGTCCGATCAGCGCGCAGTTGTTGAAGGGCAGCAGGCTTCTCCCGTCGGGCGCGACGGATTGCTGCGTGCCAACGATCACCAGCAGCTGCAGCGTGATGTTGCCCTGCTGATCGAATGCGCTTCCCGGAAGCTCCTGCCCGGGGCTGAAATAATAACCTGTTCCGCCGACTACGCTGCCTTCCCAGAGCAGGGTGAGAAAATCGGCCAGCGACGCGAGCGATGCATAGAACACATCCGTGTCGCCGTCTCCTGATTCCGTTCGGGCGAGCGCCAGTGATGGCGGAACGGACAACGTGGAGAGATTCGTTTTGATCAGGTACGCATCGCCCGCGTTGGCGCTGAGCACGGTGAGGCCGGACGTGTTGACGGCGTCGGGCGAGGGGGAAAGCAACTGGAACGCCTGCGTGCTGCCGCTGCCCTGCGTGTTCAGCCAGTTGCTGAGCGAGATCAGCAGGCTGCGCTGGTCGGTATCCACGCCGATCAGGCTGAATTCGGAGGAGCTTTCGTTCAGCCGTTTGATCTTGAACGGTATCACCGTCCCGAACGTGCTGTTGTCGATTTGCGTGGCTGTCGCGCCGGCTTTTCCGCCTTCGGGCGCAGCGAGAATTTCATAGAGCGTCGTTACGCCGGCCTCCGCTTTGACGAGCAGCGCGTCGGGCAGCCTCCACATGCCGGGGTTGCCGGTGACGATCTGCTGGCCTTGGACCTGCGGGATCGGGAGCGTGACCGGCGCCTGCAGCTCGATGCGGTTGTCGAGACCATACGTGCGCGGCACCGTGCCGCTGACGGGCATCACGGAAGGCGCGGGCGGCGAGGCGGGTACCGGCTGCACCGCCAGCCCGCTCGCAGGTGAATCGGCGATGATGTCGCCGTTCGTGTACGAATACGTCAGCGGCGAAACGGTGGCCGTCAGCAGCACCATGCCCACTTTGAATGTGGACTCGCTCAGGCCCGGGTTGTACGTGAGCAGGTCGGGGTATTGCTCTTCCAGCTGCGCCAGCGTTTGTCCCGTCTGCACTGTGATGGAATTGAAGAGCTGGATCCACGGCTGCTGCGAGTACAGCGAAAGCGCGAGCGCCGTTTCATCGGGCTGCGTGCTGTCGACGGTGAGGCTGAACTGCTGGCCGGTAAGGTCGTAGAGCGGGAGCGGGTTCGATGTGTCGGGAACCACGTGGCCGTCTTCTGTTTCCAGTCCCGGCAGCTGCAGGCCCGACATCAGCATGCGCGAGGCCTGGTTGACGATGGACGCAAAGCTGTCGCCCTGCAGCACGGAGCTCACGAGCACGTCGATGTCTTGCGTGGGCAGCAATTTCACCAGCAGTACGGTGCCTTCCGCATACAATCCGCTCACCGACTGCAATCGCGCAGCCGCATCGGTAATCGTGAGGCCGTACGTTTTTGCGAGCACCGTAAAGCTGAGTGACGAAGAGACGGCAGTTTCCGCATTCGGAACGGTGACCGAAGCCAGCGGCGCCAGCACGTTCGCGCCGCCGATCCACACGGCGACGTTCGTCCAGTTGTACGTCCACGTGCCGCTCGTTGGAACGGAAGGATCGTCGCCCGTCCAGCTCGCGTCCACGATCAGGCGGCGCACCAGCGACTCGATCGTTTCGCCGGCTTCCACGGCGATGCCGTTTTGCGCGGGAATATTCCAGCTCTGCGTTCCTGCAGATGTCACGCCGGCCTGGAACGTTTGCCATTGCGTGACGCCTGCCGGGTTCGATGTGGGATAATCCTGCTGGAAGGTGAGCGCGTAGCCGATGCGGTTCAGCGTGTCGCCGGCTACGGTCGTGTAGTTGTTCTGATAGGCGCTTTCCGTGTATGCGCTGCCGTACGAGCTGGGGACGACCAGCGTTTGTCCCGGCGGCAGCTCCACCACCGAAGGGATTTTTTGGTCCGGGAACAAGGTCGCCAGCAGGGCCTGGTTCAGTGAAGCGATCGCCTGCACGTACCAGTTCGCCATGTCGGGCACCGGCGTATCGTTCATCGCGGCGAGATCGGAATAGCGCACGAAGAAAACGCCGGCAGTGCGCAGTTGGACGAAATCTGCCGGCGCATTGCTGAAGGTTTGCTGCGCGAGATCGAACGTGGCGCCCGGCAGGAGAATGTTGCTACCGGCCGCGAGCGAAGGATACGCTTCGTCCTGGTAGCTCAGCAGCGCCGTCACGCTCGCCACCTGGAAAAGCGTCGCGATGTCCTGCAGCGTTTCGCCGTCGGCGGCCTGGTGAACGAGCGTTCCCAGCTGGCACTGCGTAACGGCGAAAACCTTGTCGGGGTTGTCGAGCGCGAGCACCTCGGGTGAAATGCCCAGCGTGACGGAGAGCACTGTTCCTACCGGCTGCGTCTGCAATTGCGTGATGAGATCCGGGTTGAGGAACTCCAGCTCTTCCGGCGTCGCGCCGAGATTTTGCGCCACGCTGTCGATGGTGTCGCCGGATTGGATCGTGTAGTTCACCTCGGTCGACGGCAGGGAAGCGGCGACCTGCGAGAGGTTCTGCACGACGCCGGACTCTAGGGTAACGGTGACCGTCGTATCGTTCAGGTGCTTCTGCATTTCTTTCACGGCGCTTTGGATCACCATCATGCAGAAGTCGCGGAACATGAAGCTGGTGAACGACTCGTAATCGGACGGG